>OJGD01000009.1_pt1 | contig 351986 bp, 317 predicted proteins | sample 1594571 | NCBI WGS metagenome assembly OJGD01 (sample SAMN05416771, study PRJEB24817) | seawater metagenome | isolation source: Sea water | place: Canada:Atlantic | collected 2013-11
GCGAGAAACTGTTTGAGCCGAAGGCGTATTTTTCTCGGGGCACGCTGGCCGCGCCGTTACTTGCGAAGCGCGGAGGACAAAACGGCAGGATAGCAGTTTTGAACGCCCGAAAGGGCAGCCTTTAGGCCGAGGGGCAGGAAGCCCCGAGTTACATCGATGGCGCTTTTTGCCATCGACGGAGATGCAGGGTGCCTTTTTCTTTGCTTACTTTCTTTTTGGGCATGCAAAAGGACAAAGTTTTCTAATTGATCGCCGCTTTTTGGCGACCCGAAAGGTGAGGCACGGAGTGCTGAATAAAGTAAGTCGTCCAGGAGGACGAAACCAAGGCTTGCAGCAACCCGACAAGTTGAAGATTAAATATCTGTACCCGCTCATCTGGATCCCCGATCGGGGTCGGGGATGACGTAGTATTGAAAGGTCGGGGATGACGAGCTACAAAAACAAATCCACACTGATATGACAAGCCAACATAGAATCCTACCCCCTGCGAAGTGTTTTTTTTACCACCACACCCACAGCTCGCGCCGCAGGCGCGAAAATAGACACTTATTCATAGCCCGCTTAGCTGTTAGAATAAGCGCCCTTAACTTATACACCCGCTGTACAGAGACCTGACACCGCCAATGGACCACCAATACGCCCCACGCGACATCGAAACCTGCGCTCAACAATTCTGGCAGGAGCAAAACAGCTTCGCCGCCGTTGAAGATACCAGCCGCGAAAAATATTACTGCCTGGCGATGTTTCCTTACCCCAGCGGTAAATTGCATATGGGTCATGTGCGCAACTACAGCATTGCCGATGTCATCTCGCGCTACCAGCGCATGCTGGGCAAGAACGTGTTGCAGCCTATGGGCTGGGATGCCTTTGGTTTACCGGCTGAAAACGCGGCGGTCAAAAACAAAACCGCACCGGCTAAGTGGACGGTTGAAAACATCGCCTATATGCGCGACCAGCTTAAGCAACTTGGTTTTGCCTATGACTGGCAGCGCGAGTTTGCCACTTGCAAGTCCGATTACTATCGCTGGGAACAGTGGTTCTTCACCCGTCTTTACGAAAAAGGCATGGTCTACAAAAAGACCTCCGCGGTGAACTGGTGCCCCGTCGACGAAACCGTGTTGGCCAATGAGCAGGTTATCGACGGCTGCTGCTGGCGCTGCGACACCCAGGTTCAGCGCAAAGAAATTCCCCAGTGGTTTATTAAAATCACCAGCTACGCAGATCAATTAGTGAATGATTTGGATCAGCTCGACGGCTGGCCAGAGCAAGTTAAGACCATGCAGCGCAATTGGATTGGCCGTTCACAGGGCGTGCAAATGCGCTTTGATCTGGACGCTCCTGTCGCGGGCATGGGCGGTTTTGAAGTCTACACAACCCGTCCAGATACCCTTATGGGTGTTACCTACGTGAGCCTAGCCGCAGAACACCCCATTGCCCTGGAGCTCGCCAAAAGTAATCCCGCGCTGGCCGCCTTCATCGACGAGTGCCGCAATAGCTCGGTCGCCGAGGCCGACATGGCGACCATGGAAAAGAAAGGCATGTTCACCGGCCTTGACGCTCGCCACCCGATCACCGGTGACGCTGTGCAGGTTTGGATCGCCAACTATGTGCTGATGGATTACGGCACCGGCGCGGTCATGGCGGTACCCGGCCACGATCAGCGCGATTACGAGTTCGCGAAAAAATACGACCTCGCTATCAACCAAGTTATCGCCCCCGAAAATGGCGACACCGTCAGTTTGGAAGACGGCGCCTTCACCGACAAAGGTATATTGGTTAATTCCGCTGCCTTCGACGGACTAAATTTTGACGCAGCGTTTAAAGCGATTTCTGATGAACTCGTCGCGCAGGGTAAAGGTAAAGTCACGACAAATTACCGCCTTCGCGACTGGGGTGTTTCCCGCCAGCGTTACTGGGGCGCGCCAATCCCGATCTTTAATTTACCCGACGGCGGCGAAATTGCCGTACCGGCTCACAAGCTCCCGATCCTGTTACCAGAAGACGTGGAAATGGACGGCGTGCAGTCGCCCATCAAGGCCGACCCGGAGTGGCGCAAAGACGAACTCGACGGCGTCGCGGTCGAGCGCGAAACCGATACCTTCGACACCTTTATGGAGTCCAGCTGGTACTACGCGCGCTTTACCTGCCCCGACTTTGAAGACGGCATGCTTGATCGCGACCGCGCGAACTACTGGCTGCCAGTCGACCAGTATGTCGGCGGTATTGAACACGCCATTCTTCATCTTTTGTATGCGCGCTTCTTTCACAAATTAATGCGCGACGAAGGCCTGCTGGATTCTGACGAGCCGTTTAAGCAGCTACTCTGCCAAGGCATGGTCTTGAAAGACGGCAGCAAAATGTCCAAATCCAAGGGCAACACCGTTGACCCGCAAGCCTTAATTGAGCAATACGGTGCCGACACGGTGCGCCTATTTATTATGTTTGCCGCGCCACCAGAGCAAAGCCTCGAGTGGTCTGACAGCGCAGTAGAAGGTTCGCACCGGTTCTTAAAGCGCCTGTGGAAACTAGCCGCAACCCACCTAGAAGCCGGTTCAGCGCCAGCGCTAACACCAGAAAATCTGAGTGGCCCGCAGCAGGATTTACGCCGCAAAACTCATGAAACCATCGCCAAAGTCAGCGATGATTTCGGCCGCCGCCTAACCTTCAACACCGCAATTGCAGCGGTGATGGAACTGGTAAATGAAGTCAGCCGCTTCCAGCGCCAAAGCGAGCAATGCCTCGCTGTTGAACGCGAGGCCATTGAAGCCACTGTGCGCCTGCTCGCCCCCATTGTGCCGCATATCAGTCACCAACTTTGGCTAAACCTGGGCCACAGCGATGCGGTTATTGATGCGCCTTGGCCGCAGGTAGATGAGTCTGCCCTGGTGCGTAACACCATTGAAATGGCGGTGCAGGTCAATGGTAAACTGCGTGCTACCATTGAAGTCGCGGCCGATGCAGATGGCGAGAGCATTAAAAAACTAGCCCGTGAGCAAGAGAATGTGCAGCGCTTTCTGACGGACTTAACCATCCGCAAAGAAATTTTGGTCCCCAAAAAACTGGTGAATATCGTTGCTAACTAAGCTGACACGTTTTTCGTTTATCGCTGCAGCCTGCTTAATACTGGCCGGCTGCGGCTTTGCTCTGCGCGGTGACAGCAGTATCGACGCCACGCTTCAGCCAATTTACGTTGCCAGTGATCGCGAAAGCCAAGAGCTCAGCTCGTCGCTTAAACGCCAGTTCGCCATAAACGATGTCGCAGTTAGCAAGCGCCGCAAAGACGCAAAATTAATAGTTATTGTTAAATTATTAGACGAAGAAAAGCGCAGTGTCGCCCTTGATCGCGAGGCCCGCGACGCCGAGTATGCGCTGTTTGAATCGGCCAGTATTGAGCTGCAAAGCCCCGACGGCACGAATCTGCGCGGCCCACACACACTGCAGCAACGTCGCCTGATTGTGAATGACCCCGACAACCCCGTCGGCGAAGAAACCGAGTCCACTATCGTGCGCGCCGAAATGCGCGAGCAGTTGAGTATTCGTCTCGCTCGCCAGGTCGAATTCTGGTCTCATCAACTCCAAGACCAACCCTAATGCGGATTCGTTCGGAACAACTCACCGGACACCTCAGCAAGCAATTGCTGCCTGCCTATTTGATCACTGGCGACGAGCTACTTATTACCCAAGAGTGTTGCGACACCATTCGCCAGCACTGTCGCAAAGAAGGTATTAGCGAACGCGAAGTACTCAATGTTGATCGCAGCTTCGACTGGGCTCAACTGCTAGACTCCGGCCAATCCATGTCTTTATTTGGCGACCGTAAGCTCATTGAGCTGCGAATTGGCGATAGCAAAATGGACCAGAAAAGTTCAGCGGCCCTGCAGGAATACCTGGGGCATGCCGACGGCAGTAATATTTTGCTAGTGAGTTGCGGCAAACTCGACAGCCGCAGCATGAACAGCAAATGGGTAAAAGCGCTCGACGCGGCCGGCGCAGTCATTCAGGTGTGGCCAATAGAGCGCCAACACCTGGATAACTGGATCATGCAGCGCATGCGCAAGATCGGCCTCAACGCCGACAGCGACGCAGTGCAACTGTTAGCTGATCGGGTTGAAGGCAATTTACTGGCCGCTGACCAAGAAATTTCTAAACTCAAAATACTGGCGGGCGAGCGCAGCATCACCGCCGACGTCGTCGCCAATGCGGTGGCGAGTAGCGCGCGCTACGATGTGTTTAAACTAATCGACACCGCACTGGCTGGCAATGCTGGTAACGCTCTGCAAATGCTTAATAGCTTGCAGGCTGAAGGGGGCGAAGACATCGCCATGCTCGGCGCGGTAACACGGGAAATTCGCACCCTGTATCAGTGCGCGCAGCAATTAGAACAGGGTGGCGGCATAGATCGCGTATTAGATGGCGCTCGGGTTTGGGACAAGCGCAAGAGTCTCTACAAAAATACCCTGCGCCGTTTGAAAAGTGCCCAGCTCGGCAAACTTCTGCAGCTTGCCACCCGCATAGACGCCGCCCAAAAAGGTCAAAGCAAAGAGAACGCAAGCATCCTCTTTGCTAACTTGGTGTCGCTGTTAGCCGGTCAAAAGCTCGCGGAAAAGCTTTAACCGACAGGTCGGCTTCAACCGCCGATTCCCTCCAATCCACCCGCCAAGCTACCAAATAAACCTTCCAAGGCCGACAATGGCAAAGTACCCAAGCCCTGCAGTAAAGATGGCAACAACAGCGTATCTAGGTCATAAGTCACTTCGCGAACAACTGCCAGCAACGCGGCGCTAATGAACTTTGGACCGAGGCCAATTGCATCACTCACTTCTGCGGGAGCGAATTCTTCAATTGGAATAACTTTCAGAAGTAGATTCGCTAATAAATCGTCGATGGTAGATACCACAACTTGACCCAGCTCGCTGGTACTCACATTGCCCGTTGCATCAATCACGCGGGTAACATCAAATAATAGCTCCGACAGTAAGCTTAGCGATCCGCCCACCACCGGCACGCTGCCGCCCTCTTCCTCGATGCTGTCAACGATGCCCTGTATGTTGGCCGCCAGCCTGTTCAAAGGATCTGTGAGGCCGCGTAGATCTGCACTAGCGGGATCGTCATCGCTACCCGTTTCACCGGTAAACTGCTCCAGTGCGGCGGCAAGCTGATCAAATGGCGCGGGTAAACCCTCGCTGCCAGCGTCGGGAATCGCATCCTGCAAACTTTGCAATGCATACAGCAAAGCCTGGCTCGCCCGCTCACCACCGGCCAGGGCCAACTCGGGGTTCTGCTCAGTCGCCGCGCCCTGCAAGCCGCTTAGCAGCGAATCGACTACTTCCAGCAGGGCATTGCCCGACTCACCTACCGCCGCGACTAGCCCGGCTAAATTTTCCTCTGGAATCGCCCCAGCCAAACTTGCAAAGCCATCGGCAAACTGGCTTTGCACCGGATCGAGATTGCCCTCTTGATCGTTAATATCAAAATCTGACGCGCCATCCAAGGGGTTGGTAAAACCGTCGGACTCCGGCAAACCCACCGCAGCTTGCTGGTTTTGCTCCCGGCGAAACGCAGGCTGGGGAGCGCTTAGCGAACCCAAGCCGAGGGCCGCGTCGTCGGGGTCAACCTGGTAGACTTCACCGACCATTTTGTCGCCCTTAATCTCGACCCAAACGAAACCGTAGCTATCGCCCTTTTCATAGTAAACGGCATTGTCGTCACGGTTTTCCAAGCTTCGGGTTTTACTGGCCGCACCAGAGACAATAAAGCCGGTTTTTCCGCAAGATGCGACAGGCAATAACCACTGTAAATCGTGGTCGTGGCCAGCGAAAAAGAAGTCCGCCTTATCGCATAGGGTTTCTTCTAAAAATGACTTATAGCGGCTACCTGCCAACACCGGTGCAATAAAACCGGGAATGCCGTCGTAGTTACCTGCATTGCCGTGGCTACCATTAGAAAGGTAAGGATGGTGGGCAAAGGCTATTCTCCATTTTGCCTTGCTGCTGGCCATAGCGGCCTTCAACCACTGCGCCTGAACCAAGCCGTAGTTGTTATACGAGTAGTTTTCATCGCTGTCAGGAAAGCCGCCCGCAATTTGATTTGAATCGACACCAAACAATTCCACTAATGGCGCGGACGCATCACCGCCTTGGGTAAACCGGTAATAACGCGCCGGCATTTTCCAGCGCGACGTCTGCCGAGGCTGCTCTGGGTGCAAGGTATCGCGGTAGTGATAATCGACCTGGAAATCACCGTTGGAGTTATTAGCTCCATCGCCACCAAAGAAACCACTGTTGTCATGGTTTCCCAACACCATATAAAAAGGCAGATCGATGGGAGCAAACGGCAATTCAAACTTTTCTTCAAACTGCGGATCAAGCTCAGAACTCACACCCGATTCGTAAATATTGTCACCGAGCCCCAGCACTAAATCACAGCCCTTAGCCGCGCACACCTTGGCGACCGCCTCGCCCACCGCATAAGCGCCAGCACTGCCGCTGCCGCTATCACCGAGTAGAACTATTCGCACCACCGGTTCGGCGGCCTCATCGGGGGTTTCATCGGGAGTTTCATCCACCACACCATCGTCTACTGGTGCTGATCGACTTGAAGACGAACCACCGCAAGCAGCCAAGGTCATGATCAAGGCAATTAGCAGGGGCGTGGCTAGTAATTTATCTCGATAGTTCATTACTTTTCTCTCAACTACTTATATGCGCCGTTAGTTTATAAGTGGCGCCATGTTAATCGCTATTCGCTCGGTCACACTTTGGGATATGACACCGGCGTATCTTCGACGAGCCGGCTGCTACCGCTGTTCACCGCCAAGCGCTTCACCTTGCTAGATTCAACACCAGACTGCTCGGCCGAATCTATATTCTCGGCGTAATAAAACTCAGCCTGTGCACGCTGATGGGTAACGTCCATCAAAATAAAACCCTGATTTTTCAAATCGGTATATTTCATATGGGGATTAACCACCGGTAATACCGCGGACACCAACTCCGCTGCACCATCAGGAAAACCCGGCGACGTTACGCTGGGCGCCACAAACTCAACGCCCAAGGGTTCATCAAGCACACCGCCGGTCAGCACCGCGCTACTTTTGTAAAGCTCGCTCGCCCAACTGGTATGAATATCACCAGTAAGTATGACTATATTGCGGATAGCGTTGTCTTCAACAAAGTCGAGAATCTCTTCACGCTCCACCGGGTAGCCGTCCCACTGATCCATATTCACTGCAACCAAAGGACTAAAATCATTGGTCGGCACACTCGGCAATAAACGCTGAATTTCCAGTAACTGTAATTGGGCAAACATGACTTGCTGGCCAACAAACTTCCACTGCCCCTGCGCGGTCGCTAGCTTATTTTTGAACCACTCCTTCTGAGTTTGACCGAGTAAATCACGCGCATCACTGCGCGCCGGATCAACCGGGTTCTCCAACTGTTTTACCCGCCCCTCCAGGCGGGTATCCAGCATAATAAAATCCGCTAAGTCGCCGTAGCGAAAGGCACGATAAATACGGTCTTCGCTTTCCGTTGGCGGGCGAATGGGCATCCATTCAAAGTAGGCCTGAATCGCCTGTGTTTTACGCGCCAACCACTCGCCTTCACCTTCGCTATGATTTTCTGCGCCGTCTTTATAAGAATCATTGGCAGACTCATGATCATCCCAAATCGTAATAAAAGGATGGATTAAATGCGCTGCCTGCAAGTCGGCATCTTTACGATAATGGGCGTAGCGACGACGATAATCATCCAACACCAAAATCTCGTGAGGAGGATCGAGCAAGCGTGCCGGATTATCGCCGTATTCACCGTCGCCGTACTCGTATATGTAATCGCCCAAATGCAGAACAAAATCGAGATCAGAGCGATTGGCGATCATACGGTATACAGAAAAATAGCCGTGGGGATAACTGCTACAAGAACACACTGCATAACGCAGACGCTCTGCGTATTGACCCGGCATGGGTAGCGTTTGTGCACGACCTACCGGCGACTGCTGACTGCCAACGGAGAAGCGATACCAATAGCGCTGCTCGGATAACAAACCCGCCGCATCAAACTTAACCGTGTAATCGCGCTCGGCATTTGTCGTAAAGACTTCTGACAGCACGATCATGTCGAACTCTGGGTCTTCTGCCACTTCGCACAACACATTGATAGCGCCAGCAAACTCAGGCTCTGGCGTAACACGAGTCCACAGTATCACCCGATCGTCTAAAGGGTCGCCGCTGGCAACGCCGTGAATAAATGACACCTCGGTATCCGCTATCGGGGGATTAGACGACGACCCGCGAGATCCAGAGTTGCTGCTACCACCACAGGCTGTCAGAATTGGCACCGCAATAGACGCGGTGGTCATGGCGCGTAGAAAATGTCGTCGTTTCACGTAGAGCTCACTGCTGCTGCCATCAAAAAGTAACAGTATGATAACTTTTCGGTGTTACAAATACATTTCAATCACAATTCATCAACATCGAGGGAGAAACACCCAAGCAATGAAAAAGCTTTGTATTCTAGTGACATGCGCCCTATTAGCGGCCTGCAGCAGCAAGCCAATTCCGTTTACGGATTATCTGGTCAAAAATTTACTGCGCGACAACCTCGAAGGAATGGCAAAACCACCGATTTTCTCGGTCGAAGATATCACCGTAAAAACTCTGGAAAGCACTGAAACCACGGGGATAGCGACCGCTGATGTCAGACTGCGCTTCCCTGAAGACTTCGATACGGTTGTGAGTCTGCGCAGACTGGAACCCTTCAACGTAGCCTATCTGCAATACAAAAGTAGCTTTGGCAAATTCACCGCTGGCGAAAGCCAGGTACACCACGCCGAATACCAATTTGAACGTCGCGACGGCAAGTGGTTTATCGTTGGCAGTCGTGCGATTGCCGCTCCAGAGATATTTCACGCAGCGGGTAGTCCAGCGACAAAAGAATAAATAACTCGTGAAATGAGCCGCGCGAGAACGCCAGGTCAGGCACCCAATACCGGAGCGCTCAGTCAAGGCGTTAACATGGTCAAGCCGGTTGAACAGTAGCGCCGCTCCCACTATCTACTTGGCGAATTACATAACTCATTGAAATTAATAAAAAACGAGATATGATCAAGGGAAAGGGATACTTGGCAGAAATAAAGGGAATTAGTCTTCGTTTGGCCGGCACTCGCTAATTGCGATGTCGCTACATCATTGAATTCCCTATAAATTTCTAGTCAACGTAAAAGCCAGTTCCGTGATAAGGGGGCCAAAGTGATATATGGCCTGAGTCGTTATAACTTAGCTGTAGTTGGATTGGTAGTTCCGAGCTGTCGTATAGGAATTAACTTAAGATGGAAGAGAATATCTAAATGTGGCCTGATCATTATCCTAAGAAGTGCCCACCGGACGATGCAGAAGATGTATCGGGTATGGTGTATAGATTCACCAATAGAACAAACCCGAAACACAGGGATTTTCTGTCTTATTATGAGCTAAAAGAAGGTGAGGATTGGGGCAAAAAGGCCTGCCAGGCTAGAGGGTTGTCTGTCTATACGTCAGTGGAGGACTGTAAAACTGCTTTATCATTGGTGCCTGCGCTGAGGAAAAAGAAGCTTTGTATCGCTGAACTAGATTCAGAATCCGGTGTAATTGCGCCTACTCCCTCGAAAAACAATTATAATCACAAGACGCTATGGCCACTTATTAGCGCCCAAGACTTAGCTGAAATATTTATGCCAATGGATGCTTCGAAGGTGGCTCATGCTTAACCTTCCAAAAAACACAATACTCGGAAAGCTGCGTATCGAAACTGTCTTCCAGTTTTATGATATTCCGCGACTTTTCTCATGTATAAATAGCTCTGGTACAAAGTTTTTAGCATTATCTGTTTTCGATGATTACGAAAGTTTCAAGTGGCTGTATCTGCCTGTATCAGCAGATAGATTCTCCTCAATCGTGAATAAAGGTATTGTGCTTAGAGATGCCTTTCTTTCTCCCGAAGATGGATACCTTTATGAAGTGGAGTCGAACTTTTCTGGTGAATCAACTGTGCGCCATGTCTTTCCAGAGCAAATTCCTTTAGAAGATTTACCGGATGAAGATATCCATCTGGAATCCAAAGAGAGCGTTCATCCTGGTCTGGGCGTTGTTGATGCCGATCTTGCAGCAGCGGGTTCAAGACGAGAAACTTATAACCTTCATTTTTACCCTTGGGATACCAAGCTTCCTGAAATTGACGCAAGAGATTTGGGCGGCATACTTACCTCGTTTCAAGAACTCGCCAATGCTCTTGGCCAATATTGTAAGGGCGATGTCACTCTAAAGGGCGCGATTCCTGCTGATATTCTCGAAGCGACAAAATTTAGAGCCACTCAGATTTTTGAGGGTTCGTTTGGGCTACAACTAAAATCGAAGTCAACGTCTGATTTATTTCATAGCTCATTGGCATCCGATGCTCTTCTGGAATTAACAAACTTAATCGAATCTAGGGACAGTGAAGATAGTATCAGCAATAAACTTCATGAATTAAAAGGTAGGGTTGCATCAAAATACCGTTCTTTTCTAAAGGAGGTTTCGAAACTGGACTCTCCTATGAAGTTGCATTGGGGCTCACCTAATAGCGAACGAGGTCGAGTTCTATCGCTTTCGAAACAGGAGATTAAAAAGGCGTTCGATCTAGTTAGTAAAATAGATATTGACATGTCTGAATCAGTGACTTTTAGAGCCGAGCTATTGGGCTTGGATGTCAAGACTAAACGATATCGAGTGCGTCATTTAAGTGATAATGAAGACTACAGCGGAAAAATTCTAGACGAATCCTTGGACGCGGTAAGGCATTCAGAAATAAATGGAATATATAACGTAACCCTAAAAAAGATTATCGAAACAAATTTTTCATCTGGTGCAGAATATACAAAGTGGGCTCTCGTTACGCTGGAATCAGCTAACAATTAGCTGTACGCGGACCCAGTTACGCTCCGCTAGCTTGTGGTTTGCTTCGCAAACTTTACCACAAGCTAGCTCCACTTTACTGGGCCGGCAAGCTAGGCGTTAAGTATCAGATAGCACAACTTTGCTCAATTTGAAGCACCTGCATAAGCCTACCACTTGCCAACAATCCTGCAATTGTTGTAGTCATTTCAAATATTTCTATTTCTGAAAATTTATTTTTAAGCTTTGTAAAAAAAGCATCATCGATTCTTAAATGATCTTGAATAAATAATTCTGCATATTCAATACCAAGCTTTTCACTAACGTTTAATATTTCGCTTTGTTGCCAGTTAGTAACGGCCTCGTAAAACTCCTCATCAATGCCTGCGGATAACAGTTCTGGAAAACGAAATTGAAGGCATATTTGGCATTGGTTAATTTGAGCGACTCGCATCCTTATTGCTTCACGTACGCGAACGTTCAAACTTGACTTTGAATATATTGCATCGGCCAACACGGCCATTGCGTTGCCCATACTAGGCTGCAACCCTAGCAAGCGGATACTCTCCGGATCATCACCTGCGGGTATATCTATACGTGCCATTATCTCACCCCACCCCTATAGTTACTTTAAGTAACTATTGTTTATCGTCTATGTTAACGTGTCAATAAGGCACTTTTTTGTTACCTAACTATAACTGGGAGACTCGTTGAGAATACGCTATGAAACCGCAAAAAAATGGAACGCAAAATAGTATTTTTCCTGATAACGAAAACTGTTCAGTCCGCGATGTTTTATCCAAACTAACAAGCAAATGGCCAATGCTTATTTTATTTGCATTATTGGATGGGCCTGAAAGGTTTTCATCGTTACAACGAAGAATCGAAAATATATCGCGCCGCATGCTGACAATATCACTTAGACAATTAGAGCGTGACGGCTATATACATCGTCAGGTTTACCCTGAGGTTCCGCCACGAGTGGAATATACGCTTACGAAAATGGGTAACACAGTTACGATTCCACTAATAGAATTGGTAAGTTGGGCTGAGAGAAATCACAATGAAATACGATCTTGTAGAGAAAAGTTTGATGCCGATAAATAGTTTTTCAGTATGTTAGTGTCTGTATTTAATACAGCCAAAGCAAAATACTGTTAATAGAAGCATTTAACCCGGTCACGACTAACATTCCATTAATGGTTTTAAGTTTTTACGCCTTCAAGCTTCGTACAACTAATACGTCTATGTAACACCCCACGTATCCGCACCCTGCGCGCGCAACGATGCCGTTTGCTATATCACCATTCCGCTATGGCTCGGCTGGCCGTCGCCTATCGGCAACGCAAGACAGATCGATAGCAACTCCTTGTAAAGGTAGACAACAGACTTCTTGCCCGCGTTCAGCAAGTCCCCGCTGACCTATAGCGGCGTATTGCCGTCGCTGTTTAGCTACGGTTTCGCCGCAAGACATCTACAAAAATAAATCAAAACAACATAATTCATTGAATATAAACATATTTTCCTAGTGGCACAGCTCTTGCCATAACTCCTTTAAAAAGCAGAAAAGCGGATGCCAACCACCGTCTACACAATGGCGGTGAACTACCCGCTCCGAATCATTACAAGGGGGTAAAATGCAAGCACATAAGAATCGACCCATCATTGTTCTAGGTGGTGACGGCTATCTAGGTTGGCCGCTTACACTGCGCTTAGCGCGCCGTAATCCCGACCAACTGATCATTTCAGTCGACAATTTACTGCGTCGAAAAATGGTCACAGACGTCGGCTCGGAAAGCTTGGTTCCCATCGCCAGCCCCACTGAGCGCCTAACGGCCGCTCGGCGGATTTACGGCGTAAATAATATCGAATTTAGAACCATGGAGGTAAATAGCGACGCCCTACCGACATTGATCCGCGAAGTGAATCCAATCGCCGTTTACCACCTCGCTCAGCAATGCTCCGCGCCATACTCTATGCACAGCAGCGAGAATGCACTATTCACCCTGCGTAATAATGAAGAAGGCAATATGCGCTTGCTGTGGGCTATTCGCGAGTTCGCAGCGGATTGCCACCTTATAAAGCTGGGCACGTTTGGCGAGTACGCCAAATCTGGTTTAGATATCGCTGAGGGCTATTTTCGTCCCACTTACAAAGGTAAAACCGCAACCCGAGACGTGCCTTACCCGCGCCAGTCAGACGATTTCTATCATGCATCAAAGATCAACGACACTAACTATATCTCCATCGCCTGCCGAAGCTGGGGCCTGCGTATCACCGACATTATGCAGTCAACTATATTTGGGGTGTGGACACCGGATATTGGCGAGCACGATGAGCTGCACACCCGACTCGACTATGACGAGTTTTTCGGCACGGTGGTAAATCGATTCTTGGCGCAAGCGGTGAGCAATACCCCGCTAACGGTTTACGGCAGCGGCCATCAGCGCACGGGCCTAATGTCATTAAACGACTCGATCACATCCCTGGCCTCGCTCTGGAAGGAGCCGCCTGCGCTAGGGGAGCATCGAGTCATCAATCACCTCACCGAAGACTCATTCAGCATCAATGAGCTGGCCGACTGTATCAAAGATCTGGGTAAGCAAGCTGGGCTAGACGTCAAGCTAGAACGCGGTGTGTACGATCCTCGCAGCGAGCAGGAGCCCGAAAAGCTGGCGTTCAGAGTCGAGCGTCACCACGTAGAGCAAATGGGTCAGCATGAAAGTTTGACATCAGTTGTCGCAACGACTCTCAAGCTTATGAAACGCTTTAAAAGCCGAATCAATACCGCGTTTTTTGCACCGCAAACCCAATGGCGTAAACAAGATGCGCCCCGCAATACCGTCGTTAATTTACCGGGCGGCAGAACCCCCTCACCAGACCGATTGGAAGATGATCTGGTGTGGGAAAACTTTCGCGCAGTACATTTTCCCTACCGCAATATCAATCTCAATCCAGGTACTTTGGGCAGCCCCTCGCAGGACGTGCTGGACAGCATCACCCATTTTCAATCAGCCGATGTAATGGCCTACCCCCTGCTGCAATATGGCAATGGTCGCAACGCCCTCTACCGAGCGGTGGATCTTGCCCGCGAACTCTGGCCAAGCCCAGAGCACCGCATGCATATCACGGGTAGCGCCTCGCAATGCTCAAATCTATTGGCGCTATCGTTCGCGCGACGTGCGGCAGCCTTAGGGCGGCCAATCAAAGTTCTAGCGACTGCTCACGAACATATCGGCGGTCTCGGCGCCTTTGAGAGCCTGCCGGAATTTGCAGTGCAATATTTGCCGACAGAGGCTCTGCAGTGCAAACAAAGCTTTAGCGATTTTATCGATGAATTTCAGCCCGACATCTGTTTCTTTTCTCATATCGCATACGACAGCGGTCAAGTATTTCCCATTGAAGACTGGGCCAAAATAAGCAAACAAAAATGCCCTGACTGTGACTTTATCGCGGACGTGTCGCAATCTCTCGGTCTGCTATCTCCACCCTTTTCCGGTGTGGATATTGTGTTTGGCAGCTGCCACAAATGGTTATTCGGCCCCCGCGGCACCGGCTTAATGTGGACCACAGCAGACTTCCAAAAACGCCTTGGCGGACTTTATTTCGCCGGCGACCCATTACTCAGCGACCCCGCCGCCGCTGGATTCTCTCCCGCGGGCGGTCAGGACTTTGCTGCGTTAGCGGGTGTTGCCACCGCGCTGCAATTGCACCAGCAAGTTGGCCGAACACGCACACGCCAACGCAGCCGCCACCTTGCCAGCAAATTCCGCAAAGGAGTTCACGCCGAGCTAGAAAGTCGCCAAATAGATCACAGCTTTCTGAGCACCGGCGACGGCGTTATTGGGGAGTCGGGCGTGTTAACTGTGCAGTTTGAACAATACGATCCCTATCCTTTATATCAGGCCATGAATGAACGCGGTGTGCACTGCAAATGCATTAAAGATCTGAGCAAGAGCGGGCAGCCTAGACAACTGCTTCGATTCGGCGTCCCCTACTACGAAACTGAGGCGCGCTTAGAAAAAGCCTTGTCAGTGATGAATCTCTGCCTGCAAAAAACCGCCCACACCAAAGCCAGAAAAACCGCAATACTAACCGGTGTGTAAACCCTAACCTGCAAACCTTAGCGGCGGTATTGCCACGCCAATACCGCCGCTAACTACCTGCCATTAACTACCTACCAATAGCGCTCAACACTTAAGCAACAAATACCCAGATGCCGGATACCAAAATGCTGGGAAGCGACGCTCAATACCTAACCATGCAACCTTCTTAACCAAGCACATAGCTGATGCCTTAACCCAGCGCAATGCCCTCTCCCACGACCAAGCAACTTACCCCTTCCAGCCCTTGTATTGCGGATATTGGTTTTCCCGGTATATTCGCGCGGTGTCGCGCACTGGGACAGGGTCGACCCCTTCCGGCGTTCTGCAACGCAATTGCCGGCCCCATAAAAAAAGGGGCGTCGGATTGGCGCCCCTTTTACGTATCGTTCTTATTTTTGCTAACTTAGGGCTAGGGCGACGTCGCTGCGACTTTCGCACCACCGCCAAACACATCGGCTGAGAACGGCAATGACCAGCGCGGTATACGCGCCGCAATGGGTGTGCCAGAGGTAATACCAAGCTCAAAGCTCTGACCATCCAAGAGACTTGCTTCCACCATTACCGCAGCTGAATCAAGGTCGTACTGATCACGGAACTGCGCCGGCACCGATTCCGTAGACGGATAAACCTTGTCAACCAGCAGCTTTATTGTTGAGCCATCCGCCTTGGCGGCCTCAAACACCATGCCCTTACTTACCCGGCCCTCGGCGGCGGGCGGAAAATACATATAAGCACTTAACTTGTTTTTGTCGACCATCTCGACCGCAGTCTCACCGGCGCGCAGAACGTCACCCTTTGCGACTGGCACACGAGCAACCGTGCCGCTGATGGGCGCGCGCAAGTCCAAGCTACTCAGTTGATCCTGAATACTGCCGTGCAGGGACTTTAAAGCGGCGAGGCGGTCTGACAACACTGGCTCAGCCGCTTCCTTTTTATTGTTGCGCAAACTGCTTATCTGACTGCGCGCCGATTCCATCGCAGCTTTGACACGGACGTAATCTGACCACGTTTTATTGTGCTGATTCTGCAGGGTATTCAAGTTCCCTCGCTGCGACGCTCCAGCGTGCACGAGCTCAGTCAGGGCCTCTATCTGCAAGGTCTCTTGATAGTACTGAGATTCGAGAAAATCCTTTTCCGCCTGCAGCGACGTCAGCTCTGCGTGTAATTGAGAGATGCTGCCATCATTGCGCACACTGTCCTGCGCAAGATCACTTTGGATACGAGCGATTTCCGCTTCGTTCTTAGCCAGCGACTGAATCAGCGCAGGAGAACTCAGCTTCGCCAGCAGCTGCCCCTCTTCAACCTGATCAGAAGGACTAACCAATATGTCTTGAATTGATACGGTATCGGTAGCCGATACGGTGTACTGCTTGCCGCTGATAATGCCGTCAGCCTGAAACCAAAATATCTGCTGAAATCCAAAATTTAGCATTGCCGCAAGCAGACCGAGAATAATGACAAAGTATATCCAACGGCCCCACTGGGGCTTCTTCGCCACTGCCACTTCCAGCGGCGGCGATTGCACCGGGCGCGCCGCACTATGCCACTGACGCCAGGGCCGAGCCTCTACACTGCTGGCAGGGCTGGCCGTTTTTGCGAGTTGCTGATTAGGACGCGATGGCAAATTACCGCGACCTTGTTTATCCCGGGAAATATCGTATTGCGATGAATTATTTACCATGGGTCATAGATCCTAGATTGTTTTTGAACGTCGGGAGGTACGTAGGGCTCACGATAGGAAGTGCGAAAAAAGAATTCGTCTAAGTACGCTAATAGACGCACCGTCCTCAGGTAGAAGCCCATGAAAAATCCGTACAAAGGCACATAGGGAAACAGCGCCAATTCCAGCTTCGGGCGCTCGCTCAACGCCAGCGCGACCAGGTAATGAAGGTAGTTAATAGCTGTGTAGAGAAGCGTGACGAAGAACATTAGCGGCCAGAAGATACTCTGGTGCTCGCTGTGCAGCCAGACCAGATAGAACGGAATTGTGACCGTCAGCACCAACTGAAACACAACATCATCCAGCATCGGTAACAAATTTCTAACAGAAAATTTTTGCCGCAATGGATTAAACAGCCAACCGTACTTACGAATCTGAAAGCGAACCATACTGCGATTCCAGCGCAGCTGCTGACGATAATAAGTCCACCACGCATCTGGCGCGTCAGTCATGCACATGGCCTTGGGCGCAAAGGCAACATCGCCACCCGCTAAACGAGTTTTAATAGTGACGTCGCCATCCTCACCGGGGCCAGTGTCCCAGCCACCCGTCGCAAGCAGTGCCGAGCGGCGCAGAGCGCCGAACGCACCAGAAACGATGAATAAAATCCCGAGCATGGCGGAAGCGCGGCGCCCCACGCCAATACTTAAAATATATTGCAGTGCCTGTAAACGCGTCAGTAAATTCGACGGGGCGTTGCGCACCCTCAAATTACCAGCGACCGCAAACACCTTCGGCCGGTAAAACTCAACTAGCAAGTGCCAAATCGAATCACTATCAAAAGTTGAATCTGCATCGCAGATAACAACATATTCGCCGCGCGCCGCCTGAAGGGCGAAGTTAGACGCCGACGATTTCCCACCCCGCATACGATGATTAAAAAACCGAATCCAACCCTTAGCCGCGAGCCGCCGACCCACGGCATCCATGCCGTCAGTCGAGCCGTCGCTGACGACAATAATTTCGAAATTTGGGTAGCTTTGCTCACGCAGTGCTAAAACCGTAGTTTCCAGCGTTTCACACTCATTGAAACCCGGCAACAATACCGACACCAATGGCGGCTGCAGCTCAAGCTGACGGCGAAACGCAACTTTGGCGCGGGACTCAGGCATCGCGGCCTGAAACAACACCACCAATTCCGTCAACAGGTAGCGAGGTATCGACAGCAGTAAAAACGGCCAGAGCATAAGAAATAAATCCGCTGGCGGCATACTCATAAATATTTGAATACTGCGACTCATAAACGCTGTGATGCTCGCTATCACATCGTACATGTCAACGCTCCCGCGAGACGAAGCTTTCAGTGCGCAGGTTTGTCATCGCATTGCCGCCATAGAATACGCTTGCCTTCCGTCAATTCCGGTAATCATTAACGTCACACCGAGACGCTGCGCCGCATAGGCTTCAAGCTCTTCACTATCGAGGAAGTCCGCGCCGTCTTCCGGCATCAAAATTAAAAACTCATTGTCACCGGTGTTAACGATAACGTCTTGGTCGCGAAGCATCTCCCGCATGACACTGCGTATCTCACCAAAAATACCGCTATCGAGTGTACTTTCTGTCAGCCCGGAATCGACAATAACGGCACGTAGCACCGTCATCGAACGACCATTTTTAGCTGCGATATCCATCACCCGCTTAGCCAGCTCCTCTGCATACATTGCTGACAAGCCGACGCTCTCAGAATCGGGACCGGCTATTGCCGCCGCCGGATTCCAGTTACCGCGGGCGGCCACATTGGCACCCGTAGATGAAATACTGTAAGCACAAATTTTTACCGAGTGGAGTTCTGCCGGAGAGTGGTAACTATTGCAGTCTGCACACCACGCTGCCAACACCGGCTCAGAGGCCCAAAAATGACACTCGCCACACACCGTAAAACGACCTGGGCGATTGTATTCCACCCCGATGTGCCGAATACCGCCGTGACATTTAGGACACTGCCGCTGACCGTCAACTACAAACGCTGACTCTGGCGCGACATGGCCGCAGCGAAAATGGTGAATGGATTCTTCGGTGGTCAGATTAGTAGTATGGCACTCGGGGCATAACTCTTTCACCGCGACCCGAAAACTTTCACAATCTGGGCAGGTAAATAATTTGTCGATATGCTGCGACTCCAGTAATCCGCGTTCGGCAAGATCTTGCAAGATGTCGCGGGTATCGTAGGTCGGCATATTCAGCAGTGATTCCGCAAGCGAAAATCGGTAGGCAATATTACTGCGCGCATCGACGATAGGCTCGATGGCACGACGGCGGGAATACAGAAACTGCATCATCGTCATTGCGGTATCCTGCGGGGCCAATTTTAGTTGGCGCAAATGCATCGCCAAGGTTTCTAGCATCACCGCTGTATCTTGCAACTCCTCCAATCCCGGACGAGGAGGCAAAACGATATCGGCAAGTCGATCGATCTCGGGTTCGAGATAATCGGCGTTGATCCCCACAATGGCGATGGGCCGCAATGCCGATTGCGGTTGCGCCCGCTGCTCGCGCAAATACGACAGGATTTTCTGCTGATCATAACCAATGATCACCAGCGGCAATTGCGCCAGCGGCACTCCGTCTTTATCCTCCAGCGGCTCGCCCAGTACTGATCGCACCGCGAATGCCTCATCGGTGCCGCGCTCAAACTCCCAGAGTTCCAAGACTTCATATTGTTTAAGCGCGCTTTTTTTGGCGCCACTACCTTTACCTTCCAGAACTTTTACCATGTCAAAACCTTATCGAATTAGCATGAATTCAAATTTCACTGCTACCGCACGACGATAGAGGTGCGCAAAGTGAATGACTGATTTCGGGATTGGTCGGCATAGCTTCTTGGATGATATATTCCGGATCAATCAAGCCCCACGTCAGTACATTTTTCATCCACTCAGCCCGCTGCTCCCATGTTTTTGCAACACTGACCCAGAATTTTGCCGACTGAATTTCCACCTCCCACGGTTCTGGTGCCCGACCAGACTGAGGCGACGCGGCACGGCGCTCCATTGTCTCTAGCAAACGAGCTTGCTGACGCAGGTCTTCTTGCGCCTGATTAAGAACAGCCAGCGACCGCGACCATTCATCGCGCAGATCGACCAGCGAGTCCTGCGAGCTGCGAATGGCTGCCTGTGCGTCAAATTGGGCAGCGCGTGCCTGTAATTCAGCGGCTTTACGTTTATGACTATCGCGACTACCCAAGGGTAAAACCATTGTCGCACCATACTGGGTCCCCTCTTCTGTCGCGCCGATATCACCGACTTCCTGCACTACATAGCCACCGTGAACTGAAAATTCAAAACCGTTGCCACGCAAGCTTCGCGCTTGATGCTGAAATGCGCGGGCCTTTGACTGAAGGCTTTTTGTGCCAGGGTTTTTTAGCGCAATTTGATAAATACGATCGGCGTCTGGCGGTGTTGACGGCAGCGATAAAAAATAGGGAGGCAGATTCGGAACGTCCGGAATAAGTGGAGAGATTGCTTTTAAATTATTACTAATCGAACTTTTAAGTATGATCGCCTCGGCTACATTACTCGGAGTCGCCTTAGTTATCTCTGGCATTCCCGCGTCTTCAGAAATCTTCAGCTTACGATTTGCACTGTCAATTTTGACCAATGCATTCTTCAAGGCTTCCCGACGAAATTTCAAAGACCACACGGTGACAGTGTCCTCCAACAACCGTGAGGAGGACGCTACCGCGGCGAGCTCCAACTCGTATTCAACTTGCTGTGCGGTCGCCTCCGCGCTATCTATTTTGGCACCACGTCGCGCCAGAAGATGCATTAAGTCCAATGACAGACGCGCCTCTGAATACTCTTCAAGACTAGTGAACGAACCGCTATTTTGCGCTCCTCCGCCGCCAGGATAGCGGGTGTGAGATGCACTTAAAGACAAACCCAAATCCCCCCTCTCCGCATGGGAGTTTTCGCGCTCCGCCTCAAGCCTTACCGAACCAGCTTCAATCTCAGGCGATTTCTGGGCTACGCGTTTCAGCTCACTGAGAAATACCAGCCACATCGCGCCGGGTTGATTGGCCATTTGCTGACTGGAAATACCCGCCGCTTTCGCCGCATCTGCGCGAAACACATCTTGCTCAGTTGCGGTATCCACACCTTGTTCGGCCGACTGTGTAGACACATCGTTAGGCTGTGCATGCAGAGTACAGGCAGAGCTGAGAGCAAACGCAAGCAGGGCCTTCGGCAGAAGCGACGTGGCGCTTCCACCACCCACAGAATGTCGAATATTTGTTAGCCTCAAGATATTTTGCATTTGGTTTTTCACCAAGTACTCCTTACTTTTTGTTAAAAATTTATGCTTATAAACACCACGCCAACCCCTGCGCGGCACCTTGCGCAACAGCGTCGCGAAATACACCGAATTCCCTCATGACAAGTCAGTATCGCTTCACCGGCATTCGCTCTGGTGGCAAGTTGTATGCCATCGCGCTGAAACCACCGCGCGACGAGGACTGTGTGAAATCTCTTTAGCGCGACTGGAAAACTGGAGGTTTTTTTATTATTTTTATGTTGCTCACAGGCAACAGGCCATCCACCCGAAACCTGCATACCGCCTAAAACAAAGGGTTTTAGGGCGTCGCTGTGCAGCGACAAAATACCAATCCCGACCGAAAATACAAATCTCAATTAGCCGCAATGTCGGTATATTTACGCTACACGTCTCACTAATTCACAAAAATTGAACTTTTTTCTAGCCCGAAAATTGCATAGCGACAGTAGCTACATTTTATACAGCGTAATTCCGCAGTTCCCCGCGAGGTTCTACCAGTAGGAAGAGACGCGTGTTTTGTTCTATAAAAATAGGATTTAAAATTTGTGAATAAACCAACAAACACCGGCGGCGCGAACGCACTTGTCAACAGTCATGACTCCGGTTATCCAGTTAGCATTGGGGAGCTTCGTCAGGCAATAGCGATGGAAATTCGCAGCCTAGAATTTCGCAGCGCAACTATCCACCATCAAATGCGCGGCTCAAAAGCCAGGACATCAAATCAATACAAAGGCAGTACAAACAGAAGTAAAAGCGGAAGTGCTAACGAAAGTGCAAGAGAGGGAGCACCCGTAGAAAAATACGATTTTCCCGTCATCTCCAATGCCGACCCTGCGCTCCAAGCGCGGCTGCAAAGAAATTATTTGCTCGCGAAGCAAAAACTAAACGAACTGACAAATAAGATAACTCGTCACGAGAAAAGCCTACAGCAACATCACGCAGTTGTTCGAATATTTATGCACGCATTTGTAAATCGTGATTACGGCCTTGAACTAATACACCAAAAGGTTCGCGCCGAGCGCCAACTGAATCGCGCTATCGCCGCGATTGAAACCGTCAGTGTTACCTTCAAGCAACAACGTGGTCAGAGCCGAGAACGGGAATTTAAAAATAATAATAAAGGCAATCAAGTATCTCAGCTAGAAGAGCGCAAACTATCGATAATCCTGAGCTTCTTAACCTCAGAGCTGGCCGCGCGTCGCGAACTCCAAAACCTATTGGTGGGCGTCGCCAATGACGCCGTGGTTCACGTTCCCAGCCCAGATCTGGATGCGACTATTCGCCATCCCAGCCTTCACCGAGATATTGTGTCGCTAAAAAAACAAGGCAAGTTGCGATTGCTTCGCGCCCACTAGGAATCTCACTCTCAGGAAATTTAAAGCAAGTAAGCGAGTACTAAATCCATCAGGAACGCAGCTAACGTGTTGTGTTGTAACAACAGAAATTAGATTGCAAGCGCAGCCCAAATCAATCCCACCACCGCAACACCGAGCAAACATGCGCGGTTGCGACCATGGCACAGGATTTGCCTTTTCGACAATCAAGACGCTGGCGATGTTGTGATAAGCACAAGATGCCAGCATTGCGATTAAAGATACGGAGCTTAAGATAAATATGTGTGGACTAATGGCAGCAATCGCCCAGCGCGATATCGTTCCCCTCCTCATAGACGGCTTGCGCAGCCTTGAGTACCGAGGCTATGACTCTGCAGGCGTAGCCACGCTTGGCTGCGATGGCTTAATTAAAGAACGCACCGTAGGCAAAGTTGAGGCACTCGCTAGCCGCCTGGCCGCTACCGGCATGTCCGGCACAATGGGGATAGGCCATACGCGCTGGGCCACCCACGGCAGACCCGATGAGCTTAACGCGCACCCCCATGTCTCGACAGGTATGGTCGCTGTAGTTCACAACGGCATTATTGAGAATCATGAAAGCTTGAAGGCGACGCTGATTGAGCACGGCTACGTGTTTGAGTCAGAGACCGACACCGAAGTGATCGCCCACCGTATTCACTTTCACCTGCAACATAGCTCGTCACTATTACGCGCTGTACGAACTACCTGCGCCGAGCTGCAGGGGGCGTTTTCTATCGCCGCCATGTCCACCGGCGACCCTGAAAAAATTGTGGTGGCACGCAGTGGCAGTCCGCTGGTAATCGGAATAGGCAAAGATGAAAATTTTGTCGCGTCCGACGCCAATGCGCTATTGGCAGTTACTCGCCAATTAATCTACTTAGAAGAAGGCGATGTTGCGGAAATCACTAGTTCGGCCGTCGCCGTCACCGACAGCAGCGGCCAGTATGTCACTCGCCAAGCACAACGATCAGAGTACTCACGTCACGATGTTGGCAAAGGCCGCTACCCGCACTATATGCTCAAGGAGATTTTTGAGCAAAGCCGCGCCGTATCCGATGCCCTTGCGCCAGCGCTTGGCGAAGAACACATTTTGGGGACGGCATTTGGCGACAGCGCGGAAGCCTTGCTGGCGGATATTGAAAACGTACAGATTATCGCCTGCGGCACGAGCTATCACGCGGGGCTCATCGGCTCCTACCTTATTGAGGGGATGGCCAAACTACCCTGTCGAGTGGAGCAGGCGAGCGAATACCGCTATCGAGACCCCATAGTGCCCGCAAAAACACTTTGCATTGCACTTTCACAATCCGGCGAAACCGCTGACACACTCGCCGCCGTTCGCTTTGCCCGCAGCAAGGGATACGCCGCCGCCCTGTCAATCTGCAACGTCGCCGACAGCTCCCTGACACGGGAGTCCGAATTAAGCTTTATGACCCGAGCCGGCCCAGAGATTGGGGTCGCGTCGACTAAATCTTTCACCACCCAATTAGCGGCACTCAAGTGTTTGGCTATTGTCTTGGCGCGTCGAAAGATGTCCGACCCACGCGACGAGGCGGGCTTAGTTGCGGCGCTGCACACCCTGACCAAAGCAATCGATGAGGTGCTGCAGCTTGACGACACAATCCGCGATCACTCTCAGCATTTAGCGCAATTCGATCACGCGCTATTCCTCGGCCGCGGAGCCATGTACCCCGTTGCTATGGAGGGCGCACTCAAGCTCAAAGAAATCTCCTACATTCACGCCGAGGCCTACCCAGCAGGCGAGCTAAAGCATGGGCCACTGGCCCTGGTAGATCCACAAATGCCGGTCATCGCACTGGTTCCCAACGATAGCGTGCTGGGAAAAATGCGCAGTAATTTAGAAGAAGTGCGCGCCCGTGACGGACGTTTAACTATTTTTGCCGATCCCAATTGCGGTCTAAAAAGTGACGATCACTGCACGGTAATTACCCTGCCCAAAGTCGACTCCTTGATTGCACCACTGATCTACTCAATTCCCCTGCAACTGCTTGCCTATCATGTCGCAGTTGCGCGGGGAACCAATGTCGATCAGCCCCGCAATTTAGCCAAATCCGTCACAGTCGAGTGATATATGAGCGGATTTATCGCAAACCATAATCTACCCAATGGGCTATTTATGTTTGATGTAGTTGTATTGGCGGCCGGCAAAGGCAGCCGAATGAAATCTATAACCCCTAAAGTTCTGCACCCATTAGCGGGTAAGCCGATGCTGAAGTGGGCAACTGAGGCCGCTAAAACTAGCGGCGCAAAGACAGTGCACCTCGTACTGGGCTTTGGCCGCGAACAAATCATTCCAGCGCTGCACGATATTGATTTGCAGCTTGCTTTTCAGGACGAACAGCTCGGTACTGGACATGCTGTGGCGCAGGCCTTAACACATGTTTCCAACTGTGATGTCGTAGTTATCACTTACGGCGATGTGCCTTTGCTTAAGCCTGAAACCATTCAAAAAATGGCGAATTTGGCCGCTGACGGGTCACTGGCAATCTTGACCGAATTCCTCAGCGAGCCCGCCGGCTATGGCCGTATTATTCGAGACAATGGATTTATTAAAGCTATCGTGGAAGACAAGGATGCCTCGGAGCAGCAAAAGCAAATCACTGAAATTAATACTGGGGTATTGGCCGCGCCAACATCGTTATTACAACAATGGCTACCGCGCTTATCAGCCAACAATGCGCAGGGAGAATATTATTTAACCGATATTGTGGCGATGGCTGAAGCAGACGGTATACCCATTCAAGCGGCGCACCCGACAAATAGTATTGAGACTCGCGGTGTAAATAGTCGCCTACAGCTGGCGACTTTAGAGCGAGACTACCAACTTAATTCAGCCCATCAATTTTTAGATGCCGGCGTTGGGATTATAGATCCCGCGCGGTTTGACGTGCGGGGTGATTTGCAAGTTTCACAAGACGTCAGCATTGATGTGAACTGTATTTTTGAAGGTCGCGTGGTTATTGAAGCCGGTGTTTCAATCGGTCCAAATTGCTTAATTAAAAATAGCCATATCGGTCGTCAATGCAGAATAGAAGCTAACTCTATCGTAGAAGACAGCATCATGGACGAGGCCTGCACCGTAGGTCCGTTTGCTCGACTGCGCCCCGGAACACGTCTTGCGAACCGCGTAAAAGTAGGAAATTTTGTTGAAACTAAAAAAGTATCTGTGGGCGTCGGGTCAAAAATAAATCATTTGAGTTACGTGGGTGACGCAATCATCGGCGAGCGTGTCAACGTCGGCGCAGGAGCCATTACTTGCAACTACGACGGCGTGAATAAACATATTACCGAGATTGGCGACGGTGCGTTTATCGGCTCGAATTGCGCTTTAGTTGCGCCGGTAAAAATTAGTCGACGGGTAACGGTCGGCGCCGGATCAGTGCTTACCGAAGATGTGCAAGAAGATAGTTTAGCGCTGGCGCGTGGCCGTCAACGAAATATCAAAAATTGGGTTAGCCCAGCCAAAAAACTGAGTGTATGACCAACAAAAAACAAAGGTGACAACGATGGCAATATTTGGAACAGATGGCGTGCGTGGCAAAGTTGGGGAGTATCCGATCACGCCAGATTTTGCATTGCATTTGGGGTGGGCGGCAGGTTGCGTCTTATCTAAAAACGGAGCCAAGCGAGTAGTGGTGGGAAAAGATACTCGCAACTCCGGTTATATGCTCGAATCGGCGATTCAGGCGGGCTTATCTGCAGCGGGAGTAGATGTCTTACTAACCGGCCCGCTGCCAACACCAGCTATCGCCTATTTAACAAATACCTACCGCGCATCGGCCGGCGTGGTCATTAGCGCGTCTCACAATCCCTATTACGATAATGGCATTAAGTTTTTTTGTGCTAAAGGTGAAAAACTTTCAGACGCGGTGCAAGCCGAAATCGAAGAGATGCTTGGCAAAACAGTAACCGGCGTCGCACCAGAAAAACTAGGTAAAGCTTATCGTATGGATGACGCAACGGGGCGCTATATCGAATTTTGCAAATCCACCTTTGGAAATAATCTAACGCTATCGGGCCTTAAAATAGTTGTTGATGCCGCGCATGGCGCCGCCTATAAATCTCTGCCCGCGGTGATTAGTGAACTAGGCGCAAGTGTTACGACAATTGGCGTCGACCCCAACGGACTGAACATCAATGAGCGCTGCGGTGCAACCGATGTCACTCAACTTGCCGATACCGTGCTCGCGGAAGGCGCCGACCTCGGGCTCGCGGTCGATGGGGATGGTGATCGTATTATTTTTGTTGATCATACTGGCGCGGTGCGCGACGGCGACCACTTGTTATACGTGATCGCAAAACATAAGGCGTCGCGAGATCTGATGAGCGGTGGGGTTGTTGGCACCTACATGAGCAATATTGGCTTGGAAAAAGCCTTCTCCGACATTGGCATCCCCTTTTGCCGCGCCAAGGTGGGTGACCGCTATGTGATGGAGAAAATGAAAGCGAGAGAGTGGCAGCTCGGCGGCGAGCCGTCAGGCCATATTATATGCAGAGACAAAATATCGACCGGCGACGGTATCATCGCTGCACTACAAGTTCTTGAGGCAGTAGTGGGGCAGGAAAAGAGCTTGCACGAGCTGTGTTCCGAATGGACCGCTTTCCCGCAAACGCTACTCAATGTCGGCGTGATTAACAAAACAATATCAGCGCTTGATCACGCAGCGGTGACGGACGCCGTTAAAAAAGCCGAAGGTGCCTTAGCGACGCATACCGATACACCAATGGGGCGTGTGCTGTTAAGAGCATCGGGCACCGAACCGCTTATTAGGGTAATGGTCGAGGCCCAAAGCGCGGAGCTGTCAAAATTTTGGGCCGATGAAATTGCAGGTGCGGTACAAAATGTTGCCTAACATATCTTCTAACGACGTGCGCCGCCGCACACTCGTTCGTTCCGCCATCGGAGCCGCACTATTAGTCAGTGCTGGCGCCTGTCAGGTAGCAACCGCGAGCCCGCCAAAAGCCAATTCGGCTTGGGTTTACGATGTTCTGAATCGTCCCGGCAAAGAGCGAACATTCAAGCCGGGACTGTTCGCAAAAGATATCAACGACTATAACAGCCTAGCCAAGAGCGATAGCAAAATAAGCAGTATCTACAGCTATTTTGGCAGCATGGAATTGTATTGCCCCGGCCAAGGGACTGCATATTGCCCGATCTCGAAAATGATTCTCAGCGAAGCCAGCGGCGCTGGCGAGCGTAAACCAGGTGCGCCACGCAGCGAAACCCTAAGCCGATATCATCAGGATATTGACGCCAGTGAACAGCACCCCACCACCGTCGAAGCGGTGATTGACGGAGTCGTTAACGCCCACTACGCCGGGAGCCTGCGCGGATTTAACGAACTGTCCCAAAGTGCTGCCGAGGCATTTGCCGACAAAATCACCGAGCGCGTGTGCAGCGACCCGGATATCGACGGCGTACAGTTTGACCTGGAGCCCTTCAATGTAAACAAGCAAAACGGCCAGTACTTTTTTTACAAGCGCATCGCAAATAATTTCGCAGCGGCTACTGACGCTGGCAAAGACTGCGCCAATGAAGATCACCCGACCGGCCGCTATTTCTCGGTATTTGCCGCTGCCCGGCACCTTCAACCCGGCACCCCTGGCGCAGAGAACCTGCAAGACATTATGCACACTCAGGGCAACGCCTATATGATCGCCCCGCTGTACGATCTGGCTGCAACACCACTGGGACAGCAGACCGGTGTCGCGAACTACCGCCAACAAGTTCAGACCCAAACTGCGCAACTGGCGCAATGGGCCAATGAAGCGCAGGTGTACTACAAATTTGGCGTTCCGGCAGCGGCTTCAGTACACGAGTTCGCTGGGTGTAACGGCAAAGCATGTCGCCAGGTAGCAACTGAGTCGATATCGCAGCTTGACTACCTGAATGCGGCGATCGAGGCGATCAATAACAGCGGTGCGCGCGGTCAACTCTACTACTTAGGCACCGCAATATGGGCGTGGAGTCAGGCGATTGTCCACGGCGGCGCCCAATTCTCGCCCGCATCGCCGCCTGCCGATGTCATTCATTACTTACAACAAAACCTCTGAAACACGCCACCACGGCCGCTTGGATCGTTTTATCAATTTCGGTGTCGATTAAGGTACTCGGTGATAAGGCCCCGTGAGTGATTACGCGAATAATGGGGCAAGAGAGCGACGGGGCGCATCGATCAATGATTAATTTTCACCCTCCAGAAAAAAGTCAAAAAGGGTCTAAAAAGCGCCGCTCGTGGGCACTAAAGCGGTCCTTGATAGCTTTTCGCAGAAAGCTCGATGTCAAAAACCTCCGCTTTCTGGTGCCTCGCACTGTTGCTCAGCAGGTGGGCCTCAGCTTTGCTGTTATTGTTATGCCGCTGGTACTGGCACTGATCGTAGCGTCTGTGTATGTGGACAACGCCATGAAAGAGAGTCAGAAGGCAATTCTGCTGTCTACCGAAGGTGTCCGGCACAGCCTGACCTTAGCAAACACCTTGCGTGATATGGAGCGCAGCGCCCGCGTTTATCAAGTGATGGGCGACGAGCGCTTGCTGGCAACCTATGAACGCCTCAGAGCGGAACTGATTTACACCATTAAACAGCTGTATAAGCTCGACATCGAGACCGGTCAAATATCCCCGATTAGCTACTTATTGAACAAAGAGCAAAGTATTCACAGCGCGCTATCCGGTCTGCCAGCGGGATCTCCGGAGACTAGCGCTGCCATCGAAAATTTCACTGATCTGCGCAAAATCACAGACACCCTGATTCAAACCAGCAGTATGACCGTCGAAACCAAAGTGAATGCAATGAAACAAGCCGGCGCAACAGCGCGAGCAGCATTGCTCGTGGAGGCCGCTGCCGCCATTGTGGTCGCACTGTTTCTCGCACTGATGGTAATACCACGCATTTTTAATTACGCCAGAGCACTCGATCGCAGTATCCACCAGCTTGGGGTCGGTAATCTCAAACAAAAGATTAGTCTTAAAGGCCCACGCGACATTCGCGAGTTAGGCGCTCGTTTAGAATGGCTGCGGGAACAGTTAAACCTCTTAGAATCCCAGAAGCAGCATTTTCTCCAGCACGTGTCTCATGAGCTAAAAACTCCGCTGTCGAGTATCCGCGAAGGCGCCTGCCTGCTATCTGATGATGTTCCCGGGGTGCTAAACAAAGAGCAGCGAGAAATAATTGAGATCTTGCAACGAAATTGCGGGCATTTGCAGCGACAGATCGAAGGTTTGCTGGAATTCAGCGCAAATATGCAGCCATTTCAACCAAAACATCAGCAGCGAGCTCGACTCGACGAGCAAATTTTTGCGATCACTACGGAACATACACTACAGATTCGTGCCAAAGCATTGCGTGTCACAACAGAACTGGAATCGCTGGTAATTTTTGAAGACACAACGCAGATCAATACCGTATTAGACAATTTGATCTCCAACGCGGTGAAATTTACCACGCCGGGAGGAGGCATTTCGATAAAGGCATATAAAGATCGCAATAACGCCGTTGTCGAAGTGGAAAATGAAGGTCCAGGTATTGCTGTACACGAGCACGACCGTATTTTCGATGCCTTCTATAAAATTAGCGTCCCACACCGACCTTCCGAGGAGGGCAGCGGACTGGGCCTCTCGATTGCAAAACTTTATGCCAAATCCCACGGAGGAGATATTGAAGTTGCGGAAAGTCAGATTGGGGCACTTTTTCGGCTTACCCTACCAATGGAGGCCGCGGCACCCTAAGGGTGCCAAACTATTGGTGCTTTTTATTTTGATGATGGGCGGCCTATCAGCCTGCAGCACAATCGCGCTGAACAACGGCACCAAAAGCACCAGTGCTAAATACTTTAGCCGCTCGGAATCGGGCTTGCTCGCTTACGCTCGCCACCTCGGCGAGCTCGGTCCTGGCCAGCTAGGCAAAGAGCAGAGTGCGGCGACAGCGGAATATCGAAATCAAGACGATAATTACAACACCTTGCGTCTGGCCTTGGCCCTAATGCAATCGACGACCGATATGGCAAAGCAAAACAGTGCAGAGGCACTTTTGCGAAAACTCATGCGCAATCGCTCCACAGCTGGCGTCAACAGTTTCGTATATCAAAACGAAGCCTACTACGATTTAGGCCAACTCCTGTTGAATACCATCGCCGCTAGAAAGCAGCTGGTTGCAGACCATCACGAGCTCGAACAAAAGCTGGAAAAGCTGTTGTTTATTGAGAACCGGTTCGGCAACACTAACGGTGCCAACCAGCGCTAACCGCTTCTATTGGAGGATTACCGTGGCACGAATAATGATAGTTGACGACAACGAGGACATTCGGACCTTGCTAACTAAGCGGCTACAAGCTGCTGGTCACGAAATTGAAAGTGCCGAAAGTGGCGAGCACGCACTAGCCTACGCGCCCACCTTCCAGCCACAGTTAGTCATTACCGATTTGCGTATGGCGAACATGGACGGAATGACACTGTTCGAAAAACTAAAGTTTAATCAACCCACCCTTCCCATCATCATTATCACCGCCCACGGCACAATTTCCCACGCCGTCGAAGCGACCAAACAAGGTGCGTTTAGCTACCTTACCAAGCCCTTTGACAGCGCTGAGCTGCTAGCCGACATAGACAGTGCGCTCGCAACCTCCGGCTCGCCACAGCAAAACGAGGGAAACGAGCTTTCATTTGGCCACGAGATCGTCACCCAAAATCGCGCCGTCCTTGAAACGCTAAAGCAGACTGAGCTCGTTGCAAGGAGTGACGCCAGCATCCTTATTCAAAGCGAGAGCGGCACCGGCAAAGAACTACTGGCCAAGGCGATTCATCAGGCCAGTGATCGCAAGGATTTCCCTTTTATTGCCTTAAATTGCGGCTCGGTACCCGCTGAGCTGTTGGAATCAGAACTTTTCGGCCACCGCAAAGGCGCCTTCACCGGCGCCACCCACGAACACGAAGGGCTGATTCAAGCAGCTGAAGGTGGCACTCTATTCCTAGACGAAATTGGCGATATGCCTCTGCAGTTTCAGGTCAAACTACTGCGGGTATTGCAAGAAAAAGAAGTCCGACCGGTTGGGTCTACGCAGAGCCGTTCTGTAAATGTAAGGGTAGTCTCGGCCACCCACCGCGACCTGAAACAATCCATTGTCGACAAACAGTTTCGCGAAGACCTTTACTACCGCCTAAATGTTGTACAACTGGAGTTGCCACCTTTGCGTGAGCGTCGCGACGATATACCGCTACTGGCACAGCATTTTATCGAGCAGCTAACGCCGAAACATCGCGCCCGCAAACACTTTTCCACTGACGCCATGGGGATACTAGCCTCCGCATCGTGGCCCGGAAATATCCGCCAATTGCGCAACGTCGTTGAGCAGACCCTCGTGCTGTCGCACACAGAAATCATTCCAGCTAGCTTGGTTAAACGCGCGCTCAAAGAGGATTTCGGCGACATTCGCTCGTTTATGGAAGCCCGAGAATACTTCGAGCGCGAGTACCTCACAGAAATTTTGCGCATCACCAGTGGCAATGTGACGCAGGCCGCCCACATGGCAAAACGCAATCGCACAGAATTTTATCGATTACTTCGCCGCCATCACTTAGAGCCCCACCTCTTTCGACAACGCATCAGTTTGGGCTAACTTAGGTTTTTGCGGACTAGTTTGCAGCGCACAAAGATCACGCGCTAAGTATCCATTAGAATGCCAATACCGCTAGGAAAACAGCACCGCCAGAGATCTGCGCTCGGCAAAAATTACGCTTATTAATTTGGCGATACTGGGTGAGCTAGGCGCGTTTACTTAAACTTCTCACGCCAAACTAAGCAAACAACTTAGTGCGATTTTAGAATAGTTAGAAAACAGAAAAACCTGTTAACTGCGATAATTCACAGCGCCAAAAACAACGCAGCTGCAAGTTTTTCTTTAGTAGTGACTACCCAACTGCACCCACGGTGTTTTACCTTCCTGGTGATACACCGTAAAACGTGTGAGTCCTGCATAGGGAACACCCAATCGTGTCATCGCGCCCATGGGCATGCCCAACCAATGGCAAATCATGACACGTATCACCGCGCCGTGCGCAACCAGTAATACAGATTGGCCTTGGTGATGTTCTGCAATGGTATCTAACTCGGCAGTGATGCGTTGACAAAAATCGGGCATAGGCTCACCGTTAGGTGGGCTTGCCTCAGCCGGTGATTCCCAAAAATCTGCCCACTCTTGGGGAAAGCGTTGGCGAGCGACGTCGTGCGCTAAACCTTCCCAGTCGCCAAAGTGCATTTCGCGAAGTTCGTCGCGCACGGTCATTGGTGTGTTGCGCTCTGTTGCCAGCATTTCTGCAAAGCGGTGGCAGCGCTTAAGTGGTGAACTTAGAATATTGTCCCAGCGGGTGTCACCCATGCTCACCACTTTATCTCGCATTTGCTGCCAGCCAAGTTCGCTCAGTGCCACGTCGGTGCTACCCCGAAAAATTTCGCCTCCCTCGCAGGCGCCGTGGCGAAGCAGATCGATACGTGTTGTGGTTACCTTAGCCATTGCGATTGTCCCAACTTAATTATTGCCACGACTCACACCGGCTTGTTCAAAACTCGCCATTTCAATTTGCAGTCGACAGGACGCTTGCATAATCGGCAAGGCCAAAGCGGCGCCACTGCCTTCACCAAGGCGCATATCTAATTGCAACAGCGGCTCTGCTTCCATTTTATTTAAAAGGCGGCTGTGTCCCGGCTCCGCTGAGCAGTGGGAGAAAAACAACCAAGGCCGAATTGAGGGATTAATACGCACTGCCGACATGGCCGCCGCCGTGCAAATATAACCGTCGACCAAGACTGCGATGCCCTTTTGCGCGGCGTGAATATATGCACCGGCCAAGGCGCTAATTTCATAGCCACCGATACGACGCAATACTTCCATGCCATTTTTCATATGGGGCAAATGGCGTGACATGGCGCGGGTTACCACCGCCGATTTTTTAGCCAACATTTGGTCGCTTATTCCGGTGCCGCGACCGACCATTGCCGTCGCTGATAATCGCGTGTGCGCAACCGCCAAAGCCGCTGCCGAGGTGCTGTTGCCAATCCCCATCTCACCACCGATAAAAATATCGATATCGCCAGCTTGATCGATGATATCGCGGCCGACTGCCATGGCTTCTTCGCACTGCTCCATGGTCATGGCTTCGGTGACACACATATTTTGAGTGCCTGCCCCAACGCGCATATCCATGACATTCGGCAAGTCTTCCAGGGCGTACACGGTGCCCACATTAATGACTTTAAAATCAGCACCCAGCGCCTTGGCAAGTACACTAATCGCGGCACCACCTTTGGCAAAGTTGCGCACCATCTCCGAGGTAACCGATTGCGGATAGGCAGATACGTCCTCGGTAGTCACACCGTGGTCTCCGGCAAATACGGCAATCAACGCTTTGTTTACGTGGGGCTCCAAGGTGCGCTGAATAGACGACAGTTGAATAGCGACGTCTTCCAATCTTCCCAATGCACCTATCGGTTTCGTTAAGCTCGCTTGGCGCGCTTGCGCCGAAGCGCGAAATTCTTCGTCAGCTTCAGGCGCCGACTCCTCATACCAATGTGACATATTTTATCCCTTCAGAACCTGCTCTAAACCCGCCGTTACCAACACAACTCGATCAGCCATCGCGGCCAAGTCCTGATGCAAGCGCCCCGATTCATCGACAAACTGCCGACTCAATGTGCCCAGTGGCACGATACCCTGCCCTACCTCGTTGCTAACCAATACTATGCGGCCCTCTGCGCGACGTAAAACCTGATAAAACTCATCGCGCTCAGTTTGCCAACTCTTCAGATCATCTTTCATTAGCCAGTTGCTCAACCAAAGCGTTAAGCAATCAACTAGAATAGCGGTACTTGGCGTCGCGTGACGCCGGATTGCCGCCGCAAGCTCCTCGGGCGCTTCAATCGTCTGCCAGCCATCGTTGCGGCGCTGATACTGATGGTGAGCAATTCGCGCCGTCATTTCCTCATCGCCGGCCGTGGCAGTCGCGATGTAGATACGCTGAGCATCGTCTGCACCGCCACTTATGCGTTGCTCCGCCAAGCGACTTTTGCCCGACCGCGCGCCACCAATATACAGTTCCAACACCGCAATGCTCCCGCTATATGGCCGCCAATACTGCCACCAAAAGGTGATCTGACGTATAGTAAACCGCTTATTCTACAAGACTGGTCGCAACAGAGGGAAATATGGGACATCGATTATCGAAGATTTATACTCGCACCGGCGATGACGGTACCACCGGACTCGGCGATGGCTCACGTATCGATAAAGATCACCACCGCATGGAAAGTATCGGCACAGTCGATGAGCTTAACTCCGTGATCGGACTATTAATGGCCGAACTTCCCAGCGACGATGCCTATATGGCACTTCTCGCGCGTATCCAACACGATTTATTTGATCTGGGCGGCGAACTGGCCGTACCGGGATACACCATGATTAGCGCCGAGCGTATTGGCGAGCTTGAGACGAGTTTAGACGAGTTGAATGAAGACCTGCCGCCACTCAAAAATTTTATACTTCCCGGTGGCAGTAAAACTGCAGCGCTCTGCCATATGGCTAGATCTGTCTGCCGTCGCGCCGAGCGCTGCTTGGTCGCGCTGAATAAAACCGATGAGGTTAATGCTACGGGCCGCCAATACTTAAACCGGCTGTCTGATTTTTTATTCGTGATGGCCAGACTGCTGGCACGTCGCAATGGTGGGCAGGAAGTGCTGTGGCTGCAAGCGGATAAGCGTTAGGCCGATCAAATATCGACCTTCCCGTTTTTGTCGCAATGCCGACAAAAACGGGAAGCTATTCATCACCTCACGCAATAATTACCCCAATAAATAATCACCAAAGCCACGCAGCGCCTCTAACACCGCTACTATCTCCGTATTTTGCTTTTAGCAACTGGGTTTCACAACTGTCGCTAAAAACAAAGCCCTGCCAATACTGCGGTACTTTCTGATAAATAATATCGATATTAGAGACCCCGCCACCCAGCACAATGGCCGCAGGGTCTAACAAATTAATAACCCCGGCGAGTGCCTGAGCTAACTGCCGACAATAAGTGTCGAGCACGGTTTCTGCCAAGCCCTCTCCAGCGGCCGCACGACGGGCAATCTCAGGCGCCTTAATCGGCTCCCCGCCCGCAACAAGATAGCTCTTCGCCAAACCAGCACCACACAGATAAGTTTCTATACAGTTTATGCGACCACAGTAACAAAGACGCTCTTCGCTCACACCGGGCATCGGGTTGTGACCCCACTCGCCAGCGATACTGTTCACACCAGCCAGCACTTTTTTATCAATGACAACGCCGCCACCGGTGCCAGTACCAATAATGACGCCAAACACGGAAGGGTATTCTGCGCCAGCACCGTCAACCGCCTCCGACAAGGCAAAGCAATTGGCGTCGTTACTAAAGCGCACTTCGCAGCCAAGTCGTTTGCCCAAATCGGCTGGCAGCGCACGACCGCTTATGGCGAGGGTATTACTATTTTTAATTAAGCCGGTGAGGGCAGACACCGCGCCCGGCCCACCCAAGCCAACGGTGGCTCGACCGCCTGCTTTGCGCTGCAAGCCCTCAACCAATTCGGCAATAGACTCAACGACTTGCTCATAACTATGTGCAGGGGTAGCGACCCGCTCGCGCGCGATCTGCTGGCCATTATCATCTAGTAGTACGCCTTCTATTTTTGTTCCGCCAAGATCAACGCCTATTCGCAAACCGCATTCCTCAAATAATAAGTAAGGGACTCATCCCTAAATCAATTGCACTACCGCTACCACACAAACCCACACTAGCAAGCTACGTGATAACAAATGCTGCACCGCTAATAATTCTTCCGTCGCTAATTTTACAAATTGCTCGCCGTCTACCTGTCCTTCCGGCAAATAGACCGGCAGTGCTTTCATGCCGACGTCATCAAGAATTTCCGCAGAGGGCTGTTGGCTTTCAACATGCTCGCGCCACGCGGATATACACGTATCAAAGTTACCAATAATGGCAAAGGCAAAACCCAGTAAGCGAACCGGCAGCCATTCCAAATAAAATAAGGCAACCGCCGCCCGATCGCGATCTTCCTGCCTTAGCTGATCATCATTCGCCAACAGAAACAGTAGGCGGTACGCCAACGCCGCCGCCGGACCTGCCAAAACAAACCAAAATACCACCGCAAACCAGCGCTCGAAGCCTTGATAGAACATCGCTTTACGCACACTTAAATGCAGCTGCAGCGCATCCTCCGCTCCGGTTTCGCACAGCTCTGTGCTAAAACCACGACCATGCTGGTAGGCGCCTTCTAAATCTCCGCGCTGCCAGCTGTTCAGATAGAGCTTTAGTTGTATCTGAAAATCGCCGCGGCCCAAGCTGTAGAGCAATAGAGCGACGCTAAGCAAAAATACCGGCAGACCGAACAGCAAAGGCCCAAGCAACCACAGCACGGCAAAGACTGACAACACTGGCAAGGCTACCAGTACTATCAACCGAAAAGTGGAGCTGCCCATGTCAGATGTCATTGCGCGGTAGCGTGTAAACCACTGGTCTTCCTGGATAACACCGCCGCTACCCCAAAACTGCACAGCCGCCCAAGCGATTAGAATGGCAAAGAATTCCATGAGTTATCCCAATGCGTTTTTATAATAGGTCCAATCAAAGGCCGAGCCAGGGTCGGTTTTCCGGCCCGGCGCTATATCACAGTGGCCAACTATACGTGCTGCGAGGATAGCCGGATAGTAGCTTTGCAGGCTTTGCGTTACCGCAATTAGCTCTCGATATTGCTCATCCGTGTAAGGGATATCATCGCTACCTTCCAGCTCAATACCAATACTGAAATCATTGCAATTATCCCGCCCCTCGAACCGGGACACACCGGCATGCCAAGCCCGATCGTTAAACGACACGAACTGGTTTATTTTTCCATCCCGCTCGATAAACAAGTGCGCAGAGACCGTCAAGCCCTGCAGATCGGCAAAGCTGTTGTGAGCACTGCAATCCAGACAATTAGTGAATAGGTCATGCACATGAGCCCCACCAAAGTGACCGGCAGGCAGGCTGATATTATGAATGACTAGCAAGCTAATATCCGCACTATTTGGACGCTGATTATAATTTGGCGATGGGTGCTTGTCGGCATTAGCCAGCCAACCCGAAGCTTCAATCAGGTACATACGCTGCCGCCATAAAACACCCCGCTATGTTTGCCGCCACCATGGCATGAATACGCTGAGATTACCTTGCCGGATTGTGTCTTGTAAAACCTCGTCACCAAATAGCGCAGCGAACTTAGGCATTCTCACTAAATACAACACCCGCATCGTCATCAATCAATCGCAACAAGCCCTCCTGTACCAAGGTTGCTACTAGCTCGCCACTTTGCGCATACATATGACCAATCACCAATGAGCGCTCGCCAAAGCTATTTACACTGTGAATATCGTAAAGATGCCAATTGTTTAAATTAACAGGGCGATGTATCCACATTGAATGATTTAGCGTGGCCATTTGCGATGGCTGCGACGAAATTTGCTCCCGAAAAGGCAGCGATGCCGTGCGAATAAAATTGTTATCACAGATAAAAGCCAGTATCGACCGCTGCAAGGCTTGCTCATTAGGCAAGGTATGCTTCGCTCTTATCCACATACGCTGCACCGCTGGACGGTTATTAAGCTCTATATAAGAAGGCTGATCAACGCAGCGGAAGTCAAAAACATTATTCGTTACCAAAAAATGGTATAGACCATTCAAGCCGAGCTGCTCGAATTTTTCACGGTAGGACGCCAGCGTGGGGAGTGACTCTGGCTCAACAACAACTGGCATTATCGGTTGCTGATCAAAGCCCTGCGCGTCGATGTGAAAAGAGGCATCCAAGGTCAGCAGTTCTCGACCTGACTGCACGGCAGACACACGACGAACGCTAAAATTCCGACCATCTCGAAGCGTCGTAACTGTATATTGAATAGGTTCCTGTAAATTCCCGGCGCGCAAAAACTGCGCGCTCAAGGAATGGCACTCACGGCCCTCGACTAGTTGGCAAGCGGCGGATAGCGCCTGCCCCATAACCTGGCCACCAAAAACACTGTTTTTCGTCGCAGAATAAAGACTGCGGCCAATAAACTCGTCATCAGCGATGCGCTCCATTCGCAAATGCCCGCAAAAGTCCTCGAGCAAACTCATATCACCATCTCAAACATCATATGTGAACCACGGCCTGTAAAAATTGATCATAGGATACATCAGCTACATCGCTAATTTGCAGCCTGGTGTTTTGATTATTACGCTTGCGCACACAGCGACATTAAGTTTGTTATGATCGAACGATGCCTTAAACATCGAATACAACCATACGCTCGGAGATACTAATGCGCGTTATTACGGTAAATAAGCCGGCCTCGCTAGATAACCTGGCTGTCTCTGAAACGGCCGATCCAGCACCTGGCAACGGCGAAATTCTCGTTCAGTGGCGGGCCAGTTCGCTAAACTACCATGACTATCTTGTCGCCAATGGCAGCCTGCCCGTGGTCGACGGGCGCATCCCGCTTTCCGACGGCGCTGGCGATGTTATCGCCGTTGGCGACGGCGTAACAAAGTGGCAAGTCGGCGACAAAGTCATGTCAGCGTTTTTCCCCAACTGGATAGAAGGTCACGCTAATAAAGCTAAGACCCTGGCCCTTTTAGGCGACACCGTCGACGGCTGCGCCGTAGAAAAATCATGCCTATCACAAGACTCCGTTACTGCCATTCCCAAAGATTACAGTTACGCAGAAGCCGCTACACTCCCCTGCGCGGCATTAACCGCATGGCGCGCTCTTATTGTTGAAGGCGGTCTACAAGCAGGCGACACCGTACTGGTAGAGGGCTCGGGTGGCATGTCGGTTTTTGCTTTGCAAATAGCTAAAGCAGCGGGCGCCTACGTATACGCTACCACCTCGACCGACGACAAGTTTGAACAACTTAAATCGCTGGGCGCAGACGTCGTCATCAATTATAAAACCGACCCCAAGTGGGGAGTCACGATTAACAAACTTTCCGGTGGTGGTGTAGACCATGTATTGGATATCGGCGGTGGCACCACCCTCGCCAACTCCGTTGACGCGGCGCGCATCGGTGGCCATATTTCACTGATCGGTATTCTCGGTGGTTTCACCGCAGAATTGATGTTACCCAAACTGTTTACCAAACAAATGCGCATGACCGGTTTATCTGTCGGCAGTGTCGAAATGCAAAATGCCATGGTGAGATCCATTAACATATCCGGCATTCGCCCGGTTATTGACCGCAGCTTTAGTTTAGAAGAACTTGGGGCCGCGTTTCGCTACCAGGAAACGGGTAAGCATTTTGGCAAGATAGTTATTGAGTATTAATAACCCGCAAGCACAAGGCCTGATAACTCATCGAAATGGCGGATAGTCATATCCGCCTGATCTGAAAATATCGCACTTCCCTTGGGGTCATATAAGCAACTGCGCATCCCCGCCGCTTTCGCAGCCTGTAAATCGTAGAGGTAATCACCCACGTAAATGATATTCGCTGGTGATACTGAAAACCTTGCCGCTAACATCAATAAGCCTTCAGGGTCTGGTTTCGCGGGAGCATCTTCACGACTGATGACCTCCAGCGCCGGAATCGCCAAACGATTTTTGCAAAGCTCAAAAGCAGCTCGGGTATTTCTCGTGACAATTCCCGTTGCAAGGCCCCGCTCAATCAATAACTCCAGCAGGGCCTTTGCCCCAGGCATCCACACCGAGCTCGCTGCGCCAGCCATTTCAAATTCATGAATGACCTGCTCTGCCGCAGCTCGCTCATCTGGGCATGGCAAATTAGCGAGATACGCCAATAAATCTACGTTAGTGGGCCACCCCAACTTGGCGCGCAATGCTTGAAAATTTAAGCGAGAATCAACCAGCGTACCATCTAAATCAAACAGAACTGCGGAGATATGTTTTGACATCGCCGCTAAGTTTTAAGCCGATAGCCGGTGCGGAATATCCAATAGATCCCAGTCAAACAGAGACCGAGGAACACCAGTATCATCGCCACACTAACCCCGACATTAACGTCAGCTACGCCGTAAAAACTCCAGCGAAAGGCGCTGATCAAATATACCACTGGGTTGGCTAAGGTAATCGACTGCCACAAAGGCGGCAGCATACTGATTGAGTAAAAACTACCGCCGAGAAACGTCAACGGCGTGACAATTAACATGGGCACTACCTGCAATTTTTCAAAACCATCAGCCCAAATGCCGATGATAAAGCCAAACAAGCTAAAAGTGGCCGCTGTTAAAATTAAAAACGTCACCATCCAAAATGGATGGGCAACGTGATAGTCCACAAACAAGTTTGCGGTGAGCAATATAATACTGCCGACAATGACCGACTTGGTGGTCGCCGCGCCGACATAGCCCAATACAATTTCTCGCATCGAAATGGGGGCAGATAAAATTTCATAAATAGTGCCGTTGTATTTGGGGAAATAAATACCAAACGAGGCGTTAGAAATACTTTCTGTCAGCAGGGCCAACATCACCAAACCTGGAATGATAAACGCCGCATAACTTACACCATCTATCTCAACCATACGCGAGCCGATAGCGGAACCGAACACCACAAAATACAGAGAGGTCGATATCACTGGCGATGCAATACTTTGCATAATGGTCCGCCAGGTGCGATGCAACTCAAATTTATAGATTGCCTTTATTGCATGGAAGTTCATCGGGCGGCCTCCGTGTCTGTGGATGCTCGCTCTGTTACTAAGCTCACAAATATCTCCTCTAGGGAGCGCTGCTTGGAGCGCAGATCTTTGTAGTCGATACCGTGCTCATCGAGACGCCTAAATAGATCGGCAATACCGGTTTGATCGCCTTGGGTATCAAAATGATAGATCAACTCAAGACCGTCATCGGTTAGCGACAGGGGGTAATCTTTCAATTCCGCGGGTAGCGCCAGGAGCGGCTTTTGCAATTGCAGGCGCAATTGTTTTTGTCCCAGTTTATCCATCAAGGCACTTTTTTCTTCTACAAGAATAAGCTCGCCACGGCTAATAACACCAATGCGATCTGCCATTTCTTCCGCTTCTTCGATGTAGTGCGTGGTCAAAATAATGGTGACGCCGCGCTCGCGAAGACCGCGAACCATTTCCCACATATCTCGGCGCAGCTCAACATCTACCCCAGCGGTGGGCTCATCAAGAAACAGGATTTCTGGTTCATGCGACAAGGCCTTGGCAATCATCACCCGCCGCTTCATCCCGCCCGATAATTCCATAATGCGGGAATCGCGTTTATCCCACAGCGATAACTGGCGTAAAATTTGTTCTATGTATGCTTTATTCGGCGCGCGACCAAATAATCCGCGACTAAAATTGACCGTCGATATCACACTCTCAAAACCGTCTGTACAAAGTTCCTGCGGCACTAGACCAATCTTGCTACGCGCTGCGCGAAAATCGCGAATGATATCGTGACCGTCGGCGGTAATAACGCCGGAACTAGGGTTCACAATGCCGCAAATAATACTGATCATGGTGGTTTTGCCGGCGCCATTTGGCCCGAGCAAGGCAAAAATTTCGCCGCGCTGTATCTCTAGTGAAACGTTGCGTAGAGCTTGAAATCCAGAATCGTAAGTCTTGCTCAAATTTTGAACATTGATAATCGCTGACACGAACACTCCTTAAGACAGCGGCCAATGGTCGCCCGCAAGAGAAAATAAATCGCCCACGAGTGTCGGCGATGTGAGGAAGCTTGGCAAGTACAAGCGCGGTGAAACTAGGGACTAATCGCCAAACCTTAGCAACTAGCTAACTACCTGTGACGGCGGGCAAAGCTGCTGCCAAAACATTTTCGCCGCGGTATCGCTCATCACATTGATTGCGGTCGCATCGAGGTAAATACCGTCAATCAAGAGTCGACTCATGCCGTGCAGTGTCGACCAACTGACCTGTGCAAAACGAAGGGGATCAATATTTGGATTGCGTATCGATTGCTGCCAAACCCGAATCTGCTCGATATAGACTTTGAAGGCATTGTGGGCCTCAACCGTTAATGATTCGGTTAGCTGCTGTGACTTCCACAAGCGAGCACCAAACATCAGCTCATAATATTCCGCATTATCAATCGAGAACTGCACATACCGCCGCACAAACACGCGCACGGCCGCCTCGCTGATCTCAGCTCCCTCGATATAAGGCGGCGTGCGCACGACCTCGCGCAAGCGGCGAAATCCTTCTTCGGCTATGCCGCACAGCAAGGCCTGCTTATCAGCGAAGTGATGATAGGGCGCTGTTCGAGACACACCAAGGTTTTGCGCCAATTTCCTCATAGACAAGCCGGCCTCGCCCTCCTCTCTTAGCAGACGAGCGGCTTCGTCTAAAATTTGACGCCGCAAATCACCGTGGTGATATGGCTTTTCGCTAGTTGGGCAGGAGGCGCTTTCAGGATGACTTGTCATAGTCGCAATTTACCAAGCAATCTTGACACTGTCTATATTGAACTGTAATCTCGACAAACTTGACACCGTCTAGTTTGAGTTTTTTTGATAAATGCCATCTCAGCACTAGCGCGACTAAGCCCAAAACCCAGAGCGAAGAGAATTCAACTATGAGCAACTACCCCAATATGCTGAAGCCCTTAGACCTCGGCTTCACCGTACTCAAGAACCGCGTCATCATGGGCTCGATGCACACCGGCCTGGAAGAAACGGAAAATGGTTTTGAACGTATGGCGGCTTTTTTTGCAGAGCGCGCTCGCGGCGGCGTTTCGCTAATTGTGACCGGCGGTTTTGGCCCTAATAAGCGGGCAGCCACACACGAGCACACCAAAATGCTCCGCACTGAAGAAGACTGCGTCGGCCACCGCATAGTGACTGACGCTGTTCACGCTGAAGATGGCAAAATCTGTATGCAGATTCTGCACACGGGTCGCTATGCGTTTAATGAGAATCCCATCGCACCGTCGGCAATCCGCGCGCCAATCAATGCCTTCACTCCGGAAGCTGCGACCGTTGATCAAATTGAAGAGCAGATTCAGGACTTTGTGCTCTCGGCTGTGCTCGCCCAAAAAGCGGGATACGACGGCGTGGAAATCATGGGATCAGAAGGCTATTTCATCAATCAGTTCTTAGCCAAACGCACCAACCATCGCGACGACGAATGGGGTGGCGACTATGAGAATCGCATGCGCTTACCGGTAGAAATTGTGCGCCGAGTACGCGAGGCAACCGGTGAAAACTTTATTATTATCTACCGCCTGTCCATGCTTGACTTGGTTGAAGGTGGCAGTAGCTTCGACGAAATACTCAGCCTCGGACAAGCCGTTGAGAAAGCGGGCGCCACCTTAATTAATACCGGCATCGGCTGGCACGAAGCGCGCGTTCCCACCATCGCGACCAAGGTTCCCCGCGCAGCCTTTACGTGGGTAACCGCCAAGTTCCGCGCAAGTTTAAGCGTGCCGGTTATTACGTCAAACCGTATCAACACCCCAGAAGTTGCCGAGGAAGTACTGGCTCGCGGTGATGCCGATATGGTGTCTATGGCAAGACCCTTCCTTGCAGACTCTGACTTTATCGTGAAGGCCGCTGCGGGACGAGGGGATGAGATCAACACCTGCATAGGCTGTAATCAAGCCTGCTTAGACCATATATTTAGCGGCCAGCTAACCAGCTGCCTTGTTAACCCCCGCGCCTGCCATGAAACTGAATTGAATATATCGGCAGCGACGAAACGTAAAAATATTGCCGTCGTTGGCGCCGGTCCCGCCGGACTCGCCTTTGCCACTACCGCCGCTGAACGGGGTCACACGGTGACCTTATTTGACGGGGCGACTGCTATTGGCGGCCAATTTAATATCGCCAAGAAAGTGCCAGGCAAAGAAGAGTTTAACGAAACAATCCGCTATTTTGACCGCCGCTTACAGATTACTGGCGTACAAACTAAACTCGGCACCACCGTCAATCAGCAAACATTAAATGATGGTGATTTTGACGAGGTGGTATTGGCCACCGGCATCAAGCCGCGCACGCCGCCCATCGACGGCATCGATCACCCCAAAGTCATGAGCTACCTGGATGTGATACGTGACGGTAAAGCCGTTGGCAAAAAAGTCGCCATCATTGGCGCTGGTGGTATCGGTTTTGACGTTGCTGAATTCCTAACTCACAACAGCGATTCGAGCACCAACATTCCCACCTTTATGCGCGAATGGGGTGTAGACATGAGCCTGCAAGCGCGCGGCGGTATTGAAGGTATAACCGCCGAACCCGGTGAGTCACCGCGCGAGGTTTATTTACTACAGCGCAAAGTATCTAAGGTTGGCAATGACCTAGGCAAAACCACCGGCTGGATTCACCGTGCAGGCTTGCAGAAAAAAGGCGTCAATATGGTGCCGGGCTGCGAGTATATAAAAATAGATGATGCTGGCCTACATATCCGTGTCGGCAGCGAGGAACGTATTCTCGACGTCGATAATGTCATTATTTGCGCGGGCCAAGAATCACTTACCGAGCTAAGTGTGGGCTTAAACGCGCCGGTCCATTTAATTGGTGGTGCGCACTTGGCCACGGAATTAGATGCCAAACGCGCGATTGACCAGGGCACGCGTCTCGCCGCGGCAATCTAAAAAAATTGCGGGGTATGGAATCTGCCGCCCCGCAATCACCGTAATGAGGGTGTGTTTCTAAACTGAGGCCGGCATTTGCTATGCACTAAAACCATGGCACATGACGCAGCACTTCAAACAATGCAACTTCGCAAGCCCTGCCGTTTTTTAGCAATTATCTACGTGCTTATCTGTCTTACGGCGTGCAGCAGCACATCGTCCAGTAGTACAAACGACGCCACCAGAATTAGCGACCACTACAATGGTGAAAAATTTTACAACCCCTATTGGCTGGAATTTGATAAAAGCATTTGGGATATCATTCGGCTGCGCTACTTTTCCGATCTAAAAATAGCCGACAACCAAGCCAACGCCCATCGCGTTCCCGTCGTCGACCGCATCGCTGATCTTCGCTCAGCTGAGCCAGATGAATTTCAGCTTACCTGGCTGGGGCACGCGAGTTTTTTAATCCAGTATCGCGGCGTTGCCATTCTGACCGATCCCATACTATCGCCTCGCGTGTCCCCTCTTCCGCTTGGCGGTTATCCCCGTTTGGTTCCTATGCCCATCGGCATCGATGACTTACCGGCTATAGATTACGTGCTTATCTCCCACAATCACTATGACCATCTAGATGCAAATACGATAGAAGCACTGGGAAAGTCACCCCATTATTTAGTGCCCGCAAAACTTGGCACTTGGTTTACCAAATTGGGAATTCCACCCGATCACATCCACGAATTTGATTGGTGGGAAAGCCGTGAAGATGCCAATATCATCGTCACCGCAACCCCCTCACAACATTGGTCTGGGCGCGGTTTATTCGACCGCTTTGACACTTTGTGGGCATCCTGGCATGTAAAAATTGCCAACCGAAGTATTTGGTTTGCGGGCGATACCGGATACAACCCTCATCAATTTGTTGAGATTGGAAAACGCCTCGGCGGCGTTGATTTAGCGTTAATCCCAATTGGCGCCTACCATCCACGTAGCTTTCTCAAAGAGCAACACGTCGACCCTGAGCAAGCTATTCAAATTCACAAAGATATACGGGCTAAACGCAGTATTGGCATGCACTGGGGGACTTTTCAGCTTAGCGCTGAAGCCATAGATGAACCGGTAAAACTCATTGCGCAAGCGCAACGACAAGGCCGCATAAATGCAGGCGAGTTCACCACCATGGCTATAGGAGAAACGCAAAAGCTCCCTTAATCTTCAGCTCATTTAAACGGATCGTAAAACTCGCTCGTAAGTATAAGCCACCGCATTTGGGTGGAACAAAAGGTAAAACAACACCTCCAAGTCCTCGCGACGCGATACAATCTCGTTCGGCTATCCAATTGCACGCCGCATTCCGCAACCCTACCAAAAAGGACATGCATGCCCCATCACGGCCAGATACTACGTGCGCTGCTAATCGCTGCATTGACGGTACTGCATTTTATTCAGGCGGCGCACGCAGCGGAGCCAGACACACTGAATCGACCGCGTTTTGCGGTTCACAATAAGTGGCTGACCGAAATGAGCGGTGTCGCCGCCAGTAATATTTATAAGAATCATTTTTGGGCACACAATGACAGCGGCGACAGAGGCCGCCTATTTTCATTTGATAGTACTGGCAAAACGCAAACCGAATTGAGGATCAACGGCAGCAGTGCATTTGACTGGGAGGACATGAGCAGCTTTAAAGACAGCAGCGGCTCCTACCTACTGATCGGCGACATTGGCGACAATATGATGCTTCGCCCCTTCGCTGACGTGTATTTAGTAAGTGAACCCAAAGACCTGCGCAAACCCATCATTCACGCGAATATTAAACGTCGTTATTCGCTGATCTACGAAGATGGCCCCCACGACGCCGAAGCAATGGCCGTCGATGCCACCGAGCGGTTTGTTTATATTCTAACCAAACGCGATGCGCACCCGCGCCTATATCGCTTTTCATTAGACGCGATATCAGGAAAGCTCATACCCCTTAATTATCTTGGCGAGATACGCAGTATCCCAAGTATCGAAAAACACAAAGCGCAGCGCCAAGGCGGTATTAGCGGCGGCTCGCCAACGGCGATGGAAATTAATTCCAGCGGTGATATCGCTATGATAGTCACATTGCGAAACACGTATTTTTTCAAACGGGAACGAAATCAAAGTTGGCTGGACGCGCTAAATAAAAACCCGTATGCGCGAATTAATAATCGCCTGCGTCAGGCTGAGTCCGGTACATTTACTCAGGATGGCAAGAAAGTATTAATTGGCTCGGAAGGGCAACCCGCGATGTTAGAATTTAGCGACACGCCGCTGTACCCCAATCGCAAAAATTGATACCGGCGCACTAGCGTGCGCCGGCAAAGCACACTAAGCCGTCACTGCCGGCGTGATACAAAATAGCGTCAAAATCACGCCAATACCGGCAAACCATACTAAACTGCGCAGGGTTGCCCAATTTTGCAGGTAGCAGATAGTAAAAATGACGCGGATACCTATATAGGACATCGCTAGCAGATTCACACAGTCCTGAGCCGCACCGCCAAATTGCGCGATAATAACCGCCGCCGCAAACAAGGGAAATCCTTCAAAACCGTTTTGCATCGCGGCCACCGCACGGGCGCGTCGACCATCTAGTTTTGCCATCCACTCTCGCGGATGATTATTGTCGAACTGACCAATTTCCGTTTTTCCTAATTTTGCAATCAAGGCGGTAAGCCCTGGCATAAGACCCGCAACAAAAATACACCAAAATGCGATACTCATTTTTCATCCCCTCGTTTTATGTTATTAAAATAATTTTTTCTAATTATTAATACGTAATCGATCGTCGCACCCAATAAAAAAACGCCGAACTATTTTGTGATCTCTCTATAACGACTAGATTAATCAGTGCTATTGGGTTTGATTAGCGTACGCAACCAATTTAAAAACCCGTTTTCTTGTAAGACCATTTTATCTACGCCATCAAAAAACACCTCAAGTCCTGCTGGATCAGCAAAAAAATCAGCGCGGGTTTTCATTTCGATTTCTGGATCAAGGGCTTTCACAACAACAGCGGGATTGCCAGCGACAATGACGTTGGCCGGCACATCTTTACTGACGACCGCACCCGCCGCTACCACACTGTTTTCCCCGATTGAAACGCCCTTCAAAACAGTGCTGTGATCACCAAGCCAAACATTGTTAGCAATATGCACCGGCGTCACTTTGTCACTGCGACGACCGCGATCATACAGCTCATGCCAATCGCTATCGGTAATATAGACACCGTTTGCCATCATGACACTGTCACCAATAGTAATTTCATTGGCGGCCGAAATACGGGTGCCCGGACTAATCATGGCGTAGTCACCAATTTTGATCCGGCCACTTGTCTCGTCTGCGCCCCACACCCCAATTTTTACGCGGCCGTCAGGTTCACCAACTATTGTCGCGCAGCGACCAATCTCGATATTCGGTCCCGAAATGGAGATATACCATGGCTTCATAAAAGTGGGATAATCGCCAAGATAATCACAAGCTGGCTTCAAAAAATGCTGGGTATACCAGCTGCGAAAGCGCAAATATATTTTCTTCACCCAATAGGGTCGTCTGTCCTGCCGCATTAGCTCGCCATCATTATTGTGGTGCGCTAGTGTCGCAAGGGCAGCCCCGCAGAGCAATCGATACAATATTACCAATTCATGAAAAAACGCAGCGACAATACGCCCCCGAGAGAAGTGACAAGTAATCAGAGCGGTATTCACCCGAACTTGGCGTCGACGGTGACGAAACACCTACACCACCTATTTAAGAAGCCCTATGCTCAACATAATGTAGATGCATTCAATCGCGCGAATGCATGGCTCGATGGCAGAAGCCGACCGCTAATTCTCGACTCTTTTTGCGGTACAGGTGAAAGCAGTCGCCAAATTGCCCGCCAATATCCACACTCACTTGTGATCGGCGTCGACAAATCGGCGGCACGACTGCAGCGTCATCAGATAGATCAACACGAAGGTCTGGAAAACTATCTCCTCGTCCGTGCGGATGTCGATGATTTCTGGCGCCTGGCAGTGGATGCCAATTGGCAGCTACAGAGACACTTTTTACTGTACCCCAACCCCTGGCCCAAAAGCGCGCAGTTACAATATCGCGTGCACGGCTCAGCAGTTTTCCCCGCACTGATAAAACTTGGTGGCAACATTACACTGAGAAGTAATTGGAAGTTATACGTTGATGAGTTTGCAGCGGCGCTCTCCATGACTGGCAATGCCGCAAAAGCCACCGCCTACCACCCCGCTGCAACAATCACCGCGTTTGAACGCAAATACCATCTTGCCGGCCAGCCTTTGTGGGACTGCAGCTGCACGATTACCTCATTGATATAGCCTGGTTTAGCACCCCACTGTTATCTGAGCCGTCGGCGGCGTTATACTAGGGTCACATTCACCAATACTGTAATAGCAATGAACAAACCCGCGACCAACACAGCGCCTCACCCAGATCCTGTTTGGCAGACTATCCGCAAGGAAACTGCCTGCGAGGTTGAGCGCGAGCCCGTTCTAGCGAGCTTTCTGCACGCCACCATTCTCAATCACGACAGCCTTGAAACCGCACTGAGTTTCCACCTTGCGCATATATTAAATAGCCCTGCTGCCTCTGCGCTATTGGTACGTGAAGTGATAGAAAAGGCCTTTGCCGCCGATCCCAATATTGGCCGCGCAATTCGCGCCGATATATGCGCAGTATTTGAACGCGACTCTGCATGCTCAGGCCTGTCTGTGCCATTTCTGTATTTTAAAGGCTTCCATGCGCTGCAGTCCTATCGCATTGCCCACTGGCTTTGGAATCAGGGCAGAACCTCATTGGCACTGTTCTTCCAGAACCGAATTTCCTGCGAGTTCGGCGTCGATATTCATCCAGCGGCAAAAATTGGACGCGGTATCTTAATGGATCACGCAACCGGTATTGTCATTGGTGAAACCGCCGTGGTCGGCAACAATGTGTCAATCATGCAGTCGGTTACACTGGGGGGAACGGGCAAAGAGGAAGGTGATCGCCACCCAAAAGTAGCCGATGGCGTGTTGCTCAGTGCGGGAGCGAAAATTCTTGGCAATATCCATATCGGAGAAGGCGCACAGGTCGTGGCTGGCAGTGTGGTGTTACGAGATGTTCCCCCGCATACCGTCGTAGCCGGCGTACCCGCAAAAGTCATCGGCAAACCCGATTGCCCTTCGCCGGCACTTTCTATGAATCATCGCGCCTGTTGTGACGAGTAATTACGAAAAACCAGAGCCATTTGCAGCAGCGCCACCAGAATTGTCGCTGCTGCAATTCGTCTGATTACAAATCTACTTAACGCTTACAAGCGGGCCGAATACCATTTGCCTTTGCCTTTTCGTAGAGCGGCGTCGCCGTCACCATTTGCTTTTGTAAATCCTTGATGCGCGATGTGTGAGATGGGTGAGTAGACATAAACTCAGGCGGCTGCCCCCCGCTCACGGCACTCATATTCTGCCACAGGGCAACGCTAGCTTGTGGATTGAATCCCGACTTGGCCATTAGGTCTAAACCGACAATATCGGCCTCAGACTCTTGCGCCCGCCCGTAGGGAAGAACTAAACCGTATTGCGTGCCCAGTCCGAGCAAACCCATCACAGTTTCTTTTCCTGCCCCCTCGCCCAGTAGAACGCCAATGAGCTGACTACCGGTACCAGCGACACTCTGAACAGACATACGCTCAGCGCTGTGATGCGCCAATACATGCCCCACTTCGTGGCCTATTACAGTGGCTAACTGATCAGCATTTTTAGCTACTTGGAATATGCCTGTGTGCACACCAATTTTCTTACCCGGCAGTGCAAACGCGTTAGCCGACTTTTCTTCAAAGACGACCACTTCCCAGCTTCCGCGCCACTCAGCGGGCAGAGAGGCGGTAATCGCATCAGCAATGCAACTGACGTACTTGTTAGTCGCCCCGTCTCTATTGATGGTCATTTTCTTTTTCATTTCTTCAAACGCGGTGCCGCCCATTTGCGACATTTCCCCGTCTGAAAATAGCAATACCTGACGCCGTCCCGTCGGCGACTCAGCGCAAGATGCCAGTAAACCTGCTAGAACTATTGCCAATACCGGCTTTAACTTTGTCATAAAATTCCCCGCGTTAATCTGCTATTGTGCGGCTATTATGGCATAGCCTACGATTTGATGAACGATGAAGTCTGCCAGATTTTTATATGGGAGTGTACACAGTGAAGGAACCTTGCCCATGGTGCACCGCCACACCAGAATACGTTAAGTATCATGACGAAGAGTGGGGGGTGCCAAGCGATGACGACCGGATTCACTTTGAGTTCTTGGTGCTTGAGTCAGCGCAAGCCGGCTTAAGCTGGCTGACGATTTTAAAAAAACGCGAGGGCTACCGCAAAGCCTTCGCCAACTTTAACCCCACCAAAGTCGCCACCTTTGACGATCAGATGGTCGAGATTTTAAAAGCCAATCCTGACATTGTCAGAAACCGGCTGAAAATTGAGAGCACCATCACGAATGCGCGTCATTTTTTAGCCATACAACAGGAGTTCAGGAGCTTTGCCCGCTATATGTGGTCGTACTTTGACGATAAGCCGATACAAAACAAATGGAAAACCATGGCGGAAGTTCCTGCGACGAGCAAAGAATCTGACCAAATCAGCAAAGATCTCAAAAAGCGCGGCTTTAAATTTTTTGGCAGCACCATCTGTTACGCGAATTTACAAGCATTGGGCTTTGTTAATGATCACTTGCTAAGCTGTCCACGTAATAAGACATGTGCAGACTTAGGCAAACAATTTCGGCCACATTGGTTATAACGACAAAAAAGGTTAACCACCATGAGATTACTCGCATTATTCGCCCCACTTTTGCTACTCGCGCTAAGCGGTTGTAGCAGCACCGACGTCGTGACGGACTACAACCCCCGCGCCGACTTCAGCCGCTATGAGCGCTACATCATTGCAGATACCAGTGGCGCAGATAAGACCGTATCACCCTTCGTTGTCGATAACGTGAAAGAGTCACTTCAGCGCCAACTAAAAGCCGGCTTATACAAGCTAGCAGACACCCCTGCCAATGCGAATTTTCTGGTGCGTTACTATGTAGCTGAGGCGGCCGAAACCATCGACAGAAGCCCGCGCTTAGGACTTGGGTTTGGTAGTTTCGGTGGCAATTTCGGGATCGGAACCTCAGTTGGCGTGCCGCTGGGCAAAGATAAAATTAATCGAAATATTCAAATCATTATCGACTTGCTAAACCCCGCCGATAACAAATTAACCTGGCGCGGCTCACTGGTTGTCGAGCTAAACGATCGCGACCCTAAAGTAAACGCAAACACCATCGAACGTGCGGTGACAGAAATCTGGAGTCAGTTCCCGCCAGCCTAATGGTAGCGACGCAGACTTATTACCCCTTACTTAAAGCAGTAGGGGAAAAGTAATTTAAGCGCTGCTGCGTCCATCTCACGCAGCAGCTCGATGTTTCTATCGGGGATGCCATCTGGGTCTGAGTGCGCAGCAATCGCGTGCTCAAGACTATCTTCGCGAAGTAGGTGAAATATAGGATAAGGTGACCGGTTGGTGAAATTCTCAGGGGCAGCTTTTTCAGTGCCACCAAACTGATAGCCGGGATGAAAACTCGCTATTTGAATTTCCCCTTCCCAATCGCCCTCCTGCAATACTGCGTCAGCTATATCTAGAAAATCATTGTAATCGTAAAAATCCTGCAGCATATCGGGCACAACGAGTAAGCTGGTTTCCAAAACACTCACTGCGGTCTCTTCAATCCGGCACAGCGCCCGATGTAAATCATTCACTAAATCTTCCGCAGTAGCGGCACGACTAACCTCAATAGCGACTCGTTTTTCCTGCAGCGGTTTAGCTGCAAAGGGGCACAAACCCAATCCCACCACGGCCTCGGTCAACCACTGCCGCACTTCTCGCTCGACTACGTCACAATCTACTGTCATTTCAGTACTCATTACATGGCGCCTCGAGAAGCAGGATCTCGACCACACCATTATAGGATTATGGTATTACAGCTACGCTGCTTAGGAATAAATACAATAATACAGCCTCAAAGAGGTCATGGCAGCAGTAACTTAGGCTGCTACACTGGGTAAGTGAACTAGCTTGCTGCACATCGTTGAATCATATCAGCAAGACTAGCAACGCCGGACACAGCTAGGAGCACAATATGAAACGCTATTATTTTTTGACGGATAGCCTCGACAAGCTCACCGCCGTAGAACACGACCTCGCCGACAACGGCATTTCTAAACCGCAAATTCATGTACTGAGCCGTGATGACTCCGGAGTCAGCAATCGTAAATTAAACGGCGTTGAGGCTGTTTTACGTAAAGATGTTGTGCAGGCAATGGAGCGCGGGGCCCTAATTGGCTTAGCTGCCGCTGCTTTAGTCCTTGCAGTAGGCCATTACTCCGGCGCGACGACAAGCGTTGGCTGGGTACCGTTTATTTTTCTATCTATTGTCATGCTCGGCTTTTTTACTTGGGAAGGCGGACTCTTTGGTATTCAAGAGCCCCATCATGATTTCAAACGCTTTGATCAAGCGCTGTCATCTGGACGCCATTTACTATTGATCGATATCGATGAAAAAGACCACAGTATTCTTAATCGCGTCACTGCGTACTACCCAGAACTGGAGTTTTCTGGAACGGGGAATGGATCCCCAAATTGGTTTATCGGACTGCAAAACAAGTGGCGCAACTTTATTGAAGTCATGCCATAGAGAACACTTTTAGGGTGCGGGAGAAATCTCGCAGTTAAAAAAATAGCCCAGCGTTAAAACGCTGGGCTATTTTTTTTTAAGATGCTGAGTTTGATTTAGCGGCGTTAGATTATTTCTGATGGTACTGGGCAGATAGCTCACGCACGCACTCTATAAACGCACCCGCATGCGCGGGGTCTACTTCTGGCGTAATCCCATGACCAAGGTTAAAAATATGACCTGGACCACTGCCAAAACGCGCTAAAATAGTCGCCACTTCCTCGCGAATTCGCTTGGGAGAAGCCCGCAACATCGAGGGATCCATATTACCTTGTAGCGCCACTCGATCACCGACCCGTGCCTTCGCCAAACCAATGTCAGTTGTCCAATCTAAACCTAGTGCACTGGCGCCAGCATCAGCCATTAGCTCTAACCACTGACCGCCGTTTTTAGTGAACAAAATAACCGGTACAACACGGCCATCGTTCTCCTTAATTAAACCGTCAATAATCCGCTTCATATAACGCAAACTAAATTCTTGGTAAGCGTTGTGACTTAATGCGCCGCCCCAGGTATCAAAAATCTGTACAGCTTGCGCGCCAGCGCGAATCTGATCGTTTAAATACGCCGTCACGCTCTGCGCCAGTTTATCTAGCAAGGCATGCATTAGCTCAGGCTGGTCAAACGCCAAGGCTTTAGCGCGGGCGTGATCCTTGGAACCACCGCCTTCAACCATATAAGTCGCCAATGTCCACGGGCTGCCAGAAAAGCCAATAAGTGGCACCCGGCCATTTAACTCACGACGGATTGTACGGACAGCGTCGCAGACATATGTCAGGTGCTTTTCGCCATCGACTATCGGCAATGCCTCGACGTCGGCCATGGTGCGCACGGTTTTCTTAAAGCGCGGACCTTCGCCAGTTTCAAAATACAAGCCCAAACCCATGGCGTCGGGAATTGTTAAAATATCGGAAAATAAAATAGCGGCGTCTAGCGGATAGCGCGCCAGTGGTTGGAGTGTTACCTCGCAAGCCAATTCCGGGTTCATACAAAGCGACATAAAATCGCCCGCGACCGCCCGTGTTGCACGATACTCAGGCAGGTAACGACCCGCTTGGCGCATCATCCACACAGGGGTGTAATCGACAGGCTGTCGTTGCAGCGCGCGAAGGAAGGTATCGTTTTTTAGTTCAGTCATAATAAGCCTTAAGTCGGACGCCTTAAGTCAGATGCCTGACGCGTCTTGCGTCCGACCTCCGACCTCCAACATCAGACTTGTAAGTAATCCAAAATCCCTTCGGCGGCCTGACGACCTTCCCATACCGCGGTAACAACCAAGTCCGAGCCGCGCACCATATCGCCACCGGCAAACACTTTGGCATTGCTGGTCTGGAATTTATAGCTCTGCTCTTCAGGTGCAACAATGCCGCCCCAGCTATTGATATCAACACCCGCATCGCTCAACCACGATGGTGGATTAGGCTGAAAACCAAATGCGACTAGGACAACATCAGCGGGAATAACTTCTTCACTACCTTCTATTGGCTCAGGGCGACGACGGCCATTTTCATCGGGATCGCCTAGCTGTGTTGTCACCACTTTTATACCTTCAACCTTGCCATCGCCAACAATGGCAATCGGCTGACGATTGAAGAAAAACTGGACGCCTTCTTCACCCGCGTTTTGTACTTCTTTGCGCGAGCCAGGCATGTTTTCTTGGTCGCGGCGATAAGCGCACACAACGCTCTCTGCGCCTTGACGAATAGAGGTACGATTGCAGTCCATTGCGGTATCGCCACCGCCCAACACAACAACGCGCTTGCCTTTCACGTCTATAAAGTCTGCGGCATTTTCTTCCCAGCCCATGTTCCGATTTACATTTGAAACCAAGAACGGCAAGGCATCGTAGACTCCCGGTAGATCTTCGCCGGGGAATCCGCCCTTCATGTATTTGTAGGTACCCATACCAAGAAATACAGCATCGTATTCATCAAGCAATGAATCCATGGTGATGTCTACGCCAACATCAACGTTGCAACGGAATTCAACACCCATCTCTTCCAGCACTTTACGGCGGCGCTGAATAACTGACTTTTCTAATTTGAACTCGGGGATACCGAAAGTCAGCAAACCACCGATCTCTGGATAGCGGTCAAATACCACCGGCTTAACACCAGCACGCACAAGTACGTCGGCACAGCCTATACCGGCAGGCCCGGAACCAATCACCGCGACTTTTTTATCTGTCCACACCCGCTTAGACATATCTGGGCGCCAGCCCATAGCTAACGCTGTATCAGTAATATACTTTTCTGTAGAACCGATGGTTACCGCGCCGAAACCGTCGTTTAGGGTGCATGCACCTTCACACAAACGATCCTGCGGACATACTCGGCCACAGACTTCTGGCAGGCTATTAGTTTGATGGCTAAGCTCAGCAGCCTCAAACAAATTACCCTCGCTAACCAGCTTTAACCAATTAGGAATGTAGTTGTGCACCGGACATTTCCACTCGCAATAAGGGTTACCACAACCCAAGCAGCGATGTGACTGGTGCTTCACTTCCTCTTCTTTATACGGCTCGTAAATTTCTACGAAGGCGGTACGACGCTGAACAAGATCTTTCTTGCCTGGATCCTGACGACCCACATCGAGAAACTGGAATGAATTCTGTAAACGCTCTGCCATTTTCAAATTACCTCATTGCTACTCGGCGGGCTTATTCCGGACGTCTTCTGGTGGAGTCAAGCAAGCGGCTGAGGCTCGCCGCCTTCGGCTTGATCATCCAGAATTTACCGATGTAGTCGTCAAAATTGTCGAGGATATGCTGCCCCCATGCGGAGCCTGTTTCAGCAACGTATTCAACGATGTTGCCGCGCAAATGCGCTCGGTATGCTTCCATTGACTCGGAGTTAATACGGCAAATTTCGACTAGCTCGCTGTTATACCGGTCAACGAAGCGATTTGCCTCATCTAAGACATAGGCGAAACCACCGGTCATACCTGCACCAAAATTGACCCCAGTAGGCCCCAAAACAGTGACAATACCGCCGGTCATATATTCGCAGCAATGGTCACCCGCGCCTTCCACAACCGCGTGAGCACCGGAATTACGAACCCCAAAGCGCTCACCTGCAATGCCTGCAGCAAATAGCTTGCCGCCGGTGGCACCGTAAAGACAGGTATTGCCGATAATCGCGGTATCCTGGCTGTTAAACACACTACCCTTAGGCGGATAAATAACTAACTTACCACCGGCCATGCCCTTACCGACGTAGTCATTGGCATCGCCTTCAAGGTACATATTTAGGCCGCCAGCATTCCAGACACCGAAACTCTGACCTGCGGTACCCTTCATACGAAGCGTAACCGGTGCGCCTTCCATACCAAGATTGCCATGGCGCTTAGCTATTTCACCGGACAAGCGAGCGCCAATGGAACGGTCACAGTTGGTTACCGCAAACTCGAGATCCACGCCAGACATCGCCTCGATGGCGGGCAGTGCCGCAGCGACCATCGCTTCAGCCTTTTCACCCTTATCGAAGGGGGCATTTAGCTCAACCTGACAAAATTCAGGCTGATCTTTTGCGGCTGGGTCTTTAAATAGAATAGGCGATAAATCCAGCAGTTCTTGCTTCTCGGTTTCGCCAGCCTTCTGCTTGAGCAAATCAGTGCGGCCAATGAGCTCTTCCATAGTGCGAATGCCGATACTCGCCATCCACTCACGAGTTTCCGTTGCGATAAAGGTGAAGAAGTTCATCACCATTTCAACGGTGCCGATGAAATGCTCATCGCGCAGACGCTCGTCCTGGGTCGCAACACCAGTCGCACAGTTATTGAGATGGCAAATCCGCAGGTATTTACAGCCCAGCGCCACCATTGGTGTTGTACCGAAACCAAAACTCTCAGCACCCAACATTGCCGCTTTCACAACATCTAAGCCAGTTTTTAAACCACCGTCAGTTTGCACGCGCACTTTGCCACGCAGACCGTTGCCGCGCAGGGTTTGTTGCGCTTCAGACAGCCCCAGTTCCCACGGTGAACCGGCATAGCGAATCGAGGTAATGGGGCTCGCAGCGGTACCACCATCATAACCAGAAATCGTAATTAGGTCTGCGTAAGCCTTAGCCACACCAGCGGCGATAGTCCCGACACCGGGCTCAGATACCAGTTTCACCGAAACCAGCGCTGAAGGATTAACTTGCTTAAGATCGAAAATTAGCTGGGCTAAATCTTCAATCGAATAAATATCGTGATGCGGCGGCGGCGAAATCAAGGTCACACCAGGCACCGAGTAGCGCAATCTGGCGATCAAGGCATTCACTTTACCGCCGGGCAACTGCCCGCCTTCACCGGGCTTAGCGCCCTGCGCTACTTTTATTTGCAGTACTTCGGCATTAACCAAATAGTGCGGCGTTACACCGAAACGGCCCGACGCAACCTGCTTAATTTTTGACACCCGCTCAGTGCCATAGCGAGCAGGATCTTCACCACCCTCACCGGAGTTTGAGCGACCGCCCAAGCGGTTCATGGCAGTCGCCAAGGCCTCGTGAGCCTCTGGGCTTAAGGCACCCAATGACATACCCGCGGAGTCAAAGCGACGCAACAAGCTTTCTATTGGCTCAACTTCATCAAGCGGTATTGGCTTAATATCATCTTTAAAGCCAAGCAAATCGCGAATAGTCGCAACCGGACGGTTATTAACCAGTTCCGCGTATTTTTTCCACTGTGCGTAATCACCACTTTTTACCGCTTCTTGCAGCGTCATTACGACGTCGGGGTTAAACGCGTGATATTCCTTACCGTGCACATATTTGAGTAAACCACCTTGATCGATGGTTTTACGCGGCAACCACGCCAACGTCGCCAACGCTTCTTGATCGCGCTGCAACTCGGGAAATCCCGCGCCGGCAATGCGACTCGCCACGCCTTTGAAACAGGTTTCAACCACGTCAGTCGACAAACCAATGGCTTCAAATAGCTGCGCACCGCGATAGGATGCAATAGTCGATATGCCCATTTTGGACATAATTTTAAGCAGGCCTTTATTAATGCCTTTGATGTAGTTGGTATGGGCAGTTTGCTCGTCACCCAGCACTTCACCACAGCGCAACATATCGCTAATAACCGCAAAGGCCATAAACGGATACACAGCGGTGGCGCCAAACCCAAACAAACAGGCCATCTGATGCGAGTCGCGGGCACTGCCGCTTTCCACAACAATATTAGCGTCGCAACGCAAACCTTGTTTAATCAGATGGTGATGCACGGCGCCGGTCGCCAATAAACTGTGCACTGCTAGCATGCCGGGCTCGATAGCCCGATCACTCAGCAATAAAATAACCTTGCCGCTACGCACTGCGTTTTCTGCCGCCAACGTCACTGCCGCAACCGCGTCTTTTAACGATGTCAGCGCTGGGTCGTAGGCCAATTCAATACGCGCTAATGGATAACGCGGAGAATCAACTGTCATCAAGCGATCAAACTTGTCTGGCGACAAAACCGGACTAGTTAAAATTAAGCGATCGGCGTGATCAGCGGTCTGCTCAAACACATTTTGTTCGGCGCCTAACAGGGTTTCCAAACTCATGACGATAGTTTCACGCAAGGGATCTATCGGCGGGTTGGTAACCTGAGCAAATTTTTGACGGAAGTAGTCATATAGAGAGCGCTTTTGGCGCGACAATACCGCCATCGGGGTATCATCACCCATTGAACCTACGGCTTCATTGCCGCTGTCAGCCAATGCAGATAGCACCTGCTCACGCTCTTCAAAACTAACTTGGAAGTATTTTTGGAAAGCCGCTAAGGTTTCTGCCTCTGGCAGCGCTGGGCGATTACCTTGCCCAAGCTGATCCTGAAGACGGTTGCCGTTCTCTCGCAACCATTGCTTATAGGGATGCGCAGATTTGAGACGATTATCGACTTCTTCGGTATGCAGTACTTCACCCAATTCAGTGTCGACTACCAATATCTGACCAGGCCCAACACGGCCCTTAGACACAACATCTTCTGGGGTATAACCGTAGGTGCCGATTTCCGACGCGACGGTAATAAATCCATCTTTGGTAATCACCCAGCGCGAAGGGCGAAGACCATTGCGGTCTAACATACAGACAGCGTAGCGTCCGTCAGTTAAAACTAAGCCCGCAGGGCCGTCCCAAGGCTCCATATGCATGGAGTTGTATTCATAGAATGCTTTTAAATCAGCATCCATATGCTCAATATTTTGCCAAGCTGGTGGTACTAACATCCGCACAGCACGAAATAAATCCATGCCGCCGGCGACCAATAGCTCAAGCATATTATCGAGGCTTGAAGAGTCCGAACCCGTGCGATTTACCAGCGGTGAGAGCTCGGTAACGTCTGGCAGTAAAGGACTGCTAAAATTGCGTGTACGTGCCTCTGCCCAGTTGCGGTTGCCCTCAATCGTATTAATTTCACCATTGTGAGCCAACATGCGAAACGGCTGAGCCAAGGGCCAGCGGGGCATGGTATTGGTAGAGAAACGCTGATGGAATACGCAAATTGCGGTCTCTAGTGCTGGATTGGCTAAGTCTAGATAAAAGCGCGGCAAATCTACCGGCATCACCAAGCCTTTGTAGGCAATGACATCGGCAGACAAGCTAGAGATATAAAAATCTGGGTCCTTAGCTAAGGCCATTTCCGCTTGGCGACGAACAACAAATAGGCAGGTCCGCAATTGCTGCGCATCCATACCGTCGACATTGATAAACACCTGCTCAATTCGCGGCAAGCTTGAAAGTGCAATTTCACCACAGACTGACTCATCAACGGGCACAACTCGCCAACCCGCGGGTTGGAGGCCATTTTTAAGCAATACCGCTTCAAAGTCAGCACGAGCTGACGCAGCCATTTGCTCATCTCGGCTGAGGAAAATCTGTCCCACACCGTAAATTTCGCTTAACTCGCTGCCACAAGATTCTTTTGCTACGGTGCGCAAAAAACCATCTGGCTTTTTGAGTAACAAGCCACAGCCATCGCCTGTTTTACCGTCGGCAGCAATCCCGCCGCGGTGTGTCATGCAGGTCAACGATTCGATGGCTGTCTGCAACAATTTATGGCTCGCATCACCCTGCATATGGGCAATTAGGCCGAATCCACAGTTGTCACGCACATCTTCAGGTCTGTACAGGCCTGTACTCATAAAACGACTCTCGCAAAATTACTAAGAAAAACAAAAAGATAGTCGAAAAGAATGTTCGGGGATTTTACACATACCCGAAAAAAGGAGTGACATTCTACACGGATGCAGCAAAAGCAACAAACGCCGTCAACTGGTCGTTCAATTTTTAACCAACCCACTATAACTAAGCACGAACTCCAGCATCGCGCAATACTTGTGCGATTACATCTTCAGGCGCCTGGCTGCTGACTACCGCCTCACCAAGCCCCGTCAAAAGCACTAAACGCAATCTACCATCGAGAACTTTTTTGTCCCGCCCCATCAACTGCAAAAATTGATCCACATCCATGTTATTTGGTGGCGCAACTGGCAACCCGGCCTGCTGCAGCAAAGATTTAGCTCTGGTCAAAATGTCCGAGCTTAACCACTCCAACTCTACCGACAAGGACAGGGCGAGTACCATCCCCGCCGATACGGCCTCACCATGCAGCCAGTTGCCGTAGCCTTCTGCGGTTTCTATCGCGTGCCCAAAGGTATGGCCTAGGTTTAAAATTGCACGACGACCACCTTCGCGCTCATCTTCAGCGACGACCAAGGCTTTGTTGACGCAAGAACGGTAAACAGCTTCTTCAAGCAAATCGGTATCACGGCGCATTAGGCCTGCAATATTCGCTTCCAGCCATTCAAAAAATGGCACATCACAGATTAAACCGTATTTAATGACCTCCGCCATACCCGCCGAAAACTCTCGCTCTGGCAAGGTATCGAGCAAACTCAAATCAGCGAGCACACAATTAGGCTGATGAAATGCACCGATCATATTTTTACCCAGCGGGTGATTAACACCGGTTTTACCACCCACCGATGAATCTACCATCGACAGCAGCGTGCTAGGAATTTGAATAAATTGCACACCGCGCTGATAGCAAGCCGCCGCAAAGCCACACATATCACCAACAACACCGCCACCTAATGCTATCAACGTGGTGCCGCGATTGTGATTTTTTTCTAACAAGGTATCGAAAATTTGCTCAAGCGTAGCCAAATTTTTATAGGCTTCACCGTCAGGTAAAACCACCTCACACACTGACTTATCGCTAAGCTGTGCTTTTAATGCTGCCAAATACAAGGGGGCGACCGTACTGTTGGTAACAATACAAACTTGTCGGCCTGCAATATATTGCGCCCACAAATTTGGCTGACCAAGCACGTCACGCGCGATAAAAATGGGATAGCTACGCTCTCCCAAATCGAGTTCGAGGTTTTTCATCTAGATGTATCCGGGAAAAGATTAATATACCGACCAAGTTGGCTAGTATATCAATATTGCGCACTCAGGTCGTCAGCCCCGAGCTGGGAACACAGCTCCTGCACAACTGACTTAGGCGTCCGATTATCGGTTAAGACCGTATAGTCGGCAATTTCTTCATAAAGAGGTTCGCGCAGCGCCATTAGATTACGCAGGGTTGTGGCAGGATCACCTGTTTGTAACAGCGGTCGCTTTCGATCGCGCGCGGTGCGACGTATTTGCTCATCAACGGATGTTTTGAGATAGATAACAGTGCCTTTGGCAACCATCAATTTTCGGCTATCGCCGCGTAAAACTGCGCCACCGCCAGTTGAAATAACAACTTGAGCAGCATCACTCAATTCGGCCAACATGGATTCTTCGCGGTCGCGAAACCCCTCTTCGCCTTCCATATCAAAAATCCAAGGAATATCGACGCCGCTGCGCTCCTCAATTTCGCGATCGACATCGCGAAAATCAAAACGCAGCGTGTCAGCGAGCAATCGCCCTATCGTACTCTTACCCGCTCCCATTGGGCCAACTAAAAATACCGCCCCAGACTTCATCATCACAACATTAATCTACCAAGCTGTCCGCCAAAATGCGCGGCGTGATAAAGATCAATGTTTCCTGCTTTTCGCGAGACACAGTAGTGCTCTTGAACAAACGACCTAGAAACGGGATATCGCCAAGGAAAGGTACTTTGGTTTCAGAAGAAATATCTAACTGATCGTAAACTCCGCCCAAAACCACAGTCTCCCCGTTGCTCACCAATACCCGCGTTGTTAGCTCAGTAGTATCGATTGTGGGAACCTGACCACCCAAACCCGTGGCTATGACCAATGAACCGATGGTGTCCTGATTGATCGTCAAATCCATAATGATACGATCGTCGGGCGTAATAATAGGCGTGACATCTAATTTCAACACTGCCTCTTTAAACGCGATAGTCGTCTCACCATTGGCTGAGGACTGCGGGTAAGGAATTTCAGTACCTGATTTGATAACGGCAGGTTCTTTATCCCCGGTCACAATCCGTGGCTGAGACACTATTTCGCCGCGCCCCTTAGATTCAAGTGCGGACAACTCCAAATTAAGAAGCACATCAGAACTAATGAAACCCAGTGCGAATGACCCCGCAGCGCCCGACACACCCAAGTCGGTCACCAAACCTGGCACAGCCGTGTAGGTCGGAGAACCAGCCGCCAAAGCACTTAAAAAGTTGTTTTGGGTAGCCTGATCACTTTCAAGATCGCCATTTGCTGTGTACACCTTGTCGCCATCGGCTTTAACATAAGCACCACCCCAACGAACACCAAGTGCACGATCAAAGTCAGAACTTGCGCGCACAATGCGCGCCTCAATCTGAACCTGTCGAACCGGAACATCTATCAAGGCGATCAGACGACGGAACTCGTCCAAACGTTCTGCAGTTTCGGTAATCAATAGTGAGTTGGTACGCTCATCAACAATAACCTTACCCCGTGGCGACAAAATACTGCCAGTAGAGTTTTTATCATTTTTGCCGTTCCCACCTCTACCTGGCCTAAATAACTTAAATAGCTCTGCCGCATCCGCATAACGCACACGAATAAACTCAGTTTGTAGCGGCGCCAATTCTTCGACCTGCTTCTGAGCAGCGATTTCCTGACGCTCACGCTCCGCAATTTCAGCTGCGGGCGCCACCATCAATACATTTCCAACTTGACGCTTATCCAAGCCCTTGGTTTTTAAGACTAGCTCTAAGGCCTGATCCCAGGGCACATTCTGTAAGCGCAAGGTGATATTGCCCTTCACCGTGTCACTGGCAACCAGGTTCAACTCAGTGAAATCAGCAATAAGCTGGAGCACTGAACGGACCTCAATATCTTGGAAATTCAAGGAAAGCTTTTCGCCAACAAAGGCAAATTCGCGACGACGATCATCGACTTCTTTTTTAGTCAGGGGTTTAACGCTAACAACATACTCGGTATCAGTCTGATAGGCTAAATAATCGTACTCACCAGTTGCTTCCAAAGACAATTTGGCGCCTTTATCACCCATGCGAGCATCGATACTTTTTACCGGTGTGGCAAAATCGGCGACATCAAAGCGGCGTTGCAAATTCTGCGGTAAGTTTACACCACCAAAATCGACTTTAATTTTCGCGCCTTCTACAAATACATTCACATCCGCCTTGGCATCGGCAAGTTGGATAACGAGACGGCCCTCGCCCTTCTCGCCGCGACGAAAGTCCAAATCGGTAATACTATTACCCGTCGTCACCGCAGGCGTTGCAGAGGAGGTCAACGGGCTATTATATTTTTCTGTTAAGTACGCTTGGCTGCCGCCGCCGCCAACCTCAACGATTAATATATTCCCCTCGTGACGGGTTTGATAAGACGCCAGTTTAATCAGGTTAAGCACCACCCGAGTTCGATCTCGCCCTTCTAGCACAACCGCGCTGCTAGCATTATCATAGGATAATGGAAATTTCTTTTGGCTTAGCATATTCCCTGAGCCCACCAAATCCAGAGCGATACGCGCTGGCTTTTCGATGGTATAACCCTTTACCTCGGGTGCGGGGCCATCAAAGGTTAACCGAGCTTCAAAGCTACCGCCTTGCAGAGAGTTAAACTCAATATCTTTTAAATTAGACGCCATGGCGGCAACTGATGCCAAGAGCAAACATATTCCAGAGAGGAACTGTCGCCCCAGACCTGCTCGGTCATAAGGTCTTTTGCACTGCATCTGTACTCGGGTATTCATGTACGTCTCCGCCTTTCTAATTCTTACTTACGGACTTTCAATTCAAGGGAGCGAGGTCGCTCAACCCAACCATCCCCGCCGGTAGAAACAATCTCCACCACTGTCAGGTAATTTTCAGCTACATCTATGATCTTGCCAAAATTGCGGCCAAGATAATTATTCCTGCGCACTCTATGCACTCCACCATCCGGATCTTTAATCAGCGCCCAAAGCACTCCTTCAAGACGCACAGTGCCAACCACAGTGATAGAATCCAACGAGAACTGCTCTAAAAATTCTTTCTCACGTTTTAAATCAGGCTTGATATTACTCGCCGTCTCCAACCGCGCAATTTCTTTTACATCTACCGGACGATTAAACGGCGCTCTCATTCCTGAGGCCGAATAACTAAATGCACGGTAAGCCTTTAAAGCGGGAATAGGCGCAATTTGACCAGACGGCGACGCGCGCTTTTCAGCAACGAAGGCATCCAGATCCGCGTATTGATTATTGCCACTACACGCAGCAAGCATGGATACACCAGCAACTAACACCAAACGAGGGAGAATCATTATTTGTCTCCCCCCTGATCTTTATAGCGATAGGTTTTTGCTGTAATCGACATGCTTTGCTGACTTAAGTTTTTATTAGATTCGATATTGTAGTCATGCAAAGTAACTATCCGCGGCAATCCGGCAATACCACTAACAAACGCCGCTAAGTCGTGGTAGCTACCGCTAACTTTAATCGCAATTGGCAGCTCTACATAAAACTCTCTGGCGCGCTCAGCTTGCAGCTGAATGCTGCTAATATCCAAACCGTTGGAGACCGCCTTTTCTGTCATATCTTCAAGCAGGCCGGGTACTTCGGTGTCTGCTGGAAGCTGGCTGAGAAGAATACCAAAAGACTCCTCCATTTCCGCCATTTGCTTCTTTAAAGGGATAAGCTTGGCCGCTTTGAACGCTTTCTTTTCAAAATCCGCCTTAAGCTGTAATTCCTTTGCCTCAACAGTGGCCAACTTCACACGCAAGTCGGCGATTACATAAAAATACCCGCCAACTAAGCACAGAATAAACACTGCAACCCATGCCCCGACTCTCACCAGTACAGGCCAAGCACCAATATTGTCTACATTGAGTTCGCTGAGATCGAAGCTCTTTAGCTCGTCGACCAGCTCTTGCCATGCTGCCACTGCCATTGCCCCCTATTTCTCGTCGTCAGGCGCAGGCGCACTGATTTTATATGACAGTTTGAAACTACTTGCCTGGTCACCATAAGCTGATGCTGCGCTAACCGCCGTCAAATTTGGATCTGCAAACCACGGTGACGCATCTAATTTACGCATTAAGCTCGACACACGGTTATTAGACTCCGCAATACCTTGAACATCGATGCGAGAGTCTCGCCGACTAACAGAGGTATAAAATAAGCCGTCAGGCAGGGTTCTCACCATCTCATCAAACACACGGACAATTAATGGCCGAGTACCTTGCAAGTCTTGAATTATCGTCATTCGATCCAGTAACTGCTGGCGACGGGTTTCAAGATTTTTTATCTCCGCAACTTCTTTGTTAATTTTATTGATATGGCCCTGAAGGTAGGTATTTCGCCCCTCTTGATGGCTAATTGCGCCATTGACTATCGACATTGCCAGGACTACTAACAACACCGACAACAAGGCGACCCCACCCAATACAACCAAAAATTGCTTTTTAATCAGTTGGCGACGCTCTTCACGCCAGGGCAATAGGTTAATTGTTGCCATTAGTCAAAACTCCTGAGCGCCAAGCCACAGGCAATCAGCATCGCCGGTGCATCGCTCGTCAACTTCATGGCATCAACCCCCGGTGCCACTGCCATCGAGGCGAATGGATTTGCAATCACGGTGCTTACTTCAACCCGTTCCTCGACCATTTCGGCCAGGCCCTGCATCGCAGCCACACCTCCGGCAAGCAAAATAATGTCGACGCCACTGTATTGGCTCGCCGAGTAAAAGAACTGCAGCGAACGGGAAACCTGCTGAATGACCGCTTCACGGAACGGAGCTAAAACTTCGCTGTCATAGTCATCGGATAGTCCGCCCTGTTTTTTAGCCAGGCCAGCTTCTTCTGCCGTTAAGCCGTAACGACGCTGAATTTCTTCTGTTAACTGCCGCCCACCAAACATTTGATCGCGGGTATAGACAGTTTCCCCAGCCACAATAACGGTAAGCGAGGTTGTACTTGCCCCCACATCGACGATAGCGACGACGGTATTTTCATCACAGCCAATCTGTTTTGCGATGAGGTCAAAGCTTCGTTCCACAGCGTAGGCTTCAACATCAACCACCTGCGGCTCAATGCCAGCAATTTCAAGCGCCTCAACCCGCGTGTCAACATTGTCGCTGCGACATGCCACCAGCATCACCTCGACTTGATCGGGGCTATCTTCAACCTCGCCAAGCACCTCAAAATCGAGCGCGACTTCATCTAGGGGGTAGGGAATATACTGGTCTGCCTCCAGAGATATCTGGGTTTCCAGCGCATTCTCATTCATCCCAGCCGGCATATGGAGAATCTTGGTGATAACAGCCGAACCCGGTACTGCGACCGCAGCACGCTTCTGTTTCGACTTGGAGCGCGCATGTACCGCCCTCACAATTTCACCTACCGCTTCTACCTCGGCAATATTTTTTTCCACTACAGAATGCGCGGGCAAAGACATGACCGCGTAACTTTCAACGCGATACTTCTCTCCGCTACGGCTCAACTCCAGCAACTTCACGGCGCTGGAACTAATGTCTATACCTAGCAAACTGCGGGAACCCTGACCGCCAAACAAGCCATCTAGCACTGTAATTTTCCTATTTACATCGTGGACTTAGGGCGTACTCTTACAGATAAGATTAAATACCAGTGTATGCCAATGCGCAAATAGTTCTGAAAAAAAGACGCTTAAAACTTCGCACTTTTCGTTATCCTAGCGTTCAATTTGTGATTCCCACCTCTATTTGAAGGAAAAACATGCCCAGTACGACGCGCTATCTTCGTATTTTCATCGGCCTAGCTGCGCTTGCCTGTTGCGGTGCTTTGATGGTGTTTGCCACCGCATTCCTTTATATCAGCCCTAAGTTACCGTCAATTGAGGCGCTAAAAGACACTCAATTACAAACGCCGCTGCGAATTTACAGTGCTGACGGCAAGTTATTGGGTGAATTTGGTGAGAAGCGCCGCTCTCCAATTAGCATCCAAGAAGTCCCCGAACTCTTTATTGACGCCTTCCTTGCCGCCGAAGACGATCACTTTTACACCCACCACGGCGTAGATATCAGCGGACTTCTCAGAGCAGCATCACAGCTCGTGACCAGCGGTAGCATCCAATCCGGTGGCTCCACCATCACAATGCAGGTCGCCAAAAATTATTTTCTCACCCAAGAACGGACATTCACCCGCAAATTCACCGAGATTTTCTTGGCCATCGAGATAGAGCGAGCCCTCAGCAAGGGCGATATATTGGAGCTATACCTAAATAAAATCTTTCTCGGCAATCATGCCTACGGTATAGAAGCTGCAGCGCAAGTCTATTACGGAAAACCCATACGTGAACTGAACTTGGCCCAAATGGCGATGATCGCCGGACTACCCAAGGCACCGTCAGCCTACAACCCGGTAGCCAACCCGTCGCGGGCAAGAGTCCGCCGAAACTGGATTCTCGGCCGCATGCTTAGCCTGGGCTACATAAGTGATGCCGACTACCAAGCCGCAATGCTTGAACCCATCAGCGCCAAGGCTTATGGCACGCAGCTTGATGTTGACGCGCCCTATGTTTCAGAAATGGTGCGCCTCGACATGCTGGCGCGATTTGGACGCAATGCATACGAAGACGGCTATACCGTTATCACAACCGTCAAAGCGGACTTACAGGAAGTCGCCAATAAAGCGCTACTCGATGGCGTTATGGAATACGATACCCGCCACGGCTATCGTGGTGCGGAGCGCCACTGGACCATCCCCGCCGAGTTAAGCTCAGAAGACACGCAAGACTTCAGCCAAAAACTCGAAGAGATAGGCCGCATAGGTATCTGGCACCCCGCACTAGTGCTAAATGTAAAAGAAAAGTCGATCACAATTCTGCTCGCCGGAGAACTGCAAACAACCCTTGAATGGGAACACGGACTCGCCAAAACAGTCCGCTATATCAGCGAAGACCGCGTCAGCTACGCAGCAGAGACCGCGTCCGAGCTGGTAAAAACCGGTGATGTCATCCGTGTAAAAATGAGTGACTCAACACCACGACACTGGGAGCTGTCTCAGCTACCGAAAGTGCAAAGTGCACTCGTATCGCTGGACGCGGATAGCGGCGCCATTCTTAGCTTGGTGGGCGGCTACAATTATCAAAAAAGCGCGTTCAACCGGGTCACTCAGGCAGCACGCCAACCCGGCTCCAACTTTAAACCATTTATTTATACCGCGGCTCTCGACAATGGCTTTACACCCGCCACCATAATTAACGACGCCCCCATCGTCTTTGATAGTGACGCACAGGGAAATACATGGCGCCCAAGCAATGATAACGGCAGATTTAACGGGCCAATGCGCTTGCGGAAAGCGCTGTATTTATCCCGCAACTTAGTGTCAATCCGAGTGCTGCGTGAACTCGGCATCTCCAAAGCAATTAACTATGTCGGTCGATTCGGCTTCGACCCAACTAAACTTCCACACGACCTTTCATTGGCATTGGGGAGCCACTCACTCACCCCCTTAGATATCGTCACCGGTTACGCCGTATTTGCCAACGGCGGCTACAAAATTTCACCTTACTTCATTGATCGAATTATCGATCGCGACGGCAATACCGTTTATCGAGCCGACCCCGAAATAGTGTGTCGTCAGTGCGATGATGAAGACGACAACGCAGTAAAAAACATAGAAGCCGACACCCTCGACGACATCATTTCCGGTGACAGCGGCGCGCTGCAATCTCGATCTGCCAAACGCGTGCTCGACGAAGAGGTCGCTTTTCTTATCGATAGCATCCTAAAAGATGTTGTTACCCGCGGCACTGGACGAAAAGCACTGGTGCTTGAAAGAGGTGATGCTGCCGGTAAAACCGGTACGACTAACGGGCCAACCGACGCGTGGTTTTCTGGTTATAGCGGAGGTATTGTGACAGCCACCTGGGCCGGCTTCGACCAAAACCTCAACCTTGGTCGCCGCGAATACGGCGGCTCAGTAGCGCTGCCAATCTGGATAGACTATATGCGTGAAGCGGTTAAAGGGCGCCCAGAGCGTCACTTGAAACAGCCGGACAGCGTAATCTCAGTTCGCATCGACCCCGATACCGGCAGTCTTGCCCACCCCGGTCAAGCCAATGCCATCTTTGAGTACTTCAGAGCCGACAGTGCACCTACCGAAGACTTTGATCAGCCCGCGAGCCCCTACGGTCCAGACAGCGACGACCCAATAGAAATATTTTAAGACGATAGCCACCGCTGTCGAATTGACGGCGGTGGCACAATAGTCTCTCTGCCTTAAATGGCTTCAAGCGCCTCGGCCAGTGTTTTCACCCCAATAACTGTCATCCCCAAATCACCTCGCGGCGCATTGCCGTGGGGCACGATCGCTCGCCTAAAACCGTGTTTACGCGCCTCTTGCAAACGCTCCTGACCGCTCGGCACGGGCCGAATTTCGCCAGACAAGCCCACCTCGCCAAACACAACCAAATCTTCCGGGAGCGGCCGATCCCTAAAGCTAGACACAATGGCAAACAACAGTGCCAAATCAGAGCCTGTTTCTAGTACCTTAACCCCACCGACGACGTTCACAAACACATCCTGATCGCCTACCTGTAAGCCACCGTGCCGGTGCAAAACGGCCAGCAACATCGCCAAGCGATTCTGCTCCAAACCGACCGCCACCCTGCGCGGATTGCCAAAGCCAGAACTATCCACCAGCGCCTGGATCTCTACTAGCAATGGCCTTGTGCCCTCCCACACCACCATCACGGTACTGCCAGACGTGACCACATCGCCGCGGTTTAAAAAGATTGCCGACGGGTTTTTCACCTCTTTCAAGCCCAGCTCGGTCATTGCAAAAACGCCCAGCTCATTTACCGCACCGAAGCGGTTTTTACTCCCGCGCAAGGTTCGGTAACGGCTATCGCTACTTCCTTCCAACATGATTGAGCAATCAATTATATGCTCTAGCACCTTTGGCCCGGCTAAGCCGCCATCTTTTGTCACATGGCCAACCATAATCAGGACCGTGCCCGTCTCCTTGGCAAATCGGGTTAATGCCGCCGCGCACTCGCGCACCTGCGATACACTGCCCGGCGCCGAACTCACATCATCGCTGTGTAAGACCTGAATCGAATCGACCACCAAGACCTTGGGTTTATTGGTCGCCGCCTGAGAAAGCAGCCTATCAAGGCTGGTTTCGGCACATAATTTTAGCGTATCGGCTTTTAGGCCTAAGCGTTTTGCCCGCATGGCAATTTGAGGCAAGGACTCCTCACCGGTCGCGTATAGACACTCGCACTGCGCCGCCAGACGACAAAGTACCTGCAATAGCAGCGTGCTTTTACCCGCGCCGGGGTGCCCTCCCAATAGCACTGCCGAACCGGGCACCAAGCCACCGCCAAGCACACGGTCAAACTCGTCAAAGCCTGTGGACTGACGCGGTAACGCTTCAATACTGACATTAGCCAACATCTGCACCTCACCGCCCACCGCGCCGGCATAACCTTGCCTAGACGCCGTCGCTTTGGCCGCACTCGCCGGCCCCAGACGAAATTCTGATAAGGTATTCCACGCATTACAATCCTGACACTGCCCCTGCCATTTATTGTGTTCAGAGCCACAATCCACACATACAAAGGCGACTTTTTGTTTTGCCATAGCGTTACCTAAAAACATCCATAATCAATTTATTGAAGCAACTGTGGCCAGACACAGGGCTGACAGCCGACCCACCAAAGCCGTACAATGACCCGCTATTAATAGAGTACTTCAGATGTCAGCTGCACTAGTAGAACGCCCATTACTTGTCTCTCCCTCCCTCGCCACCACCCTTGGGCTAGAGGCAGCGCTGCTGTACCAATTAATCGCCGAATGGCTGCCACTGCTCACGGGACGCGAAAATCAGGGGCAGCAATGGTTTCTCATCGACAAAGACCAATTAAGCAAACAGTTGCCGTTTTGGGATTTGAGCAAAATAGAGGAGGTTCTGCGCACACTCCACGACCAAGGGCTCATTATTATCGGCGCAGCCCTAATGAGCAACGCACAAAACATTCGCCTAGCGCTACCTAGAAGCCAAAAAACGGACGACTTCGCCAGCGTCAACCATACCCCCCACGTTGCGCAGCCTAGACAACAAGCCCATCACACATCTAAACCCCTAGTTGGCAAGCCTAACAGCGCGCCACCCAGCAGACCCGTGCCAGGTAATAATATTATTCCCGCCGACTGGCTGCCTGACAGGGCAGGGCTCGACTATTTAACGCGCTTCAACCAAGTCGACCCCGCCTTTATTGACGCCGTACTTCCCGAATTTATCGCCCACTACCGAGAAACCGGTGAAACGCGAAGCTCCTGGAATAGCGCCTTCAGCCAATATGTCAGTCGACGCTGGAAAAAACAGCAGTACGCAAAAATTGAAGAATCTCGCACCCAACCTATCGATGGTAACTGGAAGCCAAGTCTCGACGCACTAGAAATACTGCAGCGCGACCACGTGAGCCAGTATTTCATTGAAGACGCGATACCGGAATTCATTCTGTACTGGCGCGAGCGCGGAACGCCCGATAGCAACTGGAATTCACGCTTTATTCAACATATTCGGTTACAGTGGGCCCGATACACCAACACGGTGAGCAATGAAAATGAGATTGCGCCAATTAAGTCCAACTGGCAACCCAACGACGCGGTCTTCGACATTCTGCATATGGCCCGTATCGACGCTGAATTTGCCAGAGCACAGATCGCCGAATTTATACTATTCTGGCAAGACAGCGGAACCGCCCATCGCTCTTGGAATACAAAATTTCTCCAACATGTAAAATACCGCTGGGCACACAGTCATCAACTGGGACAGAGCAATGCACGACAGCAACAAGCTACTGGAGCAAACCAGCCGGCAACTGGCTTCATCGAAAAACACACCGACCGCAGCTGGGCAGACGAACTCTGATCCCGCACCCGACAAAAATGCGGTTATCGATGCACTAAACCAAATGTTTGCTGAGTTTGAGTTGGTCTATCACAACCAATACAACAAGGCCTTTTCCAACCCAGAAAAGCTCAGCTACGCCAAAAAACTGTGGTTCAGCAACCTGCGGCATATCCAGCCAGATAGAATCATTGCGGCAACCCATCGCGCCATTCGCGAATCAGAGTTTTTGCCTACCATCAAAGGCATCCTAAAATACTGCGAGCCAGATAATATCGAACTTGGCCTGCCAGACAGCCACAGCGCCTACCTAGAAGCCTGCCGCGCACCGCAACCCAAAGCGGAATATAAGTGGTCGCACCCAGCGGTGTATCATGCGGGCCGCGCCAGTGACTGGTTTTATTTATCAAGCACCGTTGAGCACAGCGCCTACCCGGTATTTCGCCGGCATTACGACGAGGTGTGCCAGCGCATAAAGAATGGTGAAACCTTTAGTTTACCCAGCCAAAAGGCGATACCAGAGACCATTAGCAAACCGCTAACGCCAGCGGAACAGCGCCAACGCATGCAAAAACTCCGCGATGAATTGGACATTTAACTAGCGCCCGGCAACATAATTACACGCCCATAAAGCAATCGTGCAGGGTCCGCGCGCAAGCGCTACAATAGCGCCCACTTATTCCAGCCCCATGCGGCTGATGACACAGAACAGGCAAGTATATGGCAGACGACAAAACCACCCACTTTGGCTACAAAACAGTCGAAACTCAGGACAAGGTCAAAATGGTTGCCGGGGTTTTCCATTCGGTTGCTGCCAAATACGACCTAATGAACGACCTGATGTCGGGCGGCGTCCACCGCCTCTGGAAACGATTTACCATTGAACTTTCTGGCGTACGCAGCGGCAACGCGGTGCTCGATATTGCAGGTGGTACAGGTGACCTTGCGGCCAAATTCAGCCGCCTAGTTGGCCCAACTGGCCGCGTGGTGCTTGCAGACATTAACGACTCCATGCTCACCGTTGGCCGTGAAAAACTGACGAACAAAGGCATCGTCGGCAATATTGAATACGTGCAGGCCAATGCCGAGTGCCTGCCGTTCCCCGACAATAGTTTTGACTGCATCACTATCGCATTTGGTCTGCGCAATGTGACAGACAAAGACGCCGCACTACGATCCATGAATCGTGTACTCAAACCCGGTGGCAGACTCTTAGTTTTAGAGTTTTCTAAGCCCGTCAATCCCGTTATTGGCAAACTTTACGACCGCTACTCCTTCGATATTTTGCCCAAAATGGGACAGTTAGTTGCCAATGACGAAGAAAGCTATCGCTACTTGGCAGAAAGCATTCGCATGCACCCCGACCAAGAAACACTCAAGGGCATGATGGCCGATGCGGGATTTGTCGATGTTCGCTATCACAATATGACCGCCGGTGTAGTCGCCGTGCACCGAGGCGTAAAACCGTGATTCCACCGGTTCTTCAAAGCGCGGCGTTATCGAGTTTAGAGAACTTAGTTAACAAAGCATTGCAACTGGACCCAGCCACCAGCGCCAAGCTACAAGCGCTGGACGGACAGCGCTTCTCGCTAGAATTAAAAGAACCGGATCTTAAGCTCGCCATAGGCATTACGGGCAAGCGCCTGCGCTTACTTCAAGATAGTGACGCCGTTACCACTAGACTCAGTGGCGCGTGGAGCGAATTCGCCAAAGTCGCCACCGCAAAAGACCCCGCTGGAGCGCTTATCAATGGCGATATCAGCATTAGCGGCGACACCGCGCCACTATTGGAGTTACGTAAAATTCTTGCCGAGCTCGACTTAGATTGGGAACAACCACTGGCCGACGCCTTTGGTGATGTCGCCGCTCATCAACTGGGCAATGGCTTACGCGCAGGACATCGCTGGCTGAACAGCACTCGCGTAAATTTACAGCGGCAATTTAGTGAATTCATTGTCGAAGAAAGCCAACTGGTTCCTCACCCCTGTCAGGCTGACGATTTTTACAGCGATATCGATGATTTAAAAGCGCGCAGCGAGCGACTGGAAGCCAAAATTCGTCGCCTACAACAACGTATCTCAAGCCCATCCAATAAAAAATAAGGACACCAATATGGGGCTGCGCCGCCTGCTCGTCATTTGCTGGATCATTTGTCACTACCGCTTAGACACGTTGATTCCTGCGGAAAAGCTGCCGTTGCGCGCACGCTTACTTTTACGTTTAGGTCCCTGGCGATTATTTCCACGCAGGCATTTTAGCCGCGGCGAACGACTGCGTTGCGCACTCGAAAACCTCGGCCCAATATTTATTAAATTCGGCCAAATTCTCTCCACTCGGCGGGACCTACTTGCCGACGACATTTCCGAAGAACTAGCCAAACTGCAAGACCAAGTTCCCCCGTTTTGCAGCAAGCTCGCCGTGACCACCATCGAAACTGCACTTGGAAAATCGATTGACGAGCTATTTGCCGCCTTTGACACCCAAGCGCTAGCCTCCGCCTCCATCGCCCAAGTGCACACCGCGACGCTCCACAGCAATATCGATGTGGTGGTTAAAGTCGTCAGACCCGGCATCGAACGCACCATTAGTGCGGATGTTCGCCTACTGCAAACACTGGCCCGGCTTGTAGAACGCCACATTCCAGATGGTCGCCGCCTGCGCCCAGTCGAAGTGGTAGAAGACTATCGCCACACCATTTTTGACGAACTCGACCTCAAGCGCGAAGGCGCCAACACCTCTCAGCTTCGTCGTAATTTTAAAGACTCAGAAATACTCTACGTACCGGAAGTATATTGGGACTACACACGTCGCAATGTACTAGTAATGGAGCGCATACACGGTATTCCAGTGACCGACGTGGCCACCCTGCGTGAACAGGGTACCGATATGAAAAAACTCGCCGAACGCGGGGTCGAAATCTTCTTTACGCAGGTCTTTCGCGATAGTTTTTTCCACGCCGACATGCACCCCGGCAATATATTTATCGCCCACAATAGACCGTCGTCACCACAGTACATCGCCATCGATTGCGCCATCATCGGCAGCCTAAGCGACTTTGACCAATATTATTTAGCACGCAACTTGCTCGCTATTTTTCAGCGCAATTATCGCGAGGTTGCCGAACTTCACGTAGAGTGCGGCTGGGTGCCACCCGAAACCAAAATCCATGAGTTTGAAGCGGCGATACGCAGCGTCAGCGAACCCATTTTTGAAAAGCCCCTCTCAGAAATTTCCTTCGGCCAACTACTATTGTATTTGTTTCAAACTGCCAGGCGCTTTGACATGGAAGTTCAGCCATCGCTGGTACTTCTACAAAAAACCTTATTAAACATCGAGGGCTTGGGCAGGCAGCTCTACCCCCAATTAGATTTATGGTCTACTGCCATGCCATTCCTAGAGCGCTGGGTTCGCGACCGCTATTCGCCGCAAAGCATGCTCAAACGCGTCAGTCATCGCCTGCCGGGGTGGTTAGAACAACTGCCGAATCTACCCGAAACCTTGCTAGAGCGCGGCGCTCCGAGCAGACACAACATGCAAAATGACAACAGTCACTACAAGGGCGAATTAGACGCCCTTATTCGCCAACAAGCAGCACGCGCCCGCAATCAACGCATCGCGATCATTGCGGCAATAAGTGCCGCCCTGCTCACTGACCCAGGTATTAGAGAGGGACTGCGACACTTGCCGGACAGCAGTATTGTGCTGTTTGGCATCGCTTTGTATTTCTTTATCCGCAGTCGCTGAGGTAAAGTAATGCCCTCACAAAAACAGTACTGTGTACAACTATGAGCAATGAGTTCCTTAAACACATCAAATGGAATAGCGACGGCTTGGTCGCCGCCATTGCCCAGGACGCGAGTAGCGGTCGCGTACTAATGATGGCATGGATGAACGCTGAGTCACTGCAAATTAGTGTCGATACCGGCGACGCCGTGTATTGGTCGCGCTCTCGCGCCAAGCTATGGCGCAAAGGCGAAAGCTCTGGGAATGTCCAAAAAATTCGCGCAATCGAGCTAGATTGCGACGGCGACGCCCTGCTTCTTCAAGTAGAACAACTTGGCGGTATAGCCTGCCACACAGGTCGTCAAAGTTGCTTTTATCGCCGCCTCTCTACTGGCGACTGGCAAACGACCGAAGCCGTATTAAAAGATCCGGCCACCATGTATCAACACGTGGACAAGACATGACACAATCGATTCTGGAACAACTAGACACCGTGTTGGCATCGCGCAAAACTGGCGACCCTGACAGTTCTTATGTCGCCAGCCTACATCACAAAGGTTTAAATAAAATACTTGAAAAAGTAGGCGAAGAAGCAATCGAAACCGTACTTGCAGCGAAAGACGCAGAACGCGACCAAGATAATAGTAAACTTATTTATGAAACCGCTGATCTGTGGTTTCATAGCTTGGTTATGTTGTCACATCTCGGTGCTGGTCATGAGCAAGTGCTCGACGAATTAGCGCGTCGATTTGGTCTTTCTGGACACGACGAAAAAGCAGCGCGCGACAAGTAAACTCCCAACAAATTAATAAGCAATAAGGAACGACATTATGGGTTTAGGCGGCATTAGTATTTGGCAACTCTTAATTATTCTCGCCATCGTAGTTTTGCTCTTTGGCACCAAAAAACTGAAAGGCATGGGCAGCGATCTTGGCGGCGCATTAAAAGGCTTTAAAGACAGCATGCAAGGCGATGACGACGCCAAAAATATTGAAAAGAAAGAACAAGAAGACGCTGACGCTGCTCAGAAAACAGAGAAAAAAGACGAGTCAAAACTGTAAATGTTTGATATCGGCTTTGCAGAGCTACTGGTCATTGCCGTTCTAGGCCTGTTAATACTTGGCCCAGAGCGCTTGCCCGGTGCAATTAGAACAACGTCTTTGTGGATCGGACGCCTGCGCCGAAGTTTTAATAACATTCGCTCTGAAATAGAAAAAGAAGTAGGCGCCGATGAAATTCGTCGCCAGCTACACAACGAATCGATACTTGCGTCACTAAAAGAAACCAAAAATACCGTAAAAAACGAAATTCAAAATGCCGAGCAGCAACTCAGTGAAGCAGAGAACAGTATCGCGGCAGACAACACGCAAGACAAACCGGCCAAAGACTCAAACGATAACTCCACTCCAGAAATACACACAGCAACAGATCAAGATAAAACACCATGAGCGATGCCGAACAGGATCAAAGTCAGCCACTAATTGCCCACCTAACTGAGCTGCGTGATCGGCTACTGCGTATTGTCCTCGCTGTATTGATCTGCACACTGGCGCTGTTCCCGTTTGCCAATAACATTTACACCTTTGTGTCTGAGCCTATGCAGCGCCTATTGCCTGAAGGCAGTAGCATGATAGCGACGGAAATTGCATCTACCTTTCTTACCCCCTTTAAGCTGGTCTTAGTCTCCGCATTTTGCCTAGCTATGCCAGTCATTCTGCATCAAATATGGCAGTTCGTTTCACCGGGCATGTACCGCCACGAAAAACGCATCGCCGCACCGCTACTAATTTCAAGTGTCGCCCTATTTTATGCCGGCCTGGCCTTCGCCTACTACGTAGTATTTCCATTGGTGTTTGGCTTTTTCAGCGGCATTACACCGGAGGGCGTAAGCTACACCCCTGATATAGCACGCTTCCTAGACACCGCGCTTAAACTCTTTTTGGCTTTCGGAGTCGCTTTTGAAATTCCTATTGCGACGGTTCTCGTCATCGCCTCGGGCGCCATCACCGCAAATGAATTAGCCGAAAAACGCCCCTATGTGGTCATTGCCTGCTTTGTCTTTGGCATGCTACTGACACCACCGGATGTGATTTCACAGATGCTACTAGCGATACCTATGTGGCTACTGTTTGAAGTCGGAATTATCTTCGGCAGACTGGTAAAAAAGAAGGCGGCAGCGATTGGCGGCGAAGAGCAAGATTAGGGCGCAAGCAATATCAATACTCGTCCGGGGGCGCCTCGTAACCAAAGGCCAGATTTTCAAAACGGGTGTGCTTCCCGATAAAGCTGAGCCGCGCTGTTCCAATCGGGCCGTTACGCTGCTTACCAATAATAATCTCAGCCATGCCCTTATCAGCCGACTCTTCGTTGTACACTTCGTCGCGATAAATAAACATGATGACGTCAGCATCCTGCTCGATCGCACCAGACTCCCGCAAATCTGAATTGATTGGTCGCTTATTTGGTCGCTGCTCCAGGGCGCGGTTAAGCTGCGACAAGGCAACAACTGGGCACTCAAATTCCTTGGCGATTCCTTTCAAGGAGCGCGAAATTTCAGATATTTCTGCGGTACGGCCTTCGCTGCCAGTACCAGCTACTTTCATTAACTGCAAATAGTCGAGCATGATCATGCCGATACCGCCATGTTCACGGACGATTTTTCGTGCACGTGAACGCACTTCGGTCGGCGTTAATGCCGGCGTATCATCGATAAACAAGGGCCGATCTTTCAGCTTTGTTACCGCGGCACTCAACTTTGGCCAATCCTCTTCTTCAAGCTTGCCGGTGCGCACACGGGTCTGATCGATACGTCCAACCGACGACAACATCCGCATCATCAACTGATTTGCCGGCATCTCCATACTGAACACAAGCATGGGCAAATCACTACTCAACAAGGCATTTTCAACCAGGTTCATCGCAAACGTGGTCTTACCCATCGACGGTCGCGCCGCGACAATGATGAGATCAGATTTTTGCAAACCCGATGTCATTTCATCGAGCTTTTCAAAGCCGGTGGTGAGACCAGTAATCGCGCTGTCACTGCTAAACAATTCGTCGATTTTATCAACGGCCTGTTTGAGTAACGGGTTAATCGGGGTGAGACCACCGGTCTTGGGGCGCTCCTCAGAAATCTGCATGATGGCCCGTTCGGCCTCATCCAAAATTTCATCGCTGTTACGGCCTTCGGGATTAAAACTATTATCAGCGATCGCGTTCGCGGCGCTGATCAAAGAACGAAACGTTGCCCGCTCCCGCACAGCCTGCGCATACGCGCGAATATTGACAACAGAAGGGGTATTACTGGCGATGTCAGCGAGATACGCAGAACCGCCCACTGACTCTAACTCACCAGATTTTGCGAGCGATTCAGCGAGAGTGACGACGTCTATCGGTTGCTGAAGCTGAACAAGACGCACCATCTGCGCGAAAATTTTGCGATGCTCAGGCCGAAAGAAATCTCCTTCGCCAACCACGTCGGCGACAGAATCCCAGCCCTCATTGGCGATCATCAAGCCGCCAAGCACCGACTGCTCTGCCTCTACCGAGTGCGGAGGCAATTTCAGCTGTGCGAAATCGCGCTCTTCGGCGAAATCTGGTGGTGACTCTGGGTAAACGTCGGGGTGCACTGGACCATCACTAAGCAATATAAGATCGGGCATTGTTGCAAAAAAAAAGCACCACCGCTACAAACAGCGATCGTGCTTTTTTACTCACATAGCTATATGCGCATGTGCTGCGATGCTGCAGCGCTATTTCGCTGCAGCCAATATAGCTAATGGTGTAGCAGTCTTACTCAGCAACAACAGTAATGCTGACAGTCTGCACTACATCGCTATGCAATTGAATAACGACGTCGTAGCTGCCTAGGTCGCGAATAGGACCTTCTGGCATACGGACTTCGCTTTTATTCACTTCAACGCCAGCAGCAGTAACAGCGTCTGCAACGTCGCGAGTACCGATAGACCCGAACAACTTGCCACCATCACCCGCGTTTGCGCCAATAGTTACAGCTAGCTCAGCCAGCTTAGCGGCACGCGAGTCAGCGCTGCTGCGCTTCTCAGCTGCAGCTGCTTCCAAGCCCGCGCGGCGAGTTTCAAACTCAGCAACATTGGTTTTAGTAGCAGGAACAGCCTTGCCATAAGGAATCAGGAAGTTACGTCCGTAACCGGATTTAACGTTAACCTGATCACCCAGATTGCCAAGTTTGCCAATTTTCTCCAGCAGAATCACTTGCATGGTTCTTACCCTCTCAAATACGCCGACATTCACGCTGCCCTACGGTGCAGGGCGAACCGGTAAACGCCGTCTAATATCAATCCAACTATCCACAATCGCTGCCAGTATCAACGCCACCCATAGCGGCCGCAATATTAACAACGCAACGTAAAAAACTATTAACCAAGCACGGCCTAAGCCCAAACGACCAACCACACCATGCACTAAAGCTAAACCAGCAATCACAATCGGCATAACGCACATTATTGCCCAAAACCGGTAATCACCACCGACTTTGCTTAACAACAACATCACCACCACAAGGCCAATGGTTATTGTCGGCGAGAGCCTAAGCTGCCACATTTCCAGACGAAACCCGCCTGGGTTGTACAACAAAGCCTGCCACCAACGCCCCAGCATTACCGCCAAGGTGCTCCAGAGCACCGCGCTCACGCCGATCAATGCCGCCACATCTCCAGTGGTAATCTCTGGAAATGCCCCCGGTGCTGACGCCTGCATTTTTTGCAGCATAGGCTGCACAAGCTCGAGCACCGACACCAAATAGGCATTGGCAAATTGCGTAAGCAGCAAGGCTGAAAACAAGCCTACTGCTGCCGCAGTAACTAAGGCATTTGACCACTGCTGCGTATTGCGAAGCACAAGCGCTGTGGCCGAAGCCCCAAGCAGCATTGTCAGCGGACCAACATCTGCCCCGATTGTTGCCACCGCTATGGCCGGCAACAGCGCCCAAAAAACCACATAAGCGCCTTCAGCCAAACCTTTGCGCAGTAACACAAGTACCGCTGCTGCCACGCCGACCCAAGCAAATACCAGGGTGCCGACACCTAAGCCTGCAACGGCTACTGCCTGCAAGCGCCCTTTCATTATAAATTCAGCTAAGGCGCGCATGGTATTACGTCGTTTTCTTACTTATGGCTGTCTGTATAAGGCAGCAAAGCTAGGAAACGTGCGCGCTTAATTGCAGTTGACAATTGGCGCTGGTATTTAGCATTAGTACCAGTGATACGGCTTGGTACAATTTTGCCTGTTTCAGAAACATAGGCTTTCAGGGTTTCCAAATCTTTATAATCGATCTGGCTAACACCTTCCGCTGTGAAGCGGCAAAACTTACGACGACGGAAAAAACGTGCCATAACTATTCTCCTAACTCAGTCCGCAATTATTCAGCGTTATCTTCTGCCATATCGGCATCAGAATCGCTATCGTCATCAGCTGTTGACTCAGAGTCATCACGGCTGCGCTCTACACGTTGCTCGCTGCGGCTACGACGCTCGCGGCTCTCTTTTTCCGCCTTCATGATAGGCGACTCTTCAGTCACTGCTTCATCGCAACGGATAATGAGGTTACGCAATACAGCGTCGTTGTAACGGAAGTTAGTAGTCAACTCTTCCACTGCTTCAGCAGACGCTTCAGCATTGATCAACACGTAATGTGCCTTGTGGATTTTGTTGATAGGGTAAGCCAGTTGACGACGGCCCCAATCTTCTAGACGGTGAACTTTACCGCCATCTTTTTCTATGGCTTGAGTATAACGCTCAACCATACCTGGTACTTGCTCGCTCTGGTCTGGATGAACCAGGAACACAATCTCGTAGTGACGCATTTTCAGCTCCTTACGGGTTAAGCCACCCTTTACGGTGTGACAAGGAGGACAACTCTGCCTGAAATAGACGGAGCTACCATAAATCAAGAGCGCGGATTTTAGGCAAGGCAGACCTTATATGCAAGCAATTAGCACAATTATTAGCCAATTCTTCACTTTTGACGCTGACGAACAACCTCAAACAGACAAATTCCCGCCGCAACGGAAACATTCAGACTACTGACCGTACCCGCCATGGGTAGCTTGGCCAAATAATCGCAGTTTTCCCGAGTTAAACGCCGCATACCGGCACCCTCTGCCCCTAGCACCAAGGCGGTCGGGCCACTTAAGTCGCGATCATACAAGGAGGTATCCGCCTCACCCGCCATACCCACAATCCAAATGCCAGCTTGCTGCATTTGTTGAAGGCTGCGAGCAAGGTTGGTGACCTGGATAAATGGCACCACGTCGGCAGCACCGCACGCCACTTTAAACACGGTAGCACCTAGCCCGACAGAATTATCACGGGGCGCCACCACGGCAGTTACCCCTGCCGCATCAGCACTGCGCAGGCATGCACCTAAATTATGGGGGTCAGTAATACCGTCAAGCACCAATATCAAGGCTGCACTACCTGCCGCCGCCACAAGATCCGGCAAATCCTTTTCTCGAAACTCCGGAGCTGGCTCGACTTGAGCAATCACACCCTGGTGACGCCCTTCGACCATTTTATCCAGCTCATCCCGCGGCCGCTGTACAACGGCAATTGACGACGACGAGGCCAAACTAAGCACCTCTTGCAAGCGCTTATCCGCTCGCCCATTTTGCACATAAAGATTTTTTACTCGCTCAGGACTGCGCGACAACACCGCCTGCACGGCATGGATACCAAATATTTTTTCAGTCACAACTTTTTACTCTACCGACTGCGACGTTTACTAGATACGCCCGATTTCTTTGCGGTTGCAGACTTACCCGCACCGGTTTTCTTAGCTTTAGTGCTTGCGGCCTGCTTGGGCGCTGGCGTCTTCGCCGCAGCCGTTTTTGGCTTTGCACTCCGACGCTTAGATCCGCTAGATTTGCCAGTCGTAGCCTTTCCGCGACCCGACTTCGCATTCGCCGGCGGCACCAAACCCTTGGCTAGGGCCTCACGCACGGATGGCTTTTGGCGCTTGGCGGGCTCGCCCGATGGCAGCGCCAGATCTATCTTGCGCTGATCGAGGTCAACCCCCATCACCTGCACCCGAACGGTATCACCCAGCTGGAAAACCCGCCGAGTGCGCTCGCCGATCAAGCGCTGATGCGCCTGATCAAACTGATAGTAGTCCTGCGGCAAAGCTGAAATATGCACCAGGCCTTCTATATATAAGTCTTTAAGTTCGACAAACATCCCAAATCCAGTAACAGCGGCAATGACCCCGTCGAACTCGCTTCCCACATGCTCCTGCAAAAATTCGCACTTTAAAAACGCCATGACATCGCGGCTCGCATCATCCGCTCGGCGCTCTGCCATCGAACAATGCATGCCCTGCGCGACTAAGGCCTCCATATCATAGGGATAGATTTTCTTGCGATTTAATGCCGGCGCACCCTCTACTTTCAGGAAGCACTTAGCCGCCTCACCGCCACCACTACGCACTAAATACCGCAGCGCACGATGCACGAGTAAATCGGGGTAGCGGCGTATTGGAGAAGTAAAATGGGTATAACCAGTATAGTGCAGACCAAAATGCCCCTCGTTGTCAGGCTGATACACCGCCTGGCTCAAAGACCGCAATAACATAGTTTGAATAACAGCGGCATCAGCGCGCTCACCCAAGCTAGATAGCAATAGCTGATAGTCTTTCGGACTTGGCTCGGCACCACCGCGCAAGCCCAAACCGATTTCTTGCAAAAACTCGCGAAGATTAGTTAGCTTCTGCTCGGTAGGCCCGCTGTGCACACGATAAAGCGCCTCTAAGCCTGCGCGCTCCAGCGCCTTGGCCGTTGCCACGTTGGCGCACAACATGCACTCTTCGATCAGGCGATGTGCGTCATGGCGACGAATTGGCACAATCGCTTCGATGCGCTTCTCATCGTTGAACACGATACGGGTTTCAACGGTCTCAAAATCGATTGCGCCGCGCTCTGAGCGGGCTTTGCGCAGAGTAAAGTAAAGCTGGTGCAAATCTTTTAAATGGGGCAACAGGTCGCGGTTTTTGCCTGTGTCATAACTAGGGTCAACATCCTTTAACTCCAGTAGAGCGCCAACCTCGTTATACGTTAGTCGAGCATGAGACCGAATAAGCCCCTCATAAAACTGGTAACCGCTCAGCTTACCAGTCGCACTGATGGTCATTTCGCATACCATCGTTAAGCGATCTACGTCAGGCTTTAACGAACACAAACCGTTAGACAATGCTTCAGGCAGCATAGGCACAACACGGTCAGGAAAATACACCGACGTCGCACGCTTGTGCGCTTCTTCATCTAATGCCGAACCGACTTGAACATAATGAGAAACATCGGCAATCGCCACCCACAAACGCCAGCCGCCGGATTTTTTCGGCTCACAATACACCGCATCATCAAAGTCGCGCGCATCTTCACCATCAATAGTAACCAAGGGAAGCTCACGCAAATCAACACGATGTTTCTTGTCTTTCGCCAAGGGCTCCGAACCAAAGCGTCGCGCCTCTTCGTCCACTGCCTCCGGCCATTCAAAGGGAATATCATGGCTGCGAATGGCCAACTCAGTTGCCACACCCACGGTGCGGCGATCACCCAATACTTCGGTAATCCGACCGCGAGCCTGCTGGCGCGCACCGGGCTGCTGAGTAATCTCAAGCATAACGTAGTCGCCTTCTTTGGCAGCTCCTACGTCGGCGTCCTCCAAAGCCAGCCAATTCTGAATACGGGTGTTTTCAGGAACCACCTGCGGCAAGCCGCGATGCATCATCAACTTGCCAACCAATTGCTGAGTATTGTGCTCAACAACCTCGATAATCACGCCTTCGCGTCGACCGCGCTGGTCAACACCAGTTACCTCAACCTTGACGATGTCACCGTCAAACACTTGCTGCATTTGGCGATTGGCCAAATACACATCCTCATCCTCACCCTCAATGACGACAAAGCCAAAGCCATCGCGATGCCCCTGCACTCGACCCAACATGGCATCACCACCACTGATCGCGCGCAAACGCCCGCGCCGCCCTTCAATGATCTGACCGTCTCGGAGCATCGCTTTCACGCGGCGACGCAAGCCCTCCTCCTGATCCTCGCCCTCAACCTCTAGTTGTCGGCGCAGTTGAGACAGGCTCAGGCCATTCTCAACATCTTTCAATTGCTCGAGAATAAACTCACGGCTTGGCACCGGATTATCGTAACGCGAAGCCTCGCGCTCAGCGTGGGGGTCAGGGAGATTGCGGCGTTTTGCCATTCAGTAAAACTTCCTTTGAAAACGGATTTAAAAACATGCTGGGTAGTGTAACGCAACCGTTGACAAAAATACTTTCTATCAGTAAATTGCGCGCCTCGGTATAATAGCCGCTCATCTCCTGCCCAGGTGGTGAAATTGGTAGACACGCCAGCTTCAGGTGCTGGTCCTCGCAAGGGGGTGGAGGTTCAAGTCCTCTCCTGGGCACCAAAACACCGTCCAACCCCATCCGGCCAAATCCACAAAATCCAGCAAACTCACCGCTTACAGCTTAACTACTGTCTAAGCCCGTGGCATACTATCCATTCCAATCCGGGATAGATAGGGGGTACTTTTGGGGGTACTCAAGAGAAATCGAAAAACAAGTACCCCCAAAATATAGAAACAATGCCGATAACTGACGCTAAAGTTAAAACCGCCAAACCTCAAGACAAAGACTACAAGCTAGCCGACGAAAAAGGCTTGTTCCTTCTGGTTAAAAAGACCGGCGGCAAGTACTGGCGCTTCAAATATCGCTACCGAACGAAAGAGAAGCTTCTCGCTATAGGCGTCTACCCTGATACCTCATTGGCACAGGCCAGAGCCGAACGAGATAACGCCCGCGGCCTGATCGCCCAAGACATCGACCCAATGACCCGCCGCAAAACCGAGAAGGCCGCTAAGCTACTATCGGGAGCCAATAGCTTTGACGCAGTATCGCGCGAATGGTTGGCCAAGCGCGGCCCCAAGTCAGAATCTGGCGACGCAAGATTGAATCGGATACTAGAAAAAGACCTATCCCCCACCATTGGCAGCCGCCCTATTAGCGAAATAACACCACCGGAACTACTGGGCGCCTTACGGAAAATTGAAGCCCGTGGCGCCTTTGAAACCGCCAAGAAAGCCAAACAGACAGCGGGGCAGATATTCCGTTTTGCTGTAGCCGCTGGGTTAGCAGAGCGCGACCCTTCTGCCGATCTCAGGGGCGCGCTGCAGCAAGGCAAGGTAAAACACTACTCAGCTCTTACCGAGCCTAAAGAAGTCGGACGCTTAATGGCTGCTATTCACGCCTACCAAGCCACCCCCGCCGTATCGTCTGCCATTAAATTAGCGCCGCTGTTTTTCTGCCGACCTGGGGAGCTTCGCCAACTAGAATGGAGTGAGGTTAATTTTGAAGAACGACGAATAGATATACCCGCCGAAAAAATGAAGCTAGCAGAGCCGCATATCATTCCACTGGCAGACCAAGCCATGGGGATCCTTGAAGCACAGTACAAAGTTTCCAGTAATAGCCGCTACGTATTCCCCAACGCTAGGGCACTATCTCGCCCCCTTTCAGATAACGGACTACGTATAGCCTTACGCACAATGGGCTATACCAACGAACAAATGACTCCCCACGGCTTTAGAGCAATGGCCCGAACCCTACTGGATGAAGTCTTAGGTTTTCCTGTTGACTGGATAGAGCACCAATTAGCCCACGCGGTACGAGATACCAACGGCAGAGCCTACAACCGCACCAAGCACTTAGAAAATCGCCGCACAATGATGCAATCTTGGGCCGACTACCTCGACACCTTGCGCCTAGAAATAGATAACGTGGTGCCGATTACAGCGGCAAAACGGCAAGGGGCTTAATTAAAAACACTAGACCTACCCTATATATGGTGGGAACACTGGGAAACTGGGAACATTTATTATAACTATCTGTTTTATTTATAAATAATTGTTCCCATTAGTGTTCCCAGTTGGTGCCTAGTAAGTGGGAACTGGGAACATTTTAATAAGAGCGTAAAACACCAAGTGCGGCGCGGTTAGACGTGGCTATACAAATAACCAGTTAACGGGTACTTTTCAGATATTCCCAACAATCGTGCTTTGAATGGCTACAGAATGAGCGGCAAACGAGTGCTTGAAATAATGAACCAGCATCAGAGACACGCCAGCGTAGAAGAAAAGTATTTTCTGCGACACTTAAATAAGATAGCCCCTGACCTGCCCGCCGGCTTCTGCCACGCGCTAGCGGAATACTACGGATGGTACTCGCTGGATCTTCCCTGCACTGACGGTGATCTTAGTCTTGCGATTAAGAAGCTAAACAGTGCTGCACTGGATTTTACCGGGGTATGGGAGGATTTATTCGGCGATAACCTACAAAATATTGAGCCTTCAGATGCGTGGGCATTCATTGCACCACTAGTGTCACCTGACCAACTTGCAAAACAAAGAAAACTAAGAGAAGACACAGAATACCAATACTCCTCAGTGACCCAGCTTGCACTAGAACTATACGACAATATCGAGTTCACTAGTGAAACAGCCTTAATTCACGGAGACTTTGACCCTCAGAGCAACTTCTTAAAATTAACAGATTACGACGAGCCCGGGCCGACCTTCCTCTTAGCTCTGGCGGCATCAGTAACGGCCTGTAAATGGCCGCAAATGAAACACGGAACCAAAGAGCGTCAATTCGAAAAAGAGCGAGAAACCGTTCTCGTTGTATGTTCACGAAAAGCTAACGACACTTCCCCAAAATGGACTATCAACGCAAAAGAATACAGCGAGATAGGCGAAATATTCCGAACCGAAAACTGGGAGCACCCAAAACTAAAACTTTCTGACGGCCCACCCCCGCAGCAACGGCTTTTTGTACTTGGTAAAAATGACCGTTTTCCTCCCCTATATGAAGTTAAAAACTTTACAAAAAGAGATTATGAAATTAATTATTTCAAAGGTAAGTCAACTCCCCTTAACTACATCAGGCATTTACGTTGTGAGCTAGGGCCAAAGAGAATGCTAAATGAATCACACTGCGGAAGCATAATAGCCGGCCTATTTAATCTAGACACGCATGATATGAAAATCAAAGAATTATTGCTGGAGCCAGTAACATACCGCTCTAATTAAGTCAAAAAATATACAAAGGATTCCCGCCCGTCGCTATTTCTAGCGCCCAATGATTCACCACCGATAGTCTCACCTGTACCGCGAATTACCGCAATCAACAGGAATAGAGACTATGAACGTATCAACAACCGACACCGGCTACAACACACTACCTGCGACTGGCTTTGTAAGACTCAAAACCATAATAGGGTGCCGCACAACCACACCACCAACCCCCGCACTTATACCAGTATCAGCCGCTACTTGGTGGAAAGGCGTAAAAGATGGCCGATACCCCAAGCCTGTAAAGCTTGCCCCAAATGTCACGGCATGGCGGGCTGAAGACATCCGAGAACTTATCCAACGCCAAGCGGGGTAAGCCAACATGCAAAAGCGAACCGCGACCACACCAACGAAAGACCGGCAATCACGACCCAGTCATAACGGCATACTTACACTAGGGCTGATCACTGCCCTTTTCCTGTATGCCACTCCTTACCGTCTTGATGCTGTTCAATTAGGCGGCCATTTACAAAGCAAAAATAGCGCATACGACACGACTACAGCGGGGGCCATGCTATGACCACCCGCCAAGATATTCGCGACCTGATACCACCCTCGCAACCGCGCAAAATTGCGAATGTACTGCACTACCTCGCGAGCGGTAATAGCCTGAATTCGATAGAAGCCGAAACGCTACTTGATGAGCACAGCCTACCGAGCACAATCAGCACCCTTAAAAACAAATACGGTTTTGAAATCATTCGCATTGATGACCCGGAGCATGAACGGTTTATGCGCTACAGCCTCGACTCCTCACCTGAAACCACAAAACAAGCGTTTAACCTTTTAAACGAATGGGGCTACCGAGATCCTCAATTTCAATTATTCGACGGGGGCGCGGCAACATGAGACGCGACAATACAGAAAGCTCACCAGGCATACTGAAAGGGCTTGAGTTTCTAGTACTGGAATCCGTACAAATATATCGTGCCGCCGATGTTGAAAGCGTCCGCGATAATTTCCCGGCGCAGCGGCTAGCCAAATTTAAAAATCACATATACAGCAAATCAGACAGCAAGGGCGCGCCGTTAATGCTTTATTGGCCGCATGACGTCTTTTTATTAGGCCGCGAAGCGGATGTAGCAAATCCGCAAGCCTTGTCACTAGCATGGATTAGAGCCGCCAGCGGGAAGACTAACCATTATTGCCGATGCCGCGCACTTTGGTTGCTGCCTTTAACGGGGCGGGATTTTCAGAACATAGTAACTATGCCCCGTAGCAGGGGGATTAAATGAGCGCAGGAAAACTAAATTTCAAACTAGTCAATGATCGCGCTCTACAGTCGATAGATACTGTACTTTTACGCTGGCTACCGGGTGGAAATCGCCAAGGGAATGAATACGTGATAGCCAACCCCACTCGCTCAGATAGCCGCGCTGGCTCATTTTCGGTAAATCTAACCAACGGGGTATGGTGTGATTTTGCAACAAACGATAAAGGTGGGGATCTGATCGCGCTAGTAGCCTATCTAGACCGAATTAAAAACGGTGAAGCGTGTAAAGCGTTAGCCCAATCCCTAGGCATTGATCCAAGCATAAGCCAACAAGGGAGCGCACAACAAAGCGCACCACCACCAAAACAAATACCATCCTCGCCAGATTTTGAGCCAATACGCCCTGTTCCTGAAAGCGCCCTTAGCTCCTGCCCCGCTAGCATTCGCAACCTAGGCAAACCGTCGATGTATTGGGACTACCTTGGCGAGGATGGCAAAGAAATACTTTTACGAGTAATGCGGTTTGATAACACCACCGGCAATGGACGCCCCAAAGATTACAGACCATTTTGCTACGGGAAAAATAAAGCAGGTCGCATAGGCTGGCACTCAAAAGCCCCAACAATGAACAGACCCCTATACGGTTTAAATAAACTTGCTACCACCCCCGCCACTGCAAATATACTACTATGCGAGGGCGAAAAAGCCACTGACGCCGCACAGATGCTATTCCCTGACGCTATTGCTATGACGTGGCCTAGTGGCTCCAAAGCGATCAGCAAAGCCGATTTTACGCCACTAAGATCGCGTGTTGTGTGGTACTGGCCAGACAACGACAAAGCAGGAAGCGAAAGCATAGCGCCTTTACGCGCTGTACTTGGTGTGGCGGGGGTGGCTGACTTTACCCCATTCAATTTAGGGTTGCTTTCACAGTATCGACCTGGCACAGAAGATAACACCGGAAAGGTGGTTCTCAGCACCGCGAACAACACCAATCGATGGCCTGATAAAGCTGATGCTGCCGACGCTCTAGCCCAAGGTTGGCAAGCAGACCACATGCGCCTACTGATTGAAAAAGGGCTTACCGGGAACCAAAGACAGAAACCAAGTACCAGCGAGTCACAAAATAAAGAAGAACCTACAGGTCGATACCAATCCAGACCGGAAGGGCTGTATTGCTTTAGCCCTAAGCTTGAGAAATACCAATGCGTGGGTGGGCCTCTTAATGTTGCCGCTCGATCGCGTGATAAACATAGTGAGGGCTGGGGCCTCCTAGTAAAGTTTGAGGATTTTGACGGCCTAGAAAAAGAATGGAATATACCGGGCTGTTTCTTAGTGACGGAAGGCGGCAACAAAGCCGTTGAGGGCTTAATACACCGAGGGTATCGACTCGCCTCACACCGAGACGCTAAAAACCAGCTACGTGAGTTTTTGATGGGATACGACACCACAAACCGGGTGCGCTTAGTAAACCGTATGGGCTGGCATGGTCAAAATGCTTTTATGCTTCCTGACCGCGTTATCGGTGAACCAGCGGAACCACTGCATTACTACAACGACGCGCCGTCACTTTGCAAAATTTCAATAGCAGGCGAGCTAAGCGACTGGCGAGACAATATAGCCAAATACTGTGAACGGAATTCGCTGCTTACCTTCGCCGTTTGCACTGCTTTTGCTGGGCCATTCCTTGATATACAGGGCACGGAATCATGCGGCTTTCACTTCTTTGGTGATAGTTCGCTAGGTAAATCTACCCTTCTAAAAATCGCCGCTAGTGTTTATGGCAATCCCAATACAGGGGAATACACCAAGACATGGCGCACCACTGATAACGCGCTTGAAGGGATGGCCGCCGCACATTCTGACTGCCTGCTAGTACTTGATGAGATCGGCCAAATTGAACCTCGTATTGTAGGGGAAACGGTTTACTCCCTTGGTAGTGGAGTAGGTAAATCACGCGCTACTGAGGCGGGAAGCAATCGAGGCAATCAACACCGATGGAGAATAGTGTTTATATCCAGCGGAGAGAAAACCCTTACCGATCACATGGCAGAAGCCAACCGAAAACCGCAAGCGGGCATGGAAATGCGCCTACTCACTATTCCAGCCAATCCGCACACTGACAGTGAAGCGAGGCGCAACCTGGGCAACTTTGAACACGATCACGGCCTAGGGGGTGGTGCCGCCCTATCCACCCTCCTGACAGACAATGCGAGCCGCTATCATGGCTCACCTATTATCAGACTTATTGAAGCAATGGTAGCTACTGACCGAGACAGCCTAGCCACGCACTTAAACACTGCCCGCGAAAACTTTAAGTTTGAAATTTTAGGCGGTACCGCTAGCGGCCAAGCCCACCGCGCCGCCGACAAATTCGCCTTAGTGGCCGCCGCTGGTGAATACGCCTCGCAAATAGGGATTACAGGCTGGAAACGGGGGTGGGCAACCTACGCCGCTAGTCGCGCCTTTCGCTCTTGGGTGGCAATGCGTGGCGGGGATGGCAACCTAGAAGACACCAAGGCAATAAACCACATTCGCGAAATGCTAACAAAATACGGGGAATCTCGCTTTTCCCGCTGGGAAAGCGACGATGCCCGCATTGATGAACACGCACCCCGCACGATGGAACGCTGGGGCTTTCGTAAAACCATTACCGAAACGTATTCAAACGATGGGGAAAGCAGCGAGAATATTTATTACCTAACACGAGACGGCCTGAAAGATATGTGCAAGGGCTTTGATATTATCCATGTAGCTCGATTACTCAAGGAGCTTAACGCGCTAGAAACAGACAAAGAGGAAGGCCGACTAACGAAGAAAGTACGCCTCCCCGGAAGCGGGAAAAAAGCTGTGAATTGCTATGTTATTAAGCTGTCTGCGTTACTTGTTGATGATGAGCCTATGTCAAAAAATGAAAATATTGAAACCGGCGATCATTGGGATATTCCGTAATTAAAAAGTTAATATTTTTAGCAAGAATCATGCCGCCAACCTAATTTTTCACACTTAGATTAAGGCACATAGTCCACAAAGCACCCGCTAACCTTAACAAGCTTAAAATGTTAAATGAAAATGATTTATTGACAGCCATCCACCGAGGGATTAACTTTTGAAGCACTGGAAAACACAAAGCGGCCCACCGCACCCGATAGCCTCGCGGTTTTTTTACGCCTGTAGAATGGCGTCTCGGCTTTTTATAGCCGGGTGGAGAGGCGGTAATACAATACCCGCAAGGGGAATAAGCCCGGAGCTACTTTGTGTGCTCCAGTTGACACCCGGCTACCAGCTACTAACTGGCAGCCGTACTAACTGAAAACACAAAGGAATCTTACCTATGGAAACGCCAGAAGACTTCTCGCAAGTTATCGCACATGCAGATTCAACTCGCGATCTTTGCAATACCATCCAATGTATGGACGCCCTATCACAAGAAGGCTTTGGCCAAATTGCCGCCATTGCTGGACTGCTTAAAACCGCAATAGAAAAAGGCATCCAAGACGACAACTTAAACCCTAAAGACTTATATACAGCAGTTTGCGCCATCCGTAGCAAAGCCCAAGATATAGAAAACTGTATTAATAGCGAAGCTGAAAGCGTTGGGTGCCATTACACAAGTAAGCTAAGCGACATCCAAAAAGAAAAGACCACAGGGAGAAAGACTCATGCTTAATCGTAATTATTCTGGCACCCCGGAACACTATATGACTACCCCCGGAATCAAGGATTACGGCGACATCGACATAGACGCCTTATCGAAAGCACTCAACCGAGCAGAATCGTTGTGCTTACTACTAGAAGCCGAATTCGCTGGGCCGCCAGATCGCTTGAACAATAGTATTTTGCTTGGCGCTATCGGCGCTCTTGAAGCGATGATAGGGCAAGCACAAATGCTTGTAAGCCCAACCCCGCACGCCCCATCCGTGTGATAGGTCTAGCCACTGGCACTAGTGGTTTATGCCCGTGACGCCCATCACTACAAGGCAAACAACCTGCCTTATGCCACCCCATCAATCGAGCATTGGCGAGGGTGGCACTGTTAAACCAGTAGGAGTTAATCATGTCGAATATCACACCACAAGAAGCCCTCCTGATGGCTTCTGACGCTGCCAACCTTGGTCACGCATGTGTCAATGATTTAGGTAGCTTGTTCGAAGCAATCATAAAAATCGCTGACGCCAGCCCTAACACAGGCAATCACCTCACTATTGAGATGGCTAAAATTGGGCAATACCTAGCCGATGACTGGGCCAATAAGATCAACACCGAGCGCGAAGAAATCGAAGCATTGCGAGACCCGCACTGATTGAAGGACAGGCATTAGCAGCTACATCAAGCCGCTAACCAGCGGCAACCATCCCGGCTCAATACCGATTAATATCATCTACTATAAATGTTCCCAGTGGCTGGGAACTGGGAACAACTACGGAAAGCACTGGGAACAAATAAATTATTACTATTCAAATAGTTACAAAGGAATTCCCAGTTTCCCAGTGTTCCCACCACTTTCACCCCACCCCTAGGCTATGACCACCCCGCGCCCCTAATTGGATTAAAAAAGATTGCGGTCAATGGTAAGGAATCAACACCGACAACAACCGCCTAACCGCCAACCAAACGACATAGGGGGCGTTAAATTACAAGGGAATATACCCAAGATGTTATGCCGGTGTTTTGTAGTACGGAACGTGAAGCCCCTATCCCTAACTATTGGCGCAAGCTCATGGCACCATCAAAGCGAACACTTCAGCTAGACATAAACTACATAGGCGGGGGTGGGTCGAAACCTCCAGCGTCGTTCGGCTGACACCGCTCCCCCAGTGAGATTTTTATGCGTGGGGAATTGAATAGAGATTCACCACTGAGTAGGGCTAGGGGGTAGTCAAAACTACAGAGGCTTACGAACCTAGACCGCCCTCCTACTTTCGCTGGCACGAGCGGGAATTTCGGGAGGGGGGGTATCTGATCTGACTAGGCTACATATCGGCCCAAAACAAAAGGTACTCCTGAAGGGGGGATACACACGGGTAATTCGTGCCCCGTCCTTTTTACAGATAGCCGGCTTTTCTAAAGGGGGTTGTATTCAGAACACCTCTCCCCTGTATGAAATTCAGCTTTGCCCACGAAACCAGACCGGCAATACCCGAATTACCAAAATTTAATTTCAGAAAATCGGAGCGATTACAGGAGGTACATTGCTTATTTGGGGGTACTTCTGGGGGTACTTTTAGAATACTAAAATAATTTTCTTATTAAAATCAACAAGTTAATTAAATTATTCAACGCCTCTCCTGGCACCAGAACCAATAAATTCCTTATTTTTCAACACGTTGCAATTATCACGGTTCTACAACATAATCGGGGGACGGCACTCATCTCACCCTGTTAATCACACTGCCCCATCCACAATGGGCCAGTACTCTCATCCTGTAATTTTCAAAGTTTCTAAAACCATACGCTCGTCGTCTCATCATTCTATCTCAAGCCCAGGTATGCCTATAATCCTTACTGCGTGGGACATCGGTATTCTCCATCAAACTGTTTCTTCGCAAATTCAGTTTAATGAATGCCGGTGTCCCCCGTTAATGATGAAGAGCCAGCCGAACTCCTCGCATTTTGCGCAACCACTAAAGCAGGATATCTTACTGGCGTTGATATTCTAGCCGATGGTGGCGTCATTGCCGGGAGGAAGTCCTAAAACAAGTAAAAAGCTACTTCTACGTTAGCACAAAAAACCGATAACAAAATTTAATGACTTAACTCGATGCGATGCCTACACGTCTTTAATCGATAGCGAGAGATCAAGGGCGCTAATCGGTACGGGCCGGCACACATAATAACCTTGAACGCATTCGACACCCATTTCGCGAACGATATCAAATGCCTCACGATGTTCAACGCCTTCGACAATGACCTTTTTACCAAGGTTATGGCTCATTTCCACCATCGACCTCACTAGAATCTGATCGCTTTCTCGCTCGTGAATAAAGCGGATAAACGATTGATCAATTTTTATATAATCTACCGGTAATTCACGGACGTATTCGAAGGATGTGAACCCAATACCAAAATCATCTAAGGCAACTTTGGCACCTACGTTTTTGAAGTTATTTAGCAATTTACGGGCAACACTAAGGTTCTCCAGCGCATCAGTTTCAACAACTTCAAAAATAAGACGCGCCGGGTTCGCACCGGTGCGACTAATCATATCGACTAGGCGGGCCTCAAAATCTGCCTGCTCCAAGGTAAATGCCGTTATATTAACGCTTAGCCCAACATGTATACCCGAGTCTTCCCACATGCGCTGCTGACGCATGGCTTTCTCCATAACCGAGAAATCCAGCTGCGGCATAAGGCCAGATTCGGCGGCAATACCAAGAAAATGCACAGGTGGAATAAACTCACCTTCACTATCTAGCATACGTACCAAGCATTCACAGTGACTGATGCTATTTGACGCTATATCCAAAATCGGCTGATAAAAAATCACCAAGCGGTTCTCAGCAAGAGCAGACAGCAATTGCTCTCTCATACGGTATTTCATTTGCCGCAGCTGCTTGCTTGAGTCACCCGATTCTGCGGCGTAATACAAAGTGCCCTTTATCTTGCTTTTCACTTTGGCCATGGTCGATGTTGAATTAGAAATCAACTCATCAATACTGCTCAAAGATTCGTCGTAACAATCAACCACAATTGAGATACAAATTTCTTCATTAATATCACTATGATCAAAGGTATACCGAGTAAGCGATTCCAAATTTAAATCTTTGACACTCTGCCCAGTGCTTTTAGCATATTGAATGATGGCGCAAAACTCTCCCGACCCCGTTCTTGCCAACAGACAATTTTCAGGTAGTACCTGAGCCAAATGTGACGCCAAGCTATTGAGTAAACGATCACCTGCGTCAAAGCCAAACCGATCGTTAAAAATCGCGAAATTATCGATATCAAACATGACCAACTCAATGTGATGGCTATCATGATATTTGGCGATATTCTCACTTGCACTTTCTGTAAAGCTGCCGCGATTGAGCAAGCCGGTAATACGATCATGATGACCAAGCCAATACAGACTCTGAGCGGTTTCTTTCCGCTCAGTAATATCAACCCCCATTGACAAAATGCGTGGCTCACCATTTATTTGTAGGCAGGTATGAGTCCATAAAAAATACAATTTGTGGCCATTGTCAGTAAAAAAGGCCATCTCCCCCTGCATCTTCTTACTAGTGGAATCGAAAATACTTGCCAATGAGCTCGACAAGGATTTTCTTGAATTCTCATTTTTAACCCAACTATTGATGTTAGCTGCTACCGGCGAACCGGATGACAAACCCGCCAGCTCTCGTCCGAGTTTATTGATGTTATAAATCACACCATCGCGGTCATGGATAACCACTACCAGCGGCGACGAGTCGAGTATCAACTCGTTAAACACCTTAGCTTCCGTTAGTGCATCAATTTTTAATTTCAGGTCGTCCCGATGCTGATTCACAGCGGCACTCATGTCTTCTAGTGAATCGACGACCTCACCGACGGTGTACTGCAAAACATCTATTTCATCACTGTATTTTTTCTTAGCCTTTGCATTATTTAACTTTTTAGCATCACTAAACCGCCCCTTTGGCAACAGTGGCAACACCTCGGCTAATCTCATTACGCGATTTAAAGATGGCTTCAAAATTAAGCCAATTAGCAAAACGACAAGAGCTAGGGTGATAACAGTAGAGAAAACGATGTCTTTTATCGCTTGAATAATTAGCGCTCTAATATGGCTTTGATCTTGTACAACTGCCGCGTAAGGAATGATATTGCCGTCGCTACTCAAGGGGAAAAACCGAGCGCTGTAAAGGCCGTTTAAGGTCGAATCAAAGAATATATGATTGCCGTGAGAGCTATATTTACGTGACTTCAATATATCGACTAATAATGAGTTTATTCTTTCAGCATTACTGGCAACAAATATTTTATCAACAGTGAGCACATCGCTTTCTTTACCAACCGAAAACAGCGCAATATCGGCTCCTGTGATTTCATAAAAATCTTGAATCAATAATGTCGCAGGGCGGTTAATATTAATTATTAGCTCACGCCCGTCGTCTGCGATAACTGGAATAAATACACTTTGAAAACACTGTAATAGACAGCTTAGATTTGCATGAGGACGCTGCTCACGCCGCAAAATTTCCACGGCATCGCTAATTTGTCTCTCACTCAAGTGCTCATTTGAACCAGCGTGCATGGAACTATTCAAAATTGTTCCGCTATTGCTCAAGTAGTAGATAGATTCAATACCCGATATCAAAGACGGTGCGAACGCCTCACTATCTTCAAGTTCATTTTCAGCGGGAACTCGCAGCTGATCTGCGAGCCGGAAGAGCTCCTTGCTCGATCTCTGATGTATTGCGTGGAACGTCGCTTCCAGCTGGGATAAATCAAGCTCGACCTTCTCTCGCTGTGAATTAACGGTTTGAACAAAACTAAGGTAACCCCGGCCGCCCATCACCAGGGTTACAGCCAAAAGAAGCACAATACTTAACTTTCGCTGCAAGCCAAGCGTAACAATTGGTGCAGTCGCCACCGATGCACTGTCATCAATCGGCTCAGAGTTTTTCAGAATCGATACCCTATCATCACAGAAAAGATTTCAGTTCGTTCGCTAATCGGCATATTGTCGACATTATCAACACCGGGAATACCAGACTGCCCTCTAATTCCGTAGACATCAACGTCGACAATCCAGCTTGGTGACGGTGCCCAGCGCGCACCAAACACAAGATGGTGATTATCTGTCTCGCTGCGATTATCTCGATCCAGCACGATGTACTCATAACGGCTAGTCAAGGTAAAGTCCGGGCGAACACGATACTGCGCCTGCAGATACGCCGATTCAATTTCGTTGACCTCATTCCCTAGCGACGTCCTAAACTCAGTGCTTAATAAACTGTACTCTGCGGTGAAGGTCCAGGTTGCGAGGTTTTTTTGCGCAGAGAAAACATAGCCACTGGCGTCGAGGGTAATATCCGAGAAAAAACTGGAATTCGAATGTAAATCAAGATGGACATTCAACATTGAGAACGCAAATTTACTGTCCCCGCCATTCCTGGAATGGAGAAGCTGCATAAATATAGGAGTCTTGAACTCAGCTTTATGAACTAGCGATGCGCTGGGTCCAAATAAATTTCTCAGGATATCTGCCGAGAGACTCTTGTCCCGCCCAAGTGTGAAGCTAAAATTTGTCGAATTTTCATCCGAATCCCAATAACTGTAGAGCTGAACGCCATCGCTAGCAAAAAACAATTCACGAAAACCATTCCCCTCAAAATAAACTGCCTGCGGCATTAAAATGGTAGGACGAGTAAAAAGAACGTCGCGAGTATCATTGTACAAACCAAAGGCATTGCGAACGCGACCAAGCCGAAACCCCAGGCCTGACGAATCACTTTCAAAGGTTTTTAGATCGGCGAATAGAAAATCTACTTTTATGTCACCGTTATCGGTATTCCCGGCGTCGCGGCTAATGATTTGACCTGAAAAATTCAGAGTGGGACTTGCCCTCCATGCACTATTAATACCGGCCTCTGTGTAGTCGGTACTTCCCCTCAGGCTATTACCATAGAAGTTATTGCCATCACTGAGCAGATACCCCTGAGATAGGAAGCCGTGAAACTGCAAATCAGAATTTGCGTCAGCGCAACTCAAGCTTGAACCGACTAAGGCAGCGAGGCAAACTACAGCGTGTCGACAGTATTTTCTATATAAATATGACATCATTTTGTACTCGCTTCAGATTCTAGTTCTGAACTTTTTGGCGGGATTTTTTCAATAGATGGCATGCCTTTTTGAGTATCCACTGCGGCATAACCTATTGCCCCTGAGGTCGCATTAACCAGAGCAATGAGTTCTTCTTCACTTCCTACCGTAATTGGCGGAATTCCGGTTCCACTAAACAGCAAGCGATCCCATTGTTCGCGGAGTACATAGGGGTAGACTTTCAGTACTGATTTACAAACCCGCTGATGAAGCTCGTGATTATCTGGAAGAACATACACCTTGATCGGAGCCTTGTTGTCCCAGCGCCGCTTACGAACGGCAAATATCGCCCGCAAGTCAGCTAAATTTAGCTCACCGGACTTAACATCCGCATTCCTGATCACCATCACCCCGGCTTCATTAGCCTCACTGCGGACTACATCAGCATGGCTATAACCGCTAAATACCGTCGCAAGAATGAACAGCGAGGACAAATGCCATTGCCTCTTGGGGTGTCTTTTAGTCCTTTTTAAGGTGCGTGGATTGCTCAAAACATTGTCCCGCGGTGTCGGTGACTCCATATCCCATACCCGTGCTATATTTCACAAACGCAAGGGGCGCTTTCCTTACATAACGTCATCTGCGCAAAATACTTGAATGAATTTCTTATTCTGTACTCAAGTCCTCCTGTCAATGCGACTGACCGAACTGCGCCTAGATAGCGCGCTAGAGTTACGCCCCCAGAAACAGTCAAAACATGGAAGAGCGACGAGTTCTTTTGCCCCTAAAGACATTAATCTCAACGAGTTTGGCGCCGCATCAAACTACCCGCCCATCGCTTAAACTAGGCCCTTGGCTTTAACCGATACCATCCCTGCCTTAATCATCCCTTTCGTAGCTAGAGCCTCTCCTCTAGCCCGGCCACGCTATGCTCGCCTTATTCTTTACGTGCAAATATCATGGTAGCTTATGCACGGCGTATTGCTAGCTGCGCCGGCAACAATTCATTAGCCCGGCGAGTCATTCAGGGCTTAACATGACAATAAGCAAAGCTTCCATCGATCAGCTTCGCATCAAAGACCTCTATGCCGATATCCCGATTACTACTTACATGACTCACGTATTAAATTTACACTCCGATCTATCCCAAACACGGTTTGTGCATAAGACTTTATGACAGCACCTCCCCCTAACAAGAGTACTCAAGAACTCGTTCTCGTCGGCGGTGGTCACGCACACGTTCAAGTACTGAAGTTGTGGGGACGTAATCCAATCAAGGGCGTTAGCCTCACACTCATCTCACCGCAACAACATACGCCCTACTCCGGTATGCTGCCCGGACTTATTGCCGGTCATTACCAGATGAATGAAACGCATATAGATTTAGCGGAACTATGCCACTTCGCAGGCGCGAAATTGATTCAAGGCAGCGTCAGCCAAATCGACCTGCGCAATAAGGAATTACAGATTAGTAATGGCGCAGCTGTAAAAGTATTTGATTGGCTGTCAATTAATAGCGGCATTACACCCGATTTACATATCCCTGGCACAACGGAGTTAACCACAGCTGTAAAGCCAATCAGCGAGTTCTATCCGCGCTGGCAACACATACTGCAAGAGCTAGACAATGCAAATACCAAACAGTCCATCGCTATCGTTGGCGGGGGTGCAGCGGGGGTCGAGCTGGTCTTAGCCATGCGTCATGCGATTTCTGAGCGCCAGTCGATCTCAGTTCCGGTGACACTTCATCTGGTGTTTCGTGGAAACCAAGCCTTAAAGGACTTTCCCCGCCGAATTCGGAAGCGCTGCGAGACTGCCTTGGAAAAGGCGAATATCCATCTTCACAGAAACTGCCATGTTTCAAAACTCAGTAAAGGCGAAATTCACTGCACAGGAACAACGCGGATTCCCGCTGACTTCATCGTTTTATGCACCCATGCAGCCGCACCTAGCTGGCCGAAAACCTCAGGTTTAGCAACGGATATCCATGGTTTCATATCAATTGAAGATACTTTGCAGTCGCGCAGCCACCCCTACGTGTTTGCGGCGGGAGATATAGCGCAGCAAACACGTCACCCGCGCCCGCACGCTGGGGTGTTCGCAGTTCGACAAGGCCCCGTGCTGTTCAACAACTTACAACGGGCACTGCAAGGTAAGCCACTACACTCCCATCACCCTCAGCGGGATTTCTTAAGTATCCTTGCCTTAGGTGGGCAGTCGGCTATTGCTTATCGACGGTTTTGGCCCGCCTTGCAAGGCAATTGGGTTTGGCGCTGGAAGGATGCAATCGACAGACGATTTATGACTCAGTTTGGTTCAAGCAAAATACTAAAAAGACAGCACTGATAGCGGAGCCGCGGCCTAGCGGCCGCTAAGAAAAATATCGTTCTGCTTTTGCCATTTTATAATCAGATAAGAATCAAGCTAGCAAATACAAATAACCCCAAACCACTGATCAACAAGGTTTTGCGTTTATACATTGGCGACATCCATCCTAAATAGAGGCCGCTGAGCATGATCAACACCAAACCTAGGGCAAATATTTTTTCAAATAAAACATATATTTTAGGGCCATGACCTTTGTGGAGCTCCATCATCGCTGCCTGCAAATCGGGATTCGCGACCTCAACATCAACGCCCGACTCAGTCTGCCTCAGGGTATAATTTTGTCGGCTAGATGGGCGAGTATAAAAATTATCGCCGCGCACTCGGACTTCTTCTACCCGAGTACGAATATTGAGCGCAGCTAGGACTGCAACAACATCACTGCTTAATGTGTGACTACTAGCATCTAGTTTGGCACCGGCAACATGACCGACTTCAGTTCGGATCACTTCACCTTCGTAATCTAACAGATACAAACCACCGGACACGGCCATGATAATGACGACGGGAGAAAAGAAAGCAGCAAGATAGAGATGAATAGAAACAAATAGTTTGCGCGACATCGGGCAGTGCTCATAGCGGTAAAAACAGCCAAGAATTATCCTTGTTTACACCGATAATTACAGCCGCAATGCGCTTTTAATTACATAAATTACAAGCGCAAGCTAATCAAATCCTCACTTTGAGGATGCTGGCAAACGAGGTCGCCGAAACCGTGCATAGTGCAGGATGCGACAAAGTGTCGCAGTCAAAGCTCGTCGCTATTAGCAAGACCCGCGTATACTTATTATTTAACAAGCATTGAATATATTCATGATCGCCATAGCACAACAAAACGTGAGCTTAAACCCAAACACAGCGAACTTACGTGGCCTGTGCATAATACGCAGCCTGGTCATCGCCGGTCAGTTTGCCGCGGTATTTTACGCAGAGGCGCAGCTCGGCTGGCTGCTGCCCTACGTCACGCTTAAATTACTGCTTGCAGCAATTTCGGTATTTGCGGTCTTCAGCTGGTGGCGCAGTTTTCGCAGCTGGCCCGTGACGGATATCGAGTTATTTGTCCACTTATGCGTAGATACTATTGGCTTTAGTGCGGTGCTTTATTTCTCTGGTGGCGCCAACAACCCTTTTATTTCCTATTTACTGGTGCCACTGTGCATTTCTGCCGCAACCCTGCCATGGGCCTATGCATGGACACTAAGCATACTCGCCTGTGCGGCCTATAGTTTACTGCTATTTTTCTTTATCCCTTTAGAAGCGCTATCACCGCTCCAACACCAGCACGGCGCATCGCCCAATACTCACATACTTGGCATGTGGGCAAGTTTCCTGGTTAGCGCGCTACTGATTAGCTACTTTGTTTTCAAAATGGCTCACCGCTTGCGGCAGCGCGAAAACGAGTTGGCACGCAGCCGCGAACATCGCCTGCAAGATGAACAAATGCTAGCAGTTGCCACTCTCGCCGCTGGGACCGCCCATGAATTCGGCACGCCGCTATCAACGATGAAAGTGATACTGGAAGATTTAGCAGAGCAGAAAAACGCTGAAGACGCCGACGACATTCTCTTATTAGAACAGCAGCTCGATCACTGCAAAGACATTTTAAACAAATTAGTAAGCACTGCCCGCGACCTAAGTGAGGGAGAAGTTTTCTCAGTTGATGCCGGAGTTTATTTAACTGAGATAACTGAGCGCTGGCAGATATTGCGCCCCGCTTGCGAACTGAGAACGTCAATCGGCAACGAGACTGCAGCACTGCAGTTACGGCTTGATGGCACAGTTAGCCAAGCGATCCTAAATTTATTAAATAATGCTGCCGATGTCAGCCCCGGTGATATTCACTTGGAATTACGACATACCAATAGCGAACTCATATTTTCTATCAAAGATCGCGGTCCCGGCCTTAGCGCTGAACAAGCAGCTATGTTTACCAAGGCATTTGTTAGCACAAAAGGGAAAGGTCGCGGATTGGGCTTATTCCTCAGCCACGCAACCGCCAATCGCTACGGTGGCACATTAAGCTGGCAGCAGCGGGATGGCGGTGGCAGCCAAGTGGAATTAATACTACCACTGGACAAAATACAGAGGCAGGCATGAATCAGAACTCTGAGAGATATCTACTAGTCGACGACGACATCACCTTTAGCACTACGCTAAGTCGTTCACTAAAACGCCGTGGCTACATAGTCGAAGTGGCTCATAGCGTCGACGAAGCACTACAGAGATGCGAAGTGTTCACACCAGACAAAGCGGTTATCGATTTAAAATTAGAAACCCGCTCAGGCCTAAGCCTTATTCCCATACTGCGCCAGCGCTTCCCCAAGTTGCGAATGATCGTCCTGACCGGTTATTCAAGCATCGCCACCACCGTCGACGCCATCAAAATGGGTGCCGACAACTATTTGCAAAAACCTGCCGGTACCAGAGAAATCCTCGCCGCCTTTGACGACCACCCAATCCAAGATGAAACACCCACAGAGACACTTAGCCCACCTTCTTTAGATAGAATCGAGTGGGAACATATTCAGCGGGTACTGGCAGAAAACGACGGTAATATCTCGGAAACCGCACGCCAACTTGGCATGCATCGACGAACCTTACAGCGCAAATTGCAAAAGCGGCCCGCAAAGACCTAATACTTCTGCGCTAAGCCGCAAGGGGCAAAAAAAAAACCGCCTTGCTAGCAAGGCGGTTTTGGATAAAGCCTGAAAGCTTTACTCGCTTGTTTCTACACCTGGGTCGACTTCGATAACTCGCACATTACCCGTCATCGCATTCGCAATTGCTAAATAGGCTTTGCCTTCCAAGAAAAACGTCGCCGTACCGTCGGCGCCGAAATCCTTTGTCACTCCAGCACTGTTATCAAAACGATTATTCACATACTGGATAAACTGCACACCCAGTGGTGAAGTGATATCGTAAACCGCAATACCGCCAGTGCGCTCTAAACTCACAAACGCGTATATGCGATTTAAACTGGATAATAGAGAAATACTTTTGGGCTTAGCGCCGCTCTCGTCACTACCCTGATCGAGATCATTAAAGCCATTATTCGGAAGGTTTTGGGTGATTTTCGCCAGATCAGCGCCGGAATCGTACATCAATTTTCCATCTTCACTCCAGATAGAAAACGAGCGCGCCCCAAAGGCCGTTATCTCGTCAATATCACCGTCGTTATCCGTGTCACCCGCTTCACTACTGATAAACAAACGACCTAACTGGCTGCCGTCCTGAGCAGCAAATGCGCTTGGATTAGATGGATCTATCTCTGCAGAACTCGCGAAGCCATCAGCGTCTTGCGCGCGAACGGCTTCATTAAAGGCAGAGTTTGCTCGAACCTTCCCGTCGTTGGCGGTAACAAAGTAGTTTTTATTTCCGAAGCGGTAAGCGGCAATACCATCGGGCTGATACATCCCGTAAACACCACTCCAGGTTCGAATATCAATATTACCGTCGTCATTAACGTCTAGCTCATTACCAGCTACGCCAAAATCTTTACTTCCGAGCGGGATAATACGATCAATACTCAGTCCTGCAATATCAATGACGGCTACCGCATTATTTTCCTGAAGCGTCACAAACAATTTATTATTGTCTAGTGAAACTGCAATATGCTCCGGCTCCAAATCTTGTGCCACTGATGGGTTGTTGGCACCAAAAATTCGAACACCAGCTGGCAAAGTTTTACTGCCACCCACATTGAAATCTTCAAACCCAATGGTCGTCAACGTCGGAGTTTCAACACCGTCTGAGATATCGATAATAGTCACCGAACCAACCGGATCAGAACTATAATCACCACTAGGGACACCTTCGTTCGCAACGGCAATAATAGTCGACAGGGCGTCGAAAATGACCATCTTGGGTGCGGCACCTACGGTATAAGTGCTAACCAAACTCAGATCTTCAAGATCGTACAAGGCCAGAATACCGTTGGCCTGCGGGTTAACATTATTAATCGCCACGGCGACATAGCCACCGCCAATAGTCACCCATTTCGGCGCACCGATACTGATACCGGCATCATTGGCAGCAGCCACAAGATTGAGCTCTGTACTATTTACCGGTGGCGTTAGAGGCTCAGAGATATCCCATACATCGACAGAATTACTCTGATTATTGACAACAAACATTTGCTCACTAGCGCTATCGGCAACCACTGACGTCGCCGCATTTGAACCGAAATTACTGTCGTCACGCATATAAGATGCGGAATTGGCATAGTCTAGCGAAGGCTCAAGTGGCGCGGATGACTGCACAACAAATGCACCTATTGGCAATACTTTAGCAATGCTTGCATCATCATAAATGCCGTATTGGTTGTCGTTCAGCAATACCGCGAAATTAGAATCCAACAGCGCCATGCCTTCAATATTTTCGGCCAGCGGCTCGATATTGTCTGGCAGCGGCATCGTCAGAGAATCAAAGCCAAGCTGCTTGGTGACAAACTTAATACCTGAAGGATTTTCCTGCTCCTCCACACTTGGCGAAATACCAAAAGTATCCGCGCTGGTGCCAAGAATATTGGTGGCATTTGCTAGATTGATTCGAAAATATTTACTCACTGTCTTGGCTTGCTCAACCACCACCAGGTAATCTTCAGCGAGCGCAATGGCCTCATTAATAGTCACTTCACTTTGGGCAAGAAAATCGCCATTGCCATCGAGGTCACCGCTATTATCTGACTTGATACCGTAGTTCGAGCTCGGATCTAGTCGATATAGATACTCCCCCACCATTGCATTCGGCGTGCCGTCACTATTAAGCTCGATCTTACCGATTCGCACATTTCGCGAACTTTCCGCGGTAGCACTATCTGGATTCTCCAAGGCGCTTTGCATAATAAAATACAAAAATTTGTTATCTGGGCTTAAGGCGAGAGCCTCAATACCACGATCTATTTTACGACGGGAAAAAATCGCCGGTAAAATTGCATCACTAACGGTGTAATTGGCACCGCCGAGATCAAAGGCAGAACCCGCTGGCACTTGTCGCTGTAAAACCCGACCATCAACATCGACCAGCAGCAAGCTAGGGCCGTTTTCTTCGGCAATCCAAAATTTACCATTGTCGAGTTGAACAATCGCCTCTGGATCGACACCGCTTGGGCTTGGCTGCAACTCTATCCCGCTGGGGCCAAAGGCCTTCTCATTGCTCGCATTGCTAAAGCTATTGGGCAGACCATTAAGCTCAACACCGTTGCTACCACCCTTCAAGGTAATCACTTCGGTTTGTTCAAGCTTCAATGCTGTACCGATACCACTGAGCTGCCACTTGATGATTTTAGGAACATAACTAGGAATCGCAAATATAGATCCGGTGTTGGCACCGCAGAAATTGGCAACACCAATAGCCGCTTGACTGTCTGCACAGTCGATAGTTGGGCCGCGGTCACTAATGGTGTAGAACACGTCATTCGATCCATTTACGGGTCGAAACGCACCGCTGCCATAGTTTTCTGTCAGGCTCAAAGTATCACCGCCAGCAAAAGACACCGTCGCCAAACTTTCAGTGATATTAAACTGCCTAGAATTAGGCTCTGTGCCGCTAAATCCCCGGGACCTATTACCGTCGCCGCTACAGGCTGCAATTGCCGTAATACCAATGGCTAGCGACAGAACCTGAAGCTTACGTGCGTACATCTGCGGTTCAAAAAAAGTCATCAATAACGTCCCATTTTGCAAATTCAGCCGGTGCACGATCGGCACCGAAACCTAAGCATAACGACCGGAAACCCCAGTCCCTAATGTATTCTTATCTTCATTAAAAGCAGAAAGGGGCTGCGTCGCCCCTTTTGCTTGCGACGCTTACAGCTGCGAGCGACCTTTATTCGCAGCGATTCGCAGGCGCAGTGCATTAAGCTTGATAAAGCCTTCTGCATCTTTTTGATTGTAGGCGCCGGCATCATCTTCAAAGGTAGCAATTGCTTCGTCGAACAGCGAATTATCTGATTTCCGACCCACTACGACCACATTACCCTTATAGAGTTTCAAGCGAACAACACCGTTCACGAAAGCCTGCGACTCATCGATTGCAGCTTGCAGCATACGGCGCTCAGGGCTAAACCAGTAACCGTTATAAATCAATTTTGCATAACGGGGCATTAGCTCATCTTTCAAATGCGCCGCCTCGCGATCTAGCGTGATTGACTCCATTGCGCGATGCGCACGCAGCATAATAGTGCCGCCGGGGGTTTCATAGCAGCCCCGCGACTTCATGCCAACATAGCGGTTTTCAACCAGATCTAAACGACCAATACCGTTGTCGCCGCCGACTTTATTCAGCGCCGCTAACATAGTGGCTGGGCTCAATGCTTCGCCATTCAAGGTCACTGGATCACCGTTTTCGTAGCCTAATTCAATATAGGTTGGCGTATCTGGTGCCGCCTCAGGGCTGACACTCCAGCGCCACATATCTTCTTCTGGCTCCCAGTACGGATCTTCCAAATTACCGCCCTCGTAGGAGATATGCAGTAAATTGGCGTCCATTGAATAAGGAGACTTTTTCTTTTTACCGGCAAAATCGACGGGGATATTGCGCTCGGCACAATACGCCATCAGGGTTTCACGAGACGTCAAGTCCCACTCACGCCATGGTGCAATAACCTTAATGCCAGGCTTAAGCGAGTATGCACCCAGCTCAAAACGGACCTGATCGTTGCCCTTGCCGGTTGCGCCGTGAGAAATCGCATCCGCACCCGTTTCGTTGGCAATTTCGATCAAGCGTTTGGCGATCAGCGGGCGGGCAATAGAGGTACCCAGCAAATACTCGCCCTCATATATCGCATTAGCGCGAAACATGGGATACACGAAATCACGGACATACTCTTCGCGGAGGTCATCGATATAAATTTCTTGCACACCCAACGCTTTCGCTTTTGCGCGGGCTGGTTCCACTTCTTCGCCCTGGCCGATATCGGCGGTAAACGTGACCACCTCACACTTATAGGTATCCTGTAGCCACCTGACAATAACCGAGGTATCGAGGCCACCTGAATAGGCCAACACAACCTTGTTGATATCCGACATTACACACTCCGCTGAAGCCCCGTAAAACGCCACGCCTACGGGATGAAAAAGACCGCCATTTTACCGATCTTTACGCCGCCGCGCCATGCCGTGTTGCAAGACGTCAAATATAGTCAAAATCAATCTGCAAACCGGCAATAAAAGCTATTGACGTGGAGGCCGTCAGCGGAAAAAAATAGCGACCATTGCAAACCGCCACGGAAGCCCCCCTAGCAGTGTTAGAAATCATTGATGTTTCGCGCCGTTTTGGCGACTTTGTGGCTTTAGACAAGGTGAGCTTGCATATTGAAGCGGGTGAGTTCTTCACCCTGCTCGGCCCGTCAGGCTGCGGTAAAACCACGCTACTGCGGCTCATTGCCGGCTTTGATCAAGCAGACAACGGCGAGATTTTACTCGACGGCAAATCTCTTACTGCGCTGACGCCGGAACAACGCCCAGTCCATACGGTATTCCAAAGCTACGCGCTGTTTCCGCATATGACCGTGGCGGAAAATATCGCCTTTCCACTGCGTATGGCCAAAAAAGCCAAACCCGTCATTGATGCAATGGTGCGCGAAATCCTTGAGGATGTGCGCCTACCCGATAAGGCAAACCACTACCCAGATGAGCTTTCCGGCGGCCAAAAGCAGCGTATCGCTATCGCCCGCGCTCTGGTAAATCGCCCAAGGCTGCTGCTACTAGACGAACCGCTGTCGGCACTGGATGCAAAATTACGAGAGCAAATGCAGATTGAGCTTATTAACCTGCAAAAAGAAATTGGCATCACCTTTGTTTACGTAACCCACGACCAAGGCGAGGCGCTAGCACTGTCGCACCGCATCGCCGTGATGAACAAAGGAGAAATCAGCCAAATTGACGAGCCCTCAGTGCTCTATAGCTGCCCAGACAACCGTTTTGTCGCGGATTTTATTGGCCAATGTAATTTACTCGATGCCACCGTCGTTGCGATCGGCGAAAAAAATCTGCGCATAGCGATTAAAGGTCTAGGCGAACTCGAGGTTTGCACAAATCCGGAAATCGAGTTTTTAGCAGGAGACAGCTGCGCCCTAACCCTTCGCCCGGAGAAAATCAGGTTGGCGGCCCAGCTCGTCGCTGACGACAACGAGGTATTGTTTAGCGGCCAGGTCCACGACATGTTGTATTTGGGCGACGTCACGGTTTACATCATCGAACTCGCCAACGGCGTATTAATTGAAGCCATGCTAGCCAATGACGCGCCGGGCCGCACTAGACTCTTCGATACCGGTGACGCCGTGCAAATTGCCTGGCGCACCGACGCCGGCCACTTGGTACGCTGACTAGTGAGCACTTTCTTCACCGCCGCCATAAACCGAGCTGAACGACTCAGCCGCATCTTACTGTCCCTGCCGCCGGGACTTTACTTGCTACTGTTTTTTGCCGTCCCCAGCTTAATGATGCTATTCGCCTCGTTTCGATTCTCAGGGGAATACGGTGGTTTAGCGCCGTGGTACTACATCGACGACGGCGGCATTACCCTCGACCTCACACTGGAGAACTGGCAGCGCCTATTTGAGACCGACATTTACCTTAGCTTACTAATTAAGTCACTGGCTTACGCACTCGTAACCACCTTAATTTGCGTGCTAATGGCGTATCCAATTGCCTTAATGATTGCGCGCAGTCAAAAGCGCTATCGCGATTTATTGCTACTGCTCGTCATACTCCCATTCTGGAGCAATTTTTTAGTGCGCATATACGCGTGGATGATTATTTTCAGTCCACAAGGTGCACTCACTGCCGCTTTGAATGCCGTTACAAGCAGCTTCGGGCTAGAGCCTATTTCCCTCATGTTTAGCAGCACGGCGGTCATTGTCTGCCTAGTTTATGTCCACTTGCCCTTCATGATTCTGCCCTTGTATGCCAATTTAGAAAAACACGACCATCGCTTGCTAGATGCGGCACAAGACCTAGGCGCCAATCGATTTCAATGTTTTTGGTTAATTACCTGGCCGCTGTCTCTGCCCGGTATCTACGCTGGGGCGGTGCTGGTATTTATTCCGTCACTGGGGATTTTTGCGATTCCCGATCTGCTCGGCGGCACCAACGGCATCATGATTGGCAATGTCATTAAGCAGCAGTTTGTTGAATCCCGCGACTGGCCATTTGGCAGTGTACTTTCCTTAGTCCTCACCGCAATCACGCTAGTACTGGTGCTAGTTGCGGCCAAGTTGGGCAGTCCCGCTGGAGAAAACAATGGCAAGAAATAGCGCTTATCCCAGCAAATTTCTGATCGCCGCCGGCAGCCTGGTATATCTGTTTCTATATGTACCGCTGGCCGTCGTGGTGCTGTTTTCCTTTAACGACTCAAAACTCAACGCCGAGTGGGTCGGCTTTACTTGGAAGTGGTACCACAAGCTATTTCAGAACGGAGACATTCTGCACGCTGCGGCAAACTCTCTCATTATCGCCACAGTCAGCGCGTTGCTGGCGACCGTGCTAGGCACCTTGGCCGGACTCTCTATTTACCGTTTCCGCCAAAAATGGTTGTCGGCACTAGTCCTTGGGCCCATCGCCATGCCCGATATTTTAATCGGGGTAAGCCTGCTGCTAATGTTCATCCTCTTCAATGCCACGCTGGGGATGACCTCAATCATTCTCGCCCATGTTAGTTTCTGTATCGGCTTTGTCGCGCTGGCGGTGCAATCTCGACTATCGGGTATGGATCAAAGCCTAGTGGAAGCTGCCCGCGATCTCGGGGCAACGCCACTACAAGCGTTTCGTCTAGTCACCTTACCCCTATTAAAGCCCGGCATTATCGCTGGCGGCATGATGGCATTCACACTTTCTATTGACGATTTTGTAATTACGTTTTTTACTGCAGGGGTTGGCAGCTCAACGTTGCCATTGGAGATCTATTCCATGGTAAAAATTGCTGTTACTCCTGAAGTCAACGCGGTGTCCACCTTGCTTATGCTGGTGACGCTGGTACTGATCACCGCGCTTTCCCGAATCTCACCAATGGTGTTGAGAAACTAAGCCGCTATACCCTTTACCCAACCCTTATATAAAGGATGCTACCGTGAAAAAGATACTGTGCTGTTTTGTGCTGTGCGTTTCGCAATTTGCTATGGCCGAGAAAGCGTTACACTTGTTTAATTGGAACGACTATATCGCCGAAGATACTGTCACCCGTTTTGAAGAACAATGCGGCTGTAAAGTAGTGCAAGACTACTTCTCTGCCACCGAAGAAATGATGGCGAAATTACTAGCCGGCGCCGGCGATTACGACGTGGTTATTCCCACTCAGAACGCCGTTGAGGCACTGGTAAAACAGGGATTTTTGCTACCACTAGATAAAAGTAAGCTGAGCAATCTTGGCAATACCGCCAAGGGCTTTTTAGATAAAGCTTATGACCCAGGCAACGTCTACTCGCTACCTTACGCATTCACCACCACGCTAATTGGCTACAACGAAGAAAAAATTGCTGAGCTAGGCATCGACCCAAGTGACTGGTCCATTATTTTTGACCCAGCGGTACTGGAAAAAATAAAGGGGAAAGTCACCGTTATGGATGATTCGGAAGAACTATTCGGCGCGGCGCTTAAATACTTGGGCTATTCGATTAATGACAACGACGAAAAGCACCTAAAAGAAGCGCAGGCTTTGATCTTAAAAGCCAAACCCTACTGGGCTGCTTTTAACTCTTCGAGCTATATAAAGGAGCTAACCGTTGGCAATATTTGGGTTGCTCACGGCTATTCTAGCGATATGTTCCAAGCTCGCGTCGATGCAGCAGATGCTGGCCGTGACTTTAGCGTGAATTTCGTACTGCCAAAACAAGGCGCAGTGTTGGCCTTGGACAATATGGTTATTCCGAAAAAAGCCCGTAGCCCTGAATTAGCGCTGCAATTCATTAACTTTATGATGGCGCCAGAAAACGCCGCCGAACTAACCAATGTCGTCGGTACCGGCAACCCCAACGCTGCTGCCACACCGTTTATCGAGCCCGAGATTTTAAAAATCTCTGCTATCTTCCCCAACGACGAAGTACAAAAGACCCTAGAAACAGTGGCTGCGCGCAATGCAAAACAACGCCGCTTAATCAACAAATTATGGACAGAGATTAAAGTTCGCTAAACAGAGAGTATTGCCGACTTTGCATAATTATCGACATGCTCTATGATTGAAACAGGTGCGCCAGATGGTGCACCTGCACAATTACCCTTAAACACTTCATCTTGAAAAGGATTTTTACGATGAAATACTTTCTTTGCCGTTTCACGGCACCTCGTTTTTTGTTCGCCCTACTGTTGTCACTCGCTTTCTTTAATAGCGCGAACGCAATGGATATCAATACCGCCAGTGCCGAAGAGCTACAAACCTTGAAGGGAGTTGGCCCTAAACGCGCCGAGGCCATTATTCGCTACCGCGAAGAAAAAGGCCCCATTCGCAGTGCCGATGATTTATTGAACGTTCCCGGTGTGGGCGACAGTATCCTCACGGCCAATGGCGATGAATTGACCTTCAGCGCCGCCAAATCGACACCACCGCCCAAGTAAAGCCACCACACCGGCATAAACACCCGCCGTTCCAGCGCGGCAGGTGTTTATACACCCTGCAAATTACTGTAGCATTCTCGACCTAAGATCACGCCTCCAAAAGCCGACCCAAAACGGGTGACCGGTGGACGCTAGCACTAAGGCTCAGCATGCAAACCCTAGAAATTACCCGCCCCGACGACTGGCATATACATTTGCGAGACGGCGAGGTATTACGCCATACCGTAGCCGACGCGAGCCGCTATTTCGGTCGCGTAATCGTCATGCCAAACTTAACGCCGCCGGTGCGCAATCTTGCCGAAGCAAGGGCATATCAGCAACGCATTGAACAAGCGCTCCCAGCAACTGGCCACAAGCTTCAGCCTTTGATGGTTCTATATCTCACCGACAACACCCAACCAGAAGACATTGCCGCCGCGGCGGCCTCAGACGTGGTCTACGCTGCAAAACTTTACCCCGCCGGCGCAACGACCAACTCAGACTCCGGAGTTACCAGCATCGAAAAGCTCTATCCGGTGCTAGAAAGCATGGAAAAGCACGGTTTACCGCTGCTTGTTCACGGCGAAGTCACCGACGCCGAGATCGATATTTTTGATCGTGAAGCGCAATTCATCGACCGATATCTACGACATATCTGCAAGCAATTTCCAGCGCTGAAACTAGTCCTTGAACATATTACGACCGCTGACGCGGCTCAGTTTGTGAGCGAGTCTGGAGATAAGGTTGCGGCGACCATCACCGCCCACCACTTGCTGTACAACCGCAATCACATGCTGGCCGGCGGCATTCGCCCGCACTACTATTGCCTACCCATTCTTAAGCGCAACACGCATCAGCAAGCACTTATTGCCGCGGCAACCTCTGGCAGCCCTAAATTTTTCTTGGGCACAGACTCTGCTCCGCATGCCCGCAATCGCAAAGAAACCAGCTGCGGCTGCGCTGGCTGCTATACCGCCTACGCAGCAATTGAGCTTTATGCCGAAGCCTTTGAAACAGCAGGAAAACTCGACAAACTCGAAGCTTTCGCCAGCTTTTACGGGCCCGATTTTTACAGCTTGCCCCGCAATAGTGACTCAATTATTTTGCAGAAAAAAAGTTGGACCGCACCAGAGCAACTTCCGCTCGGCACCGACACCATTTACCCACTGCGTGGCGGTGAACAACTGCACTGGCAGCTAGCCTGAGACTATTATGGATTTCAGCGATGAAAAATCGATGATTGCGCAACGCTTTAGAGGCTTTCTACCGGTGGTTATTGACGTCGAGACAGGCGGCTTCAACTGCCACACCGACGCGGTTCTCGAAATTGCCGCTACGTTTTTACGCATGGATGACTCTGGCCAGCTAGAGCCCGACGACACCGTGAGCTACCACGTAGAACCTTTCGAGGGCGCAAATTTAGAACCCGCCGCTCTTGAATTTACCGGCATTGATCCCCATAACCCATTACGACAGGCACAAAAAGAAGTGACTGTAATGGGCGAGCTAATGAAGCGAATTCGCCAACAAGTAAAAGCTAATGGGTGCACCCGTGCGGTGCTGGTGGGACACAATGCGCACTTCGATCTCGGCTTTGTATTGGCCGCCATTGAGCGCAGCAATATCAAACGTAATCCCTTCCACCCCTTTTCGGTAATGGACACCGCCAGTCTTTCGGGACTTGCCTACGGCCATACCGTGTTAGCTAGAGCTTGTCAGTTAGCCGATATTGACTTCAACAATAGCGAAGCTCACAGCGCTGCTTACGATGCCTTTAAAACCGCCGAATTATTTTGCCAGATCGTCAATCGCTGGCAGCAATTAGGCGGCTGGCGTTGGCCCTGATTTTGCTGGATTAATTCACGACCAACAGTGAAATGTCAGCGCAGCATCATGTAAATCAGGTGCAACATTTAACCGTTTTACTACACAAAACCATACTCAGGAGAGAATCACATGGCTTTTGAACTACCTGCTCTACCCTACGCAAAAGACGCGCTAGAGCCGCATATTTCTGCCGAAACCCTCGACTTCCACCACGGCAAACACCACAACGCCTACCTGACCAAATTAAACGAACTAGTGCCAGGCAGCGAGTACGAGGGTAAATCACTCGAAGACATCATCAAGACGTCTAGTGGCGTTTTATTCAACCAAGCCGCCCAAGTTTGGAACCACACTTTTTATTGGAATAGCCTAAGCCCAAATGGCGGCGGCGCGCCAACTGGCGACCTGGCTGCTGCTATCGATAAGGCGTTTGGTTCTTTTGACGAATTCAAAACCGCATTTAACGGCAAGGCCGTCGGCAACTTTGGCTCAGGCTGGACGTGGCTTGTTAAAAACACCGATGGCAGCTTAGAAATCGTTAATACCGATGATGCTGACACCCCAATAGCCCGCGAAGGTCAAACGCCACTGTTTACCGCCGACGTATGGGAACACGCCTACTACATCGACTACCGCAATGCCCGTCCAAAATACTTGGAAGGCTTTTGGAATTTGGTGAACTGGGAATTTGCTGCGGCTAATTTCGCTTAATTGCGAAATTTGGTCGGACGTCTGAGCTTGGGCGTCGGATGAAAAAAGCCCGATGCGTGATACGCATCGGGCTTTTTCGTTTTAGCATCTGACGTCCGACTTCCGACGCCCGGCTATCTCATCACAGCTTATCTGAATTCTCAGCCAAGTAAGCAGCAACGCCATCTGGAGAGGCATTCATGCCTTTATCGCCTTTATTCCAGCCAGCTGGGCATACTTCGCCATGCTCTTCGTGGAATTGTAGTGCTTCAACCAGGCGCACCAATTCATCCACATTGCGGCCAAGAGGCAGATCGTTGATCAACTGTGAGCGAACCAAACCAGCTTTGTCGATCAAAAACGCGCCACGGAATGCAACACCACCTTCAGCTTCAACATCGTAAGCGCGGCAAATGTCGTGACGAACGTCAGCAGCCATAGTGTAAGTCACTGGGCCAATACCGCCGTCTTTGATTGCCGTGTTACGCCATGCATTGTGGGTAAACTGTGAGTCGATAGACACACTGATCACCTCTACACCCAACTCACGGAATTTATCCATGCGGTGATCTAATGCGATCAACTCTGACGGGCACACAAATGTGAAGTCCAGTGGATAGAAAAACAACAACGCATATTTGCCTTTGGCAGCTTCGCTCAATGTGAAGCTATCAACAATTTCACCATTGCCAAGCACTGCTGCGCATGTGAAGTCTGGAGCTGGCTTGCCTACAAGAACACCCATGTAAAACACCTCTGATTAGTAGTTGAAGAAACTTTCACTCACTAGTTATCTCACCCTGTGCAGCGAGGCAATATACTTAGTTTGTGACGGTTTCTTATGTTTATAAAACGACAAGGAATGCCGAAAAAAACTCAGTTTCGATCGGCAATCATACACGCCACCCTCGGCCAATCCCATTGAATTTTCTTATCGCTACCATAGCCATTCACTATTAAAAGCGGATTGAATCGCCGGCAAAATCTTAATTGACAAGCATTCTCATTTGCATTATCGTTGCCATTAGATTTCGAACCCAGTGAGATTTAAAATAGAATGTACGTTTGTCTCTGTAAAGGTATTACCGATAAGCACATACGCGACGCTGTAGATAGCGGCGCAGGTAGCTTCCGTGAGGTTCGTCGCCAACTTGAATTAGCCAGCCAATGCGGAAAATGCGGCTCGCTCGCTCGCGATGTGTACGATAGCTACCTCAACAGCTATGATGAAAATCTGTGTTATGCAGCCGCGTAACGCAACTGATAACGATTAGTTTTACCCTTCTCTATATACCTTATAAATCAATTACTTAGCTTGACTTTCAGACCTTTCTGCAAGCACACTTAGCGCTCGCATATAGCTAATCGCAGAAAGGACAGGAATCATGAAAGGTGACAGCAAGGTTATTGCCTACCTCAATAAAGCCCTCGGCAATGAACTCGTAGCGATTAACCAATATTTTCTCCACTCTCGGATGTTCAAAGACTGGGGATTGAAAGAGCTAGCCGACTACGAATATCACGAATCTATCGACGAAATGAAACACGCCGATAAGCTCATCGAACGAATCCTATTTTTAGAAGGCCTGCCTAATCTACAAGATCTCGGCAAATTACTGATTGGCGAAAACACCAAGGAAATGCTCGAGTGTGACCTTAGCCTCGAGCTAAAGGCCGTCCCCGACCTCAAAGACGGTATTAAATATTGCGAATCGGTTGGCGACTATATCAGCCGCGAGCTAATGGAAGACATTTTAGAATCTGAAGAAGAACACATCGACTGGCTGGAAACTCAGCTAAGCCTTATCGACAAAGTCGGAATCCAGAATTACCAGCAATCGATGATGGGCAGCATTGGCAGCTAAGCTATGTTTTCACGCCCCATCACTGGGGCGTATTCTAGTTTCAAGCACGTTTTAATGCGTCCCCCTCAAAATGCACCCCAGCCCAGCCCTCACGCATAAAATTGCGGATATTGGCGTGATCATTAGCGCCTGGATTCGCAAGCACATCTTGCGTATAAAAATCGCCAAAGGCATTTAGCGTTGCCTGCTGACCCAAATGATGTAAAAGTCCAAATGCAAAAATCTTGCAGGATCCGTTATTTGTGCCCGCAGAGTTCTTTTGCTCACCGTTAGAAAATGCGGTGGGAGTGAATACATACTCCGCATCAATCACCTCAATAACGTCAGCAAATGGCTGCGGTGCGATATTTAGTTTTGCTATAAGCTGTTCTGTGGTCATCGTTCATCCTATTCAAATGGCTGTCAAAGTCTGCCCTCATTATACCGAGCAAATTGCGTAAGCAAGACCATCAATTGCCAGACAAAAAAATACCGGAACGAATCCGGTATTATCTTTAGGTGTTACCACACTAGGTTTGCGTCTTTACTTAGTGCCTATCGCTGACCTTGACGCGGGTATTCCAGTAGTTCGCATTGTGTTTTTGACGATCGTTTAGGTTTCCGCGCCCCTGATGATCATTATTACCTTGGTAACGACGATCATGGCTATCGCGAGCGAAGCGGTCAAACCGATTATCGTGCTTATCATGACCGTACTTTTTGCCATTATTGTGTTTCTTGTCTCGGTAATAGTAGTTTTTGCCGTGGTTGGTATGAACGTCAGTATAGACATGCTGATTTCGATACCCGCCGTTATTGTAGCTATAACTGTTGCCGTAACGATTGTAGTGCGAGTTGTCACGATAGCTCACCTGATGACCACATCGCCTGTCGTGCACATGACCATGGCGATAATGTCGATCATCTTTATTTGAGTCGTGCGCGGCGTACAATACCGCCGCACCAATCATGATTGCGGCCGCCGTCTCTATGCCGTCTGCATGAGCCTGTTTAGGCGACACCGCCACCGCGGCGATCAGCAGCACGGTCAGCGCAACGTTACGGATCAACGCAGGGCTTCCACTATTTAGTGCTTTAGTATTTGTCATCATCGTTTCTCCTTTGTGTGAGTGTAAAGTATCAGGAGTTAACTGAATGCCAGCTTAAGCACTAAAAAGATTATTCAGCCCTCAAATAATACTAGTTTTCCCCCATCGACGTTTCAAATTCACCCACAACGCCACCCATCACAGGGTCCTGAGTTGCTCCTCGCAACATGAAGATCTCAACTCGACGATTTCTCGCCCGTCCTTCGACAGTCTTATTATCAGCAATAGGCCTGGTATCCGCGTACCCCGCCACCCTAAAGCGGGCAGGTGATTGACCACTGCTTTCAACAATACTGCGAATCACAGTCGCAGCTCGCGCTGATGACAAATCCCAATTTGAATAAAATCTATCGGTATGAATTGGACGGTTGTCTGTGTGGCCCGCCACCACAATTTGACCAGAAATATCATCCAAGACGTTGCCAAATTTAACAATAACCGCGTCAAATCCTGGCGAAAGATCCGCCTTACCAGACGGGAATGACCCTCTTTCACGAATTCGAATAATAATCACTTTATTGCCATCGTTCTCAACTTCGACGAGACCTTCACTAATCTCCAATTGCAGATGCGCTTTCACCTTTTCAAGGTCATCTAACATTTGGTCATCGGCTTCGACCGACACAAAATCCGTCATTTCGCGCATAGCTTCTTGGCGTACTTGATTCTCTGCAGTCGGCCTCACCGTGCCAGGAGTGAAGTCCCGCGCTATCATGCTGGTACCAATTGGCGGCTTAAACGCCGGCACCTCGCGCTGCACACCGAACGCGTCTTTCATCGAACCAGACAATTCTTTAAATTTTTGTTTATCCATTTCTGAGAACGAAAACAGCAACACAAAGAATGCCAAGAGCAAAGACATCAAGTCAGCGAAAGTAAGTACCCACGCTGGCGCACCCGCGTCAGGCTTTTTAACATGTGCATCATCCACTTACGCCTCCTCCGCCTTTTTATCAGGCTCGCGCTTATTGTCTGGCAAGTAAGTGGACAGTAGGGATTCAAGAACCCGAGGATTAATACCCTCTTGAATACCGTCAACCGCTTCAAGAATGAGATGACGATTGCGACGCTCCTCAGATGTTCTGAACGCCAACTTTTCAGCAATCGGAAGAGCGACAACATTAGCCAGAACAGCGCCGTAAAGGGTAGTTAGCAAGGCAACCGCCATGGCGGGCCCTATCGCTTTGGGATCAGACATATTCGACATCATCTGCACCAGGCCCACGAGAGTACCGATCATACCCATAGCGGGAGCGGATTCGCCAAAGCCCTTAAACACGGACTCGCCCATCTCATGACGTTCAATGGCCAAATTTATTTCTTTGTTTAGCACTCGGCGCACAAATTCTGGGTCGTGGCCATCAATTGCCATTTGCACGCCCTTATTCAAGAATTCATTGCTAATTTCAAGCGACTCTAAACCAAGCAAGCCCTCTTTACGGGCCACACCAGCCATTTCCATGCACTGAGCAATCAAGGCTTCAGAGCTTGTTGTTTTATGGACAAATGCGCGGGACGCCACCTTAAACGCGCCCAAGGTTTGGTCCAGTGGAAACTTCACCAAATTGGCGAGTAAGCCACCACCAACCACAATCAACAGACTTGGCGCATCAATAAACCCACTCGCGCTGCCGCCGATTAAAATTGCCACGACAATGACACCCAGCGCGCCCAACATGCCTAAAAGAGTTGCGATATCCAACGGACTTCTCCAATGCCTTGTTTACCTAGCTGGGCATAATGTCAGCTGACGAAAACACTTCGTCGACTATTGCCCTCATACGTAACCCACTTAACGGCCGAAGTCGCACTCTCTGTATAAGAGAATACCCTGATAGCGCACACCAAATTTCTATTTCCGCCGCCCAAGTAAACTCGCGAACTGACATTGCACGTGGCACTTTTCTACATGGTATGCTTGCGCAATACACAATATGAGTTCACTGCCCGACACCATGCTTACTCACCACCTCCTCGATTTTGGCCGCGGGCCTGCACGCTGGCTCGAATCTGAGTCAAATAGCGACACACTGCATTTCTCCGCAGCTAATGGCTTCCCGATAGGGAGTTACCGATTTTTCCTCGACCACTTTCAGCGTGACTTTAGCGTTATTGGGCTTGAGAACCGGGGCGCATGGAACCAAGAGCCTCCGTCGCGCGGCTTCACATGGCGCCAACACGCCGACGATTTAATTGCCTTTCTCGACCACCGGCGCGTAAGCCAGCATAAAGGCCCAGTTATCGCCATGGGCCACTCAATCGGCGGCACGGTAAGCGCCTTGGCCGCCGCCAAACGACCGGATTTGTTTAAAGCCTTGTTAATGTTCGATCCCGCTGCTATTCCAGGCCGCATCATGCCCAAGATTGCGACAATCGCGCCCACCACGTTGATGGGCCAAATGAAGCTTGTAAAAAGTACCCTGCGCAGAAAAACACACTGGGAAAGCCGCGAGGCATTCATAAACTATCACCGAGAAAAGTCGGCCTACCGGCGATTTTCTGACGCGGCGTTCGACGATTACGCACAAGCGGGCCTAGTCGAGCAAGACGATGGCAGCTTTACCTTGCGCTACGGTCGCGAATGGGAAGCCCACAACTTTCAACACACCTATTCGCCATGGCAAGCTTTGCGCCATATTACGGTTCCGACCCTGGTCTTGCGTGCGGAGCACTCCTACCTTCACAAACCCAAGGATTTCGCCCGCAATATTGCCAGGGTTTCCCAGCATGTCAGCCACGGTGTCATCACTGGCACGGGACACATGGCCTTACAGGAAGACTGCCAGCAAGTTGTTACCAAAAGCTATGCCTGGCTACGTGAACAGCAACTGCTAAGTAGTCAACCGTGAAGATATTGCAGGTGTTTACTCATTCAAAAGCCAACACGCACTGGCCGGCTAGCCAGATAGCGATGTTAATTAGTGCGATCCTGCTGGCATCCTGCGCCTCCAACCAACAGTCAGTCGCAGTAAAATCCGCCGAGCCAAGCAGCCTCCTTAGGGATCAATGGCAAACTGTCAGCCTTGGCGACCATAAGATGGGATATCGTCATATTCGGAGAGAACTTAATAGCGAGCGCATCGACAGCACAGAAACTCTGGCGCTCACCTTGAGCCAACCCGGAACCCGCGACCGTAAAATCAGTACGATTCTGAGCTATCAAGAGTCGATTGACGGCAAGGCAATTTCGCTAAGTAAAACCATGACCTCGGAAACCGCCAACCACCAAATGAACGCAAAGGTGAGCGGAAATACGCTTGTGGTAACGCTAAGACAAGACGCCAAGGCGGAGAAATATGCCATTCCGGAGCCTTTCTATCTACCGGAAGGCCTTCGACTGGCCCTGCTAAAGCACGAGCCGCGCGATGCGCCCCTGACGTATTACAGTTGGAATTTCAGTACCCGCAGCTTCGACAAGATCAGTCTAACAATCAAAGCCTATACCGACTCAGCCAACCCCGCTTATGCATGGCATATACAAAAAGCCACCGCGATCGGCGAAAGCAGCAAGACTAGTGATATTTTCACTGACGCACACTTTTACCCACTAACAGAGCGCAGCCACTCAAACGGCGAAGACGTTCTATTTGCGAGCTGTGACCGCGCCTGCGCGACAGCTGACTTTATACCTAACACCCATGTCTACCGGCAGCTCATACAATCGCCCTATCGCATTAGTGATAGCGCCCTGCAGGGAAAAATACGCTATCACTTAAGTGGTGATTTTGATTTGCAACCGCCCACCACTTACGAGCAGAGCGTAGCTATTAGTCCGAAAGGTACCGAGCTAGTCGTCTGCGGCGACTGCGGAACAGAATCGCCACCCAGCGACGACGATCTGAATACCGCACTCAAGGACAATTACTGGCTGCCCGCGCAGAACCCGATATTCAAAAATCTGGTCGCAGAACTGCTACCAGATCAAGATTCCGAGCCCAGCGGGCAGATGCAGCGCCTCACGCGTTTTGTGACCCGACATATGAGCGACGAACCCAGCTACTCCGGCTATGCAACTGCCTTAGAGGCATTTAATAGTCAGCAGGGCGATTGCACTGAGCACGCCTTATTACTAGCGACCCTCGCCCGAGCTGCGAACATCCCCACCAGAGTGGTATTTGGATTGGCCTACAGCAACGAACGATTTTTGGGGCGCAAATACGTGTTTGTACCTCACGCGTGGGTGCAGGCATGGACAGGCAGTAAATGGGAGAGCTTTGACAGTGGCTTGGGAGACTTTACCGCTGGCTATATCGCACTGGGCCTGAGTAATGGCGATCAAAGTGACATTCTAAAAATTAACGAACAGTTACATAAAATACTTATCGCATCAGCAATACAAATCAGGCGACGCTGAATGCACAGCGCCTCCTGACAAAAGACCAAAAAGTGGGGGTAAAACTGATTTTCTAAAAGCCAGACTTATTCGTAAGCAACCGGCATTTCTTGCAGTGTTTGATCGCTAGCCACATCAATATCCGCGACCTCAACAGCGCCAGCGCGAACCGCACCAACAACAGTCACTTCTTCAATCAATTGCACCGGCTCATCAGCCACTGCACTCATCGGCGCTGCGGCCACTGCAACCACTGCCAGCATCATTACACGTACAAAACTATTTACACTCATTACCTACTCCGTCGCCCTTAGGCAGCTAATCAATCTTGCGGCAACCTACACGCACTGCACGAGGGCCTTTAACGGAGTAATTATCGTGTCGAATTGTGACATTCGTATTAATGTATTGTGACAAAACACAAAAAAATCAAAAAACATGGGATTTTTTATCACACGCCCCGGCACTAGAGGGTCGTTTAGTTTACCAAACTACCCGATGAGGCAATCACGACAGCATCGCAGCTGCCAATAAATTGCGTACGACCTGCGACCAGAGCCACGGCTGCGCAAGAAACTTAGAGGTGGAGAGAGCGACCACAAAACACGTATCGTGATCACCGCTAATATGAGTGTCTGCTATGCTTGGACAATAATAATCTGACAGAGATACCCGAATGCCTAATCAACTCGCCGACTGGCACCACGCTATTACCACCCGCGATATCGCCATGCTTGACGACATCCTCGCCGACAACGCGACATTCCATTCACCTGTAGTATACACCCCACAAGTCGGCAAAGAGGTCACCAAGATGTACCTCAGCGCCGCATTCCACGTCCTTCTCAACGACAGTTTTCACTACGTGCGCGAGGTCGCCGATGGCAAAAATGCCATCCTGGAATTTATGGTCGATGTCGATGGTGTGCAGGTCAATGGCGTGGACATGATCCGCTGGGATCACGACGGCAAGATCGCCGATTTTAAAGTGATGCTCCGCCCATACAAAGCGATCAATTTAGTGAAGGACAAGATGCGCGAAATGCTTGAGAGTTTATAAAAGTAGAGCAAACAAATTTCTCGCACAAATCGCTCAACAGATTCGGGGTAAGAAAATTTCCGCGGGCTTTATCCGTTATACGTTTCTCACCCCATGTGTTCCGCCAGGTAATCCACCAGACTTTTAATCTTGGGTGACAGCTGACGATTAAAAGGATACAAGGCCCAAATACCTTCTTCTGGTTCCTGATAAAAATCCAAGGCCATCAATAAGCGCCCTTGTTTGATATGATCTTGAACATAGTAGTCCGGCACCTGAATTAAGCCCAAACCCTTGAGCGCGGCATCAACTAAGGCGTAGGCGCTATTGCACTGAATTCGACCCGATACTTTAATGCTTCGCGCTTTCCCGCTCTCCATGAAACGCCAGTACCCTGACCCACCCACCAAGCATTCATGCTGATCTAATTCAGATACCGTATGCGGCACACCAAAACGACTTATATAGTCAGGAGCAGCGCAAACATGGCGCCGCCGCGCAGATAGTTTTCGCGCAATCATGCTCGAATCCTGCAAGTGACCCAGGCGAATTGCCAGATCATAGCCGTCAGCCAAAATATCCACCAACTGATTTGATAGCAAACACTCAACCTCTAACTGAGGATTTAGCGCCATAAAATCATTGATCAACGGCATGACCCGCTCCTCACCAAAGGTAATCGGTGCGGTAAGTTTTATCTTACCCTGAGGCGTGGCCTGCAGATCGGATACCGCTCTTTCTGCGTCTAGCAAACCCTCCAGGGCATGGCTACAGTGTCGAAAATAAACGGCACCCGCTTCAGTGAGCGCAACTTTTCGGGTGGTGCGGTAAAGCAACTTCACCTTAAGACGCGCCTCCAAGCTAGCGACCTGCCTACTTATCTGCGCCACAGAAAGGCGAAGACGTTTTGCCGCCGCCGTAAAACTCGCGGTTTCCGCTACCGCGACAAATTCACTAATCCCATTCCATTCCGACATTATTACCGCCTCGTAAAAGTCTTTTACATATAATGAACATTACACACAATGAGGAAACAATTACAATCAGGCCCGTCTCTACAATCATTATCACCTAACCATCTATCGGAGCGACTTCATGTCAGACCAATTTATAAAATCTAAAGCCGCTGTGGCCTGGGGTCCCGGCCAGCCATTAAAAATTGAAGAAGTCGACGTCATGCTACCCAAGGCAGGCGAGGTGCTTGTCCGCATCGTCGCCACCGGCGTATGCCACACAGACGCATTTACCTTGTCGGGCGATGATCCAGAGGGTATTTTCCCTGCCATTCTCGGCCATGAAGGCGGCGGTATTGTTGAACAGGTCGGCGAAGGTGTGACCAGCGTGGCAGTTGGCGACCACGTAATTCCGCTTTACACCCCCGAATGCGGCGAGTGCAAATTTTGCCTGTCAGGAAAAACCAACCTCTGCCAGAAAATTCGCGAAACCCAGGGTAAAGGGCTTATGCCAGACGGCACTACGCGGTTTTACAAAGACGGACAACCCATCTTTCACTATATGGGCTGCTCCACGTTCTCGGAGTACACCGTGCTACCAGAGATATCACTGGCAAAAGTGAACCCCAGTGCGCCGCTTGAAGAAGTCTGCCTACTCGGCTGCGGTGTTACCACCGGCATGGGTGCGGTGATGAACACAGCCAAAGTCAAACAAGGCGACACCGTCGCTATATTCGGTTTAGGTGGGATAGGCTTGTCAGCCGTAATTGGGGCCGTCATGGCCAAAGCCAGCCGCATCATTGCCATCGACATCAACGAGTCTAAATTTGAATTGGCTAAGAAATTAGGTGCAACAGACTGCATTAATCCCAAACTCTTCGACAAACCCATTCAAGAAGTGATTGTGGGTATGACCGATGGCGGCGTGGACTTTTCCTTTGAATGTATCGGCAATGTGAACACCATGCGCTCAGCCCTAGAATGCTGCCATAAAGGTTGGGGCGAATCTGTGATCATTGGGGTTGCAGGCGCAGGCCAAGAAATATCTACACGCCCCTTCCAGCTTGTAACGGGCCGAGTCTGGCGCGGTACCGCCTTCGGTGGCGTTAGAGGTCGCTCAGAATTGCCAGACTACGTAGAGCGCTACCTTGCCGGCGAATTTAAACTCAGTGATTTCATTACCCACACCATGCCGCTGGAACAGATTAACGAGGCATTTGAGCTTATGCATGAAGGTAAAAGCATTCGCTCAGTTGTGCATTATTAAATCCGCCATATAACGAAGAGGACATTGCCCCAAGGGGCAATGTAATACCTTATGAGTATTGAAAACATCAGCAGTAATAAAAGCTTCGGTGGTTGGCACAAGCAGTATAGTCACCGCTCCGCCGTGCTGAATTGCGATATGCGTTTTGCGATTTATCTGCCGCCCCAAGTGTCCACAGGTGATACCGTTCCGGTACTCTACTGGCTGTCAGGACTGACCTGCACCGATGAAAACTTTATGCAGAAAAGCGGTGCACAAGCTATCGCCGCCGAGCTCGGCATCGCGATTGTCGCTCCCGATACCAGCCCGCGTGGTGACGACGTAGCTGACGATGAAGGATACGACCTTGGTAAAGGCGCGGGATTTTATGTCAACGCCACCCAAGCGCCGTGGAATCGGCACTACCAAATGTACGACTATATTGTGGAAGAATTGCCTACCCTCATCGAGGCGAATTTCCCCGTGTCGGGCATGCGCTCAATTTCAGGCCATTCAATGGGTGGCCATGGCGCACTAACTATCGCGCTAAAAAATCCACTGCGCTACCAATCGGTATCGGCATTCAGCCCCATCAGCAATCCGATAAATTGCCCCTGGGGGCAAAAGGCCTTTACGCAGTACTTAGGTGACGATAAATCCCAGTGGCCGCAACACGACGCCAGCGAACTCATGCGCAACGCACGACAATTTGTACCCGCAAGAGTTGAGCAAGGCAACGCTGATCAGTTTCTGGAAGAACAACTAAAACCTGAAACCCTCACCGCTGCCGCCAATGCTAGCGGTTATCCGCTTGAGCTAAATAGCCACGATGGCTACGACCATAGCTACTATTTCATCGCCAGCTTTATTGAAGAGCACCTGCGCTTTCATGCCGTACACTTACTTACGCGCTAAAAAGGAACCTAAATCGTCGACAGGAGTCTTAATTATTCATTCACATTACATCCCTACGAACGCAGCGTGATAATTTTTGCCGCACAGGCAAAATGATTGCCGCTACGAGTAGTTGCTTGGAGTAATACATGAACAATAATAGACTTAAGAGAATTGCCAGCTACTCACTGATAGCCGGCCTAGGATTTTCACTACTAACAGCCTGCGGTGGCTCCAGCAGCGGAGGCAGCACTTCAACTGCCTCGTTTTCTGTCACCGATGCTCCTGTCGACGATATTGATACTGTAAAAATCACCTTTAGCCGGATCGATCTCAAACCCGCTAATGGCGACATTGTGAGCCTGACATTTGATGAACCCGTCGTGATAGACAATTTGCTTGATCTAACCGGTAATGCTGCCAGCCCGATTATTTCGGGCGCCGTAGTGCCCGCCGGCGACTATCAGTGGCTGCGTATTTTCGTGACTGGCGGCTTTCCAGACTCTACCGTACTGCCCAAGCTAGGCAACGAAACAGACCTGTTTATACCCGGCCAGCAGAATGGTAACTCTAACAACAACGGCACGCCGCGCTCGCTGCAGCTTAACACCGGATTCACAGTACCCGCCGGCGGCAATGCTGACTTCACCATCGACTTTGTGCTTCGCAAAGGCTTAACCAAACCTGCAAATTCAGATTACTATCTACTGCGTCCAGCATTGCGGCTTGTAAATAATGTTGAGGTAGGCACAATCTCCGGCAGTGTCGACGCTACCGTGATTGCGAGTAACGCCTGTACTGAAGATAGCGGCACCAGTGTCTATCTCTATGAAGGTGACCTGAACGCGAACGAGCAAGTTCCCGACGATTATTACGACCCCAATATCAACGCTGATATAGATACTGTAGACGAAAATGTCGGCGGCCAGCGGCCCATTAGCAGCGCAGAAGTGAGCCAAAATAATCTAGGCGAGTACACCTTTGAAATTGGCTTTGTACGAGCTACCGACGCCGGATACAGCCTAGCCCTCACCTGCCAATCTAGTATTGACGAGGCTGCCTCTGACGACGATATTAGCTTTATAGAAGTACTGCCCGTGATCGTTACAGCAAATGAGACTTCTGAAGTGGTCTTCAGCGCGCCTCAGCTACCACTGTAATAGTATAATCAAACGCAAGGACGCGTTTTCTTTTGCCCGTTAATACACGATGTTAAATACCAACCAAGACAGCTCAGATCCGAGCTTAAATTAAGGCCGACTGTTACGAATACTTGAGTCGCATTGGTTTTATCGACCCCATCGCCAGCCTTATAAACGCAGCACATATACACGTCAATTAGCACTGGGCAAAGGCAGAACAGCGACTGCCGGCATTGCTAAACTACCCAACCATAAAAAACCATCGTACTCATTTACGCTAGTCACTGTGTGGTACCGTCCATCATGAGACTGTAAATTAAACTTCACGGCGCCATCCAAACTGAGTCCGAGCGCAAAACCGAGATCACTAGAGGGCACCAGCATGTTGGCCGGCAAACCACCCAATAATTTACGTATCAATGGGTACGGCGCTAATAGATCAATCTCTTTGCTTCGCAATGCCGGTATGGCCAGCCAAATAGTATCGCTACCATTAAAACTGATGTTGTCAGGCATACCTGGTAAATTGTCGATAAACACATCTTGAACACCTGCCTTTGGTCCTTTTAGCCAAAGGCGAGTCACCCGCGATGCGCCCGTTTCATTGACTAATACCCAGCTATCGTCAGGACCAAGACTTACCCCATTAGCAAAATAAAGACCGCTGACACGCACCTTGAGCTCGCCACTGACTGGAGAGTAACTCAACAGTCGACCCGTCGCGCTAGCCTCTAGCAAATCGTAAATGTAATCATGCAAGCCAAAGCGAGTCGAAACATCGCTAAACCAAATTGTGCCGTCTTCGGCCACATCGACATCGTCGATAAAGCGAAAATTAAGCTCATGATCGTAGTGGACTAAAACACTAATCTCGCCGCTGGCCGCCACAGACAACAAGCCCTTAAATGCGTCGGCAACAATTAAATTTCCCCCGCCATCAAACTGCATTCCCAGCGGGCGACCGCCGGTATTCACAAACTCCCGAATAGTACTGGGGTCAGGCTCGCCGTCCCTTAGCCCAAAACACACGATCCGGCCATCCATATAACCTGTGTAGAAAAGCCCATTGGGACCTTTTACGACATCTTCTGGCCCCACACCCACATCGTGTAAATAGGTTTTGAGCGTCGACAAACGATTATTTTCTGCAAAGGCAGCACTCGCTGGCGGCGTAAATGCCACCGGCTCAAGCGGAGAACGGGCAAACAATGCCAGGCCTCCAATAAATAACACCAAAACTGCGATAGCACATACGCGCAAGAAATATCCCATGTCACACTCTCTTATTGCTGTACGTTGTCAGTCGAGAAGTTGTATTGCATCGCCCCGCAAATCTATTCACTCGGCACATTTTTGCCATCACTTTTTTGACGCCAACCTAATTTCTCCAACAAAAACTCAATGCCAAGGCAAAACACACCAATGCAAATACTGGCAACAGTGGCTTGATAAGACTATTCTAAAAGTTATCATTTGACGACATTTTGCTGGCTATTTATTGAAAGGACACTTATGCGCCCCTTAGTACGTTCAACAGCGCTCAGTGGTTACTCTGAGCTCGTTCGCAGCCTCAACGAAGACCCAGCCCCCTTATTAAAACAGTTCAATATTGACCCAGAACGTCTAGGTGACCTCGACTATTTAATTTTCTTTCACAGCTTAATGCAGTTATTAGAAGCGACCGCAGAAAAATTACAGTGCGCCGACTTTGGCCTGCGCCTATCTAAAACACAAAACCTAGAAACCCTTGGCCCGATCGCCATTATGGCACGCGCCTCCAGCACTGTTCGCGACGCCCTATTTTGTATCGCGCGCTATATAGCCCACCACAGCCCCGCCATAAAACTGACGCTAGACAACACCTCGGCACCAAATTTTCCACGCCTGATGCTAGACATCAACGTCGCCGACTTTCCCTACCGGCACCAGACTACAGAAATGTCCATTGGCTTGATGGCAAACGTACACGCGATGCTCACCGAAAATCGAAAAAAGCCCGAAACCATTTTATTCAGACACGACCGAATCTTGGACGCAAAAATCTATAAGCGTCATTTCGGCTGTCCAGTACTGTTTAATCAGGACTGCAATGCGCTGGTGCTCACCCCGGAACAATTCGACTTCCCAATTAAAACCGCAGACTCCTTCCAACGCGACATCATCGCTAACTACCTCATAAAAAAAGGTAGCAACTCGCCATTTACGTTTATAGAACAAACCCGGTTTATTATTAGCCGTCTGCTGCCAGCACAGTGCTGCAACATCAAAACCGTGGCCAAAGAGCTCTATATGCACCAGCGCACTCTGCAACGTCGATTAAAAGACGAAGGCCATGTATTCGAAGAGTTAGTTGACGAAATACGCAGACACGATGCCAAAAACTTCCTCGCCGAACAGCGAATGCCAATGGCTCAAATTGCAGGCCTGCTCGGATATCAAGAGCAGAGTTCATTTAATCGCGCAGCCAAACGCTGGTTCGGTGTCACGCCCAATGTTTATAGAAAAGCCGTCCACACTGCGACGAAACAAGAACACTAAGCTAAGCTCTACAAGCAATGAGCAGCTTTCACAGAAAACATAAATGTGAATAATAACCGGGCAAGCTGTCATCAAAAGACAAGAATAAGTCGCCAAATGACAATTTATAACAAAGGGACTTCGGCATTATCCACGCTCGAAAATTCTTAAATAATACCAACCTGTCACCGCTTGAAAGGAATAGTCCATGCAGCAACGTCGCTCAGCAACACAAAAGAGTCGCCGGCACTTACTACACGCTGGCATCTGTCTTACCATTGCTAGTGCAGTAAATTGTGCTGTCGCTGCGCCCATGCTTGAAGAGGTGCTGGTTACGGCGCAAAAGCGCAGCCAGAGTACGCAAGATATTCCCGTGGCAGTAACCGGCTTAACAGGCACCCAGCTCGACAAATACGGCTTCGAAAATGCCAGCGATATCTCCGCACAAGTTCCCAATATGCAGGTCAGCGGCCCCTACGGTGACATTCAGCCTATTTTCTCAATTCGCGGCGTCAGCATGTCTGACTATAGCTCTAACCAAGCCAGCCCAATCGGGGTCTACGTCGACGAAACCTATCTCGCACCGGTATACAGCCACGGCGCTAACTTTTTTGATATTGAGCGCTTAGAAGTATTGCGCGGACCGCAGGGCACCCTATACGGCAAAAACACCACGGGTGGCGCGATAAACATCATTACCCGCACCCCACAATTTGGTGGTGAAGCCAACAATTACGTCAAATTCGGCGCGGGGAGCTTCAACGCCACCAGCGCCGAAGCTGGCGCGGAAACCGAACTGATAGAAGGTATTTTAGCTGCCCGCGGCGCACTCAGTTTTAAGCGCGATGAAGGCTATGTTGATATCGTTGGTCGCGGTGAAAATGGCGCCCAAACCGATTTCCGCGGCGGGCGCTTGGCCCTGCATTTTGCACCCAACGACACATGGGATGCGGTATTTAAATATACTGTATCTGGTAACGACGCGCTGAGCACTCCCGCGCGCAACGAAGGCCGTACCGATCTAATCGGCTCACCAAACTCCGACTACAACGGCTACTCGCGCGAAAGTCGCAATTTAGATTTCCATGAGACTGAAGCCAACGACGTCGGCCCTCTTATTACCAACACCGACATTGCCGGCCTAACGATCACTTTTTCTGGCGATAATTACTCCATCACATCGGTAAGCTCATACTACGACGCCGACTACTACCAGTTGGCTGACACCGACGGCTCACCGAATGATCTGCTTACTATTACCTGGTCCTCAAACACCATCGGTTACAGTCAAGATTTGCGTTTCTCATCCGAATTCGACGGCATGTTTAATATTATTGCCGGTCTCTATTACGGCTATGAAGACCAATTCATGAATAATATTTATGACATCTTTGACACGCCACCGGATGTTCGCGTGGGCATAGCGAAACCGGATACCGCCCAACAATATCCGTTTCTACTGGACTACGGCATGCTTGATCAGCGCATGGAAACCAAGAAAAGTAGCCTAGCTGCGTATTCACAAATGCGTTTTGATTTCACCGATCGTTTTGGCATGGATATAGGCCTGCGCTACACCAAAGACGACAACGAGCAAAGTTACTTTAATATTTCTCGCGTCGGTTATGACGGCAGCCCACGGGGCACCTATGTGCCGGGAAACAATACTGGTGTCGATGACGCATATATTTCTCTGCCACTATCCCAGTCACAGCTGATCGACATTCTCGGAGACCCGACCTTACTGGCAAACCTGCTGAACATAGGATACACACACGGTCCCTATACACTTGACTCCGCTCCCGCACTGGAAGCCAACGAGGCTGAATGGACGGGCAAATTAGGCCTTGATTACCGCATCAACGACGACGTAATGGTCTATATTAGCGCCAGTCACGGCTACCGCAGCGGCAGTTTCAATGGCGGCGCCTACTACCTTGCCCGACCGATTGAAACCGCCTACGCGTCTCCTGAATATATCGACGCCTTTGAAGTTGGTTTCAAAGCTGATCTGCTAGACAACAGCATGCGCTTAAACGCCGCCTTGTTTTCCTATGACTATACCGACCAGCAATTTATTAACGTCGTCGGTTTTTCGAACTTTCTTGAAAACGCCGGTAGTTCGAAGATTGCCGGTGCTGAAGCGGAATTATGGGCGCGCTTAACCGAAAAACTAACGCTGCAAATCGGGTTTGGTTATCTGGAAACTGAGTTTTCTGAACTTACTTTAGCGAACACTGAAACCATTGCCGACGCAGATGATCGCGTCGATCTCAGCGGCAACGAGCTAATTTCCGCACCCAAGTTTAACTACAGCATCTCGCTGGATTACGATATTTGGGTAACAGAAGCAGGCTATCTAACGACCAATGTTAACGGCAATTTTCAAGATGACCAGTGGTATAGCGCTTACAATGACCAATTCGGCTACGGCGAAATTCGCCAAGATGCCTACTGGTTATTCAATGCCCGAACTAGCTGGCATGCCAGCGACGACAGCTACTCAATTTCGCTGTGGGTTAAAAACCTGATGGACAAAGAATACGACGGCTACGGTATAAACCTGCAAGCTGGTTTCGGTCATGACAGCTACCTTGCAGGCCCGCCACGCACCTACGGCGCAGAGGTTACATACCGCTTCTAAGACTAGGCGTCAGTACGCTGACACAGCCTTTCAACAGCAGGTCACGCAAGGATGCGACCTGCTCTTCACCGCAAAACCCTACCCAAATTAAAACTAATATCCCGGCCTAACATTTAACAAACACCGAAACTAAGCTGCGTCATCTACGTATTGAAGGTAGCACTGCAATGTAGACAATAGAGTTGTCTATGCACTCATCCATTCCGCAGTAACTTCGGAATAGGAGCAGTAACTCTATGAAGGCTACAAAACCTAGCGACGCATCTCCGAAACCAGTTTCACTCGGTCAACTGTTAGTCGCTGGCGGATTCATATCCGCCAGCACCTTGCAGGACGCCTTAAATACCCAGCAATGGAGTCGCCGCCGCCTTGGTGAGGTACTTGTCCAACGCGACATACTCAGCCGCTTAGAGAAACAAACACTGCTTGAACTCCAAAAAAAGTTATCAACTCACGCAAAAGCACTTAGGCCTGACGGCAGCCTGACGCAGACCTTACAGCTTAGCTTAGGGCAGTTACTGCTTAATAGTGGCGAAATCACAGCTCAACAGCTGGAGTCGGCATTAGCTGAGCACAGCCTTAAGAATCGTCGACTCGGCGAAGTCCTCGTTGAGCAACAATCACTGACACCTATCCGCCTCGCGCAGTGGTTAAAACTGCAGAAGAAGTTAGTCAGTGCCGCAGCTGTAGCGACCTGGATGATGGCCGGCAGCTGCAATGTTGCCGCCGATGAGCGCGAACAGACTCTTTGGAAAAAATTTATTTCAGGGAAATTTCATCAGGAAAAAACGAGAGACTCTCATCTTGCCTGGGGGCAGCTGGGCGCGAAAAATCTTGGCAATATGAATATCCAAAATCGCGACCTCAGCGAATTGCGCCGCAGCCGCGATGGCACTCTGACACTCAGGTTTGGCGACAAAGGCTTGAATATTACCAAGCGATTCTAGGGCCTCTCCACACTACTTGGATTGCAGGCTTAATCTTCTTCATTTGCTTCGCGGATTCGCTCGCGACGCTCGGCCTCTTCTTCCATAACCGCCTTAATTTCCAATAGCACGGCATCCACGTCTGCCGCTTCACCACTGTATTCAAACTCGCCACTGAGTGGGGTATCTTCGTTTAATTCGCCGTCTTCATACAACGCCCACATCTCGTCAGCATAACGCGTCGCTAACAATTCAGGGGCATACTGACCGTAGTATTCGGTCATATTATTGATATCGCGACCCAACATACTTCGGGCGTTATTATTGCCCGCGGCGTCGACCGCTTGCGGCAGATCAATGATGACCGGGCCGTATTCATCGACTAAGACATTAAATTCTGACAAGTCACCGTGAACCAGGCCGGCAACCAACATCAGTTTCACGTAATGCATCACAAGAGCATGGTCTTCGATTGCCTGTTCAGCCGACATCGACACATCGTTCAAGCGCGGCGCAACGCCACCCTCTTCATCGGTAACCAACTCCATCAGCAATACGCCATCGAAACAGCCGTAGGGTTTTGGCACCCGCACGCCCGCCTTAGCTAGTCGATACAGCGCGTCCACCTCTGCGTTATGCCACGCATCTTCCTGCTGCTTGCGACCAAACTTCGAGCCTTTTTCCATCGCGCGTGCGCGGCGACTATTGCGCACTTTGCGGCCTTCTTGGTACAAAACGGCCTGCTTAAAGCTACGTTGTGCCGCTTCTTTATACACCTTTGCGCAGCGAATTTCGTCGCCACAGCGCACCACATACACAGAGGCTTCCTTACCACTCATCAATGGCCGAAGTACTTCATCCACTATGCCATCTTCAATCAGCGGTTGTATGCGTTTAGGGGTTTTCATTATGTCCTTCACGTTATTCCGGCACAGACCGGAGAATTCCACACGATATTAATAAAGCCAATGTCATTGTAAAGCGTTGCCTATCTTTAGGCGACCACCCCGCACAAAACCTACGTCAAAGTTGACACCTGGCTGAACAATACCGAATCTTGGCGTATTCTAATTAGATTTTTTGACATACGCGCTAATTATCACAATTCGCGTACCATTAACTCGGCCTTCGATATGTTCGGGATTATTCGTCAAAGAGATGCCGCGCACCGCGGTGCCGCGCTTAGCGACGAAGCTCGTGCCTTTGACGTCCAAATCCTTGATCAATACCACCGTGTCGCCGGCCATTAACTGAACGCCATTGCTGTCCAAAGTGGGCTCGACATCGTCTACGGCCGCTGGATTCAGGGCATCGGCCCAAGCTTGGGTTTCTTCATCTAAATACACAGTATCCAGCAGATCCTGCGCCCAAGGCTCGCTTGCGAGACGCTTGAGCAAACGGTAAGACAAAACCTGTATCGCCGGCTCTGCACTCCAAACCGTGTCTTTCAAACTATGCCAGCGCTTAGTATCAAGCTCACTAGTTACAAGCAGCTGCTCACTGCAAAGCGCGCAAGCCATAACACAATGACCGGGATTACTCTGATCGTAGGGAGGCACAGCGAACACCATCAAATGTTCAGAGGACGCACACAATTCACAGCGAGAATCGCTACGCTGAATTAAGGCTTTCTCGGTATTCATACGGTGTCCGCTAGCAAAACGCCGTATTTTACGGCCTAGCGCCTGCAGAAACGACTTAAAAGAACCCGAAATGAAAAAAACTTAGCGATTGCCCGAAACTTGGGGGAGCAAGACGCCGCAAAAACAGCGCCTTAAACTTATTTAACTAGCACGATTCTCTGTAGCTGACGAATCTTGTGTTTCTTGCGTTTTTGCCGCATCTTCATTAACAAAAGTTAGGCGAGGGGTGTCATGCTTCTTTACTTGGCTCGCGCCAACAAATTGACCGCCAGACTCAATCACCAACTCGCGAACTTTAATCTCACCACTCACTTGTCCAGAGGCGACAATTTCTAAGCGGTCGGCATCGACCTTGCCGTCTAAGATTCCACTTACCAATACGCGCTTGGCTTTTACATCGCCAGTAAAACGACCACTTGTGCTTACAATCAGATCATTTTTGGAAATCAGGTTTCCCCTCATGACGCCATCGAGATGAAAGTCGTCGTTTAGCTCGACGTCACCGGTAAGCGTGGTGCCAGCTGCGACCACCGTCGTTCGGGAACCACCATCTGTTTTCTTAGAGTTTTTGCCAGGGAATCCCATTTTATTTGCTCCTCGCGAGTAAAAAGAACATCGTAATTTTCCCAAGACCACTCCATAAATGGACCCGGTGCCAAGCGTCGATGTAAGTATCGTACTTCGTAGTGAAGATGTGGCGCACTAGACAAGCCAGTATTGCCGGTATAGCCAATCAAATCGCCCTGACGAACATAATCACCCATAGCCACTGAGGATTTACTCAAATGACCAAATACCGTCACAAACCCAAAGTTATGGCTTAATTTGATCATATTGCCAAAGCCACTTGTATTCATACCCGCCCACTCAACCACGCCATCGGCGGTCGCATAAACTGGGGTACCAACCGCAGCGCGTAAATCCGCTCCGCCGTGTAATGCCATTTTGCCCAGCACGGGGTGATTACGCATACCATAGCGACTGGTCACAAAAGCATTAGATAGAGGGTAACCACTGGGAATAGCATTTAGCATGTGATGCTTTTCAGACGCAGTTTGGCTAGCCGTATCCAGCCGTTGATAAAGGGCTATATCCGGGTCGGGGGTTAATCCGATCATGGTTTCAATAGAGCCAAGCTCGTCGGTCATGGTCGACAGCGCCGCTACCTTTTCGTCAACAGTTTGCTGTAAGCGCCGCTGCTCCGCCATCAAAACGCTGTTTTCTGACTTAATCTTGGCCTGATATTGCTGCAATTCCGCCACTTCGGTATTCAACATACCTAGGCGAGTACTCATAAACAAAATCGCCAAAAACCCGCCGAGAAAGCAAGTTCCGAGCAAAATGCCAAGGCCGGCCATATAGCGGCGCATGAGCTGGGTAACAGTGTAGTGCTTAGCACCACTGTAATTCGTTATTGTTATTCTGTAATGATCACGCATCTTAACTCTCTAGTTTGCCTTCATCGCATTCGGAGTTGACCAAGCCGTAAGGACAAAATAAAACCAAAATCATCAAACTACTGCTCAAAAAATTCTTAAAAATGATGGAACTTTCTCCACCCATCGAGACGTAAAACCATCTCAGGCGGCTCGATTATGTTATTACTGCGCAAAGTATGCAAATTGTGCAGCAATTTAGGCTGCCAGATTCGACCAGTTACATGCGTTTAAAAGAAGATTGAATGTCATCTGACAGGTCAATAGTGGCGACACTTAACTATGGATTTACCCTAAAGCGTGGCAGCTACTTTGTTTGCACGACCCTCAAGGAGTAAGCAAAGCAAAAAGTACAAAAAAGCGGTAAGCAGGAAGAATTTGTAGCACAGACAAGGAGATACCGCGCAACACCAGTAAAAATTGCCGCGATATAAAACCGATAAACGCAAAAAAGCGGCCAAAAGGCCGCTTTAAATCTATCTAAAACAGGTTTGTGGCTTAAGGAGCTAGGCCACCAAACAAGGTCGTCAGAGCACCCTGCAGCACAGCAAGAAGATCCGCGTCTCCACCACCGCCAGCTGCGTCGCTTAAGGTTGTCGCAACATCACATAGGGCGCTAAGCGGTGTGCCAGCTAATGGGCATGCACCAGCACCACCATCTAATGCTGTTACCAATGGGGTTAGCAATAAGTCCAAAGGCGTACCTGTTAAGCCATCACCTGTGCCACTGCCACCGCCGGCAGACAATAACGCTTGCAGCGGAGCTAGCGCCTCTAACAGGGCATCAAACCCACCCACATTAGAGCCGCCACCACCAGCTAAACCGTCAGTTAGCGCACTTTGAAGCCCTGCCAAGAACGTATCGCTAAGCGGACCAAATAGCGCATCGGCTGGATTTTCAAAACCGCCGCCAGGTAGCTCGCCAAAATTACCACCCAATAGACCGGCTAGCGCTGCCGTTGCTTCTTTAATTTGGCTACTCAGAACTGGGCCTTGATCAGCCTGCTCTTCGATAAAGCCGATAGGCACCACATCGATTAACAAGCCGTTCAGCAAGTTTTCAAGCGTGACGCTCAATGCTGCAGACGCCGCATCGGTATCCATGTCCTCAAATGCAAGACCAGCTACAGCCAAATCGCTTAAGGCAGTTTCCAAAGTTGTTAACAGACCACCTAAAACAGGTGCGCCATCAATTTGCCCATCTGAGTCTTGCTCACGAATGGTTTGCAACCCGTCACTAAACGCATCGCTCAACATCGTCAACAATACCGACGGTGATGGCGCTTCGCCGCTGCCGCCACCATTGGCCATTTCCAGCACAGGTGCCAATGCATCTGCCAAGGGTGCTAAAGGCGTACCCGCTAAGGCAGCCAGTGGATCAGATGAATCACCACCGCCACTGCCGCCACCCGTGCAGCTCTCACCAGCCAAGGAAGCCAAGGCCACCGGTAAATCAGCCGCCAGCTCAGTCACTGTTGCCTGGAAGCTTGCCGCCGAATCGGTAAACAAGGCGGTCGGATCACTTTGCAGCGTAGCCGGATCAACATTCACTAGAATTGAATCTAAGATATCCAGGACGTCGGTAACAATGAACGACGTCACGCAGCTCACCGGACCTTCCAATGGTGTACCCGCAGCGCCCGCAACAATCGGTGCCAAAACCTGTTCAGACAGAGGCTGCTGTACCGCATCCAGCGGGCCTTCAACCTCAGAAAACCCATTGGTCATAGGCTGTTCCGTGCCGCCACCGCCGCTGCTAGGACCTCCTCGGTTGCTGCTACTGCCGCCGCCACAACCCGTCAACACCAAACCGGCGCTGAGGGTTAAGGCCAGAAGCCCCTTGTTAAAAAACACTTTATTCATACTAAGTACTCCGTTAATTAGCGTAACAATCGCTGATACATCTACCCAAAATGACGCGCTTTGTAACAAGGCTAAAACTACTCCACCATCTTACATTTGCTGCTGTGCGTGCTGAGGACAGTAGAACAAATATGAGAAGTAGTTGAAGTAAGGGAAAACCGAGGAGCATCGCTAAGCGACACACCATACCGAGAACTGCATCACATTTTTATTAAGTCACCGAACCAAACACATATACGCATCATCACGCTTCGCTAGATCGCGGTTTATATCTAATTAGTGAATAATGTCGAATTTGATGGAAACTAGCTATGCAGAGCACGCCCTTCAATTGGGACTATGAGAACCCGTTCACACAAGAATTTCGTGTTCAGGACCAACACATCGATTTTATCGGGCATGTGAATAACGCGGTGTATGTCGGCTGGTGCCAAGACGCAGGTTGGCAGCACTCGCTAGACCTCGGATTAGGCCTAGAAGAATACAAATCCCTAGACGCAGCAATGATAATTCGGCGCGCTGACTACGACTATATCCTCTCGGCCTATGCCGGCGACGAGTGCGTCATGGGAACGTGGCTAAGTGCCAACGACCACAAGCTCACGATGGAAAGGCAATTCCAACTACTTCGCAAAGTAGACGGTAAAACATTGCTGCGCGGCCACTGGCAACTAGTGTGTATTCGCATGAGTAACGGCAAACCGCGGCGCATGCCAGTGGAGTTTGATACACGTTACGGTGCTGTGGTCATCCCCCCTGCGGTCTAGTCGAGTGCACCGCACCATAATCCGTGTAGAATACGACGATAACTTCAAATCAAGAGAGAGTGATACGGTGACAAGCCAATACGCTGAACACCCCGCCATGTTTCGCAACAATCCGCTGGGGTTTATCCTCGCCGTCATTCTAATTCCGGCGGCCATTGGCATCATAATATTGATGGTCTGGTATTTGCGCTGCAAATCTACGCGCTTAGAGATCAACGATAATGAAATAGTTCTTGAGCAGGGCCTACTCAGCAAAGAACGCACCGAACTGAACGTGTCGGGTATTCGCACGGTAAAAATCAAACAGTCTTTTTTCAATCGCTTGTTTGGCGTGGGCACCCTGTCGGTTTACACCGCCGGTGACAATCCCGAAATACAAGCGCATGGCATGCCCAAGCCAGAAGTATTCCGCGACCTAGTTAAATCGCGCCAATCCAACGCGAGCTGAGCCCATTAACAAAATGAACAACGCGAGCGATAAAGACAGCAAACGCGCCTTGAAAATAGCGATCATATCTCTGGTGTTGATTGCCTTACTCGGTTTGGCCGTCGCCATGTTCATCCCGTTGGCGTCGACCTTTATCGACCAACATTTCAGTCCCGGTCTCGGGCTGAAAGACGCCGCGGTAGCAGCCTTTTTCGTCACGGTCGTGACCTTGGTTATTTTTGCAGTTGCCGCCGGCGACGGTCTACTCGGCGAGCTACAATTCATACTGAGCGGCTTTTTTGGTTTTTTTCTGGTGCTGTGGCTATTAATTGCATGGATTTTCTAAGCAGCAACCCAGCTCGATGTCAGCGGAACCTCATTCATGCTTGACCTTTTCGACGTTACCGCGCTGTTTGGCTTTTTTGCCCTCCTCGCTTATTTCTGGCGGGCACAGGGCACACGAGAAATCGCCTTGCGCGCGACTCGTAAACACCTAGAGCTTCAGCAACTTGCTTTGCTCGACGACCACGTCGCCCTTCGCGCCATCTGGTTTAAACGCAATTCCAAAGGCGAGTTTAGTCTGTGGCGACGCTATATCTTTGAATTCACCGCGACCGGTCACGAGCGCTACAAAGGCTGCGTAATCACCCTCGGCAATAAAATTGAAAGCTATGAGCTAGAACCGCATCGTTTTCCAAATGACATAATTCACTAGCAACACCAATAACACTCAAACTAAACAAGCGATCCCCGACATGCGCCACGGCACCAACTATCCCCAGAACCAAGATGTTAGTTGGGCTACTCTGCGCGAACTAATACCTTACTTAATGGCATTCCGATCTCGAATCGGCATTGCGCTGCTGTGTTTGATTGCCGCCAAAGTCGCCAGCGTTGGACTCCCGTTTATACTCAAACATATTGTCGATCAACTCGACAAAGACGGCCAACCCGCCATTTTAATATTGCCTCTCGCGCTACTCCTTGCTTACGGTGTATTACGATTTGCCAATGTACTGTTTGGCGAGCTGCGCGACACCATCTTTGGCCGCGTTACCGAGCGCGCCATGCGCCAAGTTGGCCTCACCGTATTCAAACATCTGCATGCCCTGGATCTCGAATTCCACCTCAACCGCCGCACCGGAGGATTGTCTAGAGACATAGAACGGGGCACCAACGGCATCAACTTTCTACTGCGGTTCATGGTGTTTAATATCGTCCCGACGTTTATCGAAATTGGCTTGGTCATCGGCTTATTGGGCTGGCAATACAGCATGTGGTTTGCTGTCATCGTATTGCTTGCAGTGATCTGCTATGTGGGGTTCTCGATCTTCGCTACAGAGTGGCGCACGGGCTTTATCCGCCGCGCCAACGAGGCGGAATCTCGCAGCAGCACCCGCGCGGTAGACAGCCTGTTAAACTTTGAAACCGTAAAATACTTTGGCAATGAACAACACGAAGCCAATCACTACGACAATGAACTCGAAGGCTGGGAGACCGCTCGCCGGCAGAATCGCCTCAGTCTCTTTGCGCTCAATGCCGGTCAGGCCTTAATTATTGCCGCCGCCATGACCGCAGCGATGGTGTTGGCCGCCAGCGAAGTCGTCGCCAAAGAAATGACCCTCGGCGACTTTGTTCTCATCAATGCCTTTATGATGCAGATTTTTGTACCGCTTAATTTCCTCGGCTTTGTGTACCGCGAAATGAAAGGCTCAATGGCAAATATAGAGGCAATGTTCGCCCTGCTGCGCCAAAAAGCCACCATCACTGACATCGAAAATGCGCCAGACTTGCAACTAAGCGAAGGTCGCATCGAGCTTGAAAACATCAGTTTTCACTATCAAAGCGAGCGCCCTATTCTCAACAATATCAGCTTTAAGGTCGGCGCTAATCAGAAGGTCGCCATCGTCGGCAGCAGCGGGGCCGGCAAGTCGACCTTGTTGAAATTACTGTTTCGATTTTACGATGCTAGTTCCGGTCGAATTCTTATCGACGGACAAGATATTAAACACGTCAATCAGTCATCGCTGCGACGCGCACTCGGTATCGTGCCCCAAGACACCGTATTATTTAATCAGTCCATTCTCGAAAACATTCGCTATGGCCGAATCGACGCCAGCGACGACGATGTTTATAAAGCCATCCGCATGGCCCATCTTGAAGACTTTATTGCACGCCTTCCCAAAGGGGTAGACACACTGGTCGGTGAGCGTGGCCTAAAATTATCTGGGGGCGAAAAACAGCGCGTTGCCATCGCCCGCGCGCTCCTAAAACAATCGCCCATTATGATTTTTGACGAAGCCACTTCCTCCCTCGACAGCGCCTCAGAGCGCTTAATTCTAGAGGCGATCCGCGACATCGCCCGCGAACACACCATGCTGGTAATCGCACATCGCTTGTCGACGGTAGTCGATGCCGATCATATCCTGGTATTGGAGCAAGGCGAGATTATCGAGCAAGGCACACACGCCAAACTGCTCGAACTCAATGGCCAATACGCCCATCTTTGGTCTTTACAACAACGTGAACGGGCTTTAACAAGCGATTAGACAACTCTTCACCTTATCTGTGATTGCCAGCCTCCCCAGACTCTTATAGTCTGATGCAGTAAAACACAATAAGGAAAAAACATGCAGCAGCTATCCGGCCAAGACGCCATGTTCATTCATACCGAGACCGCGGGAATGCCGCAGCATATCGGAATCATGAGCATTTATGATCAGTCCACCGCGCCTGACGGCATAGTCCGTTTCAAGCAGATTTTGCAATTACTGGAAAGCCGCTCACATCTGTCGCCAATATTTAATCGGCGACTTCGCAAAGTGCCAATGGGCCTAGACCAACCCTATTGGGAAGACGTAGAACACCCCGACATAGAGGCCCATGTTCACCACATCGCCCTCCCCAAGCCGGGTGACTGGCGACAGCTCTGTATTCTTGCCTCACGTATCCATGCGCGCCCCTTAGACATGAGCAAACCGCTGTGGGAAATGTATGTCATCGAAGGACTAGACAGCGTCCGCAATCTACCTAAGGGCTGCTTTGCCGTCATAAGTAAAGTTCACCACGCCGCGATGGATGGCGCCACCGGCGCACGCTTTATTCCGCTGCTACATGACCTCAGCCCGGATATTGCCGATCCCGGCTACGCGTCGACCAAAGTTATACAAAAATACACCGACGGCCAAATGTTGAGCAAAGCCCTATTCAATAACCTTAAGAAGCCAATGCAAGCGGTTAACCTAATTGGCAGCGCCTTTCCCACCTGGCGCCGAATTCGACGTGGCAAGAAAGAGCAGGACTTCGCCACACTAGAAGACAAACAAAAAACGATTTTCCAAGGCAAGATTTCACCCCATCGCGTGTGTGACTCCGTGCCCTTCGCTTTTGAAGATGTTCGCGCCATCAAGAACACCGTTGCCGGTGCCACTATTAACGACGCCATGCTCTGCATCGTGTCTGGCGGTTTGCGCAAATACCTCGCAGCCAAAAATGCGCTGCCGGAAAAAACCTTGGTCAGCGGCTGCCCCATCGATGTTCGCAGTGACAAAGAACACAGCAGCGGCGGGAATATGGTCGGCTTTATGACAGTATCACTGCACTCCAATATCGAAGATCCCAAGCTCAGACTAAAAGCGATTCACGACGCGTCGATGAGCAGCAAAGCCTATGCAGACGCGCTAGGACCTCGCATGGCAGTCGACGTAACCAATGTGCTTCCCGGCGGCATGCTGTCACTCGCGCTGCGGGCGGCATCGGCAACAGGACTCACCGAAGCGGCGGTTATCTTCAACACCGTGGTCACCAACGTTCCTGGGCCCACCCAGCAGCTGTATTTCTGCGGCGCCAAAATGGTCGATGGTATGAATTTCGGCCCGCTACTCCCCAACGTCGGCCTGTTCCAAATTATCTATAGCTCGGTGCTAAACAAGGTTGGCACTATCTCTATTTCATTTACTGCCTGCCGCAAAATGCTGCCGGACCCCGAGTTTTACTCTGAGTGTTTGCAAGCGTCTTTCGACGAATTAAAAGCCGCCTGCCTTGGCGAGACAAGTCCGAGCAACACCACCAGCGAGGCGCAAACCACCTCCTAACGAAAACACGCTTGCGACAATGAGAAAGCCTGAATAAGCTGGTGGGCAAACCAAACACACTTGCCCACCCAGGAAGGGATTTCGCCGACCATGAACGATAGCCACGACCTGCGCCTGATAATTGAATCTCGCATTCCCGTCATCGTCATTGAAACCTGGGAAGAAAAGCGCGCCTTAACACTGCTCTCTAAACTTGGCATTCAACTGGGATTACCGGTGTTTGCATGGTCGATTACCGAGGGCCTGCGCCGCAGCGATTACGATCAAGCCGCTAATCAGCCCCTAACCGCCGAGCCCGAAGCGGCGCTCAAACATATTCGCAGCGGCAAACTCGCGGGTATTTATGCGCTCTGTGATATCCATCCTTTTTTAAATGATGAACCGCGTATCATCCGCCTCATAAAAGACATCGCATTAGACGCCGAGGAAACCGGCCAAACGCTAATCTTAGTAAGCCATGCCATCGACATTCCCAGCGAATTCAAACGCCATAGCGCGCGCTTTAACTTATCGATGCCCGAAGACCACAAATTGCGGGCCGCAGTTTACAAAGAAGCGCAGGAGTTCACCGCCAGCAAAGGCCGCAAAGTCAAAACAGACCGCGACGCGCTAGACAAACTCATTAGCAATTTGCGCGGTCTTCCACTGGAAGACGCAAAAAAATTGGCACGTGGCGCTATTTTTCAAGACGGCGCCATCACCCATTCCGACATCGCCGCGGTGAACAAAGCCAAATTCGAATTGCTCGATATGGATGGCGTTTTAAGCTTTGAATACGATACCGCCGACTTCGCCCACGTCGGCGGCCTATCTAAATTAAAGGACTGGCTGAGCAAACGAGAACAGGCATTTAACCGGCACGGCGACGATGCACCCAAAGGCATTATGCTAGTAGGCGTGCAAGGTGGTGGTAAAAGTTTAGCGGCAAAAGCGGTCGCGGGGCTCTGGGGTTTACCCCTACTGCGTATGGATATGGGCGCGCTCTACAATAAGTTTTTTGGTGAATCAGAACGCAATGTGCGCGAGGCCCTAGCCTTGGCAGAAACCATGTCACCCTGCGTGCTGTGGATAGACGAAATTGAAAAAGGCATAGGCAGTGACACCCACGACGGCGGCACCTCGCGCCGCATACTCGCTACATTATTAACGTGGATGGCAGAGCACAAGCAGGCGGTATTTGTTGTCGCCACCGCCAACGACATTCAACGTCTGCCACCTGAACTCATCCGCAAAGGCAGACTCGACGAAATATTTTTTGTGGATTTGCCAAGCGAAAAAGTCCGCCAAGACATTTTTGCTATTCATCTTAAAAAGCGCGGTTTCGGACTTAAAGATTTTCGCTGCGCCGAACTCAGCGCCGCCAGCGACGGTTTTACCGGTGCTGAAATTGAACAGGCCATCGTCGCCGCCCGATACTCTGCCAGCGCCCGCAATGAAAATCTAACTACCGCACACATACTGCACGAAATCTCCAGCACCGTGCCGCTGTCAGTCACAATGAGTGAACATATAGAAGCCTTGCGCCACTGGTGTCAGAGTCGTGCCGTGGCGAGCGACTAATACATAAGCAAGCCATCGAACTCGAATTACGGCATACTAGCGTCTTCAAAAATTTGCACATTACACGGAATACTCATGCCATTATTGCCCCTCGCTCACCTGCTCTGCCCCATAGACCAGAGCGAGTTACAGCAAGATGGCAATACCTGGCGCTGTCAGAATAATCACTGTTTCGACATTGCCAAACAAGGTCATGTAAACCTGCTGCCAGTGCAAAATAAGAAATCACTCGACCCCGGTGACAGCAAGGAAATGATTGCCGCACGCCGGGATTTTTTAAATAGCGGCGTCTACCAGCCACTTGCCATCGCGCTGGCAAATACCGTGGCGAGCCTGTGCCACGGGCGCAAGCAGTTAGCGGTATTAGATGCAGGCTGCGGCGAGGGCTATTACCTAAATACGGTCAGTGAAACCTTGATACAAAATGACGCAGCGCTGTGCGCAACGGGCTTAGATATTTCAAAATGGGCGGTGCGCAGTTGCAAAATTCGCAACCCCAATCTCAACGGCCTTGTGGCGAGCAACCGGCAAATACCATTACCAGACCAAAGCCAAGACATTGTTTTATGCACCTTTGGCTTTCCGGTATTCGACGAATTTAAACGTGTTTTAAAACCGAATGGCCATATTGTCATGGCTGACCCCGGCCCCGAACATTTAATAGAATTGCGCAGCCAAATTTACGACACCGTGCGCCGCAATCCGCCGGCCGATATTAGCGCCGCGCTAACGGACGGCTGGCAACTTAGCGACAGCATTAATGTGCAATTTACCAGCGCGCCCCTCAGCGCTGAACAGTTCGAACATTTACTGGTGATGACACCGCACCTGTATCGCGCCAGCCGTGAAGGTCGCGAACGCGCAGCGAAATTACAAAATATTGCTATTAGCGGTGACGTGCTCATTCGCGTAATTAGCAACAGTCACTAAACTGACTATGCAGTTTCAATGATTGACGTGTCGAAGAGAATGTCGGTGCGGCTATCTGAAGGGAGTTATTTAAACTAATATAAAATGCAGCCAAAGCTATCGAACTAGCTTTGGCTGCAAAACGTAAACTAGATTACGTTGCGTGCAATGATCATGCGCTGAATTTCACTGGTACCTTCGTAAATACTGGTAATACGCACATCACGCGCCAAACGCTCCAGTGGGTATTCGCGGTTATAACCATTGCCACCTAAGATCTGTAAACCGGTGTAACAGGCGCGGTTCGCCGCCTCAGTGGCAAACAATTTCGCCATCGAGGCCTGCTTGCCAAAATCGCCACCGCTCTCTTTAGTAAACGCAGCCTGCATTAACAGCAAACGCGCCGCTTCCATTTCGGTATAGGCATCTGCCAACATCCATTGCAAACCCTGGAAATTAGAAATAGCCTGACCAAATTGCTGGCGCTCTCTAGCGTAGTCCCGCGCGTAGTCCAGGGCGGCCTCACCCAGACCCAGCGCCAGCGAACCGACGCCGATGCGCCCGCCAGCAAGCTCGCCCAAGGCCACTTGATAGCCGCGATTTACGGTGCCCATAAGCGCCGAAGCGGGAATGCGGCAATCATCAAAATATACAGGGTTAGTCGCAGAGCCTTTCTGACCCATTTTCTCTTCAGCGGGACCGACACTCAGACCAGTCGTTTCACGCTCAACCAGGAAGCACGAAATGCCCTTGCCGCGCGGGGCATCTTTGTCCGTTACCGCCCATACCACAAAAACACCAGCGTACTCGGCACTGGTAATATAGGCTTTTGAGCCATTCAGAACCCAGCTATCGCCATCGAGCACTGCGGTGGTTTTCATACCTGAAGGATCTGAGCCTGCACCAGATTCTGTTAAGCAAAAGCCGGCCGCCAGATATTCGCCGGAGCAAATTTTTGGCAAGTAGGTGCTTTTCTGATCCTGACTGGCAACCGCTTGAATAACTTCGGCGACCATATTGGTTACCGAAACCGTCACGGCCGTAGAGGCGCAACCGCGCGCCAAACCGGTAATAGCAAGGCTGAATGCAATGGTGCCCGCCTCAGTGCCGCCATAGTCGGCACCGACGTTTAGCCCCATAAATCCGAGATCGGCAAGCTTTTTAAGATTAGCTAAGAATTCGTCCTTGCCTTTGCCTTCATCCAATTTAGCGGCGTTTGGCACCAGCTCTTTGGCCGCAAAGTCAGCTGCGGTTTGCTGAATAAACTGCTGCTCTTCAGTAAGGTTTAAATTCATTACACTTGGCCCTGCTAATTGAAAATCGAAGACAAAATAATAAAAACCAGAATCCTGTAAGCGCTCGGCGCTTCCAGGTATTGAGCGCTAAATCACATACGCTCAATAATGATGGCTGGCGCCATGCCGCCGGCAGTACACATGGTAATTAGACTGCGCTTTAAATTGCGACGCTCTAATTCATCCAATACTGTGCCGATCAGAATAGAGCCAGTGGCACCAATCGGGTGACCTAAAGCCATTGAACCGCCGTTAACATTGATCTTGTCGCGGTCAATATTTAACTTGCGAATAAAGCGCTCAAGCACCACGGCAAACGCCTCGTTAACTTCAAACAAGTCGATATCATCAACTGTCAAACCGGCTTTCTTGAGCACTTTTTCAGCAGCGGCAACAGGCGCATTGAGCATTAGGGTTGGGCAATCGCCCATGTTTGCCATGGCCAATACTTTAGCCCTTGGCTTCCATCCCTGTTTGGTCGCGTACTCTGGTGAGGCTAATAGAATTGCCGCCGCACCATCGACCACACCCGATGAATTACCTGCGTGGTGAACGTGATTTATTTCAATGCCAGGATATTTTTTCTGCATTAACTTGCGGTAGGTTAAGCCATTTTCGTCCAGCTCTTTATCCGCCAGCGCGGGGAAAGAAGGCTTGAGTTGCGATAAGGACTCAAACGTGGTGCCCGGGCGGGGAAACTCTTCTTTATCCAAGGCCAAGCTGCCATCTTCATGATAAACAGGTACAACGCTTTTCTTGAAGTAGCCATTCTCGATAGCGTGGGCAGCGCGCTGCTGGCTCACTACCGCCAGCCTATCCAAGGCTTCGCGATCTATGCCTTCCAGTGTTGCAATCGTATCCGCACAAACACCCTGATGGCTTTGTGGGTGACTTTCACGCAAACGCAAATTGCCACTGTCCATAATCTCCGGCAAGCCATTGTCGTGGCCGTAGCTCGACATCATCTCGGCACCGCCAGCAATCACCACGTCTTCCATGCCAGACATGATCGACGCCGCAGCGATGTTCACGCTGGTAATACCGGAACCACAAAAGCGGTCCAGGGTGACGCCACTGGAGCGGATATCAAAACCCGCATCCAATGCCGACATGCGTCCCATGTCGCCAGCGTGACGACCGCGCTGACAGCTAGTACCCCACACCACGTCATCGACGTCGGCGGTATTCAAATTATTGCGCTCAACAATCGCTTTAAGCACGCAGGCGCCCAACTGCTGGGGGTGGATTTCTGCCAATGCACCCTTGCCTAATTTACCTATGCCACGCGGGGTACGGCAGGCGTCTATAATCCATGCTTCACTCATTTTAAAATCCTCTGTTTTAGCGGCCTAGTATTTACATCAGCCAGTATTTTCGATTTACGGTAAAACACCTTGCTCGGCAAGCTGCGCTATTTGTTCACTGCTGTATCCCAAACCGCTTAATACAGCGCTGGTATTACTTCCCGACGCTGGCGGCGAAGCCGGTACCGACGGTGCGGTACGGCTGAATTTTGGTGTTGGCGCCGCCTGTAAGATACCGTCAGTGTGAAGGTAGCTTTGACGGAATTTATTATGCGGGTGCTCTGGCGCCTCGCTCATAGAAAGGATTGGCGCAAAGCACACATCGCTGCCTTCCATGATCGCGCACCACTCATCGCGGGTTTTATTTTTCATAACCGCAGTGAGCTTTGCCTTTAATTCCGGCCACTTTGATTCATCGCTTTGCGAGCAAAACTCACTGGCATCCAGTTCGGCTTTTTCCAGTAGTATCTGAAAAAATTGCGGCTCTAAAGAACCAATCGACACGTATTTGCCGTCGGCGGTTTGGTAGCTGTCGTAAAAATACGACGCGCCATCGAGCAAATTCACCCCGCGCTCATCACGCCAGCGGTCACTCGCCATCCAGGCATACATCATGTGCATTAAGGCAGCGGAACCTTCAACCATCGACACGTCCACGACCTGACCTTGGCCGGAGCGCGACGATTCAAAAATGGCGCACATCAAGCCAAAGGCGAGGAACATGCCGCCGCCGCCAAAATCACCGACCAAATTCAACGGCGGCACCGGTTTTTCACCCGCTCGACCAATGCTGTGCAAGGCGCCAGACAGCGAAATATAATTAATGTCGTGGCCTGCAGCCTGCGACAAAGGGCCGGTTTGACCCCAACCGGTCATGCGCCCGTAAACGAGCTTTGGGTTTCGCGCCATGCAGTCTTCTGGACCAATACCCAAACGCTCGGCAACACCTGGGCGAAACCCTTCAATAAGCGCATCTGCTGTCGCACAGAGCTTTAACACAATCTCCACGCCCTCAGCCGACTTTAAGTTGACCGCGATGGACTTCTTGCCCCGTTCACTGACCTCTGCAGGCCGCGCTTTAGAGGAGGATTTACGGGTAATAGAAATAACTTCCGCCCCCATATCCGCCAGCATCATGCCGCAAAATGGCGCGGGGCCGAGGCCTTCAATTTCTATTACACGCAAGCCAGTCAAGGGGCCCATATTTACTCTCCTGCTAATCCATCAATTCGACAAGCAAAGACTTATTTAGGCTGCATACGCAGACCGGCGTCCATACGAATGCACTCGCCATTGATGTAATCGTTCTCGATGATACTGGTGACCATATGCGCAATTTCATGCGCGCGACCAAGACGCTTAGGAAATAATGGCGTGCTGCTCAGGGCTTGATAAACAGGCGCTGGCAATGACTCAAACATCGGGGTGTTGATCAGACCCGGAGCAATGGTATTTACCCGAATACCCACGGTTGACAAGTCCCGTGCGATGGGCAGAGTCATACCCACAATACCGCCTTTACTCGCGCTGTATGCAGCCTGGCCAACCTGGCCTTCAAAGGCGGCAACAGAGGCCGTATTCACGATCGCACCGCGAACGCCGTCTTCATTGTCAGGCGTATTCTTAGCCATTTGCTCGGCGCATAAACGCAACACATTAAAGGTGCCGGTTAAATTTACCGCCAAGGTTTTTTGCCACAAATCCAAGGGGAATGGGCCGTCTTTACCCAAAGTCTTGCTGCCTGTTGCGATACCCGCACAGTTCACACAAATATGAATGGCGCCAAATGCGGCCATAGTGGCGTTCACACCGGCTTGAACCGACTCTTCGCTCGTCACGTTCACGTCGGCAAACATAACCGCGTCGCCCAACTCGGCAACGACTGCCTCGCCCGCCGCTGCGTTCATATCGAATATCGCCGCCTTAGCACCAAGGCTCACTAGACGCTTAACAATCTCTAAACCCATGCCCGACGCACCACCGCTGACAACCGCGACTTTTCCTTTGATATCCATTACTTTCTCCAAATGAGGGTAGGGACCGCACACCGCGGCAACAAAATAGACTTGTGCGCAATACTCCACCTCTATGGCAAGCAATACAATGACGCAAGAGAAGACAAAAATAGACATATTGTTATAATGCGGCTTCAAGCTAACTTGAGCCTAATACGGTGCGATCTCCGACTATCTCAATCTACTTCATTCAGGCCTGCCTAAAGAACCTAGAGCACAGGCCCGATATGCAGCGGGAACTACTCGCCAAAAATCATATTTCACCCCAAATTTTGCAATCGACTACCGCGCGTGTACCCGCGGAGAACTATGCAAACCTGCTCCGCGACACCATGCAGGAAATGGACGATGAGCTAATGGGCTACGGTAGCCTGCCCCAAAAATTAGGTTGCTGGACTACGATGGTGGAGCTAGCGGCCAACTCAAATAACCTCGGCGAGGCCTTAAAAAAACTGACGCGATTTTATCGCCTAATAACCTGGGGCTTAGAGACAAGGCTTAGCAGAGACGACAGCGGCAATGCATTCCTGTCACTAAATCACAGCAATCAACAAGATCACCCGGCACAGTTCGATCCCTATTTGTATGAATCCTTTTTGTTCTACATCCATCGCACCGCCAACTGGCTAATTGGTCGCCAGATCCCACTGCACGCGGTAGATTTTTGCTTTGCGGAAACAACGCACCGCTCGGTGTATTGGGATATGTATTTTTGCAAAGATATTTATTTTCAGCAGCCGGTATCGCAGCTGCGTTTCTCAGCAAGCATGTTAGATTTACCAATCGCGAAATCGGCACAGGCAATTAACACTTTTCTCAACCACGTTAACCAAGCAATGATCACCCAAGTCTATGCCCAAAAAAGCTGGCACTATAGAGTGAGCACACAACTGGAATCGCGACTCCAAAGCAACCCTTCGTTCAGCGAGTTTGCCAAAGGTTTTAATGTACACCCGCACACATTGCGCAACTATCTGCGCGACGAAGGCTTTCAATACCAGGAAATAAAAGACCGGGTGCGTCGTGACAGCGCTATTTTCTACCTGAGTTCACAGGGTAAAAGTGTCGAAGAAACCGCCACCCTCACCGGCTTCTCTGAAGCTAGCGCCTTTATTCGCGCCTTCAAAAAGTGGACGGGGAATACGCCAATTCACTATAAACGCACATCATAATTAGTAACCACGCCCAGCCGGTTTTTTTATAGCCGGCCTTTATATACAGTATTTAATGACTGAATTTCTGTCGATATGACCGTGGCGTCAGACCCGTTTTACGCTGAAATAAACGATTAAACGAACTGATATCCGCATAACCAATACGTCGCATTATTTGCTCCGACGACATGCCGGTGCTTTCCAATAGTTTTTTAGCCGCTTCAATACGCAAATTTTGCAAATAGCTATTCGGTGTATCACCCACTGCTTCTTTAAAACGTCGCATCAATGTTCTGGAGCTGACATGGCATTGCGTGGCAAGGGCATCCAAAGAAAACGGAGACGTGAGATTTCTTTCAAGATGGTCCTGCGCTGACAGTACCAGAGCATCACTGTGCTCCTTTTGTCTTGGCAATATTAAATACGGTGTTTGCTGGGTTAAATTGGTATCGACCAATAATGTTTTGGCGCATAAAGACGCCACGGCTTTACCCATGTAGCGCTCAACTAAAATTAATGCTGTGACCATTTCAGCGCCATTTGCACCGCCAGTTATTAGACGTTTTTCATCGACGACTAACTCGCCCGCGCGCAATGCAATATCGGGGTAACGCTGCCCAAACTGTTCCGCCAACCACCAGCTCGTGGTGGCAGCCAAACCACTCAACAAACCGGTTTCTGCCAATACGAAACTACTTGTGCAATGGGCGCAAATAATACAACCATTGGCGTACTGGCGACTGAGCCAACTCACAATCGCGCTCATCGCCAACAATTTGTGACTGAAGGCTTTGCCGCCTGGGTAATTCATCGCAGGTAGAACAATGATACTTCCTTCGTCGAGATCTACTAAGGCGCCGTCGACGGCAACCCGCAACCCCGAAGCGGTTCTAACCGGCGCACCGTCCTCGGATAAGACTTGCCACTCAAAAACACCTTCCTGCCGTTTGTACTGCTCACGCCAATGGGAGTTTGCGACTAAATATAAATCCTGTGGGTTGGCCAAGCTTCCCGCATAGCAATCTTCATACGCTAGCACATAGACCTTAGGCATTTTTCACTCCACTATGCTCAACACCATCTCAAGCCCAAGTGTCACTATCAACGTATTTAATGTCAATACAGACACTACCCCGCGCTGGCGTAAGCCTATAAAGTACGCTTTCCAAAAAAGCCTTCCAAGAAGAGTATTACGACTATGTCCCTCCCCGAACTGCTAAAAAATCGACTGCAATTGCCCGCTGTTGCGGCCCCCATGTTCTTGGCATCTGGCCCAGAGCTGGTCATCGAAACCTGCAAGTCCGGTATGGTTGGCTCTTTTCCCGCATTGAATCAGCGCAATAGTGGAGGGTTTGAAGAGTGGCTCAACACCATAAATACAGCGCTGGCAAAATATGAGCAAGAAACGGGTAAAAGAGCGGCACCGTTTGCGGTGAATCTGATCGTCCACAAAACCAATCCTCGCCTTGAGGCAGACCTCGCCTTATGTGTAAAACATAAAGTGCCGATGATTATTACCTCGCTTGGCGCAGTTAAAACAGTGATTGATGCAATTCACGGGTATGGCGGCTTGGTATTCCACGACGTCATCAATGCACGTCACGCACGCAAAGCAGCAGACGCAGGCGTAGATGGTTTGATCGCCGTTTGCGCAGGTGCAGGTGGCCACGCGGGCAGCACCAACCCCTTTGCACTGGTTGCAGAGATACGTGAATTCTTCGACAAGACGCTTTTGCTAGCCGGGGCTATTTCAAAGGGTAGTGATGTTGCCGCCGCACGCATGATGGGCGCCGACCTCGCCTATATGGGCACACGGTTTATCAATACCCAAGAAAGCTTGGTACAGCCTGAATACAAGCAGATGATCGTAGATTCCATGTCCAGTGACATCGTCTACACGCCAAATATCTCAGGGGTATTCGCCAACTTCCTCAAGCCCAGCATCGTGAACGCGGGACTAGATCCTAACAATCTGGAAGCTAAAACAGATATCGATTTTGGTGAAGAGTTAGAGGTAGATGCTGACCACAAAGACGGAGACAAAGCGGGCGGCGCATGGAAGCAAATTTGGTCTGCGGGCCAAGGCGTTGGCGCGATACACAATATTCCAACAACAGCTGAACTGGTGTCGACGCTGATAGCGGAATATCAAAGCGCGGCAACAGCATTTAATAAGCCATACTAATATGTAGCTTAACAACACGCGGTGCCTCTATCTCGGCACCGCGTATTTTAACCCCCACCATAAACTGTAATGTGATGGTTACGGCTATTTCTTCCATCACTTAGCTTCAAGCGCGCATCTTCTAAACGACTCGCAAACGCAGCTCACAGCACTACTGCCTAATACGTTAAATCAGTGATCTATTGCTCAACAATAAGCTCAATTTCCAGTCGCTTTTGCGCGGTGAGTGAATTGCTGACAATACAAATTTTCTCTGCTTTAGCCAGCAGTGTTTCTGCTTTCTGGCGCGAGGCCTCTGAATCTATGGTCAGCGCGACTTTCGTAACAATCTCGGTAAATTGCATTGTCCGCTCGACCTTATCGAGTACGCCGTCTGTCGTGCAACGGATGGCCTGCCATTCCAACTTCGCGATAGAGGCAACCGTTCGAAATGATAAAACAAAGCAATTCGCCGCCGCGGCCAATAATAGCTCCTCCGGCGACCATTTATCGCCCGGACCACCAAATTGGCTCGGTGCATCAACGTCTAATGTAGGTAAATGATCAGCAGAGACCTGCAAATGGTTATCTGGCTTCGCGTTGACTACAACTGAATAGTGATGGGGCAAACTTTCCATTAGGTCATTCCTTTTTCAGTAATATAGCTAGATTAAAAATAGTGCCGGTATACCAGCGCCCGGCCTCTGACACCACATTGTATGATGCCAAGTAAGAAAGACACAGTGATTCCTGCAGGCCACCACCGTATGTATTTATCAAACGATGCTCATCGACAGTGAGGGGTACACAAGCGCTATAATCCACAGCAGCTGAAAACAGGTTTATATTTACATAAAATAAAGTATTTTCCACCACATACAGGCTTTCTGGTCGCGATTCAGTCTATAGTTAGCAATGCAGATACTGGTGCTTGAGAACAATGTGACGCACCATTTTTAAGATGAGACGCAGATACAAGCGATGCCAACATTCTCAAAAAATTTACTCACCGCCGCGATCATAAGCAGTCTACTAGCCTGCTCCAGCACCGACACCCGCGACGCTACTCAACTTGATATCCAGCCCCCCAGCGCTGAAGAAGTCACCGCGCTATTAAATCTCAAAAACAGCGGTGAAAATGTTGATGTTAGTGTATATCCCGAAGACAACATACTCGCGCTCAATGCAGAAATGCGCTACTTCGTAGAAGAGAATGTACCGGCCGCTCTGTCGCCACGCGCCCGCTTAAGTTATCTGCTCGACAGCATGATCAGACCCTCGCAGCTAGGTCTTGAATATGACCCCGGCATTACCCTCAACGCGACTGAAACATTTCAACAGCGCACCGGAAACTGCCTATCACTAACGTCACTATTTATTGCCCTTGCGAGAGAGGCAAGGCTAAATGCCTATTACAACGAGGTCACTATTCCACCAAGCTGGGATATGGTTAGCGACAACAGCATGGTGTTCTACAAGCACATCAATGCCATCGTTGACTTTGGCAATGGTGACAAAGAAGTAGTCGACCTCAGTGTCGACAATTATGAATACCACTACCCCCAACATCAGGTGAATGAGCAGCAGGCCGCCGCACAGCATTACAATAATCGCGGCGCCGAGTTTCTCAACAGCGGCGAAAATGACAAGGCACATCTGTATTTTAGACGCGCGCTCTTTCTCGACCCGAAAGCGGGGCATATCTGGGGGAATTTAGGCACCTTACTTCGCCGACAGGGCCGCACTCTCGATGCAGAAATTGCCTATCGGCACGCGCTAACGCTTAACTCCAACGACCAAGTAGCTATTAGCAACCTGGGACGTCTTTATAGTGAGCAAGGTCAACACGCAGAAGCGCGAAAACTGGAGATAATTGCTGAGAACTTTCGAAAACAAAATCCCTTTTTACTCTATAGCTATGCAAAGGCTGAGTATGAAAAAGGGGCTTACGAAGAAGCGCTAGATTTAATCCAGCAGGCTATTAAGCTGCGGAAAGATGAATATCGATTTTATAGATTTGCGTCTCTAATCTATTTTCGCCAAGGAAATTTAATTCGTGCTCAGCAGTTTTCTGATAAAGCCAGCAGACTTAAGCTGAGCTCAGAATAAGATATTAACAGGCACAAAAAAGGCGCCAACCGGCGCCTGATTTAGCAAATCCTTTGCTAAAAACGGTTAAGAATTTATTAATATTTCCAGCTCAGGCTTAAACCCACGCTAGTACCGACTTCTTGCTCAAGAATTTTGACGTTAGTACCGCTGCTATTCTTTTGCTCAAACTCGCGGCTTGAATCCAATAGATTCGTTACCTTGACTTTAAGTGAAAGATTTTCAGTTGGGTAGTAATTGTAAATTACATCCAGCGAGCCAAACGGCTGCTCAAACGCATCGTCATTACCCGAAGTACCAGCAAAGAAAATACGCTCACTAGATATGTTGTACAGTATAGATGCACTGTGACGCTCATCTGGCGAATCGTATCCCAATGACGCGTTAACAACATATTTAGAATGACCGGTTAGACGACGATCCGTATTAGTCACTTCATTGTTACTAGTGATGGCAATTTCCGAATCACTCAAGGTTACATTACCCGAAAGGAACAAACCCGCCGGCAATGTTTTAAGGCCCTCAAATTCAACGCCGTAAACTTCACCCGAATCGCCGTTGATGTAACGCAGTACCGTGTCATCATCTGAACCAGCGCCCTCAACCTGCTCAATCGGCCGTTCTAGATCCTTATAAAACAGCGATACCGTGAAGTTATCACCGCCGTCATAATAGAACTCACCACGCAAATCGAAGTTACTAATATCCGTTGTTTGTAACCCTGGATTACCAAAAACCCGGACATTTAGCTCGGGATCAATATATGCAACATCCGCTAGTTCACGAAGATCAGGACGAACTACCGTCTCACTCGCACTAAAGCGAATTTGAAACTCATTGGCACCCAGCAAGCTCATACCCGAATAAGTCACGGCAAAAGTTGAGTAGATATCATCATTCTGAACGGCAAACTTCTGATTGGGATCTTGCAACTGCTCAATTAACTGCTGATTAAACACACCGGTAAAATCGAGAAGGTTCACCGGCAACACAGCCTGCTGATACTCCTCCCAACGGGCGCCCAATGTAATGCGCCACTCTTCAGTCATCCGAAAATCTAAACCGCCGTATACCGCCCCTATCTTCTGAGCAGCAACGTAACTTTCATTACCGAATCCAGACCCCATCGCAAGATCAAAAACATTATTTAAGTCATTGATTCGCTCATCAGTGAATACCGTTTGCGGGGTACCGACTGTGGCATTCGTACCGATGTTCGCGGTATAGCCGTAGTACTCTCGAGTTTTTTCTGAGTTCCACCAACCACCAGAAACGATAAGTTCGCGACCGTCAATATCGATTGGTAATTCAGCACGCCCACCCCAACTCTCCACATTATCTTCCAATGCCAGAAACTCAAACTGGCCAGCGGTAGACGACTGTGAAATGAAAGGGGTTTCTGGCGATGTGTTTCTATCGATAGAACCGGAAAAACTCGTCGCATTGGGAACATTTGTTGTGGCCTGAGCATCCGAGTAAAACCAGTCAAAGCTCAACATTTTCAACGCTGGCACTGGCGAAAATTCGCCCAAACGATGGCTACCCGTAATTTGCGTCAGCTCGAGCTCGCGCTCCTCTAAGCGAGTATCATAATTAACTCTGGGACGGTTTTCTGTTGCGGGATTATTGCTAGAAAATCCAGAAGTAATACTCGCCTCGTCAGCGTCGTTTTGAATAACATAGTGACTCAGCTGTATTGTATTATCTTCGGCGTACTCCGCGCCCAATACAATTGCCAAAGTTTTTCGCAGTTCGTAAACAGTCCGCTGAGACTCAGAGAAGTTATCGCTCGGATTACCGATACTACGTTTAATCTGATTTTTATTACGATATTCTTCATCGTAACCCCAATTTAAGGACGCGCCGAGTACTAAGTCGTCACTCACATCCCAAGCGTTGCCAAGATCGATTTTGATATCACGATCAGGATCTAGCTTGCCTTGGTTTAATGCCACATTGCGATTTAAAGATAGAATTAAATCGCGCTGCACTTGCTCCGCTTCTAAACGACTAATAGCGTTACCGGCGGCATTCTCAATATCAAAGATGTTGCTTTGCGACAAATCGCCTTTATACCGACTGATTGCGTTTGTTAACGCCTGCGGCATTGATCCCGAATTATCGGAATAGGTTAATCCGTCATCACTTTCGGTATTAAATCCGGTACCAATGCTAACTGCTGCAACGGGCCCACTTGGCACACTTCGAGTCCGAATATCAATCGCACCACCGCCAAAGTTAGCTGGCAGTTCCGGCCCCCACGATTTTTGAACCTTCAGAGATTCAACAATACTTGAAGGGAATAGATCCAAAGGAATAACACTACGCGCCAAGTCAGGCGACGGCACGGCCGCACCATTAACTGTTACGTTGCTATAGCGCTCGCCAAGACCACGTATATAAATAAATTTACTGTCTACTAAAGTAACACCGGTTACTCGACGCAAAGCAGCTCCAATGGTTGAGTCACCGGCACGTGCGATGGCTTCAAAACCCAGAAAATCAGCCGAATAAGGTAATTCCAGGCGCTCATCAGTCAAAGAGGCAGCAACACTCTGTAATCGACCGACCACGACCACTTCCTCTAGCGAAGCCGGCGAGAATTGCTCGCTGGTATCTACGGCGACGCTCTGAGCCAAAGCCGTGCTGATCAGTCCGCTGCTTGCCACTGCTACGGCTATAGAAAGCTGCTTTCGCGCAAATCGTTTAATTAGCATAATCAAAATCCTAAGTGCTCAGGAAAATGCCCTCACGAGCGGAGGGCGTTCTAGCGCTGTACTTGCGGGTCGCAACCCGCATTTCCTGTGAAACAGGTATTACTTTTAATACTTAGGGATTAAGAGGAGCGCTTAAACCTACAGTCCAGCCAGCCAACCAGTCGTCGCCAGCATTTGCGCCACCGAGGTAGCTTGGTGTTTCAAAGTAAGCGTCAACCGCAGCCACATCGGTAAGTTGGGTTGCTTGGTCGAACACTGCGGTGCCATCAGCTTTAGTCAAAGTTGCAGCCGTTTTGTAACCTCGGCTACCAACACCACCAACAATCAAACTTTGCGCTGGAATATCGGCGCCACTTATAACCACGTTATTAACGTTGCTGTTTGCAGGTGTATCCGCATTACCACCACCAGCCAACCAATTGTTAATATCGAACATATCAACTCTGTTGCTTGCTTTCGTAGGCTCGCTACAAGCTATTAGGTTACTGCTTGCCTTACTTACACCGTCCTGCGCCGCTTTAATCGTTTGTGGACCTTCCGTGTTATCTAACTCAAAGCACTCGTTACTTGCCATGTTTACTGCGTTAGAGGTAACAATAGAGTTGTACATTTGGAAGAAAACGCCTTCGCGAAACAACGGCCCTTCGGAATCACCCTTAGAGGTAGCGTTGACACCACCGTTTTCATCGATACTTGATGTAATACAAGTCATGTTAGAGATGATCATATTAGTCGTTGGTGTAAACGCATCACTACGTCCGCCACCAGTGTTATCGCCTTCAATACAGCGGTTAGCACCTGAGGTGTGAACAACCACAGCGTATTGAATCATGCCGTTATAACCTTCTGAGTAATCGATTGAATCATCACCCACGTTAACAGCGACCAAGTGGTCAATATTCACCGCACCACCAAAAAACTCGAAGCCATCATCTTGCGAGGTATAGGCTTGTAGGTAGCTAAGAGTTGTACCACTGCCAACACCGTTAAAGGTAAATGCGTTAAGCTCGTTACCGTCGACAACCTCGAAACCTGCGTGCTTCACAACCACATATTTCATTACCCCAGAGCTCTCAGCGTTGTTGTTACCACCGTAGGTCGCTGGCTGCCCCTCTGCTTCTTGGTTACAGTTATGCGGGTTATTCGCAGTGGCAGTGAAATCACTAACCGCACCTGTACCTGAACCAGTTGCAGTACCGTCATGACACTTGTTAGTCATACCGTTACCGTTGATTTGAATACCGCCCCACAGACCGCGATCATCTTCAGTCGCAACGCCATCAATATCTTCGTCGGCAGTGAACGTGATCGGTGCGCCCTCAGTACCGTTTGCAAAAATTTGCGAACCGCGGGTAATACGCACATAGCTATCTGGACGTTTAAACACCATGGTGACGCCAGCTTCAATATTTAACTTTGTGCCTTCGCCTTCTTGCAAAATTGGCGTACCTGATGCGGCCGCTTGGCTATCTACGTCCTCACCAATAAAGAGGCTGTCGGCAAATTCATGCACGCCGGAGATCGCAGAGAAAGTCACTTCGTCAGCAGTGATCGGATTCGTAGAGCTAACAAAGTTGGCAGAATAAAAGCAATCTGCACCCACTACCTGACCTTGGAATGTGTTGCCATTCTTAACATAAGACGCACACGGATTATTGTTGTTGCCACCGCTGTTATTCGAGCTATTATCTTGACTATTATCAATATTAGTAGGGCTTAAATTAATATCGCCGCCACCGCCACAAGCAACAAGCAGTAGGGCTGATGACATTGCTGTCAGTGCAAAAAGCTTTTTCATATTTACTATCTCCGAAACCAACTCTAAGGATTTTCTAGGATTGAATTTATGTAGCGTATGGTAGGGAGACTTGGTGACAGATATGTGAACAGTATGTTGCAGTTATGTGACACGTTGTGAGCGGAAACACCTTGTTCATTTTTACGTAGAGACTAATAACGCACAGAGAATTAAATAGCGCTATAAAAACCGCCTGGCTAGGAATGCGGAGTACACAAACAAAAATGCCGCTGTAAACAGCGGCATTTTAACTTTCTAGCATCAGCTAAATTGCTTAGCCGAAGGGGTGGCGCAAGACAATTGTCTCTATCCGATCTGGACCAGTAGAAACGATATCGATGGGCACACCGACAATTTCTTCGATACGACGAATATAAGCGCGGGCATTTTCTGGCAATTCAGCTAAGGATTTAGCACCCACAGTCGATTCCGTCCAGCCTGGCATATCTTCGTAGATCGGTGTAATGGTGTTGTAATCTTCACAATCAAACGGTGCGGCGATTGATTCGCCAGCCGGGTTTTTATAATCCACGCACATACGAACGGTTTCTAAGCCATCCAGTACGTCAAGCTTGGTCAGACACAAACCGGTCACACTATTGATTCTGACTGCTTGGCGCAAACCAACGCCGTCAAACCAACCGCAGCGACGCGGACGACCAGTTGTTGCGCCAAACTCATGGCCTTTCTTAGCCAGGTACGCACCAACATCATCAAAGAGTTCGGTAGGAAATGGACCACTACCGACACGGGTGGTGTATGCCTTGGTAATACCCAGTACGTAATCGAGATACAAGGGACCAAAGCCACTACCAGTCGCGGTGCCACCTGCTGTGGTATTCGACGAGGTAACAAAGGGGTAAGTGCCGTGATCGATATCCAGCAAAGAACCCTGCGCACCTTCGAAGAGAATGTTCGCACCCTCTTCGCGGTATTTATGCAGCGCACTGGTTACATCCGTCACCATTGAACGCATTTCTTCTGCCATACGCAGCGCGTCATCAAGGGTCTTTTGATAATCAACCGCCTCAACTTTGTAATATGAGGTCAGCATAAAGTTGTGATATTCCATCACCTCTTTTAGCTTTATCGCGAATCGCTCAGGGTTGTAAAGGTCACCTAAGCGCAAACCGCGACGCGCGACTTTGTCTTCGTAAGCTGGCCCAATACCGCGACCGGTGGTACCAATTTTTGCTTCACCACGCGCCAATTCCCGCGCTTGGTCAAGTGCAACATGGTAGGGAAGAATAAGCGGACACGCTGGACTTAAACGCAGACGTTCGCGCACGGGCACGCCCTTAGCTTCAAGTTCGCCCATTTCTTTTAATAGGGCGTCGGGTGCCAATACCACACCGTTGCCAATCAAGCAGGTCACGCCTTCGCGCAAAATACCCGACGGAATCAAATGTAATACGGTTTTTTCGCCGCCGATAACCAAGGTATGGCCCGCATTGTGGCCACCTTGAAAGCGCGCAACAGCCGTCGCCTGATCTGTAAGTAAATCGACGATCTTGCCTTTGCCTTCGTCGCCCCACTGGGTGCCCAGCACCACTACATTCTTGCTCATATCCGCTTCTCTGGATAAAGGTTAATACACTGACTCACAACCACCGAGCCCAATTAATTCAGCGATACAACACACCACTGTTCTTGCTCTTTGCGAACTACCCTGTCACATGCCGCGTCGGCATCTTGTCCTGGTAAACCGCAAATTACCTTTTCACCCGACTCGCGCAAGGACTGCACAAACTGCCACTGCGCAGGACTCGGGTCGTAAGGTGCAAATATCGCCGCCGGCTCAGTCACCGGAGACAACAAGCCCAATAGAGCTTTTAAATCGATACTAAACCCAGTAGCCGGACGTGCGCGCCCGAATACTTCACCGATGTCGTCATAACGACCGCCCGACGCCAGCGCCTGACCGTGTTCGCGAACCAGTGCGGAAAACACAACGCCCGTGTGGTAGTGATAACCACGCAGCTCGGCAAGGTCAAAATAGAACTGCAAGTCTGGAATACGCAGCGCCAAGGTTTCGGTTAGCTGCTCTAAACTGGCAATCGCCTCAATGGCTTCCGGAATATCAGCAAAAACCTGCCGGCCTTTGGCCAATACATCTTTGCCGCCGTGCAATTCGTTTAATGCCAACAAGTGGCCAGCGACACCGTCGCTCACCGGTAAATTCGCCACAAAAGCGCGCAATTCAGTCTTGGCTTTGCGCTGCAATATATCGAAATAACTCGCTTCTTGTTCAGCGTTTAGCGTTGCTGCCTTGATCACCGCACGGTATACACCCACGTGACCGGTATCTAAGGTAATGCCATCAAGTCCGGCAACCCGCAGGGTTTCCAGCATCAGGCAAATGATTTCTAAATCACTTGCTGGGCTGTTATCGCCGTACAATTCAGCGCCCAACTGAATGGGAGAGCGCGAGGCCAATGGCTTTTTAGGTTTGCTATGCAGCACGCTGCCTGCGTAACAAAGCCGGACTGGGCCTTCTCGACCCAAACTGTGCGCATCAATGCGTGCAGCTTGCGGAGTGATATCAGCACGCAAGCCCATCATTCTACCGGTGAGCTGGTCAGTTACCCGAAAGGTCAACAAATCAATGTCGCTACCCAAGCCCACCAATAATGATTCGGTGTATTCCAACATAGGTGGAATCACCAACTCATAACCCCAGCGTTTATAGAGGTCTAAAAGTTGCCGACGCAGTGCTTCAACCTGTGCCGCTTGTGCGGGCAACAGTTCCTCAACACCGTCCGGGAGTAGCCAACGATCTACCGAAGTCATACGCGATTTTTGCTCTCTTGATCAGCCATCAGACTTTATCGCAGCACACTCAATAAAATGAGGCCCGATAACATACTTATTAAACCGACAATGCGAACAGTTTTAGTGTCCATATCTGCCATCCGGTATGCTAGTAACCGCCATCTTTCTGGACTCAGAAACGGCAGCAAACCTTCAATAATAAGTACCAGACTGAGAGCCACTGACAGTTCCTGCCACATGCGCTTTGCCTGCCACAAACATAAAAAATCCGCGCTGCCCAAAGACGTTTCGGTCTCGGATCAGCCCGGATGTGTGAATGATACCACACTCCCCGCTATAGCGAGGAGTGAAAGGGTAACTTATCGCTTATCCGCACCCTGCTTCAGGTAACGGAAGAACTCGCTTTTACTGTCGACGACCAAGAGGTCACCTTTATTACTAAATGACGCCCGATACGCTTCTAAGCTGCGAACAAAAGCATAAAACTCAGGGTCGGCACTATAAGCTGCGGCGTAGGTGCGGGCTGCTAATGCATCGCCCTCACCGCGCAATACTTGCGCGTCACGGTAGGCGTTTGCACCGATAACAGTGCGCTGACGATCAGCCGTCGCACGAATTTTCTCAGCCAATTCGCGACCAGTAGAGCGATGCTCACGCGCTTCGCGCTCACGCTCAGACTTCATACGATCAAACACCGACTGACTAACCTGCGATGGCAGATCGATACGCTTAACTCGAACATCAACTAACTGGATACCAAATTCGCTAGTAGTGATCTCGTTGAGGTCGCGAGTTAAATCGGTCATCAACAAATCGCGCTCACCCGACACGACTTCATGGAAGGTACGCTCGCCAAATTTGTTACGCAGCCCAGTATTAATACGCTGAGCCAATAAACCCTCGGCGCGAATTTCCTCACCATTGGTCGCGGTATAGAACTTTTGAGTATCTATAACACGCCATTTGGCGTAGAAATCCACATCTAGTGGTTTTTTCTCGATAGTTAGAAACCGCTGAGTCGGCGCATCTAAGGTCAAAATACGACGTTCGAATTTACGTACCATGTGCACAAACGGAGTTTTAACATGCAGACCCACGGCGACATCGGGATCAACAATTTCACCAAACTTGAGCAGTACGGCCCGCTCAGTCTCACGCACGATATACAAAGAATTGAACGCCAGCACCAGCGCGCCCAGCAATAAAATGACAACGGTAAAGGAACGATTACCCATGTTAGCGACCCTCTCTGCGAGTGGTTTGCGTATCGCGGCGTAACTGCTCAACCACCTTATCTGTCAGCACACGTATATCGACTTCTTCTTGAGAACCCTTGCGAACAGTCGCAGATTTATCCATTAATTTATCGATGGGCAGATACATCATATTGTTGCCGCCATCGACATCGACCATCACTTTGGTCGCGTCAGTGTATAAGGTTTCTAAGGCATCTATATACAGACGCTCACGGGTCACCTGCGGTGCCTTGCGATACTCAGTAAATAAGTTTGCGAATCGCTGCGCCTCACCCTCTGCCCGTGCCACAACCTGCTCTTTATAGGCCTGGGCTTCTTCTAGTTGGCGCTGAGCCGCACCGCGCGCCTCAGGAATGATGCCATTTGCATACGCTTCGGCTTCGTTCTTTAAACGTTCGCGATCCTCTTTGGCTCGTGTTACGTCATCAAAGGCGTCCTGCACTTGCGACGGCGCTTGAGCGTCTTCAATATTGACCTTGGCTACCAAAATACCGCTTTGGTAGGTATCCAAATAAGCCTGCAGGCGCTGCTGAGTATCAACCGCAATCTGTTCGCGGCCTTCAGTAATAACCTGATCCATTTTTGAGCTGCCCACCACGTGACGCAGCGCACTTTCCAGCGCGTGCTCCAAGCTGAGCTCAGGGCTTTTTACTTTGAGAAGGAAATTGGCAGGATCGGCTACCGTGTATTGAACCGACAAGGCGACATCAACAATATTTTCATCTTCAGTTAACATCTGACCGCGACTGGCCACGCCACGTACTTTGGTCACATTGATCTTGTTGACTTCATCCATCAGCGGTGGATTCCAGCGTAGACCTGGCATTACCGTTTCGTGATACACGCCCAGACGCAAGACCACTGCCCGCTCCTGCTGGTCGACCTGATAAAAGCCGAACAAGCCCCAGACAATAACCGCTAACACGCCAAAGATAACAAACGTACTCGCGCCTATTTTGACGTCCCCACCATTACCTCCACCGGGTTTTTTACCCCCGCCAAAAATACTGTTGAGCTTTTCCTGAAGCTTTTTTAGCGCCTCATCTAAATCCGGCGGCCCTTGGTTTTTACCACCCCAAGGATCGTTGTCTTTGCCACCACCCGGCTCATTCCAAGCCATAGCCCTCTCCTATGTTATCGTATTGTTCGCTATTAAATTATCACGACCGTATTGGCCTTCGCACAGAATCAGCGATCCAACGACTTAATGTCCGGCGGGCAGTCTAGCAGAATTCTTCCTGCGTGCTAACCGGACGCGTCGAGTGCAAAAGCGCTTCGCTTACTGACTCGTTCGACAAAAATCGCTGCCAATCCGACTCCAGCAAGCGCAGCTGTAAATCCTGCGAGCCATCGTCATTGAGTTTTTCATCAAGCACGGCGCCAAGACCATAGAGCAAGGCGCGCAAACGACCTTGACCAGCGCTTAGTGTGATAGTCGTTTCACAGATTTCATTACCGAGAATGTCGCTTAAAGCCTCGTAAAAAAGCGCCAACCCCTTTGAGTCGCGGGCAGAAAGCCAAACCCGCACCGGCCTACCCATATCGTCACGCTCTATACGCGGCTCGACATCAATCAGGTCAGTTTTGTTATAAACCTCAAGCAGCGGAATATCGCCCGCGCCGATTTCCGCTAACACACCAACCACTTGCTTTATATTGTCGCTGCGCTCAGGGTCTGCACAGTCAACAACGTGGATCAGCAAATCAGCCATCGCGGCCTCTTCCAGCGTTGCTCGGAATGCCTCGACCAATTTATGGGGGAGATGACGGATAAAACCAACCGTGTCGGCCAAAATAACAGGGCCGACGTCGCCCACCTGAATACGCCTAACCGTCGGGTCAAGCGTCGCAAACAACTGGTCCGCAGCGTAGACATCTGAGGTCGTCAACACATTAAAGAGCGTCGACTTACCGGCGTTGGTATAACCCACTAAAGATAAGGCGGGGATCTCAGCGCGACGCCGCGCCCGCCTAGCCTGTTCGCGCTGCTTGCGAACCTTTTGCAGCCGCGCCTGAATACTCGTAATACGCGCACGCAATAGTCGGCGGTCAGTTTCAAGCTGAGACTCACCCGGCCCTCGCAAACCGATACCGCCCTTTTGCCGCTCAAGATGCGTCCACCCCCGCACGAGACGTGTGGACATGTGCTGAAGCTGAGCAAGCTCAACCTGCAATTTACCCTCATGGGTATTCGCACGCTGAGCAAAAATATCGAGAATCAAACCAGTACGATCAAGCACGCGACACTGCAGCTCGCGCTCGATGTTGCGTTCTTGACTGGGAGAAAGGGCGTGATTAAACAGCACGATCTCGCCTTCATTGGCGATTAGCGCTTCGCGAATTTCTTCGAGCTTACCGGTACCGACGAATAGTCGAGCATCCGGCCGCTGACGCGAGCCGGTGATGAACGCAACTGGATCCCCCCCTGCGGAGGTGACCAGCTGCACAAATTCGTTGGAATCTTCTCGCTCGTTCTCACTGTGAAAATCCAGATGGACGAGAATTGCACGCTCACCGGAATTAGGTCTTTCAAATAGCAAGGACGAACCTCAATTCAAAGAATTGCCGTTATTCAGCGTCTTCTTGTTCTTCGTCATCTTCTGGCGGATGCGCCATCGGCAAACGAACAACACGAGACGGTACAACGGTAGAAATGGCGTGCTTGTACACCATTTGGCTAACCGTGTTTTTCAACAGCACAACAAATTGGTCGAAAGACTCAATTTGGCCCTGAAGTTTGATACCGTTAACCAGATAAATCGATACCGGAATACGCTCCTTGCGAAGAATATTCAGATAAGGGTCTTGTAAGCTATGCCCTTTTGACATGGTGTAGCCTCCTGTATGCCCAAACCGGGCGTTGATAAAACCTATCAATAAAAAGCAGCAATATGGATCACAAACCTGCGAATTAGTTCGTAATCAGACTGGGTAATTTGCAGTATACCGTAAGTTAATGTCCTACGGCAGCGCCAGATTGCATCAAGACCTTATTTAGCTGAGATTCCGTATTTTCGCCAGAATCTAACCACATCAAATCTGACCAACCCCGCAACCACGTTAATTGGCGCTTAGCTAACTGACGGGTGGCAATTAAGGCTCTCTCAAAGGCTTCGCTCTTGTCATAATCGCCCCGCAAATGCTCCCAGACCTGGCGATAGCCCACCGCCCTAATCGACGGCAAGTCGGGATGGAGGTCCCCACGCGCCATTAAGCCCGCAACCTCATCAATAAAACCGCTATCAAACATCTGTCGCAAGCGCTGCTCAATACGACGGTGCAATACCGCGCGATCTGGTGGCGCAATCGCAAACTGATGCACTTGATACGGCAATTTCTGCTCTGATTGCCTAGCCTGCCATTCGGTCAACGTAATGCCGCTGATCTGATAGACCTCCAGCGCGCGCGATAATCGCTGGGAGTGGTTGGGGTGAATACGCGCCGCCGATTCTGGATCGACAACGGCCAACTCCGCATGCACTGCCGGCCAGCCATTTTCCACCGCCAACGCATTAATTTTGGCGCGAATCGCGGGGTCGGCACTGGGCATGTCGGCCAAGCCTTCCAGTAAGGCTTTGAAGTACAGCATGGTGCCACCCACCAACAGCGGAATACGTCCCGCCGACGCACTAGCCGCCATTGCCGCGAGTGCATCGCGACGAAATTGCGCCGCCGAGTAGGGTTCTGATGGGTCGCAAATATCAATCAACTGATGGGGGTAGCGTGCCAAAGTATCGGCATCAGGCTTTGCGCTGCCAATATTTAAACCGCGATAGACTAAGGCCGAGTCCACACTGATGAGATCGCAGGGCAAATGATCGCTTAACGCCAAGGCCAAATCGGTTTTACCCGCTGCGGTCGGCCCCATTAAAAATATGGCCGGCGGTAAATCACTTTCGGTATCTAAGGATGAGCTAGCGACCACGTAAAAACCATTTATCCAACTCAGCCATTCCGACTTGCACCCAGGTTGGACGTCCGTGATTGCACTGGCCACTGCGCTCGGTCGCTTCCATATCTCGCAGTAAACTGTTCATTTCGGGCAGCGTTAAGCGCCGATTAGCCCGCACCGAACCGTGACAGGCCATGGTCGATAGAATTTCATTTATGTGGGCGCGAATGCGATCACTGCTGCCGAACTCCAGCAAATCCGATAGCACATCGCGAACCAACTGCTCTACCGAGGTGTCCGCCAATATGGTTGGCAATTCGCGAACAATGACAGACTCTGCAGCAGCGCGCTCTACCCTCATACCCAACTCAGCAAATACATCGCTGTGCTGCTCAGCGCAGTCCGCTTCGCGCTCGCTGACCGCCAAATTCATCGGTACAAGCAATGGCTGGCTGCGGATACCCTCGCCATCGCGGGCGTTTTTCATCCGCTCGTAGGTAATGCGTTCGTGAGCCGCATGCATATCGACCAGCACTAAGCCCTGCTGGTTTTCAGCCAGAATATACACACCTTTTAATTGCGCCAGGGCGTAACCCAGCGGCGGTGTAACACTGTAATTCGCTGCGTTATTAACCGGCTCCTGAGCCTGTAGACGCTGGTAAGCGGCCTGTTGATCAGCAACACCCGACGTATTCGAGAACGCCGCACTAGACCGATACTGAGGCTGATAGCCATCCACCGAGTTAAAGCTCGGCGCGACATCAAGCGCCGCGCTAGAGCCCGCGCCGCTGTCGGCCAGTGCCATCGCCGCTTGGGTTTCCGGCATCGCCAGCATTGGCTCGCCAGAGAGCTGAGGCACCGACGCATTTTGCGGCACAGTGTCGGGACGCACATCCGCCAGCACTTTGTGCAAGGTGCGGAAGATAAAATCGTGCACCGTGCGGCCATCTCGAAAGCGCACTTCGTGCTTAGTCGGGTGGACATTGACGTCAACCGACGCCGGCGCTAACTCTAAATACAAAACAAACGCGGGATGACGCCCGTGAAACAGGACATCGCGATAGGCCTGACGCACTGCGTGCACCACTATGCGGTCACGCACATAGCGGCCATTGACATAAAAATGCTGCAAGTCTGCCTGACTGCGGGAAAAGCTCGGCAGCGCCACCCAACCCCACAATCGCAAGCCCATGGCTTCGCGATCTATATAGAGCGCCTGCTCCATAAAAGCGGGGCCACACACCGCGGCCAAACGACGCTCTTGCTCTAGCTGATTATCTGCGGGTTTGAGGCTGTGAATTGCACGACCATTGTGACGCAGAGAAAAACCCACGTCGTAGCGACTCAAAGCCTGGCGCTTTACCACCTCGTCCAGATGGTTAAATTCGGTTTTTTCGGTACGCAAAAATTTACGGCGGGCCGGGGTGTTAAAAAATAAATCTCGCACCTCAACCGTCGTGCCACGTGGATGGGCAACGGGGGCCAACACCGCTTCCATATCGCGACCTTCACTGCGCGCAGACCAACCAGAGTCACTGCCTTCGCGGGCCGTACTTAAACTTAAGCGCGATACCGAGCTAATACTAGCCAACGCCTCACCGCGAAAACCTAAACTCGCCACTGACTCCAAGTCTTCAAGGACCGAAATTTTACTGGTGGCATGACGACTAAGCGCTAATGGCAAATCGTCATGGGCGATACCTTCACCATCATCGCGCACGCGAATTAACTTCACGCCGCCATCTTCAATCTCTAACTCGATTCGGCGAGCGCCGGCATCGAGACTGTTTTCAAGTAACTCTTTTACAACTGAGGCAGGGCGCTCAACAACCTCACCGGCTGCAATTTGGTTCGCCAAGCGCGGATCTAGTAAACGGATTTTTGTCATTAGGAAGCGGGAATCTTTATTTTTTGACCGACGCGGATATCACTACCCGACAATTGATTATGGCGCTGCAAATCACGCAATGGCACATTGTAGCGATGCGCTATACCAGACAGGGTATCGCCGTTTGCAATGACGTACTCCCGCACACTCGACCCAGGCGTAGAACGCCCCCCTGCCGGTGTGATATCACCGCGTTTTACCGCTGCAAAATAGGTATCTGGTGGCGGACTTTCACGGAAATAGCGATCAATACCTTCATATATTGCCTGTGCCATTTTGCCTTGATAGCTCGAGGTTTTTAATTTACTCGACTCATGCGGATTTGAAATAAAACCCGTTTCTACCAATAAGGAGGGGATATCGGGCGATTTCAATACAGCGAAACCCGCTTGCTCAACACGTTTGCTATGCAGTCGCGAAATTTTTCCCATCTCGCCCAATAACTGGCCACCTACACTTAAACTCGCGTCCAGGGTTGCCGTCATCGATAGATCTGTGAGCACGCCCGCAAGTACCTGATCTTTATCAGACAAACTTACGCCGCCAACCAAATCCGCCTCGTTTTCACGCTGTGCCAATATCCGCGCCGAGGCACTGGTCGCTCCGCTCTTAGAGAGCGCGTATACCGAGCTGCCATTCGCACTGGGATTGGTAAACGCATCGGCATGAATAGATACGAAGAAGTCAGCCTGAGCTTTTCGCGCCAAATCGCGGCGCTTAGCCAAGCCTACATAGTAATCACCGTCGCGGATCATCACCACGCGGTAGCCTTTCTTGCGTTCAAATCGCTCTTTTAAACGCAGTGCAATCTTGTAGACAACCTCTTTCTCTTTAACCCGACCCGGGCCGATGGCGCCAGGATCTTCTCCACCGTGACCGGCATCAATGGCGATCACGACATCGCGATGAGAGCTATTCTGTAAACTTTTAGTGACCCTTGGCGCGCTCTTGGTCGCACTGGCCGCCGTGGATGTACCATCGCCGGAGCTCTCAACTTTATCTAAAAAGTCTACGACCAAGCGATCACGTAACTCGCCACTGGCGGTGAGCAAAAAGCTTCTTACCTGAACGTCGTCGCTAAGATCAAAAACAATACGCAGCGCGCCACCTGGCTTCTCCGCATGACGTAAGCGCGTAATGGGGCTATTGGTAAATTCGAGCTTGCTGGTATCAGAGGTAAGATTGGCGCCTTTTATATCAATAACAAGGCGTCGGGGATTGTCTAGCGTGATCAGTTCATGCTCTACCGGCCCGCTTAAGTCAAACACCACCCTACTGTGGTCAGGTGCCCGCCAAAAGCGAACGTCGCGGACTTCTGCAGCCTGCGCAGTGGCCGCAATAAATAGTAAACCGCACAATAATGCACTGCTAATCCGTTTCATATTCGCTCAACTGCGCCAGAATTTGCTGCCCGCGTAAGGTATTGCCACGCGCGGCAAGAAGGCGGCCCACTCCCTGCGGTTCAATGCTAACCATTATGTCGGCAGATGGCAAAAAACCGCTGCCGCGCTGGGGCCACTCAATTAAACATATTGTATCTTGCTCGAAATAATCACGGATGCCCATATACTCCAGCTCTTCCGGATCACCGAGACGATAAAGATCAAAATGATACACAGTGACCGCCTTAGACTTAGCTGGTTCCGCGCCAAAAACTAAATCTTCGTAGGCTTCGACCAAGGTGTAGGTAGGGCTTTTCACTGGCCCGATATAGCCAAATGCACGCAAAACACCTCGACAAAATGTGGTTTTACCGGCGCCAAGCTGCCCATCCAAATAGACTACTGCGCCACGGTGCATTGCAGCGCCGAACAGTTCTCCCGCCGCAACGGTTTCGGTTTCGCCGTCAAGATAGCGCTGCATACCCGTTGATCACACCTCGTAAATTATCAATAACATCACTTGCCAGCATGCCGCGCTCACCACGCTCGGCAGCGCAATCCGCCGCAGCGGAGTGCACTGCCGCCGCCAAGCAGGTCGCCAAAGTGGGCTCGCAACCTTGGGCGACAAACGCGGCAATAACGCCTGCGAGCACATCCCCCATGCCGCCAGTCGCCATTCCGGCATTGCCGCCGCTATTTAAATACATCGACGACTCAGGCGACGCGGCGGCAATAAGCGTACCCGCACCTTTCAATAACACCGTCGCTTGATATTTATCTCGAATGGCCAAGGCGCTAGCAAAACGGTCTTTTTGCAACTCGGCGGTACTGCAAGCCAATAGTCTCGCCGCCTCGCCCGGATGTGGCGTGAGTATACGTGGCCCGCGATGAGATTGCAGGAGCTTAGGCTCTGCGGCAATCATATTAAGCGCATCGGCATCAAGCACCACTGGCTTATCACTGTTTAATGCCGCATTTAACAAGTCATGGCCCCAGGCGCTCTGCCCCAAGCCTGGCCCCAACACCAACACACTCGCTTTTGCCAATAAGGGCAGGATATCCGCGACGACGTTAACACCGTGCACCATGATTTCGGGCCTAGCGCTTATAAAAGCGGCGACATGCTCTGGCCGAGTTGCGCATGAAATCAAACCGGCGCCACTGCGCGCTGCCGCTATCGCGGCCAACAATGCCGCTCCAGCCATACCCGTATCGCCACCAATTACCAACACATGGCCAAACATGCCTTTATGACTATTGCGGGGACGCACGCCCCACCGCGCCAGCATCGATGCGCAATTCAATTGCTCGATCTTTGCGGCACCGCTTTGCTTGAGTTGACTGTATACGTAGCGTGGTACCGACAGGGAATCGAACACCTTAACACCGCCGCAGTCGACACCATCGAGGGTGTATAAACCGCGCTTTCGGCCAATAAAACTGACCGTAAGTGAAGCGCGAATAGCAACGCCAAGCCGATTACCGGTATCACTGCACAAGCCCGATGGTACATCTATCGCCAGCACCGGCGCGCCACTGTCATTAATAGCGGCAATCGCCTGAGCATATTTTTCACGCACCGCACCCGTCAACCCAGTTCCCAGCATCGCGTCGACGACAATTGCTTGGGGATCAGGACTTGCCCCCGTCCACGCTTGCACCGTCACGCCAACATCTACCGCAGCTTGCATTGCCAACGCCGCATCGCCACTCAGCGCCAAAGGGTCGGCCAAGGCCCACACACGAACGGGCAAACCATGCTCCGCCGCCAGTACCGCAATCAGATAGCCATCCCCGCCGTTATTACCACCTCCGCAAAATATTTCTATCGGCGAGCAGTCTGGCCAGCGCTGCTGCAGTTCACGGAAAGCAGCCAATGCAGCTCTGTGCATAAGGTCAAAACCACTGATACCACCGGCAATCGCGAGTCGGTCCAGCTCCCGCACCTGCGACGCGGTATATAGTAGTTGCTCAGCGATTATGGACTCACTAGGCGTGGTCAGTGACATACAGCGCTTCTCGATTATGTGTTACACATTCCTATCATAGCGCCCAAAGCAGTGCTGGCAAACTTAGCTCCCAGGAACTTGGGTAACACGACACCAAAACTAATATGCTGACGCAGCGATTACACTATCAAGCGAATCTCGAATAAGCTGCTCTTTCGCGGCCACCTTTTTAAATAGCGTACCAGCAGCCTGCTCTACCACGTACTGAGCCAAGCGATCTGGCGAAACCGACTCGGCGGGAACACCCGCATCAACATCGCCATCAGCCTCTGCGCTGACGATGCTTTTCTCCTCCTCACTCAGCAAATCCTCATACAATTTGATGGCACCGTCAGCCTCAAGGCTCTGACGCACAACCGGCAACATCGCCAACTGCGCAAGCTCGGCCCCTTCAGCTACCAACAATTCAGTCGCTGCACTGCGAGGCGAGTGCAGCAATTTTTGCAAAGTACCGGGCTCCATATTGGCCACGATCTCTTTCAGTATTGGCCCCGCCACCGGAATGGCATTTTCCGCTGCGCGGTTAATCATAATTTCCAGCAAGGCCGCCTCGGGCTTGTCATTTAAATCCCGGGCCACATCAATCACTAAGCCAAGTGGCGGTGGCAGTAGAACCCGCACTAGCCGATCATCCAAAAAACCGCCCTTTGCCGCTAACTGATCAACCACCAAATCAATACCGGATTTGAGCTTTTGGGCAAAGGTATTAGCTAGCACTTGTTGAAATTTGGCTTGGGCAGCCAGGGACATACCATCGAACATCGATGCACAACCGGACGTCAACAGCGTCATAAACACGAAGGCAATTACACGCAATTTTTAAATACCAGCGAGAGAAAACTCAGAGGGAAGTGCCGAAATGGCGGCGCATTCTAGCAGAACGCCAAAAGAACGGTAGTGGCGCCGCAAACAACAATTACAAAAAGTATTCCTGAAGATCGACTGCCACTAGAAAGAACAAAAACTGAATCGTAGCAACACGCGTCAGAATAGACCTAGGATAGACTAAACGCGAAATCCAAGGCGACATACAGACGCGCCCCAAGGGTGTAAAATGCCCAATACGACCACGCTCATTAGGCAACGGCAACTTGATGTCCATCACCTCGACCAATCTTGACGAACTGGCCCAGCAGATTAAAGCCTGGGGCAGAGAGCTTGGCTTCGCCCACATTGGCATTAGCCCCGCCACTAATGCTGCCCACGCAGAGCATTTGCGCAACTGGTTGGCAAAGCAATATCACGGCGACATGAGCTATATGGCCGAGCGCGAAGGCCTCCGCGCTGCGCCGGCAGAACTACTGCCAGGCACCGTCCGTGTTATAAGTGCGCGCTTAGATTACTTACCCGACGGCGAAAACTGTGAAGAAATCTTAAACTCACCCTCTAAAGCCTATATTTCTCGGTATGCACTGGGGCGCGACTATCACAAACTCATCCGCAAACGCCTGAGTCAATTGGCGGAGAAAATCAGTGCCGTCGCCGGTGGCAGTCACCGCGCCTTTGTCGATAGCGCACCGGTACTTGAGCGGGGCTTTGCCGAACAAGCTGGCTTGGGCTGGATAGGCAAAAACAGCATGCTGATTAACAGCAAAGCGGGTTCCTGGTTTTTCTTAGGTGAGATTTATACAGACCTGCCCCTGCCTACCGACCCGCCGCAAGAAACAGGTCATTGTGGGACTTGCCGCGCCTGCTTAGACGACTGCCCAACGGGCGCCATTGTGGCGCCATATCAAGTGGACGCTCGCCGCTGTATTTCTTATTTGACCATTGAGCTGAAAGACAGCATTCCAGAAGACTTGCGTCCACTAATGGGAAATCGCGTTTTCGGTTGCGATGACTGTCAGCTTGTATGCCCCTGGAATAAGTTTGCACAAACAACTACAGTAACTGACTTCTCGCCCCGCCACCAACTCGATAACAGCGAACTAGTCTCCCTATTTTTATGGACCGAACAAGAGTTCCTCGACAATACCGCTGGCTCTGCCATTCGGCGTATTGGCTACCAACGCTGGCTGCGTAATCTCGCCGTAGGGATTGGCAACGCGCCGGCAAATGACGATGCGATTCGCGCACTTCACACCCAATATGCCGTAGCGGATGAGATGGCTAAAGAACACATTACGTGGGCGCTAAACCGACTGCAAAAGATGTCATCGAAATAAAAAACGCCAATAAAAAAGCCCCTGTGAAAGGGGCTCTATATTTCGAAAATAACGTCTTAAAAAGGTAGTGAATAATTCAACATCACGCTTTCGCGCCCCTCACCCTCGTCGCTGTAATTTACGTTTAGCGCCAAGCGAGATTTGTCGAAAAGCACCGCCGCACCAATACTGGCATCGACAAAGTTGTCTCCGTCTGCGCGATAGCTCGGCATGCGGTAACTTGCATAGCCTAAATTGGTATTGGTGACTTCAATAGTTTCATCCGCATCCTCAAGCTCTGACACAGAGAACACCTCAGCATAAAGATTAATACCGCCATTCACGCTTAAATTTGCCAAAAGTCCTGCGCGAAGCTGGCGACTCTGACGACTTTGTTCACCCCATTGATAATTAGAAACCGCACCGCCAGACTCGGTGTAGCCATCTACCGCACCGGTCAAGAAACGCGCCCCCAGCGCTGGCGCGATACTGATATTTTTAGATGAGGAAAGTTCGTATGCCACTTGACCGTCAAGATGCCAGCCGTAGCCGTCGCTGCCACCTGACGCCGTTAATGCGCGATCACCCAAATTAAAGTGCCTGTCTAAATCACTGTAATCAATCACATTCAGACCGGCACTACCCTCCGCCAACCATTGGCCATCGCGGTAATTAAGCAAGCCACTCAGACCAACACTGCTGGCAGAAAAGTCTGCGCCGTCGGTGTCAGTTTCGTGCTTAGACATACTGAGCGCCGCGCCCAAACTCATCGCAGGTGATACCGCACTATTGTAGCCAAGGGTTAAATGGCTGGTTTTCTGATCGCCACCACTTGGCGTATCTTCGTTTGCACCACTGGCATTAATAAATAATCTATCGGTATTTTCAAACCAGCGATTTTCCCTGAGCATTTGCGAGAGGCTGTCGTGCTGCGTGCGCGCAATTCCAAGTGCAATGCCCGACAGACGGCCAACCAACTGCGGCGCCATCACGACATCAATAAGATAATCACCGGTAATCTCGCCCACTTTGGCGGTCGGATGAACGCCGTCGTTAAACAATAATTTACTGGGGTCAGCGTTTGTGCCATCGATACCAAATACCGGATGCTCAATACAGTCGCCGTTGCTGTCGTCGAAACACATATAGCGCTGATCAAATGTACCCAGCGGGCCAAACGCAATATTAGCGCCGTTGGCGAATCCATAATCCTCCGCATTGGCGGCTATATAGGTGATCACCCCAGCTAAATCCACTGGAATAATATTAGCCGAACTAAAATTCGCGAAGGTCATTAAGGCCTGATTGTAACCCGCGGCCCCCGCCGATATTGCCGCCGCCGAACCTGGAACGACAAAGTTTTGTGCCTGCGCCGCTGCGGTATTACCCAAGTCAGGTAAATTGCTAAGCATGATATAACGTCCGCCGGCCGCACTGATGGCTGATACACCAGCGATCAGTGTCTGGGCAGAATTTACAATACTCGCCTGGTCAAATGCGGTGCCGTTAAGGAAATCATTGCCGCCACCGTCTATCAAAATTAAAGCATTTGAATCAATGGTATTGTGCTCTGTTAAATAGGCAGGTCTAGCAACTGCACCACCCGCGGGCAGGGCGAGACCGGTGCCGTTTATCGAGTTTAAGATATCTGCCGTTTCGTAGCCGCCGACAGCGTAGTTTGTACCCCCACTTACAGCAGGATCAGTCGGCAAGCCAAGCGCCGTACCCAAATATTGCGGGGCAATATTGGCATAGTCGCCCACGGTAAAATCGCCGTTTCCATCACCGACCCTATTAGTAAACCGGAAGCCGAAGTTGCCACTGTCTAATAAGCTATCGCCAAAGATAAGCAGCTGACTAAAATAGCTCTGCGCAGACACAGGCGAGCACATTAGGGTAGCCACACACAGTGCGGTCAGTTTTCTCATAGCCATATACCTTCTTATTATTTAATTGTTTTAGCCGTCAATTCATCCAGCAACGAAGCTAAATCGAAACAATAGCTCCATCACAAGTATTCATCGACAACATAGAGCACTACGAGACCTGTTTTAGCGGTAAACAACAATACGGGTAAATACAGATAGCCTAGGGCCGGTCCACACTAATAAACATAGAAGACAATTCGCACTAAAGCAAAGCGACGGCACTAGGGAAGGAAATAAGATAGGCAGGCTCGCGCCACACTAAGTAGTGACAACGAGCAGCCAAGGAGGATTTAAGAAAGGCGTAAAAAATGCTCGCGGTAATAACTCAACTCCGCAATAGAATCGTAAATATCATTCAGCGCCAAATGGCTCGCACTTTTTTTCAGGCCGCCGCTTAGATCTGGGCGCCAGCGTTTCGCCAATTCCTTTACACTGCTCACGTCCAAATTGCGGTAGTGAAAAAAGGCTTCCAGAGCCGGCATTTCGCGGGCCATAAAACGGCGGTCTTGGCAAATGCTATTGCCACACATCGGCGACGCGCCCTTTTCGACATGCTTGTCTAAAAATGCCAAGGTTAAGCGCTCGGCCTCTTCCGCCGTAATGCAGGTATCTTGCACACGCTTGGTTAAGCCAGACTGCCCATGCTGACGGGTATTCCACTCATCCATGCCTGCCAAGACCTCGTCCGGCTGATGAATAGCCAGTACCGGGCCTTCTGCTAGCACATTTAAATTGGCGTCGGTCACCACCGTGGCAATCTCAATAATGTGGTCGTTGATGGTATCTAAACCGGTCATTTCAAGATCGATCCAAATCAAATTTTGAGTCTTGTCCATAAACTTGCCTTCACGGTGAATAATCAATTGATACTGCTGTGATCTCGAACAGTAATTGCAAACTAGCTACTTTTTTCAGTCTGCCTAGAACATGAGCTAGTTAACGCAGATTGTCGATTGTAGCAGTACATAGGTTAAGATGGCGCTTCTTAGGCGAATGAACCTTCATGACAAAACGTAAACTCAGCCGCCAGCAACGCTGGCGCATAGAAAAAGTACAGGCCGAACGCAGCGATCGCGCGAGCAAACGCGACTCAAAGCTCGACCAAGCGCTGAGCGAAGGCGAGCTCGGCGCCGAGCAAAACGGCCTTATTGTAAGTCATTTTGGCCAACAGGTTGAAGTTGAAGGCGAAGGTGGCCTAAGGCAGCGCTGTCATGTCCGCGCCCACATCGACGGCCTAGTCACCGGCGACAGCGTCACGTGGCGAGAAGGCAAACCAACAGGAGTAGTGGTCGCCTGCAACAATCGCGAATCGCTATTATCTCGCCCCGACAATCACGGCAAGTTAAAGCCCGTTGCCGCCAATATCGACCATATTGTCATCGTCATTGCCCCCGAACCCCGCGCCCACGCCAATTTAATAGACCGGTATTTAGTTGCCGCCGAGGCCATCGGTATTCGACCGATATTACTACTGAATAAAACCGATCTAATTAACGACGACAACCGCGAGTATCTAGACAGCATGCTGACGCGATACCAAGAAATTGGCTATCCAGTCACCCGCGCGTCCACCGCTGCTGAACGCGGCCTCGACGAATTAAAGCAAACTCTATGCGGACACATCAGTGTTTTTGTCGGGCAATCCGGGGTAGGAAAATCCTCCCTGGTCAATAGCCTACTCCCCGGCACAGACACCCGCATCGGCGCACTGTCTGAAGCCACCGCAAAAGGCAAACACACCACCACCACCGCCCGTCTCTTTCATTTTCCCGACGGCGGCAGTCTGATCGACTCCCCCGGCATCCGCGAGTTTGCGCTCTGGAATATGGATCGAGAAAAAGTGCTAGCCGGTTTTATTGAATTTCGACCATTCCTCGGCATGTGCCGCTTCCGAGACTGTAAGCACGAACACGAACCGCGCTGTGCCTTGCTAGATGCAGAGGCAGAAAACAAAATTCGTCCCGAGCGCATGGCCAGTTACCGACAAATCATCCAAAGCCTAAACGAAGAGTGAGCTGAATCGTCATCTCACTTTGCTAGAATGGATTCACTGACGAGTGAGAAAACCGCGAGATTCATTGTCCCAATTAATAAGCGTGCAATTAATCCATGACATTATGACGTCGCTTCGCTAGCACAGCTCCTGTTACAATTTGGCGTCACCTAAAGTACAAGTTGTTTACTATGAAAAACTGGCCACTATTAATTGAAACAAGCGACCTCGCTGAATCCCTGCACGATCCGAAATTATTGATTTTGGACACCAGCAGCGCCGCTAATTACGCCGAACACCATATTCCCGGAGCGGTGCATATAGCGCCTGCAGAACTACAAAGTGGCGTTAAACCCGCTGTTGGAAAGCTACCCAGCATTGAGGCCTTAAACGCGCTATTTACAAAAGTTGGCCTGACGCCAGACAAACATGTTATCGCTTACGACGACGAAGGCGGTGGCTGGGCTGGCCGCCTAATATGGACTTTGGACGTAATTGGTCACCACAATTATTCTTACCTCGACGGCGGCTTGCACGCGTGGCTACACGCCGGACAACCTACTGAGAAAGTCCCGAATCATCCCGCGCCCACTAAGCAAGACATCACCATTGATAGTCTGCCGATTGCCGAGATTGAAGATTTCATCAGCCTGCTCGACAACAGCCAGCTCGCAATATGGGATGCGCGCTCACCAGAGGAATACCGCGGCGAAAAAGTATTGGCGCAGCGCGGTGGCCATATCCCCGGCGCGATCAATTTAGATTGGTTAGAATTAATTGATCGCGACAATCAAATGCGCCTCAAAGATTTGACCGAGTTACAAGCTCGCTTAAACGAATTGGGAATCACCGCCGACAAAACCGTCATCACTCACTGCCAGACTCACCATCGCTCTGGCCTCAGCTATTTGTTGATGAAAATTCTTGGCTACCCGCATATCAAGGGCTATCACGGCTCTTGGGGCGAATGGGGGAACAGTGAGACGACGCCTATTGAAATCGGTGACCAAGCGCAGTCAAGCGCGAACACGCCCTGATTTAGAGTCACCATTTCAGTCATAACAACCACACCGAGCATCGGCAAAAGGACAGCTTGTGAAAATTGCGTTTATTATTTTGCAGTATCTGCTACCCCAGCACCTTTTGTCGCGACTGGTGGGCAAACTCGCAGAAACTGAAATCCCCTGGCTCAAAGACCTACTAATCGAGCGCTTTATCAAACAATACCAGGTTGATATGAGTGAAGCTGCCGATTCTGACTACCGCAATTACGCCAATTTCAACGCCTTTTTCACCCGTGAATTAAAAGCCGGGGCGCGCCCCATCTGCGACGCCGAAGGCGATATTGCCTGCCCAGCCGACGGCGCGATCAGTCAAATAGGCAAGATCACCGGAGGCCGAATTTTCCAAGCCAAAGGCCAAGACTATAGCTTGCTAGCACTGCTAGGCGGCGACCGCGAGATGACCGCTCAGTTTGAGAATGGCAGTTTCGCCACCGTGTATTTGTCACCACGCGACTACCACCGCGTCCACATGCCTCTCGCCGGCACACTGCAAAGTATGAGCTATATTCCAGGCGCACTATTCTCGGTAAACACCACCACCGCAGAAAATGTCCAAGGTTTATTCGCTAGAAACGAGCGCGCAGTGTGCTTGTTTGACACCGAAGCCGGCCCAATGGCCGTTATTTTAGTGGGAGCCATGATTGTCGCCGGTATTGAGACGGTGTGGGACGGACAAGTTGCACCACCGCCAAAGGGCATTAAAACAACCGATTACCGTCAAGCGGCAAGGGAAATTCACTTAGAAAAAGGCGCTGAAATGGGTCGATTCAAGCTTGGCTCGACTGCCATCGTGCTTTTTGCAAAAGATCGCGCTGAGTGGCTTGAGACTTTTCAAGCGACCACCGCAACGCGCCTTGGCGAGACCTTAGGGCAACTCAAACAGAACCCTTAACTTACGCTGTCACGCGCGCTCGAGCGGAAACGCAATGACCTCATCGATGCGCTCCGCCTTGCACGCGAGCATCGACAGACGGTCAAAACCCACCGCAACACCCACACAAGCAGGCAAGCTCGCCATCGCCTTTAGCAGATGACGGTCAATCGGGGGCAGCACCTGATCATTGTCTGCCCGGCGGCTGTGATCGTGCCTAATTCGCCTAACTAACTCACCCGCATCTGTTAATTCGTCGTAGCCATTGGCTAACTCCATGCCCGCGTAAAACGCTTCGAAACGAGCCGCCAGCTCAACGCCGTCCGCATTGATAAACGTCTTTGCCAAAGCAGCTTGCTCGCGAGGGAAGTCGCAGACAAAACTCAGGGATTCGCGATCTAAGGCCGGCTCAATCACAGACGACATAAGTAGCTGCAGCCAGGTGTCGCGATCATCGGTATCAAAATGGATATCCATATGCGAATGTGCGCAGGCTTTTAGTTCGTCTAGCGACGCACTATGCGGATTTAGACCGCAGTGCAGCTCAAAAACGTGCTGATAAGTGTGGTGTTTTACGCTAAGCGGGCCAACCGCCAAGCCCACAATCGCGGCGACCTCATCCATTAACTCCGCCATCGACAAGCCCGGACGGTACCACTCGAGCATCGTAAACTCCGGATTGTGCCGCCTGCCCCGCTCACCGCGCCGAAACGCCTTGCAGATTTGGTAGATTGGGCCGCTACCCGCCGCCAGCAGACGCTTCATCGCAAACTCAGGTGACGTCTGCAAATACATGAGTGCGTCACCATCGGGGGCAACCGTGGTAATAGCTTCGATATTGGGATCAGTGACTGGCGCAGAGGCTAGTAGAGGTGTTTCCACCTCTAAGACCCCGCGAGTCGCAAACAAGGCGCGCACAGAGGAAAGTAATTGTGCGCGGCGACGCAGAGCCGAAAATTCAGCTGTGGGCCGCCAGTCTGACATTTAAGATTTTACTCGGTTCTGATATTCGCCGGTGCGAGTATCTACCTTTATCACTTCGCCTACGCTTAAAAACAAAGGCACTTTAACAACCGCACCGGTGCTCAAATAGGCAGGTTTAGTTCCACCTTGGGCAGTATCGCCTTTTACACCGGGGTCAGTTTCTACAATTTCCAACTCAACAAAATTTGGTGGTGTCACCGACAGCGGCGCGCCGTTATAAAGCGTTACGGTGCACACATCCTGCTCTTTGAGCCAATTCGACGCATCGCCAACCGCTTTGAGATCAGCCTGAAACTGCTCAAAGGAATCGGGATCCATAAAGTGGTAAAACTCGCCATCGTTATACAGATATTCCATATTTTGATCGATAACGTCGGCGCCTTCCAAAGACTCGCCAGACTTAAAAGTACGCTCCCAAACCCGACCTGAGTTAAGATTACGCAAGCGCACTCGGTTAAAGGCTTGGCCTTTACCTGGCTTAACAAATTCATTGTCTAAAATAGAACAAGGCTCGCCATCGAGCATCACCTTCAGTCCGTTGCGAAACTCATTGGTAGAATAATTAGCCATGATTTTCCTCAGCGACGGTGTAAAACCGTTAATTAAAAAGGCGTCAATGATACCCTTAAACGACACAGTTTGGCAGACCGAAAGCTGGCAGCAACAAATGCGCGGCATGATCCGCGACCCCGAACAGCTATTTCAGCGGCTGCAACTAGACCCATCAGAACAGCCCGACATCGCGGCGGCAATGCGACAATTTCCACTTCGCGTACCCGAAGCCTTTGTCGCAAAAATGGCCATTGGCGACTGGCGAGACCCACTGCTATTACAGGTATTGCCGCTAGCTACAGAGAGTCAAGAGCAGTCCGGCTTTGTTAACGACCCCCTCGATGAAATCAACGCCAACCCCGCGCCTGGCTTAATTCACAAATACCACGGGCGGGTGTTACTCATTACCAGCCCAAGCTGCGCCGTTCACTGCCGCTATTGTTTTCGCCGCAACTTTCCCTACGACGATAACAATCCAAGCCAGCGAGACTGGCAAAAAACCCTAGGGTATATCCAAGAGCGACCGGATATTAGCGAGGTGATACTCAGCGGCGGCGACCCTCTGTCGGCACCAGACGATTACTTAGAGAAGCTGATCCACAAAATTGCCGCAATTCCCCACGTTAAAACCCTGCGCATCCACACTCGCCTACCACTGGTGCTGCCAGCGCGAATTACCCCCGAGCTTACTAAAGTTCTAAGCAGTCACCGACTGAAAACCGTGATGGTGATTCACTGCAATCACGCCAACGAAATTGACACTCATACCGCCGGCGCCCTAGACATATTGCAGAAAGCAGATATTACCCTGTTAAATCAAAGTGTTTTGCTTAAAGAAATTAATGATAATGTCGATACATTGGTTAATCTCAGTGAGCGTCTTTTCGACGCCAAGGTCATACCCTACTATCTACACTTGCTCGACAAAGTGAGAGGCGCAGCGCATTTTGACGTAACAGAAGTAAAGGCACAGGCATTAATGGAAGGTATACTTACGAAGTTGCCGGGCTATTTAGTACCACGCCTAGTATTGGAAGACCCGAAAGCAAGCAGCAAGCGGCCACTTGCACTACAATGGATTGACGCGTAAAAACATAGACTTAAAACACAAAGTAAATGCCACGCGACATTACAGAGCCAGAAATAGGACTTTATGAAAAATAACTCAAGCCTTGCTGTCGCGACGCCTGACATAACGCGCGACTCGCACAGCCAGTTCGCGCTAAACGGCGGCGCAGTCAAATCTTGGCTGAGCTACCTGCCCTTGACCAATTTGGGCGAATCCACCCGCCTACTCTTTCAGGCCCTGTCAGAGCTAAGTCACACTGCATGTAAACCCAAAGATCGCTACGAAATACTCGAAATCATTCGTCCGCAAGTTCATCACATCATCAAGGGTTTATCTCAGCATTACCTTAACAAGCCAGTGATACTGGCGGAAAAAACACAAAAGATTGTACTGCTCGCTAACACCCTAAATACCCAGCTGGCGACGGGTTACTGCCAAGCCTTTAAAGGTCTAGAAGGCGAAAACCGCCTGCTGCGCTCCAAAGAAGCCATGGCCACATGCCTGCATCGTGCACTTATTGAACACTGCCGAATACTACTGCGTACTTACCAACTTTATGGCTCATCACACGCAGGCTTTTGGCTTACCGCCCATGAAATTTATAAATGCGTACAAACCCAGAAGCTGGGTAAAACAAAGGTCATCGACAACCTATATGGCGATGCCAGCGTACGGCAAGCCTACGTCCGCTTGCTCATGTTAGGCTGCAGCAAAACCCATCAGCTCCCACAGCGCCATATTGAAGAAGTCTTTAATGAACTCAACCAATGGTCATCGCTCATTGATTTGCGTAGCGATAGGCTAGAAAGCTGTGTGTTCTTATTTAATCCGGCCGAAGATGCCTCACCCGTTTACCGAGAACTCATTCAACGCGCGCCATCTCTTGGCTGGCTGGGCATTGATACTAGAACCTTACTAGCACAAAGCGGCGGCCTATCTAGTTCGTCATCACCGCGAAAAAGCAATGCCCCCAAACCAAGTAAAACCGTGCTCGACCATCTCAGTATTGCGTGGAGTTCGGCGACATCACGGGCGGCGGAACGGATTCCCTGCAACGACCCGATTCTGATTACCGTGGGTATGAATACCACCCATTTCTACGTTGCCAATCAAACTGATTTTAGTAGCTTTCAATTTGAGAACGACCACAACGATGACTCTGAACTTTTTCGCGAGCGCCGAAACAATCAGGATGACGTATGGAGTAAGAATGGCGGCGTAGATGCGCGCAGCCGCGATAAGAGTGCCCCAGCGATGTCACCCATCCCCTACCGAAATACCGAAAGCCAGATAGAAACCATTAATTATAGCCTTCCGCAAAACGCGCCAGCTGCCAACGCGCCGGAAAATAAATACGAGTATTTGCGTTCACGCATGCTGGACACCAGCGGTTCGGGATGCCGAATTGAGTGGCCAGAAGATACTCAACTCCGCATTCGCACCGGCGAGCTTGTCGGTTTAAAAACCGACGACTACGAAGGATGGCGCGTCGGCGTTGTCCGCTGGCTACGCAGTGACAGCACGCATCAAATAGGTATCGAAGCATTGGCATCAACGGCAACGCCCTACAGCGCTCGCTTAGTGCAATCAGGCTTGGCGGTAAACGAGTACCAGCGGGCCATGCTCTTGCCAGGCAGCCAAATTGCAGAGGGCCCGCTATTGCTCTTATCTGGCGTTGTTGGCATTTCCGAGGGGCACACCGTCGAGCTCTTGCGCCCAGGGCATGCAATGCGTATAAAATTAGGCAAGATTGTAGAGCAATCTAATGCCTTCAAACTATTTAGCTTTCAAGACATTGCCCGCTCATCAATTAAAATTGATGTACCTGACGCTGACGCGGTTAATAAAAACGACTTCAACCAACTTTGGGATATTTTGTAATTCGAGCCCAGAAATCAGGTTTTTAACACTACTTCTATTACCGTAGAGCACTTATGAGCAGCAGTAACACTGCCATCAATATTCTTTTGTTTTGCCTCGCAGACAGCGACGCCGAGCAACTCGTAACACACTGCCGCCGCGGTGGTCGCATCGCCCATACCTTTGGTATCGACACTGGCGAAAAACTCGCGGCAGCAATTTGTGACAGTGATTGGGACGTACTTATTTTTGATGCCGAGCAATCTCAGCTCGACATCCAACGCTGCTGTCACATTCTGCGCAAATACCACAAAGACATCCCGGTAATTTATGTCGGCGAAGGCGATGCCCTGCAGCCGCCAGACCCCGACGTCGTCGACATGATCAATAAATACAATATGGCCCAGATCGTTAACGCGGCGTTCAAAGCACAGTCCGCTTTGGGCGTGCGCCGCGAACTAGCCGCAACAAAAACCGCTTTGTCTGAGGCCGAGGAGCGCAATCAATTACTGCTGAATGATCATCAGGACCCGATTGCCTATATCACCGATGGCATGGTGATTTACGCGAACACGCCGTTTTGCGAACAGATGGGCTACGATGACCTAGATGGCTTCCCTATCGTCGACCTCATCACCAATAAAGACCAAGAGCGCTTTAAAAACGTCCTTAAAAAACAGCGGCAACACAACGAACATCAGCAATTTGAAATTAGCTTTTTTCTGTCGAACCGCAGCGAATTCAAAACCCATATTGTCTGTGATAGCGCCCATTACGAAGGCGAAGACTGCATACAAATTTCAATTGTTAAACCCAGCGATAAAGATAAGTCCAACGGTGTAGATAACACCACGCGAATGAGTAGCAAACACCAGTTTTTAACCCTGCTGCAAGAATTTATTGAAAACGAGCGCAATAGCGATTCGTCCCTAATTTTGATGTCTGTGGACCACTTCAGCAAACTGCGGCACAGCACTAGCCTAATTGACGTTGAACTCCTTATTGAAGCGCTAAGCAATCGCGTTCGCACCAACTTGCCTGCGCAGCACTACGGTCGCGTCGCCGACGACATGATCGCCGCCATCGCGCACCACGTCTCAAGTGACACTGCGCTAGAAATGGCGATGGAATTAGTAAAGGCCATCGAGTCTGAAATTTTTGAAGTGCGCAAGCAGTCGTTGCAATGCACCGCTAGCATTGCCGTTATGCCGATAAATCACTTAACGCCACCCAAGGCATCGCTGCTGCTAGACACTGCTTTTGACGGAGCGGAAAAGATCTATCACGCGGGTGGCAACAATGCAGAGATTTGCCGCCGGGATCGTCAACAACTTGACCGCAACACAGCCCCAGATGATGTCATCACAGAATCGATGAACAATAATCGTCTGAGCTTGCTATTCCAGCCTCTGGTGAATCTTGGCGCATCCAGTGGCGACCATTACGAAGCCACGCTCAATATTAATGACTGGGTGGAAGGCGAAATTACGGCCGGAGAAATGCTCCGAGCTATTGAACGCGAACCAGAAAATACCCAGCTAGATCACTGGATCGTGGTTGAGGCCACCAAGCAATTAGCAAAAGAGCGGCTCGCAGGCCAAGATCTGAAACTTATCATCAACCTTAGCGGCAACGTTTTCCATGATCCAGAGTTTTGCTCATGGTTATCCGTGGCATTCAAAGCCGCCGGCCTGCCACCCTCGTCAGTAATTTTACAGTTCAGCGAGGAAAGCATTGCCGATGCCTTAAAACCGGCTCTGGATTTTGCCACCCACTTACAAAAACTGGGCTCATCTCTGGCGGTAAGGAATTTTGGCCGAGCCCAAAAAGGCAATAAATTCCTGAGCCACATCCGCCCAGCCTTGGTAAAACCAGGCTACCGCGCGGCAGACATGCCGACTGACGAACAGATTCGCGACATGGTTCAACATGCGAAAACGCTCAACAGCCAGATTGTTATCCCGAATGTAAGCAGCGCGGCAACTCTCGCCATGCTTTGGCAATTGGGTCCGGACTTCATTCAGGGCAGCTATGTGAATGAGCCCATGCCCAGCATGAACTATGAATTTGCCGCCTTTGGCTAGCGCTGACCTCTTTTAAGAAGGCCAGAAAAACGAGTGCAACAGAAACCTTATTTTCCGGTTAAGCGGTCGCTGATTCCCAACAAATACAAAATCCCATCCAAACCAAGGGTAGAAATTGACTGCTTGGCATTTTCGCGAACAATCGGTTTAGCCCTAAAAGCGATCCCCAATCCCGCGATACTGAGCATTGGCAAATCATTTGCACCATCACCAACCGCAATAACCTGCTCCATATCCAAGCCTTCGCGCTTGGCTATCTCGCGCAGCAACTCTGCCTTGCGCTTGCCGTCCACAACAATACCCTCTACCTCGCCCGTGACTCGACCATCACGTATAACGAGCTCATTGGCATGAACATAATCTATGCCCAACTTGCGCTGGAGATAGTGACCAAAATAGGTAAAGCCGCCGGATAAAATAGCGGTTTTATAGCCGAGCAACTTTAACGTTGAGACCAAATTCTCTGCACCTTCGGTAATTCGCAAGCTCTCTGCAATACCAGCCAACACTGATTCATCTAGGCCTTTTAACAAGGCCACCCGCGCCTTAAAGCTCTCGGTAAAATCAATTTCACCACGCATTGCACGCTCGGTAATTTCCGCAACCTGCTCGCCAACACCGGCAGCGATGGCGAGCTCGTCAATCACCTCGGCTTCAATCAGTGTTGAATCCATGTCGAAGGCGACCAAGCGACGGGTGCGGCGGAACATATTGTCTTCTTGATAGGCAATATCGATATCCATCTCACTGGCTAGATGCAAAAGCTCACGACGGAAGTCGGTGGCATCCGGCAAATTACCTCGAACCGACAACTCAACAGACGCTTTGGATTGCTGGGCAACCCCTTCAAGCGGCACCCGACCCGACAGGCGATCGATACGATCAATATTTAAAGCGTAGCGAGACACGACATCGGTGACACCGGCAATATGTCTTGCCGTAATCTTGCGCGCCAACAGGGTCACAATATGACGCTGCTTGCCCTGACCAGACACCCACTGATTGTAACTCTCTGGGCTAACGGGCAAAAAGCGCACCTGCATCCCCATTTCGTGGGTGCGAAATAATATATCTTTCAAAATACTGGCCGCTTCGGCACCCGCAGGTACTTCCACCAATAAGCCTAAAGACAAGTTATCGTGAATCACAGCCTGGCCGATATCTAAGATATTCACCTGATGATCTGCCAAAATACTGGTTATTGTACTTGTCACGCCGGGCCGATCATCGCCCGCTATGTTGATCAATATAATTTCGTTCACACCACCCCCTGCAGCAATCGGCGTATTGTAGCGGTAGACGTGATTTCACCCAAGCACCACCGCATTAGAATGCACTTATAATTAAAATGTGCGAAAACAACGTACTGATCTCCGGCGCGAAAAGGTCGCGATGACACGAAGTACATAGGCAATTTAAGCAACGCCAACACCCAAGATGTCGAGTCCAGTAATTAATCAGCGCTTTCCTTGATATACTCCCCCAGATAATAGAAGCCCCGCCTTCCAGATGGACAGTAGAACATGCTTAAGCAGCTCCTTAAATTACCACTCTCGGCGAAATGCGGACTGATTACCGCACTGATATGCGCAATTGCAGGCATGACACTGCTACTCACCAGCATGACAGCGAGCAAACAAATCCTTCTTGAAACAACTCATTTAATAGGCCAGCAGTGGACCAACCAGCTGGCCTCGCAAAGCCAACAAGCCCTACTGCGTAACGACAAAGTAAGCCTACAAGCCATTTTACAGGACTATATTAATAGCCCTCTCATTGTCTATGGCAGTATCGCCAACTCCCGCGAAGAAACCGTGGCAGAAACTGGTCACTGGCGCGCAGAAAACCTAAATTACGAAGCGCCAGTGGCCGCAAATGGCCGACTTGGGCTCGTTAAACTGTCCCTTAGCCGCGAACTGATCGGCGATGAGATCCGCGATCTCGGCAAAACCTTGCTTATCCTCACCGGCCTGTTAGCGTGTTTCAGCTACGCCATAATTGCGGTGCCAATGCGGCGTATTGAAGGCTTCTTAGAGCTCGCCCGCAAACGAATGGCACAGCCTCTGCGCAATGATCACAGCGCTTACCCGGGCTCGGACAGCTTAGGGAAATTATTAGACGAAATTCACAATCCCCAGATCAGGCTTAGTAAACTCGGTAAAACCCGTTACAAAGATTATTATATTTTGCACTGCCACTGGCAGGCGTTTAGCGCCCTGCAAACACAAATGGCGCCCGCTAGCTTCCGCGAGCATCTGCGCACGAGTTACGCCCGCGGTGAGGCGATTGCCAAGCTCTACCATGCCGATATTGTGGTACATCGTCACAACGCGATCAGCCTGCGCTTTTTTGAGGTGGAGGGTACCGATCATCCGCTGTTTCGCGCACTGTGCTGCGCCGACTTATTTCAAAGCTTAGACAAAGTACTGCGAAGCCGGGCGGGGATTGCGCATATCCACGGCGAGGGCGACCACTGGGAGTGTGCCGCTAAAGAATGCGCTGCCATTGATCAAATGCACACAGCGACAGCCGAGGGCAAGGGCACTTGGCTAGACGACGGTAGTCGTGACAATGAGCGCTTAGACGCCTGGGTAGATATTCGCGGCAATCACATTAGCGCAATGAAATCGCCTTACAGTGATTTATTAGAAAGACAGCAAACCCAGCTGAAGAAATTAACCCTGGATGCCTTCAAACAAGATGCCGCCAGAGCTCAATCAGACGCGAATCACACTAGCTAAAAAAAACGCGGAACCAAACTTAGAACCGCGTTTTTTAGCGAGCTAAATTTTAACTCGGCTCAACCCGCAACAATTGTTTGCAGCGCGTCTACCTTCTGGAAACCGCGCGGCAACTTGTGTCCACGTCGGCCACGCTCACCTAAATAGTGTTCCAGCTCGGCAAACTTCAGGCTTAAATGACGCTTCCCAGAAATCACTTTTAAGGTATCGCGCTCAGAGAAGATAGCGATGGCGCTCACATACTCCTCGCGATTCGCAACCCGCGCCGACGGGATACCAATCATTTTATTGCCCTTACCCCGAGGCATAAGCGGCAAATCACCAACGGGGAATATCAGCATACGACCTTCGGTTGTCACCGCCACCACGTGGCTCGACTCCATATTAGCAATCGCAACCGGCGGCAAAACCAATGCGCCTTTTGGCAACGTCAGCGCTGCTTTACCGGCTTTGTTTTTACTCTGCAGGTCCGACAGTTTTGCAATAAATCCGTAGCCGGCATCAGAGGCCAATAAATAATGCCCCTCGTCACCGCCCATCATCATCCCAGTGAAATTAACACCCGACGGTGGATTAATCCGCCCGGTTAAAGGCTCACCCTGGCCACGCGCCGACGGCAGGCCGTGAGCGGCCACTGTATAGGTTCTACCGGTACTATCGAGGATAATGACCGGTTGATTACTTTTGCCCTTAGCGGCTAATTTAAAGCGGTCGCCGGCCTTGTAACTCAAGCTAAGCGGATCAATATCGTGGCCTTTGCCCGATCGAATCCAGCCCATTTCCGACAGCACAACGGTAACGGGTTCAGCTGAGACAATCTCTTCTTCAGAGAAAGCGCGCGCCTCACTGCGTGTAACCAGCGGCGAGCGGCGCTCGTCACCAAACTCCTCAGCAACCGCCAGTAATTCCTTGCGCACCAAACTCTTCATCCGACGTGGAGAGCCCAGGGTCAATTCCAAACTATCGCGCTCAGTGGCAAGCTCATCCTGCTCACCGCGAATTTTCATTTCTTCAAGTTTTGCCAAGTGGCGTAACTTTAACTCCAGCACCGCCTCGGCCTGCGTATCGGTAATACCGAAGCGCTCCATAAGTACCGGCTTGGGCTGATCCTCTTCGCGAATAATGGCGATCACTTCGTCAATATTTAAAAACGCGATTAACAAGGCATCTAATATATGCAGACGCCTAAGTACCTTATCCAGACGGTACTCTAAACGTCGACGGGTGGTGGTGGTGCGAATTTCCAACCACTCACCAATGATTTTATCGAGCCCCTTAACCTGCGGCCGGCCATCCAAACCGATGACGTTCATATTGACCCGATAACTGCGCTCCAAGTCAGTGGTCGCAAATAAATGATTCATCACTGCCTGCTTATCGACGCGGTTTGATCTGGGAATAACCACCAGACGAGTCGGGTTTTCGTGATCTGATTCATCCCGCAAATCCACCACCATTGGCAGCTTCTTGGCTTGCATCTGCTGGGCAATCTGTTCGAGCACTTTCGATCCAGAGGTCTGATGAGGCAGTGCCGTAATGACGATATCCTCACCCTCGTCTTGCCACAGTGCCCGCATACGCAGTGAGCCGCGACCACTTTCATACATTTTCCGCAAGTCTTCTGGCGGCGTAATAATTTCGGCGTCGGTTGGAAAGTCAGGCCCTTTTACATGCTCACATAACTCGGCAACGCTGGCGTTGGGTGCATCCAGTAAATGAATACAAGCACTCACTACCTCGCGTAAATTATGCGGCGGAATGTCGGTGGCCATACCGACCGCAATACCAGTGGTGCCGTTTAGCAATATATTGGGCACCCGCGCCGGCAAGGTCGCGGGCTCGTCCATTTGACCGTCAAAATTCGGCACCCAGTCAACCGTGCCCTGCCCCAGCTCACTGAGCAGAACCTCTGCGTACTTGGTTAATTTAGACTCGGTATAACGCATTGCCGCGAAGGATTTAGGATCGTCAGGCGAACCCCAGTTACCCTGACCGTCGATAAGCGGGTAACGATAGGAGAAGTTCTGCGACATCAATACCATCGCTTCGTACACGGCGCTATCGCCGTGTGGGTGGAACTTACCGATAACGTCACCCACGGTGCGCGCAGATTTCTTGTGCTTGGCATTCGCCTTAAGCCCAAGCTCGCTCATGGCGTAAATAATACGGCGCTGCACTGGCTTCAGACCGTCTGCAATATTGGGCAGCGCCCGATCGAGAATGACATACATGGAATAGTCCAAATAAGCCTTCTCGGTGTAACTTTTTAAGGGCATTTGCTCGACGCCATCAGCGCCTATCACAATAGTTTCCGACATATTCTCTTATTCAATCCTTATTCATTGCCACTGATCACTTCAGGTGATGGCTACGTACAAGCCACTACGGAACATATAGTATTCTACGGGTAATTACGAAGATTCAATCCTGCTGCGCCGACCTATACTGACTCCACGTTGATCAGAGGAGATCCGACATGACTGCTCAAAAAGTAGTAAGCCTATCAGAATATCGTCAAGATACGCAGCAGATGCATATTGACGACATTAGCGCACAGGCCTTCTTGTTTCTACAAGAACAAGCTCAAGAACTTGATCTCCCCATGCGCAAATTGCTGAAAGAGCATTTATTAGGCATTGCCTGCGTTGTCAAAGCCGTTGAAGGTGTCGACGAAGCGCAAAACTGGCTCGCACTGATTAGCGACGAAATCAGCACTGGCGAACGCCACTAAGCTCCCCCTACTGTGCGGTGATCTTCTTTTCACCGCAGCGCTCACACACATACACTGTAACTAGCTTTCCCAGCTTCACATCAAACTGCTTAGTCTTATCGACCCGCCACTTGTGAAAGCCTTCGCGGCACAGCGTGTTAGGCGTTTTGCCCTGCGGCAACTTACGTTTAAAGGGCAATACATCGCCCATAGCAACTCTCCCTTAGATTCACTACAACGCTCTACCACTGCGTGGATTTCGCGATTACTATACGCGCCTTGAGATAGCTGCGCGATAACTGAACGCAACGAGGGAGCATCATGGAAATCAGCCGCAATAAAGTCGTGTCATTTCACTATGAGTTACGCAACGGTGATGGCACCGTATTAGAAGATAACTTTAATGACACGCCGTCACTATATATGCACGGAGCCGATAACATCATAAGTGGCTTAGAAAAAGCCATGGCCGGCCACACAGTAGGAGATGAGTTTGAAGTCTCACTCGCGGCTAAAGATGCCTACGGTGAAATTGAACCCAATAAAACCGAACGTATTCCCGCCAAATATTTAAAGCACGAAGGTAAAATTAAAGTTGGTCAAGCCGTGCGCTTTAACACCGACAAGGGTATGCGCAATGCCACAGTGCTAAAAGTCGGTAAGTTTTCAGTCGACGTTGACCTCAACCACCCCTTGGCAGGCCAAAGCCTGAGCTTCAAAATTCTTATCAAAGATATTCGCGACGCCACCGACGAAGAAATTCGCCATCGTCACGCCCACGGTGAAGGTGGTCACCAACACTAATAAGCAAAGTTTATATTACTGTTTTCGCGACGCTCGCCAACGCTCGGCGGCATCGCGAATAAAACCCGCTACCAGATCGCGATTCTCAGCCCGAGAAAAGGTTTGGATATGGCCACCCTCATAGCTAATTAGCGTTTTCGGCTGCTTTGCAGCGGCAAGCAATCTTTCAGCGTGGCGATACGGCACCACCGGATCGTCCCGGCCGTGAATCAGCAACAGCGGCAGCGGTGAAATAGCAGAAATTTCGTCAAGCAAATTCTCTCCCTCGGGCATCGCCCATGCGGCGAGACACTGAAAAGACCAAGTAAGCCAATTCGACGCCGCAACTTTCTTAGCGATATCAGCGTAGCCGGTAAAACCCGCATCCAGAATTACCCCCGCTAGAGCGGGGTACTGCCGTCCATTACGTGCCACCGCAACACCAGCGAGACTCGCACCAATACTCTGCCCCAATACCACGATTGGCGTATTTACCTGCGCCGGCTGCGCAGAGAGATGTTGCAGCGCGGCAAGAATATCCATTTGCGCACCTCGAACACTGGCTTCACCATAAGACTGACCATAGCCGCGATAGTCTATAAGCAACACATTAATACCACGCGCGGGCAACCAATAGACGCTGGCTAAATGAGTACTTATATTTTCAGCATTGCCGTGGGCAAATAAAACGGTGGCCTCAGCTTTACCTTCCGCGGGCAACCACCAGGCACTCACCGTGCCGCCATCGGCTATTGCAATTCTGACATCTGCATACGCCAAGCCGACATCGGCTGGGCTGCGAACAAGTTGTTGCTGCGGGAAAAATAGCAAGCTCTCGCAAGCGCTAAGCACGAATACAAAGATTAAAACGAACACTCGCGAAAAAGACATTGCACGCACAACTGAGGCCATTAAAAATACCGCCGCCATGACAATTCCAATGCAGCGGATTCGCGCGCAAATTCTTTGCGATAATCCACGCTAGCCCGTATCGCCTGATTAGTGCTCAACGCCAGATTAGTGCTTAGCGACATACTCTGACGCACGCCTTCGCCAACATCTCGGCCACCACCAAAGTCCAAATATTGGACACTCAATTCACTTGCCCAGCGATCGCCCTGCCAAAGTAGTCCCGCACTGACTTTGGGTGCTATACGTAACCGGGTTTCGGCATCGTCATTGTGTTCCAAGCGTGCGCCGGGAATCACATACGCTATACCGCTCAAAAATTGGCGACTGACGCCCGCACCGCCGCTCACCCTAGCGACCAGGCTTTGTTCCGGTGATGTTTCCAAGCGCTCAAGTCCCGCCGCCACCTGCCAGCTAAGCGGCGCAAAAAAATCGTTGCGAGGAGCAAGCGAACGGATCGCCACTGGGTCGAAACGCTGAAGTCGCAGTGTATCTTCCTGCCAACGGACTTTTAATTGCCCCATCATCAGCGTCGCACCCGGAGGGTATCCGGAAACCACATCTAATGCATCGTGATAACTAATTCGCCACTCCATATCGGCATATTGCTGATGTTTGCGCGCCCCGCCAGCCACACCGAACATTGACGTCGAATGACCTAAGTCTGGCCGCCCAGGCGTGCTCGGCTGCGGTGCTGACTGCACACCGTAAGACTGAATTTGACTTAGCAATTTAAGGCTGCGACGTGCCTGCTCTGGCGTGCGCTGCTCGCGATTGCTGGTATAGCGCAAATATCGGTAAGCGGCCACCACTAGCTGCTGACGCTCCGCTACGCTAAAATTTAAAAAAGCTGGCTGCTCCAACACCTGCTCATTGGCAGCCAACTGCAATACCAGTTTGCGCTGCTCCCCATCCAAACCGGCCAATACCGCTTCTAACTCTCTGCGCTTTGACGGCCGATAACTCGGCGCTTCCGCCAAGCCACTTTCCACCACCGCTCTCACGGTATCTACTGGCATCGCGGCGTAGGCGAATTGTGATGTTAGATCCAAACCGGGTAGCGCAACTTCTAGCAGCTCAAGCAAACGGAAAGAACAATTCTCATCGAAGAAATAGTAATCAAAATTTATATTGCGCAGCTCCCAAGTATGAGCCAACAACAAATCTATTTGGGCGGCACTCAAAGACAGCGGGTATTCCCAGATATCCCGGTTTTCTAAACGACTGTATTCTTGAATTTTTTCGTAATAGGGCTGCATGCTAAATAAACCGGGATAGCCGCCTAAAATTCCTCTGTAGGCGTATAGCATGCCGTTTTCATCGAGGGGGATACTTGCCGCAAAATTCAAGGCATACGACAGGAATGCACTCTCGCCGCGCTCTCCCGCCGGATCTAAACGCAGAAAAGTATGCCCGTACATGGATGAGGGACTATTTAAATAGCTTGCCGCCAAGACCAAAACCACGCGCTCAATATCTATTTTGTCGCGCCATTCATTGTATTCACCACAATCGCTAAGCAAGCCTGCCGGTACAAGGTGCTGGCTGTGCAACCACAAATATCTTGCTGGAAAGCGGCAGGCGGTTTCAGTCGGTTTTGCCGCGAATGCAGCCAGACTTGCGTCAAATTCAGCTTTGCGGTTTTGGTCGCCATCCTCCGCCAGAAAAAACCGCCGATCATCGATATAACTCTTCGTGACTTCTTTAAAAAGTGGAGTTTGCCGCGGGAAATGTAATAGGGCTCGCCACGATGGGCTTTCCGCCAATGGCAACTCAGACGCGTATGCATACTGCGAAAATGCAGGCAATGATAAACTCAATAACAGTGTCTGCACTGTTATACGAAATAGGGGCATTCTGACTCTCGATAAAAAACGGCCCCGAAGGGCCGCTAGAAACCTTATAAAAAGATTTACGAAACGTATTTAGACAAACGCTGGTCGTCTTTCATAATGGCGAAAATAGACGCCATTACTGCATCTGCCTGCACATCGGCAGACGGGAACAGACTATTAAAGTTGTTATGCAGGCTCTCTTTAAACGCCGGGCGGTCTTCAGCGCTGATACCTAGCGATACCGCAACAGCCGTTAAAGCCTCGCCATCACCACGCGCAACATCCTCAGAAAATTCGTCCATGATGGCGCCAACATTAACCATTTTCTTGCCACCGTAGGTCAGCTGACCATCAGCTGAGCAGCCATTTGTACCGGAGGTCATACCGAAGGTATTGTTACCTGATGTGCCATTTGTAATCGAAGCTACAAGGTGCGACGGCAAGCCAGATTGCCCCGCAAATAACATATTGCCCCAACCACAATTAGGGCCACCAGGTGCAACTGCAAAAGATGCGCTAGAGCATGCCAAAAAAGCGGAAGTGATAAATAATTTTCTCATAGTTATTCCCTCGTGGAATTTATAATGTAAAAACTGCATCAAGAGATTAGCACAGCTTTGCCTGCTGTCTAGGACCTAATTTCAATATTCTCAACGATCTATAAATCATCTTTTCAATGCGCAAAAAAAAGCCCCGCTGAGCGGGGCTTTTCACAAAAGGATTTACGCCTTACTCAGCGCTTTGTCCACTCGCCTCTTCAACAACTTCTGCACTGTCAGCAACAGCTTCTTTGATAGACAGCTTGATACGACCGCGGGCATCAACATCCAGCACTTTAACCTGAACATCTTGGCCTTCTTTCAGGTAATCGCTCACGTTCTCTACGCGCTCGTCAGAGATCTGCGAGATGTGCACAAGACCGTCTTTACCCGGAAGAATTGTGACGAAGGCGCCAAAGTCTACGATACGAGCAACTTTACCCGTGTAGATTGCGCCAACTTCAGCTTCAGCTGTGATAGCTAAAATACGGTTTACTGCATCATCGCGTGATGCTGCATCAGAACCGTATACGCGAACTGTACCGTCGTCTTCGATATCGATTTGCGCACCGGTTTCTTCGCACATGCTGCGAATAGTTGCGCCGCCTTTACCGATAATGTCGCGAATTTTGTCAGAATCGACTTTCATCACGTGCATGCTTGGCGCGTTATCAGAAACACCACTACGTGATGTAGCAAGAACCTGATTCATTTGGCCAAGAATGTGCAAACGAGCTTGCTGTGCCTGCTCAAGAGCAACTTCCATGATCTTCTGGGTAATACCCTCGATCTTGATGTCCATCTGCAGAGCGGTAATACCATCAGCAGTACCCGCTACTTTAAAGTCCATATCGCCAAGGTGATCTTCATCGCCAAGGATGTCGGTTAGAACAGCAAAGCGCTCGCCTTCCTTAACCAGACCCATCGCGATACCCGCAACTGGAGCTTTTAACGGTACGCCAGCATCCATCAATGACAAGCTGCCTACACAGACAGAGGCCATTGAGCTTGAACCGTTTGATTCGGTAATTTCCGATACCACACGAATGGTATATGGGAATTCTTCAGCAGTTGGCAGAACCGCTTCCAAGCTGCGGCGCGCCAAACGGCCGTGACCAATTTCGCGACGACCGGTGCTACCCATACGACCACACTCACCTACTGAATAGGGAGGGAAGTTGTAATGCAGCATGAAGTTATCTTTAAACTCACCCGCCAAGGCATCAACAAACTGCGCATCACGGGTAGTACCCAAAGTCGCAACGCCGATAGCCTGGGTTTCACCGCGGGTAAACAACGCAGAACCATGAGCCTTGCCAAGTACGCCAACTTCAACATTAATTGGACGAACAGTGCGGCCATCGCGGCCATCAATACGTGGTTCGCCATTTAAAATACGCTGACGAACAATTTGCTTTTCTAGTTTAGCGAATACACCGCGAACATCATCGGCGCTGTATTGTGCATCATCGCCAGTAGCCAATTCAGCGATAGCTTGATTGCGCAATTCGCCAACTTTAGCGTAGCGTTCCATTTTATCTGTAACGCGATAGGCGTCGCCCAAGCCCGCTTTGTAACCGCCGGCAACAGCGCCTAATAATGCCGTATTTTCTTCAGCTGGCTGCCAATCCCAAGCTGGCTTACCTGTTTCAGCGGCCAAATCTTTGATCGCTTGCACGGCTGCTTGCATCTCTTGGTGTGCGTACAGTACCGCACCCAACATTTGGTCTTCAGTCAGTTGCTGTGCCTCTGACTCAACCATTAATACGGCGTCTTGAGTTCCAGCAACAACCATGTCCAACAAGCTAGCGTTTAACTGCTCGTAGCTTGGGTTGAGAATGTAACCATCTTCAGCGGTAAAGCCAACGCGCGCCGCACCCACTGGGCCAGCAAAGGGAACACCAGAAATAGCTAATGCAGCAGAGGTACCAATTAATGCCGCGATATCTGGGTCATTTGCTTTGTCTGCAGACATAACCGTACAGATAACCTGTACTTCATTCTGGAAACCTTTAGGAAACAGCGGGCGAATTGGGCGGTCGATCAGACGAGAGGTTAATGTCTCTTTTTCTGATGGACGCGCTTCGCGCTTGAAGAAACCACCAGGAATCTTACCAACAGAATAAGTACGCTCTTGGTAGTGAACTGACAGCGGGAAAAAGTCTTGGCCAGGCTTAGCAGATTTTGCTGCTACAACCGTACACAAAACCTGAGTGTTATCGATAGTAACCAGTACCGCACCAGTAGCTTGTCTGGCAATACGGCCGGTCTCCAGGGTGACAGTCTGGCTGCCCCACTGGAATGTTTTAGTAACGGGATTCACGGAGTAATTCCTCCCAAATATGGGTTATATAAAGTAATAAGGGGGCCACCAAGGCCCCCTCACTTATTCTTGTTTTAGCGACGCAGACCGAGACGTTTGATCAATTTAACGTAACGCTCTTGGTCTTTACGTTTCAGATAATCCAGCAATTTACGACGCTGGTTTACCATGCGAATCAAACCACGACGTGAGTGGTGATCCTTTTTGTGGCCTTCAAAGTGGCCTTGTAGTTTATTGATGTTAATGGTCAACAATGCGACCTGTACTTCTGGTGAACCAGTATCGCCTTCGGCAGTCTGGTAGTCCTTAACAACATCAGCTTTCTCAATAGCAGATAATGCCATCTTCTTTTTCCTCATTACGAATATGCGTTTATAAATCGAGCCTGACCGTGCATATTTACAGTCAGGTTCGGAAGGAGAGACAGCTTGCCAACACCTTCATTTCTGTTTACCGAACTTGCGGCACAAATTCAGCCGCGCATTATCACACAGTTGAGAGCAAACGACGAGGTGTAACACGCCCATCGTCTAAAATTTCACCAATTCCGAGGAATTTTTGTGCCTCACTTAGCAATACCACCATACCGGAAGTAGGTGCAGCGGCGACTTGAACCGGCTGCCCCTGCATTAAGTTGTGGGCTGCAGTTTCACCCAAACTCAGCTGTGGAATATGCTCCAGGGCATCAGTTATCGGTAATAACAGGGCATCTAAACCATCGAAGTCCTCGGCATCACGCAGCGCTTGTAGAGCTTCTATCGATACCGATTGCGCCTCCACAAACGGACCTGCCTGCAAGCGCCGCAGGGCGGCCACGTGGCCGCCACATCCAATCGCCGCCCCCAGGTCTTCAGCCAATGAGCGAATATATGTGCCTTTACTACACCTGACTCGCACGACCGCGCGCGCTAAAGGACCGGGGGTAAACGACTCCAATTCAAACTCACGAATTGTCACTGGTCGCGCAGGACGCTCAACAGTAATGCCCTTGCGGGCCAGCTCATAAAGGGGCTTGCCGTCGCGCTTAAGTGCCGAATACATCGGTGGCACCTGCAGGATATCACCGCGCAATTTTGCTATTTGGACTTCTAGTTCTACTGCGGTGAGATTGGAGGCGTCAACGTCGGCTAAAATTGCACCTTCAGCATCGCCGGTATCCGTTTGCTGACCAAAGATGAAGTGGCTGCGATACTCCTTATCGGCATCCAACAAATACTGGGAGAATTTTGTCGCCTCGCCAAAGCAGACAGGCAGTACGCCGGTAGCCAAAGGGTCTAGCGCGCCGGTATGCCCTGCTTTGCTGGCATTATAGATAGCGCGAGCGGTAACCATCGCACCATTGGAAGATTTACCTGGCGGCTTATCCAATACCAAAATGCCGTCAACTGACCGGCCTTTACGACGCCTAGCCAAACCAGCTATTCCCCGTCTTCATCCGTGTGACGGCTGCGATCAGCTTCAACTGCATCTTGAATAAGCTTGCTGATATGTTGACCGCGATTAACGCTGGTATCGTAATAAAATCGCAGTTGCGGTGTGGTGCGAGCATTGTTGATTTTAGCGACTTGACTGCGCAAAAAACCCGCTGCCTTATTTAACACCGCCAAAGATTCTTTCGCCTCTTCAGCCGTGTTCTTACCCATCACGGTAACGTAAATCTTGGCATGACTGAGGTCGCGACTGACCTGAGCGTCGATGACACTGACCATGCCAAGACGCGGATCCCTAAGCTCTTTCTGGATAAAACTACCCAGTTCACGCTTTAAAAAGTCAGCGATCCGCGCTGTACGGCTAAACTCTTTCAATTGACTCGCTACTCCGCAACGTCAGCCTTTACAGGCTGCGCGCAATTTCCTTCACTTCGAACACTTCGATTTTGTCGCCTGGGCGCACATCTTTGTAGTTCTTCACGCCGATACCACATTCCATACCGTTCTTAACTTCGGCTGCATCATCTTTAAAGCGGCGGAGAGACTCCAACTCGCCCTCATAGATAACAACATCGGCGCGCAGAACACGGATACGCTTGCTGCGGTAAACCGTACCTTCAATAACCATACATCCAGCAATATCGCCAAACTTAGGTGAACGGAATACATCGCGAACCTCGGCAACACCGACGATTTCCTCGCGCATTTCAGGACTCAACATACCTGTTAATGCCGCGGTGACATCATCAATCACGTCGTAGATTACGCTGTAGTAACGAAGATCAACGCCTTCATTTTCAGCTAATTTACGCGCACTGGAGTCTGCTCGCACATTGAAACCAAACATAACCGCGCCCGACGTTAAGGCTAGGTTTACGTCGGTTTCAGTGATACCACCAACACCAGCAGAAACGATGTTAACGCTAACTTCGTCGTTACCGATGTCCATTAAGGACGCCTGTAATGCTTCGAGAGAACCGCGAACATCTGTTTTAAGTACCACATTCAGAATACGGCGCTCTGCCGACTCCATGCTTTCAAACATACGATCGAGTTTAGCCGCTTGCTGACGTTTAATACGCTGCTCGCGATCGCGCACTTGGCGGAAGTCTGCGACTTCACGGGCGCGCTTGTCGTTCTCAACAACAACAAAGCTATCGCCTGCGTCTGGCGTGCCATCAAGACCCAAAATCTCTACAGGGATAGACGGACCCGCTTCTTTAACCGGCTTGCCGTTTTCGTCGAGCATTGCCCGCACGCGACCTGAACACTGGCCAGCAAGAACGATATCCCCTTGGCGCAACGTACCGCTCTGAATCAGCAGTGATGCAACTGCACCGCGGCCTTTGTCTAAGCGAGACTCGATAACCAAGCCCTGCGCCGGCAAATCTGATGCCGCTTTCAACTCAAGCAATTCTGCCTGCAGCAAGACTGCGTCCAGCAACTTATCGATACCTTCACCAGTATGTGCAGATACATGCACAAACTGCGTATCGCCGCCCCACTCTTCGGAAATAACGTCTTTCGCTGAAAGCTCGTTTTTCACCCGATCTGGGTCCGCACCTTCTTTATCCATTTTATTGACCGCGACCACCAGCGGCACACCCGCCGCTTTCGCGTGGACAATGGCCTCTTCAGTCTGCGGCATCACACCATCATCGGCAGCCACCACCAGGATCACGATATCGGTACTCTTAGCACCCCGCGCCCGCATCTGCGTAAACGCAGCGTGACCTGGGGTATCGAGGAAGGTGATCATGCCGTGACCGGTTTCAACGTGGTAAGCACCGATGTGCTGAGTGATACCACCCGCCTCACCGCTGGCAACCTTGGTTTTACGGATATAGTCGAGCAATGAGGTCTTACCGTGGTCAACATGACCCATAACCGTCACAACAGGCGCTCTCGCTATCATGGTACCAGCACCACGGGCACCTAATGTTTCCTCTAGCGCTTCTTCAACTGCATCCTCAGAAACCAACTTCACTGAGTGGCCCATTTCCTCGACCACAAGCTGAGCAGTTTCCTGATCAATAGGCTGGTTGATAGTAACCATCAAGCCCATCTTGATCATTTCTTTAATAACTTCGGCAGCTTTCACTTTCATCTGCTGAGCAAGCTCTGCCGCGGTGGTGGTTTCACCAATATTTACGGCATAAACGATCTTATCTGTCGGCGCTTGGAAAGCATGACGCTGCGCATCGTCTGGCAACTTCAAGGTCTTCTTCTTGCGACGACCGCCAAAAGAACCGGCGCCATCTAAATCATCGCGCTTGTTGCCGCGGGATTTACCACCTTTACGGCGCGGACGATCATCGTCGGCAGCGGCATTATCACTTGGTGCGGCGCGACGGTGATGACGAGGTGCTGGCTTTTCTGCGTCACCGGCAGCCTTACCCGCTGGCGCTGCAGCTGGTGCATTTGCTGGCGCTTGAGATTTTGCTTTACGCTTCTCTTCATCGCGCTTTTTGTCTGCCAATACTTCGGCGCGACGCTCTTGAACTCGCTTTTCTTCTTCTTTACGACGCAAAATTGCGCGCTGACGAAGAACCTCAGGGTCAACGTCTAAAACTTCCTCAACCACTTCACGGTATTCATCCGTTTTATTTGCTGGGGTCGCTACTTGAGCCGGTATAGGCTCTTCTTTAACAGGAACAGGCTCTGGCGCTTTCTCTTCAGCAACAGGTTCCGGCGCGGGCTCAGGGGTCTTCTCTTCAGCAACTGGCTCTGGGGCCGCAACTTCCACCTTTGGCTCTGGCTCTGGCGCTGCCTCTACCTCTGCTTGAACTTCAGGCACCGCCTTGGGAGCCTCAACTTCTGCTGCAGCTTCGGCACGCAGCCGCTCTTCAGCCGCCGCTTCGGCTGCCATTTCCGCAGGGTCGCGCTTGATATAGGTCCGCTTTTTACGAACTTCGATATTAACCGTTTTCTTACCCGCACCCGATCCGGTCTTGAGCGTACTCAAGGTTTTACGCTGCAAGGTTATTTTCTGTGGTGCCTCGGCTGATTCTCCGTGGCTCCGCTTTAAGAAAGTCAGCAGAGTTTGCTTGTCTTCATCAGACACAGCTTGTCCGGCAGCGCTGTGTGACAGCCCGGCCTCTTTCATTTGCCGCAATAAACGTTCTACAGGCGCGCCAACGACTTCGGCAAGCTGGCTCACGGTAACTTCAGCCATTCATCATTCTCCCTAAACGGTACGACTCGCTTATTTTGCAGATTCGTCTTCGTCTGCAAACCACGGAGCGCGGGCTGTCATAATTAACTCTCCAGCCCGTTCTTCAGTCATGTCTTCAATGTCGAGAAGATCTTCAACAGCCTGCTCGGCCAGATCTTCCATCGTTACAATGCCACGGCTGGCAAGAATGAAGGCAAGGTGTTTTTCCATGCCATCCATTGTCAATAAATCTTCAGCCGGCTCTGCACTTTCTAATTTCTCTTCACTCGCTATCGCTTGGGTCAACAAGGCGTCCTTCGCACGGGCACGCAACTCTTGCGCAATGTCCTCGTCGAAGCCTTCAATTGACATCATTTCTTCAAGCGGCACGTAGGCAACTTCTTCCAGCGTTGTGAAGCCTTCTTCTACCAACACCTCAGCAATGTCTTCACCCACATCCAGGGCTTCAACAAAAAAGCTAATTACCTGTCCTGATTCTTGCTCGTGTTTAGCACCCATCTCCTCGATGCTCATCACGTTGATTGTCCAGCCAGTTAACTGACCGGCAAGGCGAACATTTTGCCCCGCACGACCAATGGCTTGCGCGAGATTGTCATCGGCCACACCCACATCCATGGTATGGCTATCTTCATCAACGACAATAGACTCGACTTCGGCGGGCGCCATTGCATTAATAACCAACTGCGCTGGATTATCGTCCCACAAAATAATATCGACGCGCTCATTACCCAACTCACCGGAAACCGCTTGCACACGCGAACCGCGCATACCAACGCAAGCGCCGACTGGGTCGATACGGCCATCATTTGTTTTTACAGCAATCTTTGCCCGTGAACCCGGGTCGCGAGCAGCGGCGCGAATCTCGATAACATCTTCAGAAACTTCAGGCACTTCGATCTTGAATAGCTCGATCAGCATTTCTGGACAGGCGCGACTCAAAAACAATTGCGGGCCGCGGGCCTCTGGGCGCACATCTGCCAAAATTGCGCGAACGCGATCATTGATCCGGAATACTTCGCGACCAACTAACTCTTCACGGGGCAATAGAGCTTCGGCATTGTTACCTAGGTCGACAATAATACTGTCGCGCGTCACCTTCTTAACGGTGCCATTTATAAGCTCGCCAACGCGATCGCGGTATTCATCAACGATTTGCGCGCGCTCTGCTTCGCGAACTTTTTGCACGATAACTTGCTTGGCAGTTTGCGCAGCAATACGACCAAAACCCACATTCTCAACGATCTCTTCGTGAGTGTCGCCCGCTTTTAAATCAGTGCTGTACTCATGCGCCTCTTCGATCGTTAGCTGAGTACCCAGCAACGCCATCTCATCGTCAGGCATGACCAACCAGCTGCGAAAAGTCTGATAATCACCCGTGTTGCGATCTATCACCACACGAATTTCAGAATCTTCGTCATAACGTTTCTTGGCGGCTGTTGCCAATGCCTGTTCAATCGCTTCGAAAATGATAGTTTTAGAAACACCTTTTTCGTTCGATACGGCCTCAACTACCAGCAATATTTCTTTACTCATTATCCGCCTCTTTCCGCAGCCGGCTATTTGAAATCATTAACCCCGATTAAAATCGAGGCACGACATTCGCTTTATCAATTTGATCGAAGGGAAGCAAATAATCATGCTCCTCCACGTTCAATACCACATCACCATCCTCGATGCCTGTCAGGCGACCGAGAAACTTTCTACGCCCCTCAAAAGAGGTGCGCAAACGAATACTTACATCATTACCAATGTACTGCTCAAACTGTGCCAGCGTGTATAGCGGCCGATCCATACCCGGCGACGACACTTCGAGGTTGTACTCACCCGCGATAGGGTCCTCAACATCTAATACGCCGCTGATTTGGTGACTGGTTTTCGCGCAATCATCAACACCAATCCCGTTTTCACTATCAATATACACACGCAACAAAGTGTGACGACCATGAGACTGATAATCCAAACCCCATAGTTCGTAGCCAAGAGCTTCCACCCCCGGCCTTAACAATTCTTCTAACTTGACGGTCTTGTTGGACAAGTTCACTACCCACCAATAAAAAATGGGCCCAAGGCCCACCATCGAAATTCTTTGACGTACGCCCTTTAGCGATACGAAAAAGCCCCTTTGGAAGGGGCTTCTAAAAACTTCTGATCTATATAAAGCGAAGTCACCCAACGCTCACAAAGGAAGCCTATAAAACCCGTGCCGCCACCTCATATCAGGAGGCGCATTATAGTCGGCGGCCACAAGCAGGTCAAGCCAAACGGCTGACACGGAAAGGAATACAGGGGCAATTACACACTTACGCGAGAAACAAAAAAGGATAATCATCACAGACAATTATCCTTTTTAAAAATTGGTGCCGAAGGCGGGACTTGAACCCGCACGAGCTATGCTCACCACCCCCTCAAGATGGCGTGTCTACCAATTCCACCACTTCGGCTAATTTTTTACTCGACCACCGCCGGCATATCACTCTCTGCCGGCATATCCGACTCAGCACCACCCGCTTGAGCAGGCATGCTATCGTCACCAACCGGAGCAACATCACGACTTTCCTGCAACACAGGCACGTCAATAATGTCTTCACCACCACCGCTACGCTGCTTCGCCACATAGGCGAGCGACAAACTTGTAATGAAGAATAAGGTAGCCAATATTGCAGTCGCCCGTGTTAACGCGTTGCCGCTACCACTACTACCAAATAAAGTTTGTGACGCACCAGAGCCAAACGAAGCCCCCATGTCTGCGCCTTTACCTTGCTGAACCAAGATCAAACCAATAATGGCAAGACCAGCCAACACATGTACTATTAAAATAATCTGTTCCATTACTCCGCCGCCCGACATATTGCGGAAAATTCCTGTGCATCAAGTGACGCACCACCAACTAAACCGCCATCAATATCCGCCTGAGCGAACAATTCACCTGCATTGGCAGCCTTGACACTACCGCCATACAGAATTCGCAAACCCTTCGCCAATAACTCATCTTTTTTCGAAAAAAGTGCGCGAATAAAAGCATGCACTTCTTGAGCCTGATCAGGACTTGCCGTTTTACCTGTGCCAATTGCCCAAACCGGCTCGTAAGCAACTACAATCAAACGTAACTGCTCAGCACTTAATGTCGAAAATATCGGCTTAAGTTGGGCTGAAATAACTTCAAGAGTTGCACCCTCATCACGCTGCGCCTCGGTCTCACCGACACACACCAAAGGTATCAATCCCTGCAGCAAAGCCTGCTTAGCTTTTTGCGCAACTTGCTCACTGGTTTCACCGTACATTGCTCGGCGCTCAGAATGCCCAACAATGACATAGCGGCACCCGACATCAGCCAACATTGAGGCAGACACCTCACCTGTATATGCACCATCACTGGGTTGGTCACAGACATTCTGATTACCAACTGCAACTGGCGAGCCGCTCAAGCCAACTAACACCTGCGCCAAATACACCGAGGGAGGGAAAACCGCGATATCAACACCAGGCTCCGCAGGTAGGGAGGCTTTCATTTCCGCCACCAATTTTCCAATGCTGGCGCTGTCGCCACACATTTTCCAATTCCCTGCTACGAGATTACTCCGCATGCCATTTCCCTTAGCGCAAAATGGGCGCCAATCTTACATAAACTTATAAATACATACAAGAACAGCCACCACTTATGATGAAAGCTTTTGCACCTTGTCGCTCAGACGCTGGCACAAGTCCGCAACTTGCGCACCGTTCTCGCCCTCAACCATTACTCTCACCAAGGGCTCAGTGCCTGAGGCGCGCAATAATACCCTGCCTCTGCCTGCTAATTCCAGCTCAACTTGGCCGACCGCAGCGCGTAATTCCGAATGATTCAAATCCATCGGTTTTTGTATGCGGATATTTTGCATTATTTGCGGAAACTTTTTCACGGGCGCTCGCAGCTCCAACAAACTCTTACCGCTCGCCCGCACCGCCTGCACAACCTTTAATGCGGCAACAATGCCATCACCCGTGGTACTCACATCACCACAAATTATATGGCCAGAATTTTCACCACCAAGCGCCCAGCCCAGCGCATTCATTCGCTCTTTTACGTAGCGATCGCCGACCTGCGCGCGCTCGAATGAAACACCCAGCGCTTTCAAGGCCAACTCAAAACCAAGATTTGACATCAAGGTTCCCACCACACCTTCGCAGCGCTCCCCGCGACGAAGCTGCTCCGCGGCAATGATATACAGAAGCTCGTCACCATCAACCAGCTCTCCCGACGCATCTGCAAATACTACGCGATCACCATCACCGTCGAAGGCGATACCGAAATCAGCACACTCCTGAACAACCCGCGCCTGCATATCAGCAGGGTGAGTAGAGCCAACGCCAGCGTTAATATTCAAGCCATCGGGATTCGCCCCCATGACAATTGTCTGAGCACCCAGCTCAGAAAAAACTGCCGGCGCGACGTGGTAAGTCGCACCGTTAGCGCAATCGAGAACAATCTTTAAACCGGCTAATGACAGACCTGTCTGACCAGTGGATTTACAGTATTCAATATAGCGCCCAGCAGCATCGTCAATACGCCGCACCTTACCCAACTTTGCCGACTCAACCGTGGTCATACTGATATCAATGGCTTCTTCGATCGCTATCTCCAACTCATCAGGTAATTTGGTACCGTCAGCGGAAAAAAACTTAATGCCATTGTCGTAATAAGGGTTGTGACTCGCGCTGATGACAATCCCTGCACGCGCCTGGAATGTTCTCGTTAAATAGGCAATTGCAGGTGTTGGCATCGGCCCCAACAGCAAGACATCAACACCCGCTGCCACCAAGCCTGCTTCCAAAGCGGACTCAAACATATAACCGGAAATTCGGGTGTCTTTACCAATCAGAACCTTACTGCGACCTTCACGAGCGAACACTTGCCCTACAGCCCAACCCAGTTTCAAAACAAACTCAGGCGTAATCGCGCCTTCGCCGACGCGCCCGCGAACACCATCGGTACCAAAATATTTTCTAGCCATTATTACTTTTCTCAAACTTCACAGCAGCTGCAAGCTTCACTGCATCAACGGTTTCTTTAACGTCGTGTACGCGCAGAATGTGCGCGCCGCGCTCTACTGCCATCGCGGCCATAGCCACACTCGCCGCCAACCTCTCTTCAACTCCACGCCCAGTAAGTGCACCCAGCATAGATTTTCTTGAAACCCCAACCAACACCGGAAACCCCATCTCCACAAAGGCGGGCAAGCGGCGAAACAATTCAAAATTATGTGCCACGGTTTTACCAAATCCAAAACCCGGATCGAGCAATATTTGCTCCTTCGATATACCCGCGGCAACACATGCAGCAACCCGCCCATGTAAAAACGCAGCAACCTCGTCAAAAATATTTTGGTAATCTGGATTCTCTTGCATAGAGCTGGGCTCACCCTGCATATGCATTAAACACACTGGCAAACCACTCTCTACTGCAGCATCAAGCGCACCCAGTCGCGACAACGCTCGTACATCATTTATTAAATCCGCACCCAACTGCACTGCGCCGCGAATAACCTGCGGAGTACTCGTGTCTACTGAAATAATGGTATCAAAGCGTTGAGAGATAGCCTCAACCACCGGCAGCACTCGCTCACATTCTTCCTCAGCACTAACTGGTATAGAACCCGGCCGGGTTGACTCACCACCGACATCGATCAGCGATGCTCCCTCTCTGCACGCCTCATCAACTCGGCGCAAAACTTTTTCAAGCAGAACGCCACCGGCGTGGAATGCACCGCCATCGGAAAATGAGTCAGGAGTCACGTTGATAATCGCCATTACTTTCGGCTCGCTTAGGTCTAACATGCGAGCGCCGCAGCGGAGCTGCGGCGACGATTGGCTTACCAGGGAGTTCATTGCAAACTCAGTGATCACTCACCGAGCCAACAAAAGGGTCTTCCGGGCGATTCTTTTTGTCATTGTCATCGTCAGCACTAGGCTCGGAGTCAACATCGCTCTCAGAAGACTCCGCCTTATGACCGCCGCGGCGATCGTCATCATCCCAACCCGCTGGCTTGCGCGGAGTACGACCAGACATAATATCGTCTATTTGCTTGGCATCGATGGTTTCATACATCATCAAAGCGTCTGCCATGACATCTAATTTACCGCGATGCTCTTCAAGGATTCCCCGCGCGATGCCATAGCACTCATCAATAATACGGCGAACTTCTTCATCGATTTGTCGCGCAGTCTCACCCGAATGCCCCTTACCCTGCTGACCCGCCGAGCGACCGAGAAAAACCTCTTCCTCTGCATCGTCATACATCAGCGGCCCCATCTTGTCTGACAAGCCCCACTTGGTAACCATCTTACGGGCGATATCGGTCGCGCGCTGAATATCATTCGAGGCACCCGTTGTCACACCATCCGGCCCCAAGGTCATCTCTTCCGCAATTCGACCGCCAAATAAAGAACAAATCTGGCTAGTAATATGCCTGCGACTCAAACTGTATCGGTCTTCTTCTGGCAGGAACATGGTCACACCCAAGGCCCGACCACGGGGAATGATACTCACCTTATACACTGGGTCATGTTCAGGCACAGTGCGGCCAACAATGGCATGGCCGGCTTCGTGATAGGCGGTATTTAATTTTTCTTTATCTGACATCACCATAGATTTGCGCTCCGCGCCCATCATGATTTTGTCCTTTGCCAAATTAAACTGCTCCATGCTCACCAAACGCGAATTACCGCGGGCAGCAAACAAAGCCGCCTCATTGGCAAGGTTCGCAAGATCTGCACCAGAGAAACCCGGTGTACCGCGCGCAATGATCGATGCCTCGACATCATCACCCAAGGGCAATTTACGCATATGTACTTTCAAGATTTGCTCGCGGCCGCGAATATCTGGCAAACCCACCACTACCTGGCGATCAAAACGACCTGGGCGCAAGAGGGCGGGATCAAGCACGTCTGGGCGGTTAGTTGCCGCAATAACGATAACACCGTCATTTGCTTCAAAACCGTCCATCTCAACGAGCAATTGGTTTAGGGTCTGTTCGCGCTCATCGTGACCGCCGCCCATACCCGCGCCACGATGGCGTCCAACCGCATCAATCTCATCGATAAAGATAATGCACGGCGCCTGCTTCTTAGCCTGCTCAAACATATCGCGCACACGAGATGCGCCGACACCGACAAACATTTCAACAAAGTCGGAACCTGAAATTGAGAAGAATGGCACCTTCGCCTCACCGGCAATCGCTTTTGCCAACAAGGTTTTACCGGTACCCGGAGGACCAACCATCAGCACACCGCGGGGGATTCGGCCACCCAAACGCTGAAACTTACCCGGATCGCGCAGAAACTCTACCAATTCCTGCACATCTTCTTTGGCTTCATCTACGCCCGCCACATCGGCAAACGTCGTTTTAATTTGGTCTTCACTTAATAGCCGCGCCTTGCTCTTGCCAAAGGCCATCGGGCCGCCTTTGCCGCCGCCGGCACCGCCCTGCATCTGGCGCATAAAAAACATGAAGATCGCAAGAATGATCAGAATCGGGAAGCTGGCCACCAGCAGTTGCGTCCACAAACTTTGACGCTCTGGCTTGGTACCCTCAACAACCACATTGTGCTGTAACAGATCATCGATTAATTTTGGATCGTCCAGCAGCGGACGTACGCTCTCAAAGCGGCTGTTATCGTTGCGCTCGCCACTGATCACAAGACCGTCGATTACGACCTTGCGAACGCGCTCATTCTGCACTTCCGTAATGAACTGCGAGTAATTGAGCTGCTCGGTGGGTGACTGGACGCTGAAGTTATTAAAAACAGTCAACAGGACTGCAGCAATAACCAGCCACAACAGTAAATTCTTTGCCATATCGTTCAAAAACCGATCCTCACGCTGCTCTGTTCGCAAAGTGCATAAAACGGGAAATTAGCCCCAACGTCTGCTCACTCTACTACATTAATTAGGCACCCTCTACGCAATAATTATCCGCGTAGACCAGTAGCCACTAGGTAAACTTCCCGCGATCTCGGCCTTGACGCAGCCGGTTTACGGGTCACCACCTTACTAAAACGTTCGCGAAGAAGGCGCATATATTCCTCAAAACCTTCCCCCTGGAAAATCTTGGTGACAAATCCGCCGCCGGGCCGCAAAACCAAACCCGCCATGTCCAACGCCAGCTCACACAGATACATAGACTGCGGCTGATCAACGTCTCTCATACCACTCATATTGGGGGCCATATCTGAAATTACAAGATCTGCCTTCTGATTACCCAAAAAAGCCATCAATTCATTGAAGACGTCTTCCTCGGTGAAATCACCGCGAATAAACTCAACCCCGGCGATGCTGTCCATGTCCAGAATATCGGATGCCAGCACCTGACCGTTGTGCCCCACCAGCATAGCAGCCACCTGCGACCAACCGCCGGGCGCACTACCTAAATCAACCACACTCATACCAGGCTTAAACAGGCGATCTTTTTCCTGAATTTCCAATAACTTATAGCAAGCGCGTGAACGGTAACCTTCCTTCTGGGCCTTTTTGACGTAGTGATCGTCAAAATGTTCCTTCATCCACGCATCACTTGATCCAGACCGTTTAGCCACACCCACTCCCTTAATAGCGAGAATTCACATTTCAGCGCGGCCGCCTTTCGAGTAAAATACTCGGCCACGCCTTTTTCGGTTTAGTAATATTATGTCCAAGTTCAGCGCCAGCGATAAAAAACACCTCCGCAGTATCGGTCACAAACTCAATCCCGTTGTGATGATCGGCGATCGCGGCTTGAGTGAAGGCGTGATGACCGAAATTGACCGCGCGCTAGACGATCACGAACTCATCAAAGTTAAAGTAAATATCGCTGAACCGACAGAGCGCCGAGCTTTAATTGATCAATTTTGTGCCGCCCACAAGGCGCAATTGGTGCAAGCTATCGGCAAGATCGCATTGATTTACCGCCCAGCCAAGAAACCTAACCCGAAGCTGTCCAACCTACTTCGGGCATAAGCCCCCAGTTTATTTACTCGGCGAGGTGTTGCACCTTGTCGATTTCATATTCTATGGTGCCGCCCGGCGCCGCAACCATGGCAACATCGCCCTCCTCTTTGCCGATAAGAGCGCGCGCAATCGGAGACGTGACGGATATTTTGCCCAGCTTCACACTGGCCTCATCCTCACCCACTATACGGTAAGTCACTTCTTCATCGGTTTCGCAGTTGATCAGCGTTACCGTAACCCCAAAAATCACTTTGCCGGTATAGGGAATTGCAGAAATATCGATCACCCGCACACCGGCGAGCTTACTTTCTATTTCTTGAATACGGCCTTCACAAAACCCCTGCTGCTCACGGGCAGCGTGGTATTCGGCATTCTCTTTTAAATCGCCGTGGGCGCGCGCCTCAGCAATCGCTTGCGTGATACGCGGACGCTCGACAGATTTTAAATTTTTTAACTCATCGCGCAGCGCTTTTTCGCCGGCAACCGTCATTGGCACCTGATTCATTGCATCATACCCTCGTGCACGTCCTGTAGACGGCGCACTGTTTTTTCTTCACCAAAGGCCAAAGCCTGACAAATTGCCTCAGCACCGGCAAGTGTTGTTGTGTAACTTACCTTGTTTACCAAGGCACTGCGGCGAATCAGCGATGAATCGGCGATCGCCTGCTTACCTTCAGTGGTGTTAATAATTAAATCAACGTCGCCATTTTTAACCATATCAACAATATGCGGACGACCCTCAAGTACTTTATTCACTCGCTGACAAGTCAAGCCGGCGGCGGTTAATACCTTATGAGTACCACGTGTGGCGCAAAGGGTAAAACCCAGAGCAACTAACTGCTTGGCAACCTCAATAGCACCGTCTTTATCTGGATCACGCACACTGATAAAAGCGTGCCCGCTGGTCGGGAAGACCTCGCCAGCACCGACAGCGGCTTTGGCAAAGGCTTCGGCGAAGGTTTCACCCAAGCCCATAACCTCACCGGTAGACTTCATTTCTGGCCCAAGTATCGGGTCGACACCAGGGAATTTAGCGAAGGGGAATACCGCTTCTTTAACAGAGAAATACTTAGGGATAATCTCAGTGGTGAAATTTTGATCCGCCAAGCTGGTACCGGCCATACAGCGCGCAGCAACTTTGGCCAGCGACACACCAATGCATTTAGACACAAATGGCACAGTGCGCGAAGCGCGCGGATTTACTTCGATAACATAAATCTCGCCGTCCTGCACAGCCAGCTGCACGTTCATCAAACCGATAACGCCCAACTCCAAGGCCATGGCCTTAACAATCTCGCGCATACGATCCTGCACTTCCGCAGACAAAGAGTACGGCGGTAAAGAACAAGCCGAATCACCGGAATGAACACCTGCCTGCTCTATATGCTGCATGATCGCGCCGATCACTACTTGCTTGCCATCTGACACCGCATCGAGATCAACCTCAACCGCCGCATTCAAGAAATGGTCTAGCAGAACTGGCGACTCATTAGACACCCGAACCGCCTCGCGCATATAGCGCTGCAACTCGTCTTCCTTATAAACGATTTCCATGGCGCGGCCACCCAATACATAGGACGGGCGCACAACTAGGGGGTAGCCAATTTTGGCTGCCGCCAACAGTGCCGCTTCTTCGGAACGCACGGTTGTATTTGGTGGCTGCTTCAACTCAAGCCGCTCAATCATTTGCTGGAAACGCTCACGATCTTCCGCGCGGTCGATGGCATCTGGCGACGTACCAATAATGGGTACACCGGCCGCCTCAAGGTCACGCGCCAGCTTCAATGGCGTTTGGCCACCGAACTGGACGATAACGCCTTTAGGTTTTTCTTTGGCAACAATTTCCAGCACGTCTTCGAGGGTTACTGACTCAAAGTACAAGCGGTCTGAAATATCGTAATCCGTCGACACTGTCTCAGGGTTACAGTTGACCATAATGGTCTCGTAACCATCTTCACGCATGGCCAATGCCGCGTGTACACAGCAGTAATCGAATTCAATACCTTGACCGATACGGTTAGGGCCGCCACCGATAACAAGAATTTTATCGCGGTCCGACGGCAGCGACTCACACTCTTCTTCGTAGGTGGAGTACATATAAGCCGTCGACGTCGCAAACTCTGCCGCACAGGTATCCACGCGCTTGTATACAGGGCGGATGTCTAGGCTGTGGCGCAGGGTGCGCAATTGTTTTTCGCTAACCGCAAGCAACACTGCCAAACGCTGATCGGAGAATCCTTTGCGCTTTAAGCGCCACATCAAATCTTTAGTGATGTCTGTTAACGCCAGGGTTTTCAGCGAGTTTTCAGTTTTAACAATATCTTCAATTTGAACGAGGAACCACGGGTCAATCCACGAGTGCTCGAACACTTCCTCGACGCTCATACCTGCGCGGAAAGCATCGGCAACAAACCAAATGCGCTCTGGGCCCGGGTTGGTCAATTCGGCAATTAATATGTCGCGAGCGTCGTCGCGATCCACATCAATTTGATGCTCAAAGCCTGCCGAACCCACTTCAAGGCCGCGCAATGCTTTTTGCAGAGACTCCTGGAAGGTGCGGCCAATCGCCATCACCTCGCCAACAGATTTCATCTGGGTGTGCAGACGGGTTTGCGCCTCACCAAACTTCTCGAAGGTAAAGCGCGGTATTTTTGTAACGACGTAATCGATTGCCGGCTCAAATGACGCGGGGGTCGCACCGCCGGTAATATCGTTTTGCAGCTCATCGAGGGTATAGCCAATCGCCAACTTAGCAGCCACTTTGGCAATGGGGAAGCCCGTTGCTTTAGAGGCCAAGGCCGATGAACGGCTCACCCGCGGGTTCATTTCAATTACAACCAAACGACCCGTGTGCGGCTCCATACCGAACTGAACGTTAGAGCCGCCAGTTTCCACACCAATCTCACGCAATACCGCGCAAGAGGCGTTTCGCATGATTTGATATTCTTTATCAGTTAACGTTTGCGCCGGCGCAACGGTGATCGAATCGCCCGTGTGCACGCCCATGGGGTCGAAGTTTTCGATAGAACAAACAATGATGCAGTTGTCGTTTTTATCACGCACAACTTCCATCTCAAATTCTTTCCAGCCAATCAAGCTCTCATCAATCAGCAGCTCATTGGTTGGCGACAGATCGAGACCACGGGTGCAGATCTCAACAAACTCTTCTTTGTTATAGGCAATACCGCCACCAGAACCGCCCATGGTAAAACTGGGGCGAATAATCGCGGGAAAACCGATGGTATCCAGAACCTGTAAAGCCTCTTCCATGCTATGGGCGATGGCGGAGTTTGGCGTCTCTAAACCGATACGCTTCATTGCCTGGTCGAATAGCTGACGATCTTCCGCCATATCGATGGAGCCTTTGGTCGCACCGATCATTTCAACGCCGTACTTGGCCAGCACGCCTTCGCGATCCAAATCCAAGGCGCAGTTCAACGCCGTTTGACCGCCCATCGTGGGTAGCAAGGCATCGGGACGCTCTTTCTCAATAATCTTGGCAACCGTTTCCCAGACCACTGGCTCGATATACGTGGCATCCGCCATCGCCGGGTCAGTCATGATGGTCGCGGGGTTAGAGTTCACCAGAATAACTCGGTAACCCTCTTCCCGCAGGGCTTTACACGCCTGCGCACCGGAATAATCAAACTCGCAAGCCTGACCGATAACAATCGGGCCGGCACCGAGGATAAGAATGCTTTGGATATCAGTTCTTTTTGGCATAAGTGCTAATCATCTGACTCTGTGCTTCGTTACAAAAAAGTCGGACGTCGGAAGCTGGACGTCAGACGCCAAAGTCGGGCGCGACAGTGTATTTTCTCGCCAGACGCCAGACTTCCGACGCCAGACCAACAAAACCGCATACAAAGCCGCGATGCCGAACTTTCTACTAAGCCTGCTTAGAGGCTTTGATCAAATCTATAAACTGATTAAACAAGGGCGCAATGTCATGCGGACCAGGGCTCGCCTCTGGATGCCCCTGAAATCCGAACGCGGGGACATCGGTGCGCCGAATACCCTGCAATGAACCGTCGAATAATGACTTATGGCTAACCACAAGGTTTTCTGGCAACGTGCTTTCGTCAACAGCAAAACCATGGTTCTGACTGGTGATGTGCACCACTTTCGTTGCCAAATCCTGCACCGGGTGGTTAGCGCCGTGATGGCCAAACTTCATTTTTTGCGTCTTGGCACCTGAGGCCAAGCCCAGTAACTGGTGCCCCAAACAGATACCAAACACCGGCAGACCGGTCGTTAAAATTTCTTTAATAGCGGCAATCGCGTAATCGCAAGGCTCTGGATCACCGGGACCATTAGACAAAAACACACCATCGGGATTCATCGCCAACACATCGGCAGCAGGCGTTTGCGCCGGCACAACCGTCAAACGGCAACCGCGATCAGTCAGCATCCGTAAAATATTGCGCTTCACACCAAAGTCATAGGCAACAACGTGATATGGCAACTCGGCATCGCTAAAGACTTTGTGCCCCTTACCCAGAGCCCAGCTGCCTTCGCGCCACTCGTAACTTTTGGCGGTAGTGACTTCTTTGGCCAAATCCATACCTTTGAGCCCGGCAAATTCCTTCGCTAGCGTCAGCGCTTTGGCTTCATCGATATCGCCGGCCATCAGGCAGCCGCCTTGAGCGCCCTTATCGCGTAAAATGCGCGTTAAGCGACGAGTGTCAATATCGGCAATGCCGACAATATTGCGTGCTTTTAAATAATCAGAGAGGCTTTGCTCAGAGCGAAAACTGGATGCAAGCATTGGCAGGTCGCGAATCACCAATCCCGCAGACCAAATATGCTCTGCTTCTTCGTCTTCGCTATTCACACCGGTATTGCCGATATGCGGGTAGGTCAAGGTAACTATTTGGCGAGCGTATGAGGGGTCTGTCAGTATTTCCTGATAACCGGTCATCGCGGTGTTAAAAACGACCTCACCAACCGAGTGCCCTTCTGCACCAATGGCAATGCCCCGAAAAATGCTGCCGTCTTCAAGGGCAAGTATGGCTGGAACCGTCAAGACTACCTCCTAGATCAAACTTGCGGCCGAGAGTCACCGCCGACACACCCGCCGGAACGACAACCAAGGGACCACAGAGGAAAATACGCGTGCAAAAAAGCGAGATGAAGATTACCTCACCTCGCTTTCTGCGGGGCTGCGGAGCTAATTCAGCTCGGCACCCTAATCTGATGCGCGATTTTACGCGAAATGCCCCCCGCGCGTCCACCGCAATAAATACCGCAATCCACCCTTAGGGTGAGTATTCGCTCAACGCCAAGCGACTCGATCACGTCATCGCTGCGTGAATTGGCGCAATTACTTCAAACCGAGCACATCCTGCATGTCATAACGACCGGCAGCCTGCGAATTCACCCACGCCGCAGCGCGCACTGCGCCACGGGCAAAGGACATACGCGAACTGGCCTTATGGGTAATCTCGACCCGCTCACCATCTGCGCAGAACATCACGGTATGATCACCAACAATGTCTCCAGCGCGCACTGTCGCAAAACCAATGGTTTCGCGCTCACGAGCACCGGTTTGCCCCTCGCGGCCGTAAACCGCCACTTTCTCTAAATCACGCCCCAACGCATCGGCAACCACCTGCCCCATGCTCAAGGCCGTTCCCGACGGCGCATCAATTTTGTGACGGTGATGGGCTTCGACAATTTCTATATCAACATCATCGCCCAATACCCGCGCCGCCATATCAAGCAGCTTGAAGCATAGATTTACACCCGTACTAAAATTGGAGGCTTGGCAAATCGCAATTGGCGCAATGGCCGCGTCTAATTCCGCTTTTTGTTCGGCATTGAAGCCAGTGGTGCCAATCACCATACCTTTACCCGCTTGACCACATGCTTTCGCATTGGCAAGGGTCGCGGCTGGAATGGTGAAATCGATCAGCACGTCAAAATCATTCAATACGTCGCTTACATTACCCACGATGGCAACGCCGTTTTTACCCAATCCAGCCAACTCGCCGGCGTCGGCGCCGATGAGCGAGCTCTCGGGCCGCTCAATGGCTGCTGTTAACTCGCAGCCGTCATTTAGCGACACCGCCTCAATTAAAATCCGCCCCATCCTACCTGCGGCACCGGTTACTGCGATCCTAACTGTCATAACACATTCCAATATATAAAAGTCTGTAGCTGTTTTTCGTTGCGGCGGTGACTATTTCTCATCGCCACCTTCATCAACCTCTTTACTATCATCACCAAGCGCCATATCGCGAACCGATACCGACGCCAGCGCTGCATCTAGCGCCGCGTCTATCGACGCGGTAACTTCCGCCACACCAGCAACCGGTTTACGCGGCACCCGCAGCGCTATCATCTGCACGGTACCGTCGTTGCGCACGGCATCGAGCACGGTTTTCAACGAGGTTTTTTCAAGCGGTGCATTTGGCAAATAGCGCGGCGGATCTTCATGATTCTCTGTCAACAAGCCCGCCTGCTGAAGTGCTCGCAGCACCCGCGTGACACCCTGAATTTGTACCCGCAGACGGTACACAAAATCACTAGCCGAAAACGGCTTGCGCGATTGATAGTAGCGCTGGGCAACAATTGCCATCACCTGCAAAGCCAGTGTTTCACTCTGACGAATACTTATGTCGCCGCTGCGCCGCAGAGGCGCAATATATTCGGGGTGCTGCACATAAAATGCAACACTGCTGCCCACCAGCAGAATCAACCAACTGATGTACATCCACATCATAAATAGAATTAGAATCGCAAAACCGGAATAAATTGCGTAGGTGCCACTGCCACTTGCCGACACCACAACACTGCCAAAACCCCAACCCAAACTTTGAAACAAGAACCCAGACACCACACCCGCCACTGCACCGGCTCGAAATGTAACCCGAGTATTGGGAATAAACATATAGAAAAACGTGAAGGCCGCAATAATCATTAAATACGGTGCAGCTTCAGTGACGAATGCAATCAAATACTGCATAAACGGCAGATGATTGCTGATGGTTTGCACAAAGCCGCCACTCAAAACGCTTGCCGACAAACCGATTGCGGAAAACACCAGTAGCGGCCCAATCAACATGACGCTGCCGTAGTCGGCAAATCGGCGCCCAATGCTGCGGTGCTGATCAAGACGCCAAATATAGTTGAAGGTCGCCTCAATTTTTTGGATCAACGAGATTGCGGTGTAGAACAGTAAGGCCACACCGAAGGTACCCAACACACCAATTTTTACATTGTCGATAAAGCCGATTATTTTGTCGGTAATCTCTACGCCCTGCGCCCCCATCGGCGCAAGAAACTGCAACATAATTGGCTCTAGCTGCTTATTGTGCATGCCAAAGGCTTTAAGCACAGAAAAGCTCACCGCCATCATAGGCACCAATGACAGCAGGGTGGTATACACCAAACTCATCGCTCGCAGCGTGAGTTCGCCCTTTGCTAAATCATCCAACACCACGTAGGCGAGACGCAAAACGTCTATCAGCTTGCGCCGCCACGCGCTGTAGTGCACCACCTTATCTGACCACAGATAATCGGCTACAAATTTATTAAGGGTTTTATCCATTACTCAGGCGCCTCTATATAGTTCGGAGCGTAGGATTGCCAAATGCGTATGCCGCCAAGAATGGAGAAAAAATAAGGGGAAGTCGAGAACGGATTCCACCTTAAGATGGAACCCGTCATAAGAGAGAAACAAAATTATCAGAGCTTCATATCGTCAAAAAACGTTTTTACGCCGTCAAACCATGTTTTTTTTCGAGGTGACTGCTTATCATCACCCTCCATGCTCGCCTGCAATTCCTGCAGCAATTCCTTTTGACGCTTGGTCAAAGACACTGGCGTTTCCAAGGTCACCTTGCAAATTAAATCGCCCGTGCTGCCACCGCGAACCGGTGTTATTCCCTTGCCACGCAGACGAAAGGATTTGCCGGTTTGGGTTTCTGCCGGAATTTTCAGTTTTACACGGCCTTCCAAGGTAGGCACATCCAACTCACCACCCAGGGCGGCGTCTGCAAAGCTGATCGGCACATCACAGTACAAATTCTTGCCATCGCGCTTGAAAATAGGATGCGGACGCACCGACATCTGCACGTATAAGTCGCCCGTTGGGCCACCGTTTGGACTTGCCTCGCCTTCGCCAGTAAGACGAATACGATCGCCAGTGTCGACGCCGGCAGGTACTTTGACCGACAGCGTTTTGGTTTCCTCAATCAAACCCTGGCCGTGACACGCTGAACACGGGTCTGAAATAATCGTGCCTTTACCACGGCAGTTCGGGCACGCCTGCTGCACGGCAAAAAAGCCCTGCTGCATCCGCACCTGGCCTACACCATTACAGGTGCTACAGGTAACAGGCTTCGAACCCGGCTTAGCGCCGCTGCCATCACAAGGCTTACACGCCACCAAAGTCGGAATACGAATCTTTGCCGTTGAACCGTGAACAGCCTGCTCAAGATCAATCTCTAGCGTGTAGCGCAGATCTGAACCGCGCTGCGGGCCGCGCTGACGTCCGCCACCCCCGCCGCCAAAAATATCGCCAAATACATCGCCGAATATGTCGCTAAAACCACCCGCGCCGCCACCGCCGCCGGCCCCAGTGTTAACACCCTCATGACCAAAGCGGTCGTATGCTGCGCGCTTATCTTCATCAGAAAGCACTTCGTAGGCCTCGGTCGCCTCTTTAAAAATATCTTCGGCCTTCGGATCATCGGGATTACGATCAGGATGATTTTTCATCGCAATACGACGGTAAGCTTTTTTAATATCCTTACTGTCAGTGTCCCGCGACACGCCCAGAATTTCGTAATAATCTCGTTTTGACATAGCTTCGCTTCACGCTAGACGGAGACGGGAGATGCTTTTGAAGTGCCACCCACTACCCCTATAAATGATTCTACCCCTCATGCCAAACGGGAGATCGCAAAACACGCTGACCTTGGCCTTTGCGTTTTCCGTCTCCCGTCCAGCGGTTCACCCAAGCGAGGCACTGCCCCGCATCGAGCTTACTTCTTGTCGTCGTCTTTTACTTCTTCAAATTCCGCGTCGACCACATCGTCAGCGCCAGACTGAGGCTGCTCTGCACCGCCTTCAGCTTCAGCTTGCGCTGCCTGCTCAGCGTACATTTTTTGAGCAAGACCGCCCGATGCCTCAGTCAGCTTCTTGGTAGCTTCTTCGATTTTCTCGAGATCGTCACCCTTAACCGCCTCATCAACTTCAGCGAGCGCAGCCTCGATAGCTGCCTTCTCTTCATCAGTCGCCTTGTCGCCAGCTTCTTCTAGCGTCTTACGAGTCGCATTCGCCAAACCTTCGGCCGTGTTACGCGCCGTTACCAATGCCTCAAACTTTTTATCAGCCTCGGCGTTGGCTTCTGCATCGCGTACCATTTGTTCGATTTCATCATCGCTCAAACCGCTTGATGCCGTGATGCGGATAGACTGCTCTTTACCTGTTGCCTTGTCTTTAGCAGACACATGCAAAATACCGTTGGCATCAATATCGAAAGTCACTTCGATTTGCGGCAAACCGCGAGGCGCAGGAGGAATATCCGCCAAGTCGAAACGACCCAGCGATTTGTTCGCCGCCGCTTGCTTGCGCTCACCCTGTACAACGTGAATGGTTACAGCCTGCTGATTGTCATCGGCGGTTGAGAACACCTGCGACTTCTTCGTCGGGATAGTGGTGTTTTTCTCAATCAGGTGAGTCGCCACGCCGCCCATGGTCTCAATACCCAGGCTCAGCGGGGTAACGTCAAGCAGCAGTACGTCTTTTACTTCACCAGACAGTACCGCACCTTGCAGAGCTGCACCCATGGCAACAGCTTCGTCGGGGTTTACATCGCGACGCGCTTCTTTACCAAAGAACTCGGTCACCTTGCTTTGCACCAAAGGCATACGAGTCTGACCACCAACCAAAATAATTTCATCTACTTCAGACGCAGACAATCCAGCGTCTTTCAGTGCCATTTTCATTGGCTCTAATGAACGGGCAACCAAATCACCAACCAAAGACTCCAACTTAGCGCGGCTCAGCTTTACAACCAAGTGCTTAGGACCAGTGGCGTCTGCCGTGATGTATGGCAGGTTGATTTCAGTCTGCTGGCTAGAAGACAGTTCAATTTTTGCTTTCTCAGCAGCTTCTTTCAGACGCTGAACGGCCAGTGAGTCGCCTTTCAGATCAATGCTATTTTCTTTCTTAAACTCTTCCGCCAAATAATCGATCAGACGCATATCGAAATCTTCACCACCTAAGAAGGTGTCGCCGTTAGTCGACAACACTTCAAACTGGTGCTCGCCGTCTACTTCAGCAATTTCAATGATCGAGATATCGAAAGTACCACCACCCAAGTCGTATACCGCGATCGTGCGGTCGCCCTTGGATTTATCCATACCGTAGGCTAAGGCCGCGGCAGTAGGCTCGTTGATAATACGTTTAACGTCCAAACCGGCAATACGGCCAGCGTCTTTAGTCGCCTGACGCTGAGAGTCGTTAAAGTAAGCAGGCACCGTAATAACCGCTTCGGTGATTTTCTCACCCAAATAGTCCTCAGCGGTTTTCTTCATCTTTTTCAAGATTTCCGCAGAAATCTGCGGTGGCGCCATTTTCTCGCCCTTCACTTCTACCCACGCATCACCGTTCTCTGCTTCACAGATTGCGTAAGGCACCATTTTGATGTCTTTTTGCACGACGTCATCTTTAAAACGACGACCGATCAGACGCTTCACCGCATACAAGGTGTTGTGCGGGTTAGTCACTGCCTGACGCTTAGCGCTCTGACCAACCAGAATCTCTTTATCGTCGGTATACGCCACAATCGACGGCGTAGTGCGCGTACCTTCTGCATTCTCGATTACCTTAACCTTGTCGCCATCCATTACCGCAACGCAAGAGTTAGTGGTACCCAAGTCAATACCAATAATTTTACCCATGATCATTCTCCACTTAAAAACTGTCGCCACTCGCGGCGAAATTCTTTGTCTTGTGACAGATATTGGCCCTTATCCACACATTTCAAGGGGGCATAGGCCATTTTTAATACAATTACTATTTACGGCGCCTTAGCGATAACAACCATCGCTGCACGCAGCAGGCGACCGTTTAAGGTGTAACCCTTCTGCATCACATCCATCACCGAATTTGGCTCGGCATCTGGGTTTGGCACCATCGCCATCGCTTCGTGAAACTCTGGATTAAATGGCTCGCCGACCGGATTTAACTGCTCAACATTGTGGCGCGCCAAGGCATCCACCAATGTTTTGCGAGTCAACTCAACACCTTCCAAAATCGGCTTTAAGGACTCATCGGCACTGTCTGCAGAAGCGAGCGCGCGATCGAGGTTGTCCACCACGGGAAGCATATCGCCGGCAAATTTCTCAAGTGCGTACTTGCGCGCATTCTCGGCGTCTTTCTCAGCGCGACGACGAATATTCTGCGCCTCCGCCGCTGCGCGCAAAGATTGCTCCTGCGCATCAACTACCGCCTGCTTCGCCGCTGCCAATTGCTCTTCAAGGCCGGGCTCTAGATCGCCGCTCAACTCAGCCTCATCGCCCTGTTGCAGTTCTTCAGCTTGAATTTCTTCATCCTGCATCGCTGCCTTATCTTGTTCCTCTGCCACGTATCCAATCTCCGTCACACGTATTCAATCTTGCGGACATTTCCCGCGTTGACGCGTATATGGGGTTTAGACCTACTAATTCAAGGCAAACACAAATATTTTTACTGCTGACGATTGACGATCGATGCCGCCAGCAGTATTTTACTGTATAAACATACAGACTATTTGCACAACCACGAGAGACCATCATGCTGAGCAATCTCACCATCAGCAATTACGCCATCACCGAACATCTCGACATCGAGCTCAAAACGGGCATGACCGTACTGACGGGAGAAACCGGCGCAGGCAAGTCCATTATGCTTGACGCACTGGGACTGGCGCTGGGTGATCGCGCCGATAGCAATATTGTGCGCAAGGGAGCAGATAGAGCGGATATCCACGCGCAGTTTGATATTAGCGCCATTCCCGCCGCCCATAGCTGGCTGCAGGAACGAGATTTAGACGGCAGCAATGACTGCATGTTAAGGCGCGTGATTACCGCCGACGGACGCTCGCGAGCCTACATCAACGGTCAACCAGCCACCTTACAAGATGTGCGTGAGCTGGGCTCATTTCTCATCGACATCCACAGCCAACACGCGCACCAATCCCTGCTCCAGAAACCCTATCAGCGCGAACTGCTGGACGCCTACGCTGGCACCACCGCACTCGCCAAGCAAGTTAGCGAGCACTGCCATGAATATCAATATTGCACAAAGACCCTAGCCTCACTGGAAGCGAATCTTGCCGAGCAAAATGCCCAAGAGCAGTTGCTGCGCTATCAGCTTGAAGAATTGCATCGCTTAGACTTGAAGGCCGGCGAAGTAGAGGAACTAGAAGACCTGCAAAAGCAACTAGCCAATGCGGAACAAATACTCGCCGCAAATCACCACAGCCTAAATCTCTGCCGCGACGGCGAGGTCAATGCCATGGGTATTTTGCACCAGGCACTCTCTTCGCTATACAGCAGCCAACATCGCAGCAGCGTTCAAGAAAATGCCGCTCAGCTTCTGGAAAGCGCGCGCATTCAAATTGAAGAGGCCGCCGGCGAGCTTCAACACGTTATCGACGGCACCGAGCTCGACCCCGAACGCCTAATTGAAGTAGAAACAAGACTCGACGCCATATACCAAACCGCGCGCAAACACCGCATTCAAGCAGACGAGCTGATGACATTGCAAAACTCACTCGAAGCGCAGCTTGAAGACCTAGATGCCAGCGATGAAAAAATCGATCAGCTGCGCAGCAGCCAAGAACAAGCACTAAAGGCCTATCAAACCACCTCTGCATCGCTTAGCAAAAAACGCACAAAGGCCGCCAAGTTAATGAAGCAAGGCATAGAAGAGCAGTTGCAAGCACTCGCGATGAAGCACTGTGAAATTGAATTTGCCATGCATCCTTTAAGCAATGACGAGCCCCATAGCCACGGCCAGGAAGAAATCGAAATATTAATTAGCACCAACCCCACAGCCGCCAAAGGCCCGCTAAACAAAATCGCATCTGGCGGTGAACTCTCGCGCATTAGCCTCGCGATTCAGGTCATCACTGCACAAGTTGCCGCCATACCCACCGTGGTTTTTGACGAAGTTGATGTCGGCATCGGTGGCGCCACCGCTGAAATCGTTGGCCAACTTCTCAATGCCCTTGGAAAACGCAGCCAAGTGCTTTGCGTCACCCACCAGCCACAGGTTGCCAGTCAAGGCGATCATCACATTAGAGTGCAAAAAGTCGGCAACAAAGCCAAGCTCACCACCAGCCTAGAGCCGTTGGAAGAAAATCAGAAAATTGAGGAAATTGCGCGAATGCTGGGTGGTATCGCAATTACCGAAAATACTTTGGCACATGCGCGGGAAATGCTGGGGATAAGGCACTAGCTCAGTCGGAAGTCGGAAGTCGGAAGTCGGAAGTCGGAAGTCGGAAGTCGGAAGTCGGAAAATGATCAATCACACATGCTACGATCAAGCGGTGCGTGTTTATTTTTCGTCAGACATCCGACGCCAGACTTCAATCTGCGCCCTCATCTCGCGTCCAGCATACAGCAACAATCGAATAGCAACACACAAGGACAACACAACAACGTGACCACAAATACCCGCCGGCTTGCCATGGCCATTTTGAATGGCTTTGATGCGTTTTTCGCAGAGTACAAAAATATCACTCTCGGCGCCCAAGCTCGCTTTGAAGCAGCCGACTGGCACGGAGCGCAGAAGGCTATTCGCGACCGGCTAGTTCTCTGGAAACAAAAGCGCGCTATCGTTGCGGAGGCGGCCTACACCATCACCGGCGGCAGTGTGGAAGATCGGGATAACTGGGAAATTGCCAAGCAGGAATACTCTGAGCTTATCCAGCATCACGACAATTATGAAATCGCTCAATCGTTTTTCAACTCTATTTATTGCCATGTCTTTGATCATGAGAAAATTCGCGACATACATACTTTTGCGCTGACCTCCAACCAAGAGCGACCGCCCACAGCAAGCGACTCCATCCTCAAGCGCTACCGATTTGACGGAGACAACGCCGCCGATATTGTTCGGTCAATGCTGGACGATTGCGAATTTAATATCCCGTGGGAAGATCAGCAGCGCGATATCGGTTTTATCATGAACGTGGTCAACAAGGTATTCATCCCAAAAATTCGCGATGGCGGGAAAGAGATTATCGTCGAAACGCTGGAGTCTTTATTCTTCCGCAACAAGGCCGCCTATCTCGTAGGCCGCATTGTTAGCGGCGACTTTAGTATGCCCTTTGTGCTACCTATCCTTCACAGCGAAAATAAATCCATTTTCGTCGATACCGTTTTATATGATCCCGATGATATTTCTATTTTGTTTAGTTTTAGTCGCAGCTATTTCATGGTGGATACATCCATACCCTCGGAATACATCGCCTTCTTGCATCGGCTGATGCCCAACAAAGAAATCTTCGAACTTTACAGTGCCATTGGCATGCCCAAGCACGGCAAAACCGAGTTCTATCGCTTTGCTGTTGAAGACACTGCGAGTAGCGAAGAACCCTATATTATCGCTCCCGGTATAAAGGGCATGGTTATGCTAGTGTTTACCCGTCCTGACTTCGGCTATGTATACAAAGTAATCAAAGACCGCTTCACGCCACCTAAGGACATGACTCAAGAACACGTGCGTCAATGCTATAGCCTAGTAAAGCGCTGGGATCGCGGCGGCCGCATGGCCGACACTCAGGAATTTAATAATTTGGCTTTTGATCGCCGTCGTTTTTCTGATGAATTAATTGCTGAACTTGAGAAAGAAGCACCCTCGAAAATAAGAGTGAGCGGCAACGCACTGCTACTCAAACATGTGTACATAGAACGCAAAATGATACCGTTAAATTTATATCTTAAAAATTGTGATGAGCAACAATTAGAAAGTGTAATGGGCGAGTATGGCAACGCGATTAAACAGCTTGCGGCGGGTAATATTTTCCCTGGGGACATGTTGCTTAAAAACTTTGGCGTAACACGTCATGGCCGCGTTGTTTTCTACGACTACGACGAAATATGCCCGCTCACAGACTGTAATTTTAGAAGCTTGCCGGAACCAAAAAATGACGAGCAAGCCATGGCTACCCAGCCCTGGTATGAAGTCAATCCGGAAGATGTATTTCCAGAAGAATTTAGATTATTTTTCTCTGGCAATCAGCACGCCAAGAAAGTTTTCGACAGGCTACACAGTGAACTGTATGACCCTGAGTATTGGCGCGGATTACAGGAAACAATTCGCAACGGCTATGTCGCTGACGTATTCCCTTACCGTAAGAAGCAACGCTTTCAGCAGCGGGTGTCCGTATAGAGAAACAAAAAAGGGCGCAGTGCGCCCCTTCCTCTCTACACACTAATCTATCAAAATGATAAACGCGCATTTAACCCTACTGAATCAGTATCGTAGTCACCCACAAAGCTGCGACTGATATTACCCGCTACTGAAAACTGCGGAACAATATAGACACGTAAGCCGGCACCCAATACCGCACCCGAATCGGAATCACCATCAACATCCTGATATGCCAAACCAGCACTTAAGTTACCTTCAATATTATTGGTAAGCCAAGTACGTGACATGACGCTACCTGTTAAGGTATCGATATCAATATTATCTAGCACTGGATTAGTACTTTCCGATTCAGCAAAGCTATAGTCTAAAGCCATCACTAAATCGCTGCGATCAGATAGCTTTCTCGGAGTACCGACACCTATACTCACGGTATCAAACTCTAAATTTCTATTGTAATCGAGGTTCCCAATTGAACCGCGAACAAAAATATTTCGATCCAACGCTAATGAGCCACCGCCATAAATTTGATCGGCATCGTCGTTGTCAACTTCAACATCGGCAAAACCACCTTCAACATAAGTGTAGCTAAAATCTTTTGCGAATAATGGACCCGCAGCAATTGCACTGGTGAAACCCGCCGCAAGTAATATCGTTTTTTTGTTTAACATGATTTTCGCTCTCCATAATGTAGACAGCGATTTAGACTGCGTTTTAGCAAACAGTTCCTAATATTTTTTGCAGACGTGAATTATTACTTTTACGAAAACTAAAGTGAACTTTTGAAGAAGCCCCTATATCACTCTAAGCTTCTAGCAAAAACGTCACCGGACCATCATTGAGCAAACTGATTTGCATATCGGCACCAAACCGACCAAATGCAACATTAGCGTGTTTTGCGCTCAAATCCTGGACGGCATAATCATATAAATTTTCTGCGCGAACGGGGTCAGCCGCAGTAGAGAATCCCGGACGCAATCCTTTTTTAGTATCTGCCGCCAAAGTAAATTGCGACACCAGCAGCACCCCGCCATTAATATCTGTGACTGACTTATTCATCCTTCCTTCGTCATCGGCGAAAATTCGATACGCAAGTAGCCTGCTAATCAGCTTGGCGGCCTGCTCTTCACTATCGTCCTTCTCAACACCCAGAAAAACCAGCAAGCCTTGCTCTATTTCGGCAACGCATAACCCATCAACTTCAACTTTCGCAAACCGTACACGCTGTAGTAACGCTTTCATTCACACCCTAATTTTCAAATTTATTTTATCCCTACCACTGCGATGAACGCACTAGCAGGCTGTTGAAAAACTACCTACGTTGCGTCTGCGGCGTTAAAAATGGCCTCAAAATGCTTATTTACTACGTGTAAACTCCGCTTTTTCAGCCATTTTTGCCTTGCATCCGCTGTCTCGCCAACGTTTTTCAACAGCCTGCTAGTAACTTAATTCACCATTACTTAGCAGGTCGGCAATATCGTTGCTCGCTTTAACCAGGGCATCAGAGATGCTTGGCTCAAAGGCGGAATGGCCGGCATCACGAATGATATGCAGCTCTGAACTCGGCCAGCGCTGATGCAACTCTACCGCGTTCTCAAGCGGGCAAATCATGTCGTAGCGACCGTGAACAATAATGCCCGGAATATTTTCGATCACCGCCATATTATCAAGTAGCTGATTGTCTTCCATAAAAGCCTCATTAATAAAATAATGGGTTTCAATATGCGACATCGACACAGCGGTATGAGGGTCCATTAGGTGATCTTCTACATCGTGATTTGGCCGCAACGTCGAACAGCGAGCCTCCCATATTGACCAGGCTTTGGCAGCTGACATTCGCGCCACTTCATTCTGACCATGCAGTACCCGATGATAAGCTTGTATGCGATTTTCCTCGTCGCGAGGAAGCACGCAATCAGCAAAATCTTTCCAGTAATCGGGAAAGATTTTGCTAGCGCCACCCTCGCTGTAAAACCACTCTAATTCCTGTGGGCGGCATAAAAAGATACCGCGCAGTATCAGGGCCTTTACTCGAGCTGGCTGCGCTTGTGCATAGGCAAGGCTCAAGGTAGAACCCCAAGACCCACCGAACAGCACCCACGTATCAATGTTTAGGTACTGCCGTATTTGCTCCATGTCGGCAATGAGCGCCGGTGTTGTATTATTTTCCAGGCAGGCATGAGGCTCGGAGCGGCCGCAGCCGCGCTGATCAAACAATATAATTCGGTAGCGCTCGGGGTCGAAAAAGCAACGCGCCCTTGGACTACAGCCCGCGCCTGGCCCGCCATGTACAAATAGCACGGGAATGCCATCCGGATTACCAGATTCCTCGACATAAAGAACGTGGGGTGCCTGAACCGGCAAATGATGGGTTTGATAGGGCTTTATATCGGGAAAAATCGTGAGCATAACGACACCAATCCAAAAATTGCGCTTAGTCAGTGTAGCCTAGTCGCGGACGTATCGGTATGTGATCTATAGTGTGAATCGAATCGGGGGAGGGAGAACGGCGACTGTGGAACACAGCCGCCGGAGTGAGAACGTTTACTTAGCGCGCTTGCGCTCGTTCTCTTTCAACAGTTTCTTACGCAGACGAATGCTCTTTGGTGTCACTTCCACCAGCTCATCGTCTTCGATGAATTCAAGAGCCTGCTCCAAAGTGTGTTTAATGTGCGGTGACAACGTCAACGCGTCATCAGTACCAGAAGCGCGAACGTTGGTCAGCTGCTTTGCTCTAGTTGGGTTAACAACCAGGTCATTGTTGCGGTTGTGAATACCGATGATCTGGCCTTCATATACCTCTGCCGCATGGCCCATGAAGAGGCGGCCACGATCTTGCAAATTGAACAGACCGTAGCTCAGCGTTTTACCACCAACCATAGAGACCAGAACGCCGTTCTGACGACCCGCTAGCTCGCCGCCTTTCACTTCACCGTAGTGATCGAAAACGGTGGTCATGATGCCGCTACCAGACGTCATTGTTAAGAACTGGCCACGGAAACCAATCAAGCCTCGCGCTGGTGCGATAAACTCAAGTTTAACGCGACCTTTGCCGTCTGGCTCCATATTGGTCATCTCGGCTTTACGCAAGCCAAGCTCTTCCATAACCGAACCTTGGTGCTGCTCTTCAACATCAATAACAACATGCTCAAACGGTTCTTGAATCACGCCATCGACCATCTTCTGTACTACTTCAGGGCGAGAAACACCCATTTCAAAACCTTCGCGACGCATGGTTTCAATCAGTACGGAAAGATGTAATTCACCACGGCCAGATACTTTAAATTTATCTGGCGTCTCACCTTGCTCAACGCGCAGGGCCACGTTGTGAATTAACTCCTGGTCCAAGCGATCACGAATATTACGTGAAGTGACAAACTTGCCTTCTTTACCGGCAAACGGTGAATCGTTTACCTGGAAGGTCATGCTGACCGTTGGTTCATCTACGCTCAATGGCGGCAAGGCTTCAGGATGACTAGGCGCGCAAAGCGTGTCGGAGATATTCAGGCCTTCAATACCCGTCACACAAACGATCTCGCCCGCCTTACCTTCAGGCACTTCAACTCGCTCAAGACCGTAGTAGCCCATCACGCTTAACACCTTACACTTACGGCTTTTGCCGTCAGCACCAACGACAACCAACTGGTCATTGGCCTTCATGGTACCGCGAGTGATACGACCAACACCGATTACACCAACATAGCTATTGTAATCGAGTGCTGAAATTTGCATTTGCAAAGGACCAACAGCATCAACTTCTGGCGTCGGCACCTTGTCTACAATCATTTGGAATAACGGTGTCATATCTTCAGCTAGATTTTCAAAATCTAGACCTGCAATGCCGTTAATTGCCGATGCGAACATGATTGGGAAGTCCAATTGCTCATCGGTCGCACCCAGGCGATCGAACAAATCAAATACTTGATCAACTACCCAGTTTGGGCGTGCACCCGGACGGTCAACTTTGTTAACAACCACAATGGGGTTCAGACCTTGCTCGAAGGCCTTTTGAGTTACAAAGCGAGTTTGTGGCATTGGGCCGTCAACCGCGTCAACCAACAGCAATACACTATCGACCATCGACAGAACGCGCTCTACCTCACCACCGAAATCGGCGTGACCAGGGGTATCAACGATGTTGATACGGTAACCGTTCCACTCAATTGCGGTGTTTTTCGCAAGAATGGTAATACCGCGCTCTTTCTCCTGGTCGTTGGAGTCCATGATCCGCTCGGAATCTTGGTTGCGGCGGTCAAGGGTTCCCGACTGACTCAACAGCTTGTCGACCAATGTGGTTTTACCATGGTCAACGTGGGCGATGATGGCGACGTTTCTTAACTTACTGACTTCACTCATAATTTAGAAATTCCGGATGGACATTTTTGCTATCTGTATACGAAGGCATGCACGCAAATAGTGGGACTGGCAATTTCGCCATTTAAAATAAGGTCGCGATTATAGCGGGTTTATTAGCCAAGCACATGATTTATGCCGTGCATTTTACAGCTAACGAGCAAAAGTTAACGACGTAGTACCACCTAATGATCCTTATTTGCCCAATAACAACCACCTCTTGGGCGTAACGCCGATAGCCGTTACAATCAAATTAAAGTCGACTACATTCCGCTACGGATGCCAATAACGATGACAAGCAATGTCACATGGAAGAGCCGCTGGACCTTCATTCTTGCCGCAACCGGCTCGGCGGTTGGCTTAGGAAACATTTGGAAATTCCCCTATATCACCGGCGAATATGGCGGCGGCGCCTTCGTCCTAGTGTATTTAGGCTGCATTCTGCTCATCGGCGTACCAGTTATGATTGCAGAGATAATGGTAGGCCGAGCTGGTCGCAGCGACCCCGTTCACAGCATGAGCAGCCTGGGCAAAACGGCTGGCAGGAGCGGTAAGTGGGGCGCTGTCGGCGCGATTGGCATTCTGGCCGGCCTAATGATCATGATGTTTTACAGCGTGGTTGCAGGCTGGGCGCTAGACTATGTTGCACAGAGCTTAAGCGGCAGTTACTTGCAAAAGCCCACCGCTGAAATCGAACAAAATTTCTCGTCGCTGCTCAGCAACCCGTCAGAACAATTTTTGTGGCACACCATCTTCTCCTTGATCACCGCATCAATCGTTGCTGGCGGCGTGACCAACGGCATCGGCAAATCAGTCGATATTTTGATGCCGATTCTGTTTGGCTTTCTTCTGCTTCTGCTGGGCTACAGCTGGATAAATGGCGATTTCAGCGCCGGCCTGCACTTCATGTTCGACACCGACTTTAGCAAACTTAGCAGCGACGCGATTCTCGTCGCGATGGGACACGCCTTCTTTACCTTGAGTTTAGGCATGGGCGCGATAATGGCCTATGGCGCCTACTTCCCGGGTAAAGCATCCATTGGCAAAACCGTGCTGACTATCGCCGCGCTAGATACCGTGATAGCACTCGTGGCGGGAATGGCCATGTTCCCACTCGTCTTCGCCAACGACCTAACACCCGGACAAGGCCCCGGCTTGATGTTTGTCACGCTGCCCATCGCCTTTTCCAATATGGCTGGCGGACAATTTTTCGGCACTATCTTTTTCGCCCTAGTCAGCATCGCCGCCCTCAGCTCGTCAATTTCACTGATAGAACCCGGCGTTGCCTGGCTAGAAAAATACGGCATCAAACGCCCGTTATCGACCTTTGGCTTTACAGGGATAGCGTGGCTCGGTGGCATAGCCTGCATTTATTATGGCGAAGTATTCGATGCGCTTGACTACTTAACCGCCAATATCATGCTGCCGCTGGGCGGCCTAATGATTGCGTTATTTGTTGGTAGAGTAATGCCGCGCAAGATGGTCGCGCACGAAGTGGGCATGGATAACAGTATTCTCTTCAAAAGCTGGTGGTTTGTGCTGCGCTACCTCGCCCCAATCGGTATTATTCTTGTATTTCTAAACAGCCTTAAACTTATCTGAACAGGATTACTCTGTGCGCAATATCACCTTAAATGTGTTTGTTATTTCCGGCCTACTCGGCTTTGGCGGGCTTTATTACTACAGCGGGGAAGTCGAAAACCACTACAAGGCGAATGCTGACCGCTACTTAAAAGCGTCACTAGAAAAAATTTCGAGCTGGGAAGTGAGCGACCTAAAATCAGAGTTGGGAAAAGAAACCCTAGCCGAAGTCAGCGATCAGCAACTACAGGAGTTAACGGCAAGCTATAGGCACCTAGGCGCATTCACCGACATGGACGAGCCAACATTCTCTCGCTTAAGTGGCGCACTATCTATACTCAATCACCCGCCCAAGCTCAGCTACAGCAGCAATGTGCGCTTTGAACACGGCAGCGCCATTATGACGGCAACGCTAACACTCGAAAACCAGCACTTTAAATACTACAACCTAAACTTAGGCGCGCCAGCAAACAAGTAGACGCCTACTGAACCAGTAGGCACTTTTGCAACTGAGCCCGCTCGCTGTCAGCTATTGGCATCGGGCGGTGTTTGGCGTCAATGCACACCAAGGTAATCTCCCCCTCAGCAACTAATTCACTACCATCTTCCGAGTACAAAGACTGTAATAAACGGAAGCTGCTATTGCCGATATGCAGCGCCCACGCTCTGACGCGAAGTGGTTTGTCATGATGCCACTCTTTGCGAAAGTTGAGCCCAGCCGCAGCGACAATCATCCCAGACAACTCACCACTGCCACTCATACCAAAGCCGGTATTTGTCATCCATTGCACGCGGGCTTCTTCGAGATAACGAAAATACTGCACGTGGTTTATATGCCCCATGCTGTCTTGGTCAGCCCAGCGCGGTGAAATTAGCACGTCAAACAATGGCGGAGTTGACTCCTTATTCATGATGGACGATATACCTTCACATTAGTAAAACCCTGCTCTACTAAGTGCGACGCGTGTAACCGACTCATCACGCCTTTGTCACAGTACAGCAGATAAATTCGCGATTGATCTAAATCGACAAAACGGCGATGCAATTCATAAAACGGCACTGCCTGGACCTCGGCATTGACCAACTTCAAGGGTTTGCGATCAACCTCATCGGGGTGTCGCACATCCAGTATTAACGATCCCGACACGGGAATAGATAAGACCTCGACATCGACTACGGTTCTATCTTCGTCAGCCAATTGATCGATATTGATAAACTCCGCCGCCGCAATCGCGCGCTCCAACACGGAAAAATCGAATTTTTCCTCCTGCGCGGCAATCTTCTCCGGCTTGGCCCGGGTGGTGGGCCTAACCGAAATAACACCACAGTATTCCGGCATATTCGCGGCAAACTCTTCGGTACCGATTTGCGCGGCCACCTTAATAATGTCGAGTTTATCCATCGCAATCAACGGCCTAAGTACGAGGGAATCGGTAACTTGATCAATCACAGATAAGTTCTGCAAGGTCTGGCTAGAAACCTGCGAAACGGCTTCACCTGTTACCAAGGCAGGCACTTCTAGCTGCGCTGCAACGTTGGAGGCCGCACGCAGCATCATGCGCTTGAGAATAACGCCCATTTGCGAGTTTTCGACATTTTTAAGGATTTCGCCAACCACCTCCTCGAAAGGGACGCTGACAAACTTCACCCGATGAGACGCACCATATTTAAGCCACAAATACAGGGCAACCTCTTTCACGCCCACCTCGTGCTCACGACCACCTAAATTGAAAAAACAGAAGTGCGTTCGCATTCCCCGCTTCATCATCATGTAGCTTGAGACCGTGGAGTCAAAGCCGCCAGAGATAAGTGACATCACCGCGTCAACCGTACCCAAGGGATAGCCGCCTAAACCCTCTAAGCGCCGATTAACGATATAGACAGTCTCATTGCGCACTTCGATACGCACGGTTACATCGGGATTATGCAAATCGACGCCGGCGGACTCGACGTGCTGATTCAAGCCACCACCGACATAGCGCTCAATTTCACTGGAGTTAAAATCGTGCTGCCCCACGCGCTTGCAACGAACTACAAAACGCTTACCCCGCAAGCTATCGCCAATGGCATCGCGGGTTTTCTCAAAAATATCGTGCACATCAATTAGCGGGTACTCAGCGACCTCGATAACATGAGCAATTCCGGGGGTATTGCACAATACCGTTGCAAAACCCTCCAGCACATCCAAGTCAGTGGCATGTGTTTCGATAGTGATACGATCCCAATCGCGAACAATGATCAAGCCAGGATCGAGTGGCAAAAGTAATTTCCGAAGATTATCTCGCAACTGCTGAGTAAATTTCTTACGCACAGGCTTACTTTTGATAATGATCTCGGGAAACAGCTTGACGATAAATTTCATTACAGGGTCGCATAAATAAATGGGCGGCTATTATAGCCTTCCCTAGGTCGCCATGCAGCCCAACCAACTACGCGCACCGAAATGGCACATAAATTCCCATGAGGCACCAAAATAAAGCACATTTTTAGTGGCTACGCACAATCTTTAATCACCACCAACAACCGACGATCTCTGCGCCCAAACAGCAAGCACAATTAAACGGCATAAATTTTGCTTTTCCGGTTCACAGATTGCTCCGCTATGCGGCACAATACGTTGCGAATATAATCATCATTAACTCGGCCTAGCCGAACCTTTAACAGACTCTCTATTCTGGAGGACGTACATAATGTCAGAGAACACTCTGAAGTTAATCGCCGATAACGACGTGAAATGGGCAGACATGCGCTTCACCGACACAAAAGGCAAAGAGCAGCACGTCACCATTCCGGCTACCGATGTTGACGCCGGTTTCTTTGAAGACGGCAAAATGTTTGACGGTTCATCGATCGCTGGCTGGAAAGGCATTAACGAATCAGACATGATTCTTATGCCAGATGACTCAGCGTCTGTTTTAGATCCGTTTACTGAAGAATCAACTATTATCATCCGCTGCAACATCGTAGAACCCTCTACTATGTTGGGCTACAACCGCGACCCACGCTCTATCGCACAGCGCGCTGAAGACTTTATGCGGGCTAGTGGTATCGCCGACAACGCCCTATTTGGTCCAGAGCCAGAATTCTTCATTTTCGACGACGTTAAATGGAAAGTATCAATGGAAGGCGCTAGCTACGCGATTGCTTCTGACGAAGCGGCGTGGAAGTCTGGCGACAACTTTGAAGAAGGCAATACCGGTCACCGCCCAGGCGTTAAAGGTGGTTATTTCCCCGTTCCACCAGTCGACAGCCTACACGACCTGCGTGGCGCAATGTGTAACGCCATGACGGACATGGGTCTTACTATTGAAGTACATCACCACGAAGTAGGTACCGCTGGTCAGTGTGAAATCGGCGTTGGCCCCAACACCTGCGTTAAGAAGGCTGACGAAGTTCAAATTCTTAAGTACTGCGTACACAATGTGGCTCACGCCTACGGCAAAACCGCAACCTTCATGCCCAAGCCAATCGTTGGCGACAACGGCAGCGGCATGCACGTTCACATGTCTTTAAGCAAAGATGGCGTTAACCTGTTTGCTGGCGACGTCTACGGCGGCCTGTCTGAAACTGCGCTGTTCTACATCGGCGGTATCATCAAGCACGCTCGTGCTATCAACGCGTTCACCAACGCCTCTACCAACTCGTATAAGCGCTTGGTTCCCGGCTTTGAAGCACCTGTTATGCTGGCTTACTCAGCGCGCAACCGCTCTGCATCAATCCGCATTCCATTTGTTCCAAATCCGAAAGCGCGTCGCGTAGAAGTTCGCTTCCCAGATCCATCTGCCAACCCTTACCTCGCGTTTGCGGTCATGCTGATGGCTGGTCTAGACGGCATCAAAAACAAGATTCACCCTGGCGATGCTGCTGATAAAGACCTTTACGATCTTCCAGCAGAAGAAGCAGCGGCAATCCCAACCGTTGCCTCTAGCCTGGATCAAGCACTGCAAGCACTAGACGCAGACCGCTCTTTCCTCACCGCTGGCGGTGTTTTCGACGACGATACTATCGACGCCTACATTGCACTTAAAGCCCAAGAAGTTGAGCGCCTAGCCATGACAACTCACCCTGTTGAGTTCGACATGTACTACAGCGTGTAATACGTGATAGCGCTTTAAAAGAACCCGCCTCTGGCGGGTTTTTTTATGCTTGTAGCTAAGCCATTCTCGCGACATTATTAGACTCAGCGTAACCATAAGGAGCCATCATGCGCGTACCAGTCATCTTAAGCTGCCTATTTGCGCTGCTCGGCCAGCCTTTAAATGCGGAAATTTATCGCTACACTGACGAAAATGGACGAACGGTGTTTTCCGATAAAGCGCCCAAAAATAGCGAAACCGTGACACTCCCCACCTTAAATACGACGCCTGCGGTAGACGTCGCAGAGCCAGAACGTTCAAAGGTAAGCGACGTAAATATGGACCGCAACACCATTCAAATAAGCTCCCCCAGTGACGGAACCATCATCCCCAACGGCCTGGTGGCAACCACCGTTAGCATCAGGACTGGCACACCCTTGCAAGACGGCCAGCAAATTCGTATAAAGCTGGACGGCAGCACCATCACCACCTCCAACGCCACCAGCCATGAGATACCTCGACTTACCCGCGGCCAGCATCAAATACGCGCCATCTTAATTAGCAAAGACGGAAAAAATCTCGCTGAAGACGGCAGTAGCGTAATGGTATACCTGCCCACAAATTAAGCCTGCGCCACATGAAGTTTCTCGTGCCAGGACGCACCTTATAGGTGCATACTGCAAATTAGTGACCAATTTCGCCTCATAAAACCGCTGCTCAAGCACATAGAATAAGGCCCCAAAATAGGGCTCTTCGTCCTATCGAGCAGACAAAATTATGAATTCATCGATAAAGTCCTCGCAATTTCGCTTGGCCTAGAAATTGCTTTAAGGCAAGACATAACGAACATACTGGCGACGCTATGCCTCCGAGCAATATCTACCATCAAATTCTCGACAACTTGAAAACAGCAATACTGCTGGTCGAGCCGAACCTGACCGTCAGCTATATTAATCCGGCGGCAGAGGCACTGCTGGCGGTATCTGATCAACGTATTCACGGTGAAGCGATCACCAAACTTTTTCACGAGCAAGAAGACACCCTAGTAAAACTGCTCGACGCAATCAACAACTGCGAGGCGTATACCAAACGCGAAACGGTATTAACACTGCGCTCGGGAACAGAAATCACCGTAGATTACGCAGTGACGCCAGTAACTGAAAATCGGCGCACATCTCTCATTATCGAATTGCAGCCATTAGATCGCCTGATTCGCATCAGCCGCGAAGAGGGCCTGCTCTCATCGCAACAGAATAGCCAGGCGCTAATTCGCGGCATCGCCCATGAAGTTAAAAACCCACTGGGCGGCCTTCGCGGCGCTGCTCAGCTACTCGCTCGCGAACTCACAGATCCCAAACTCCACGATTACACCAATATCATTATTGAAGAAGCCGACCGCTTGCGGAATCTAGTCGACACCATGCTCGGTCCACACCGCGCACCGGAGAAGAAAAAGACCAACATCCACGAAGTATTAGAACGGGTAAGGCAGCTTGTCGAAGCTGAATCAAACGGGGACATTCGTATTATTCGCGACTACGACCCCAGCATCCCTGACATTCTTGGTGACCGCGAACAGCTGATTCAAGCTTTTTTGAATGTCATCCGCAACGCCCAACAAGCACTGCGACAAGACACGCTCAGCGATAGAGACCCAACAATTATTATTAGAACCAGAACACTGCGCCAACTCACTATTGGCAGCCACCGTCACCGGCTAGTTTGCAGTGTCGACATTGCAGACAACGGCCCCGGCATACCCGCCAAGCTGCGCGCCTCCATCTTTTTACCGATGGTAAGCGGACGCGCCGAAGGCACTGGGCTCGGGCTGTCGATTGCGCAATCAATACTTAATCAACACAACGGACTTATAGAATGCAGTAGCGAACCCGGCAACACCGTGTTCTCGCTACACATTCCCCTGGAGCAAGCCTCATGAGCCAAGCTAATTCTGTCTGGATAGCCGACGACGATCGATCGATACGCTGGGTGCTAGAAAAAGCACTCACTCAGGCAGGTATCATTACCCGCTGCTTTGAAAACGGCGACGAACTGCTTGGCCACCTCGAGGGGGAAGTTCCCGACGCTATCATTAGCGATATTCGTATGCCCGGTATTGATGGCTTAAAGTTACTATCAAGAATTACCGCCGCGCATCCCGGTCTGCCCGTTATTATAACGACGGCCCATTCAGACCTGGACAGCGCAGTGGCCTCCTACCAAGGTGGCGCCTTCGAATACTTACCTAAACCCTTTGATATCGACGAAGCTGTCGCCACCACCCAGCGCGCTTTGCAGCACGCCAATAAAAACCGCAATTTACTCCCAGAACAAGCGCCGCTAGAAGCCACCGAAATCATCGGCGAAGCACCGGCGATGCAGGAAGTTTTCCGCGCCATCGGGCGGCTATCTCAATCAAATATCACCGTCCTCATCAACGGCGAATCGGGTACCGGTAAAGAGCTCGTCGCACAGGCGCTTCACCGCCACAGTCCCCGCGCAACCAAACCGTTTATTGCTTTAAATATGGCGGCCATTCCTAAAGACTTAATGGAATCGGAATTATTTGGTCACGAGAAAGGGGCTTTTACCGGTGCCAGCGCCCAGCGCCGCGGTCGCTTTGAACAAGCCAATGGCGGCACCTTATTTCTAGATGAAATCGGCGATATGCCCGCCGATACTCAAACCCGATTATTGCGCGTGTTGGCAGACGGCGAATTCTACCGTGTCGGTGGCCACACCCCCGTGAAAGTGGATGTGCGAATTATTGCCGCCACCCACCAACACTTAGAGAAGCTGGTAAAAAACAACACCTTCCGGGAAGACCTTTTTCACCGCCTCAACGTAATCCGTATTCACTTACCACGCCTGTCAGAGCGCCGCGAAGATATTCCCAAGCTGATGCAGCACTTCTTCACCCGCGCTGGCAACGAACTAAACGTAGAGCCCAAACGCCTGCGCCCTGAGACCGAGGAATACCTCTGTCAAATGGAGTGGCAAGGCAACGTTCGTCAGCTCGAAAACACCTGCCGCTGGCTAACCGTTATGGCAGCCGGCCGTGAAATCCACATTGATGACCTTCCGCCAGAATTGCTGGAAAGACCCCAGGGCGAAGCGGCGCCAGCATCTAACTGGCAAGATAACCTCAAGCGCTGGGCAGATCAGGAATTAATGCTGGGACGCGACAAACTACTAGATCGCGCAATACCCCAATTTGAACGAATCATGATCGAGTCCGCCCTGAAGCACACCCACGGACGCCGCCGCGATGCGGCTAATTTGCTCGGCTGGGGTCGCAATACCCTGACGAGGAAAATTAAAGAACTGGGTATGGGTGGCGATGATGACGATGATTGATTTTAAAGAAGACGGACGCTTGATGTCTGACGTCTGATGCAAAACATAAAAGCCCAGCACTCGCGCTGGGCTTTTTTACGTCCGACGTCAAACCCCAGTCACCTAGCTCGAACCCAGAAACCCCACTTGCCGCCACGCTTCATAACTTACCAGCGCCACGGTATTCGACAAATTCAAGCTGCGGGACGTACCGATCATCGGGACTTTCAAGCAGTGCTCAACACCCAAATCATCACGAATATTCTGCGGTAGGCCAGCAGTTTCTGAGCCAAATAACAGCACATCATCGGCTTTAAATTCGGCATCTGCGTAGTTGCGGCTACCCTTGGTAGTTAGGGCAAAGATACGCCGACCGGCCATTTCTTGCAGAAAACTTCCATAATTCGCATGCCGGCTCACCCGAGCTAAATCTGCGTAATCCAATCCTGCCCGGCGAAGTTTCTTTTCTTCGAGATCAAAACCCAGCGGTTCAATTAAATGCAGATGACAGCCATTATTCGCAACGAGACGAATAATATTACCGGTATTGGGTGCAATACGCGGTTCATGCAGGGCAATATGAAACATGGGGATATTGGGCAACGCTAGACTTGATCAGCCCAGCGTCGCCAGCTCACTTAGTGAGTAGTTGGTTCAGCGGCCGCTTTTTGCTCTGCCTGCTGCTGCGCTTGACGATAAAGCGCCTCAAAATTAACCGGCTGAAGAGCAAGTGCAGGGAAACCACCTTTCACCACTAATGCGTCAACTGCTTCACGCAAATACGGGAACAACATATTGGGGCACGCTATGCCAAGAAGCTGACGCAATTGCTCACCCTCTATGCCTTCGGCCAGAAACAAACCACCTTGGTGAATTTCTACCAGGAATGCCGTCTCATCATCTTCCAGCTTAGCGGTGATGGTAACGGTAAGAATAACTTCGAAATTATTCTCAGCAACGGGATTACTGCGGGTATTCAAATCGACCTGAATTTTTGGTTTCCACGCCTTGGTGAAAATCACCGGTGCACTTGGCGATTCAAACGACGCGTCTTTAACGTATATACGCTGTAACGCAAACTTAGGTTGAGCGGGAGCTTTTGCTTCTTCTGCCATTATTTTCTACTTCCTAATTCTGGGTATAAACAAACAATATGGGCGCCATTGATAATTACAAGGCGAGCATTCCATCCAATTGCGCGCGACGCTCAAGGGCCATTAACTCATCACATCCACCGACATGGGTATCACCCACCCATATTTGCGGAACAGTTCGCTGACCCGTGCGAGTCAATAAATCACTGCGAAGGTCATTGCGGCCATCAACCGGAATTTCGTCAAACTTAACGCCTTTGCTAGTCAGCAACTGCTTGGCGCGTACACAATAAGGGCAGAATCGCGTTGTGTAGATTGTTACTTTCGCCATAATCACTCACCCCTATCTAAATCGTTAATGCTATCTGTTCAACTATTTTACCAGTGGCATCTGCATTGCTTGCCACTCACCGATACCACCTTTCAAACGGTGCACCTGCGTATAGCCTTTAGCACCGAGTTTTTTACCCGCGGCGCCGGAGTGCTGACCTAGCTTGCATACCAGCACGACGGGCTTTTCTTTGTCGGCAAGACCATCGATCTCTTTGTCTAACTTAGCAAACGGCAGGTTCACCGAGTCTAAGATATGTCCTTTACTAAATTCAGCTTTGTCGCGCAGATCAATCACCACCGCGCCCTGTTGGTTCAACAAGCTTACCATCTGCTGAGGCGTAATAGATTTGCCGGCACGCTTTGACTCGTGAAAACTTAACAGCAATAAGCACGAGATTAAGGCCGATATAAGTATCCACTGCTCAGCTACGAAAGGGATTAATTTTTCCATGAAAGCTCTCTTGATACGTCGCGGTGAACACAATTCGCGAAAAAAGCGAGAGTATACACTGCCACTGTGCAATTCTCACCCTTCCCTGCATAGCCGCCTTGTGCCTAAAAAGTTACAATGTTCCGCTAATTCCAGCCCATTTGAAGTGATTTATTATGGCCGACACGCAAACCAAAAAACCCGTTGTATTAATCATACTTGACGGCTTTGGCTACCGCGAAGACCCCAAAGACAATGCGATTTTCCACGCCAAGACGCCCAACTGGGACAACTTGTGGGAGAAATCACCGCATACACTTATTTCTGGTTCAGGCTTAGACGTGGGACTACCCGACGGCCAAATGGGCAATTCTGAAGTTGGCCACATGAGCCTTGGCGCTGGTCGTATTGTTTATCAGAGCATTACTCGCATCGACAAAGATATCGCCGACGGTGATTTTTTTAACAATCCCACCTACACCGGCGCCATAGACAAAGCGGCAACGGCGGGCAAAGCCGTTCACATACTAGGGCTGTTATCTAGCGGCGGCGTGCACAGCCACGAAAACCACATATTAGCGATGATGGAAATGGCCGCCAAACGTGGCGCCGAACGAATTTATGTCCATGCCTTTTTAGATGGCCGCGACACACCACCACGCAGCGCCGAGAACTCACTAATTAAAATAGACCAGAAATTTGCCGAGCTCGGCCGCGGTCGCACGGCTTCTGTTATTGGTCGCTACTACGCCATGGACAGAGATAACCGCTGGGACCGAGTAGAAAAAGCCTATAACTTGCTCACCCAAGCGAGCGCTGACTATCGCTATGACTCTGCCGGCGAAGCACTCGCCGCCGCCTATGCCCGCGATGAAAACGACGAGTTCGTCAATGCCTCGGTTATTCAATCTGCCCAGCAAGACGACGGCAGCATTAAAGATGGCGACACCGTTATTTTCATGAACTTCCGCGCCGATCGCGCCAGAGAAATCACCCGCGCCTTTGTCGACAGAGACTTCGACGGCTTCCAGCGCAAAACAGTCCCCGCCCTCGCCGAGTTTGTCATGACCACCGAGTACGCCGACAGCATTAAAGCCGCCGTCGCCTACCCGCCAGAAAAAATGTACAACAGCTTAGGTGAAGTGCTGGAAAAAACCGGCAAGACCCAATTGCGCATTGCCGAAACCGAGAAGTACGCCCACGTCACCTTCTTCTTTAGCGGCGGTCGCGAGGCACTTTATAAGGGTGAAGACCGGGAGCTCATCGCCTCACCAAACGTGGCCACCTACGACTTACAGCCTGAAATGAGCGCACCAGAAGTCACCGACAAACTGGTCGCCGCCATTCGCAGCGGCAACTACGACGCCATTATTTGCAACTATGCCAACGGCGATATGGTCGGCCATACCGGCGTATTTTCTGCCGCTGTAAAAGCCGTGGAAGCCTTGGACACTTGTATAAAGCGCGTTACCGATGCCGTTATCGAAATGGATGGTCACTGCCTGATCACCGCCGACCACGGCAACTGCGAACAAATGGTCGACTACGATGCCGGTCAAGCCCACACGCAACACACCACCGAGCTTGTACCATTGGTCTACGTTGGCAACAAGCACGGCGCCCTGCAAGAAAAGGGCGGCAAGCTAGCGGATATTGCGCCTACCATGCTGGCGCTAATGTCCGTCGATCAGCCCGCTGAAATGACCGGCACAAACCTACTGCGTGAAGCCTGATCAAGGTGCTGCTGCGCGCCGTCAGTTTTCGCACACTATGCGCGGCTTTATTGCTGTTTTGCGCTATCGCCGCGGCCGCAGATAACGACAACACGCAGCGCCAACTCAATAATCTTAACGACAAGATTGGCTCCCTAAAAAAATCAATTAATAAGCAGCAGCAAGATCGCAGCAGCACCGCAAAAGCGCTGCGCACCATAGAAAAAGATATCGGTGAACTAGCGGCAAAACTGCGGCAAACCAGCAGCAAGCGCGAACAACAACAGCGCAAACTGGCCGAGCTAGAATCTCGCCAACAGCTGCTTCGCAAACAGCAAGTGAATCAAAAGGCGCTAATTGCAGAACATGTTCGCAATGCTTATACCTTAGGCAAAGAAAGCCAGTTGAAAATGCTGCTAAACCAAGAGCAGCCAGAAAAGCTTAGCCGCACACTTACCTATTTCGACTATTTCAACCGTGCCCGCAGTGAAGAACTGACTAAATACCGCGACACCCTCTCGGAATTAGACTCGCTAAAGCCAAGCATAGAGGCGGAAGCGCAGGCGCTTGCAGAAACCAGTGCAGAACTTAAACGCCAGCAGCAAAGCTTGTTGCAGCAAAAGCAGCAACGCGCGAACGCGCTGGCGGGGATAGATCGTGAAATTCTAAATAAAACCAGCTCCCTGAATACCCTCGACAAGGAACGGAAAGGTTTAGAAAACGTCTTACAGGCCGTTGAGCGGGAAATCACTAATATCGTGATACCCGAAAACTATAAACCCTTTAATGCCATGCGCGGCAAAATGCCTTGGCCGGTAAGAGGAAAGCTTCTCAATCGCTACGGCGCATCTCGGCAAGGCAGCGCGGTAACGTGGCAAGGCATTCAAATTGCAGGCAACGAAGGCGACTCGGTACTATCCATACACAATGGCCGCGTGGTATTTGCCGACTGGCTGCGCGGAGCGGGCTTGCTGATTATTGTCGACCACGGCGGTGGCTACCTCAGCCTATACGCCCACAACCAAAGTCTGCTGCGCACCGAAGGTGACTGGGTTAAGGGTGGCGAGGCCGTCGCAACTGTAGGAAATAGCGGCGGACAACGCCAAGCTGGGCTTTATTTTGAGATTCGCTATAAGGGCCAACCCACCGACCCACGCCGGTGGTGCCAATAAGGGCGAAGTATTCGCAGAAAAAGCGAGATACAATAACTTTCGATTGACGTCGTTCCAGGAATTTAGGTCATGCCACACTTTTTTCGCCAAACCTTAACTACTCTTATGCTTGTGCTGTTAGCCGCTCCTATCGGCGCACTCGCAGACGAGGCGGCAAGCGCCGACACGGCCGCAGAGCCACAGGGGCAATTACCGCTGCAGTCCTTGAGAAATTTCGCAGACGTATTCAACCAAATTCGCCTGAGCTACGTGGAAGAAGTAGACGACAAAACCCTACTTGAAAATGCGATCCGTGGCATGCTCAGCGGACTAGACCCACACTCTGACTACCTCGACGCCAGCTCCTTTGAAGACCTTCAAAATCACACCACCGGCGAGTTCGGCGGGCTTGGCATCGAAGTCGGTATGGAAAATGGCTTTATCAAAGTTATCACCCCCATAGACGACACCCCCGCGGCTCGCGCTGGCATTCAAACCGGCGACCTCATTATTCAAATCGACAACAAGCCAATTAAGGGCCTGAGCTTACAAGAAGCAGTCACCCTGATGCGCGGGCCAGCTGGCAGCAAGATTGTTGTAACTATTTTACGCAGCGGCATCAGCGCGCCGTTTGAAGTGCAACTCAAGCGCGACGTCATTACGGTGGCCAGTGTGCGCGGTGAAATACTTGAAGCGGGCTACGGCTACATCCGTATTTCCCAATTCCAGAACCGCACCGGCCAAGACCTTAAAAAAGAACTCAGCAAACTGAAATCAGGCCGCGAGCCGCTGAATGGCTTAGTCCTAGATTTACGCAACAATCCCGGCGGCTTGTTACAAGCCTCAGTGCAAGTGGTGAACGAGTTTATTAACGAAGGCCTTATCGTTTACACCGAAGGACGACTGCCCAATGCGTATAGCCGCTTTATGGCCAGCGCCACCAACCCCGCCGACAGCACACCGATGGTGGTATTGATTAACGGCGGATCGGCGTCCGCCTCTGAAATCGTCGCCGGTGCGCTGCAAGATCACCGCCGCGCGGTCATTATGGGTACCCGAAGCTTTGGCAAAGGTTCTGTGCAAACCGTGCTGCCCCTGTCAGAAGAGAGCGCGATAAAACTAACTACCGCCCGTTACTTTACTCCGAGCGGAAGATCAATTCAGGCACAGGGTATTGAGCCAGACATTATTGTGGAGCGCGCCAGAATCGAGGCATTAACCACTAGCGGTATCGAGATCACTGAAGCCGATTTGGCCGGCCACCTTGGCCGTGGTGACGGTAAAGAAAGCACCAGTGTCAGCCGCAAGGCCGAAAAAGGTAAGCGCGAAGATTTAGCCGCCGACGACAATCAACTTTATGAGGCGCTGAACTTGCTAAAAGGCATGTACATCATGACCAAGCCAAAAACAGCGCTTATTGAAACAGCTGTTCAGTAACGTTGTTTCAGGCACAAAAAAGCGGGCATATTGCCCGCTTTTTTGTGCCTGCTGCGAAAATTACAAACGCACTTCTATCCCGCGCGCCGCCATATAGGCTTTAGCCTCTGGTACGGTGTACTCCCCAAAATGGAAAATACTCGCCGCCAGCACGGCATCAGCCAAGCCTTCGGTAATGCCCGCCACCATGTGATCCAAATTACCAACGCCGCCAGAGGCAATGACTGGCACAGGCACCGCTTCCGAAATAGCGCGGGTCAGCGCCAAGTCGTAACCCGCCTTGGTACCGTCGCCGTCCATACTGGTTAACAGCACTTCGCCGGCACCGTTGGCGACCATTTTAATTGCCCACTCCACCGCGTTAATTCCCGTTGGCTTGCGCCCGCCGTGGGTGAAAATCTCCCAGCGCGGCCGACCATCGGCTTCATCGGCAACACGTTTGGCATCTATCGCAATAACAATACACTGAGAGCCAAAACGATCCGCCGCCTCTTTAACAAAGTCTGGCCGGTGAATCGCCGCCGAGTTAATGCCAACTTTATCAGCACCGGCATTTAGCATGGCGCGAATATCTTTAATCTCGCGAATACCGCCGCCCACCGTTAGCGGAATAAACACCTCTGTGGCAATTTGCTCTACGATGTGGGCGGTTGTCTCACGGCCTTCGTGGGTCGCGGTTATGTCGAGAAACGTGATTTCGTCGGCGCCCTGTTCGTTGTAGCGCTTGGCAACTTCAACAGGATCGCCAGCATCGCGAATACCAACAAAATTAACGCCTTTTACAACGCGCCCCTTGTCTACATCGAGGCAGGGAATAATACGTTTAGCCAAAGCCATATTGCTTTCTCGTCCTGTCCGCTATTAGCGATTGTCGTCGCAGTAACGCTGCGCTTCGGCTAAATCGAGTTCGCCTTCGTAAATCGCGCGACCGGTAATTGCACCCAATATACCCGCCTCGGCAACCGCGTTTAGCGCCCGAATATCATCCATATTGGTCACGCCACCAGAGGCGATCACCGGTAAACCAGAGGCCTTTGCCATCGCTACAGTGGCCTCAACATTTACGCCCTGCATCATGCCGTCGCGACTAATGTCGGTGTAGACGATGGAGCTAACGCCATCTTGCTCAAAACGCTTGGCCAATTCCGTCGCCAATAATGTCGACACTTCTGCCCAGCCGTCGGTGGCAACCAAACCGTCTTTAGCGTCTAAGCCAACAATGACGGAACCCGGAAATGCCTTACACGCCTCGGCAACAAATTTCGGCTCTTTTACCGCTTTAGTACCTATGATCACGTAGTTAACACCCGCCTCTAAATACTGCTCAATGGTATCTAAAGAGCGAATGCCGCCGCCTATTTGTATCGGCAGATCTGGGTAAGCTTTAGCGATGGCCGTTACCGCTTCACCATTCACCGGCTTGCCTTCAAAAGCGCCATTAAGATCAACCAAATGCAAACGACGACCGCCCGCGGCAACCCAGCGCGCCGCCATTTCGACGGGGTCATTACCGTATACCGTAGAGTCGCCCATTTCACCTTGACGCAGGCGCACGCATTGGCCGTCTTTTAAATCTATTGCGGGGATAATCAACATAATAAAAACCTAAAAATAAATTCTGACGACGAGATCAATCAGTTACCGGAAAGAAGCTCGCCACGGGGCGATCCCAATTCAAGAAATTACGCAGCAGGCGCAGGCCAGCTTCACCGCTTTTTTCTGGGTGAAACTGGACGGCAAACACGTTTTCACAGGCAAGCGCTGCGTGAACCTGCACGCCATAATCGGCGGTGCCAGCCACAAAGTCGGGCGCATCTACGTAGTAGCTATGCACAAAGTAAAAGCGGCTATCGTTGGCAATGCCGGCCCACAGCGGATGCTCAATAGTTTGAGCAACGTTATTCCAGCCCATATGCGGCACCTTAAGGCGTGTACCCGCGCTGTCATGCAAATCGCTACCAAAAAACTTGACCGCACCGGGCAGAATATCCAAACACTCAACGCCGCCATTTTCCTCGCTACTTTCCAGCAGCGCCTGCATGCCAAGACAGATTCCGAGCATTGGCTTTTGCGCCGCCACCTCTTGAATCACTTCATCAAGGCCACGGGCTTTTAATTCAGCCATGCAGTCGCGTATAGCACCAACACCGGGGAAGATAACGCGATCGGCGCCGAGAATAGTCTCTGGGCAGTCGGTGACAATCACCTTAACGCCGTCACCCACTTTTTCGAGAGCGCTGGCTACCGAATGCAAATTACCCATGCCGTAATCAACGACGGCAACGGAAGAAGAACTCATACCGATAAATCCTAGAGACTGCCCTTGGTAGAAGGCGTAATACCCGCCATACGCTCGTCGGCCTGCAAAGCCATGCGCAGTGCGCGACCAAATGCTTTAAACACCGTCTCCGCTTGGTGGTGGGTGTTTTTGCCGCGCAGATTGTCGATGTGCAGCGTCACTTTGGCGTGATTTACAAAGCCGTGGAAAAACTCAGAGAACAAGTCCACATCGAAACCGCCAACACTGCCACGGGTATAGGGGACGTGGTATTCCAAGCCGGCACGGCCAGAAAAATCGATCACCACCCGCGACAAGGCCTCGTCCAGCGGCACGTAAGCGTGGCCGTAGCGAGTAATGCCTTTCTTATCGCCCACAGCCTCGGCAAAAGCCTGACCCATGGTAATACCGATGTCTTCTACGGTGTGATGCGCATCAATGTGAAGATCACCTTTGGCGTTGACCACCAAATCAATCAGGCCGTGACGTGCGATCTGATCCATCATATGATCTAGGAAAGGAACCCCAGTTTCAAAATGAGACGTGCCCGTGCCGTCTAGATTTACTGACACGGTAATTTGGGTTTCTAGGGTGTTACGGCTGATCGTAGCTTTGCGCTCGTTCATCGACGCCTCATCGGTTATTTGCTTACAATAGCGTATTATAAAAAATCCCGACCCGTATTACACCAAGCAGAAACGTACTAAATGCCTGTATACGCAGAAATAATCACACAACCCGATCCTCAGGATGCGGCTGACCTAGAAATACTGTACCCCAACGACAGTGTAAAACTCCTGGCGTCGGCTAATTCAGGCAAGCTAATTATCTATGGCGGCCGTTTTAATGGCCGAATCTTGTCCGCCTTCACCCTCACCCCCATCTATGGAGGCGACTACCAAATAGCACGACTGTCCGTGCGCGAAGTCACCCGCCGCAGAGGTGTTGCAAGGCAACTAATCATTCAGGCGATGAAGCAATTACCCAAGGATCTGCAGTCAATTTCTGCCGACTTGCGCCGCGCGCCAGAGCTGGTCAATCTATTTTCAGAACTAGGCTTTGTCTCTAATAACAGCCTCTGGTGCTGGCAGCGCAATACCTAATGAAAGCCTGCAATAAACCTATCTTCAGCCAGCAGCTGCTGGCATGGTTCGACATCGCCGGCCGCAAAGATCTGCCCTGGCAGCAAAACATCACGCCGTATCGGGTGTGGGTATCTGAAATCATGCTGCAGCAGACCCAGGTCACCACCGTCATCGACTACTACCAGCGCTTTATGGTGCGCTTTCCCACAGTGCAGAGTCTTGCCGACGCGCCAACTGACGATGTCCTCGCGCTCTGGACCGGCCTTGGCTATTACGCCCGCGCCAGAAACCTCCATAAAGCAGCCAAACTCGTCTGCGAAGAATTTAACGGCGAATTTCCACACGACCACGAACTACTTCAGCAACTCCCCGGCGTAGGCCGCTCCACCGCAGCCGCCATCTACTCTATTGCCTGCAATGGCCGCGCGCCGATACTCGATGGCAACGTTAAACGGGTACTCACACGCTATGCAGCCATCGACGGCTGGCCAGCCTTAAAACACGTCGAAAGCCAATTATGGGATCTAGCCGAAGAGCTCACACCTGATAAGCGAGTAGCCGACTACACTCAGGCCATCATGGATCTCGGCGCCACACTCTGTACCCGCAGCAAGCCCCAGTGCCCAAACTGCCCAGTGCAAAGCAACTGCCAGAGCTTCGCCAACAACACTCAAACTAACTACCCCAGCAAAAAGCCAAAGAAACAAATACCGACTCGGCAAGTTCACATGCTGATTATTGAAAATAATCGCGGCGAAATATTACTAGAACAGCGCCCAAACAGTGGCATATGGGGCGGCCTGTGGAGTTTCCCTGAAGCGGCAAACGTCGACGAACTCGACCACTACCTCGACAAAAACCTCTGCTCAGCCAGCACCACGCAACACTGGCCCGTTATGCGCCACACTTTTAGCCACTTCCACCTGGACATCACCCCCGTCCATGTCCGCCTCCAAAACGAAATCACCGCAGTCATGGAAGCCAAGCCACAGCTTTGGTATAAGGGACACCCTGAACAACAAGTCGGCCTCGCCGCGCCGGTAAAGAAACTGCTAGACGCTGTCTTCAGCTCAGATTTATTAAGAGAAGCCCCACTATGACCCGCACCGTATTCTGCAAGAAATTCCAGCAAGAACTCGACGGCCTGGACAAGCCGCCCTACCCAGGCCCAAAAGGCCAGGACATCTTTGAAAACGTCTCCAAAAAAGCCTGGGAAGAATGGCACGCCCACCAAACCATGCTCATAAACGAAAAGCACCTGAGCATGATGGACCCCGCTTCACGGAAATTCCTACAGGCTGAGATGGAAAAGTTTCTATCCGGCGAAGACTATGAAAAAGCCGAAGGCTACGTACCACCCAGCGAATAAGTCTTCTATGTCAGGGGCTTGACTCACTGTTTCGGAACAGGTTTAATACGCGCCTTCTGAGAGGCAGCCAAAGCCCTCAAACTAGGCCCAGATAGCTCAGTCGGTAGAGCAGAGGATTGAAAATCCTCGTGTCGGCGGTTCGATTCCGTCTCTGGGCACCACTTAAAATCAATAAGTTACCTTCAATTCTTCATTTTTCAAAAAACCTAAAACTTTTCGATGTAACTACCGATGTAAGCAGATTCCACGAATCTTCAGTCGAGTCATGAAGTCACGCCCATAAAAAAACCCCGACTTGCGGGGTTTACAGAAACACTATTAGCCAGAACTAACGGTTTCAGCTCATCGATGCGAAACTAATAACGCCTTTGTCATCACCTCGTTGCACAATAGTACCCAACCTTCCCAGCTGCGCTATGGACTCCTCGTAAGCTTCTAAACGAAGCGCGCCGGCATTAGCCTCTGGTGCGGCAACAACAAATAACACTTTCTCAGGGGCTGCAAATTGCCGCTCAACTAAGCGGGATACTTTGGAACTCCAAGTATCACTATGCTCGATAATTTTCGTTGGCGTATCTTGAGCCAGGTGTAGCGGCTTAATTAATTTAGCTGCCCCCTTGTAGCTGCGCTCTACAAATGGGAAAGAAACGCGATAAAGTTCATTACCGACGTTTTCCTTATGAAAGCGCTCGGCAAGATTCGCTCGATTAAGTAAATTCTTCAGACCCTTTTCTATCGTAGTCTCAACATATTCCTTTGTGACAAAATCTCGCTCCACATACCTGTTATAAGTAGTCTCAAGTGCATCGCGTACATTGTTACAAGCAATAACACGAGGTTCGCTAAACTGGATAATAGTTTCCCGAGTTCTCACCAGCTCCTTAAAGTGCCCGCCGAGGTAATCTTCGCGCTCCTGCTTTATATCATAGCCTGCCGGAATACCGACAACCCCTTTAATTCGCTCCAAATCAGTTTTTAAAATCTTTAGCGCCTGAGTATAAACTTTACGGTCTAACTCAGAAAAAAAGCTCGTAACTCGTCCATAGCTCTTTGTATTAAGCTTGAAATCGAGCATGCCCAAGGCTGGCACATATACAACCACACCCACATTGGCGAACTCTCCCGTCTCCAAATAGGGGGCAAAACGTACTATTGAGTATTTAGCTGCAAGCTTAGTCACGGCATCACCCAAAATTCATCTGATTTATAACTAGAAACAATTTCATAAGCCACATCAATATAATTTGCTTGCTTTTCTACCGGGTCACCACAAGGGTACAACCAGTCATCGGGAAGACTCCCGCAAAAGCCACCCCAACCGTCCAGTATTTTGTCAAATCGTTCGCAGAATTTCGCACGTAGCACCAAGTCCTCTAATTTAGGCAGGTTTGGACTAAAAACGTGCTCATCTCTAAACGAATTATAGCTAAATGTCGCGTCAAACGCGCAATTATGGTCAAGGACTACTAGCTGACCATCCTTCGCATTAATAAACAAGTTCGGATTACCGTAAATTTGCCCCATCTTTCGGTCTTCATTCTTGACCCACCAGTCAAAGGCCAGAACATCTAACTGCATATTCAAAGGAACCTTTCGAGCATACTCACGGGTAATTTCAACTAAAGACGAAAGACTCAGTGAGCCAAATGCATAGCCCGCACCTAAGTCTGAATAATCACCCAAAGATGAGTCAACAAGATATTCAGGAACATAAACTATGCTGAAATTAGGGATTGGCAACCCAAACTCTCTCGCCAAACACCCAGCCAGCCATTCAAAAACTAGACTTTCATTTCCCGCCAAGGCCCCTTTTACATAATATTCAGCGCCATCATCACCACGACAGAGAAACGGCTTAGTGTAACCATGCTCGGATTGACGAATTATTTCGGTAATTTCAATCATTCCCCCCACCTAAGATTTTTGCGATATATCAAAATCACCTAACGCCACCTTGATGAACTCGCCCACCTTTCTTAAGCATTTCAAACAACACATCAGCAACCCCTTTAGCCACCCCCTCACTAGCCAAAAACTGCATCGCTAAATCTTGGTGTGCTTCCATGGAACCAATAACAGCTCCTTGAACCGCCGTAGGGTACTCACCCATCATCGCCTGCTCTTTACTGTTATTACGAATCTGGTCCATTACTCCAGCGTTTTCAGCGACCTTGCCAGCCAGCGAGTTCAACCAGTTCACTTTGTCCTCGTCGGTGAGGTTCTCACCCACAAATAGCTCATTTAGCCTTTGCACTATTTGCGACAGTTTGTCATATTCCTGTTCGCGCGGCTGATGGCCGCCCAGCGATGTAACACCGCTCACGTAACCCTCACCCGGCTCCAGCACCAATCGCTGCTGGCGAACCTCCCGGAGCTTGTAGTGCGTCATCATCACCTGGCTGAGGTCGATTTGCTCACGCACAATCTCTTCTCGGAGCAATGGCAGCAGATGCGCTGCATAAATCGACAGTTTCTCCAGCTCCTCATCACTAAAATCCACCACCTGCGAGATAAACTCATAGAAGCGGCAAAAAGACTGCAAATTTTTCTTAAAGGTATCTAGGACGTCTTTAAGTTCCTTGGCATTACTCAAGGAATGCTCGGCATGTTTGATTGCGGACTCATCACCGGATACTTGCGCCTTGTTAAGCGCGAATTGCGCTCCCGCGACCGTTTCCATCACATCTTTATAGCGTGCACTGTAGCGGTCAACTGCCGGCCTACAGGCCTTAACAAGAGTCTCTTGGCCACCCTTAGGGTCGAAATACGCCTTCACAAATAGCTCAACTTCAGGCCAATGGAAAATACGCTCTTCTTTCAAACTCTCCATTAACTGATAAACGAGATTTGGGTCAGAAACCGCAGCCAGCTCGGCGGTCTGATAGTAAACTTTGAACTCCGCCAGCACCTCTTCTGGGTCGTTGACGAAGTCCAATACAAATGTGGTGGTTTTACCCGGATAAGTGCGATTTAGCCGCGACAGAGTTTGAACGCAATCCACCCCCGCCAACTTCTTATCGACATACATCGCCACCAGCTTAGGTTGGTCAAATCCAGTCTGAAATTTATTCGCAACTATCATCACCTGATAATCTTGCGTATCGAAAGCTGCCCGCATATCGCGACCATTAAGGTTGGGGTTCATATTGCGTTCAGTGAAAGGTTCGGGGCCAGATTCGCTATCATTCACTTCTCCGGAAAAAGCCACCATCGCGTTAATATTGCCGTAGCCATTTTCGCTAACGTACTTATCCATAGCCAGCTTGTATCGCACCGCCTCTTTGCGGCTGCCAGTCACCAGCATGGCTTTGGCTTCTCCATTCAGCAGATGGGCGACCCGCGAGCGAAAATGCTCGGCAATCACTTCTACTTTCTGAGCAATATTGTGTGGGTGCAATCGCACCCATTTAGCCAACTCACTCGCCGCCTTTTTGCGGTCAACGTCGCGGTCTTCATCAGGGTTAGCATGAGCCAACTGATAGGCAGTGCTGTAATTGGTGTAGTTTTGCAGCACATCGAGAATAAAACCCTCCTCGATAGCCTGACGCATGGAATACACATGAAAAGCCTCGGGCTTGTTCTCCTCCGAAACTGGTTGGGCAGGGTCAGGACACCGACCAAATAACTCCAGCGTCTTTCCTTTAGGCGTTGCCGTAAAAGCGTAGTAACTGATATTACCGGACCCACCCCGTGCGGCCAGCGTCGCTCTAAGGACGTCCTCCGCACTCAGCTCATCGTCTTCGCCCAACTCTTCGGCCATCAGCACCTCTCGGAGTTTACGGGCTGTAGCGCCAGTCTGTGAGCTGTGAGCTTCATCAGCAATAACAGCGAAAGTTCGGTCTTTTAGCCCCTTAGACTCCTGGATGGCCTGTAACACAAAAGGGAAGGTCTGGATGGTAACGATAATAATCGGGGTCGCCCCCTTGAGCGCCCCAGCCAATTGCTCTGACTTACTACCATCGCCTTCATCCCGATTAACACGACACACCACGCCTTCTGCATGCTCAAACTGATATATCGTGTCCTGCAACTGGGAATCAAGCACGGTACGGTCGGTAATAACAATTACCGAATCCATCAGCTTATTACCATCAGTGCGGTGTAGCGCAGACAACTGATGCGCTAACCAAGCGATTGAGTTAGATTTACCCGAGCCGGCAGAGTGCTGAACGAGATACTTCTGCCCCGGCCCCTTGCTAACCGTATCAACCAAAAGGCTACTAACAGCATCCCACTGGTGATAGCGAGGGAAAATCATTATCTCTTTTTTCGACTTATTACCCTGCGCATCCTCCTTAACACTTTCCTCCAAATGAAGATAACGGCCCAAGATATTTAGGAAAGTATCGCGCTGAAAAATTTCTTCCCATAAATAGGACGTGGGGTAACCAAATTCAGGCACATCATTACCAGAACCACCGTCAGAAGTCCCCCGATTGAACGGCAGAAAGAAAGTATCCATGCCCGCGAGCTTTGTCGTCATAGCCACTTCAGACTGACTGACCGCGAAATGCACCAGCGCACCACGCTTGAAAGTTAGTAAAGGTTCAGCCTTTCTGGTCTTACGGTCCCTTGGCAGCCTGTCCTTCATATACTGGTATTTGGCGTTATCCAGCGCCTGCTTGAACTCTGATTTCAGCTCCAGCGTCGCCACCGGCAAACCGTTTACAAATAGTGTCAGGTCTAACCTGCCCTCATAGCCATTCGGGCTATAAATCAGCTCTGGCACGACCCGCAGGCGATTTTTAGCATAGCGCTCACTTAACTCAGGATTCAGGTTATGGTCTGGCTTAAAGGTACAAAGTTGGAAGCGAGCACCGCGGTCTTTAATAGCATTGCGAAGCACCCAAAGCGTGCCTTTTTTATCTAGCCAGTTGCCAACGGTTTTCAAAAAAGCAGTGTCTGCACCATACGGAAAGTGTTTCGCGAGCTTGTCCCACTGCTCCGGCTGAGTGTCCTGCACATAGGCAATCACGTCTTCCTCGTAAATCGCCAGCTCCCTGTTATAGGCCTCCGACTTACCCAGCAACCAACCAGACGCCAAGAGGTTGTCGATAATATCCTGTTGAAACTGCATTTCTCTTGCATCTGCCATTGCGACTCCTTGCTAAGCGGCGTTATCTCGCGTCCAGTTCCTGATGTCTATTTTGCCGGTGACCGCAGCCGATATTAGGGCTGCACAACGCTCTTTTAACAGCGCCACCACCCTACTCGCTCGAACACTCGCCTCATCCATGCTCCCAATTAGCACTTTGATTTTCTGAATAATTTCCAATTGTTCAGCCACCGGGGGAATTGGGATTTCAAGCCTTTCAAATAGCTCCGTACGCAACACCCTAGTTCCGTGCGCTGAACTATCCACCAAGTCCAATACCGCGTCACGCAGCCCTTTCAACAAATACATTAAGTACTCTGGATTTAATCGTTCCGACGGAGATATTGCCTTCATATCTTGATTAACCGTTACACAACTCGTCGTTAGCGCAACGGGAAAGGAATGAAGTAGAATCATCCCTCTAACCACCACAAGAACATGCCCTGCGTTAAGTAGTTTTACCGACGATGCCGCTACGGCAGCTAACGTAATCTTGTCTTTAGCTGTATCGATATAGTCTACCTTCATATCTTTTGGGGAAACCCAGGGTATATCCCCGGACCAAAACTCTTCGTTTTCTTTCGATGGTGTTCCCCCTCCAATAAATTTAGATTCATACCGCAGCTGTGCCACTCGCCAATGTTCCGGCACGTCCCCAAGCCACTCAACTTCCGAGCCTTTCATCGGAGCCCTGGGGTTCAGCCCCTTCGTGACTGCATGAGAAATAACCGCCTGACGTTTTTCTTTTAGTAGTTCAATAAGGCGTTCTTGCTTGGCGATAAGTTCATCGATTCTGGCGGTTTCGTGGTCAAGGAAGCGAGCGATGGTCTTTTGCTCTTCCCGACTTGGCAATGCCAACCGAATGTTTTTCATGTCGGAGTACTTGGTACTCCAGAGGTCAGCTACAATACCTTTTCCAAATCGATAAAATTCCTCTTGAAATGGCTGGCTTCGCATGAGGTGGTGAACGAATCGACTTTCAATATCCTTTGGCTCAAGCACGATGCTAATTAGCGAAACGGAACCATCACTATCGGCAACACCAGACGAGCCCTTTCGGTCAGAGCGTGAGTTGATTACAAAGTCACCCAGCTTCACCTTCTTTCGGTTATCCCCAGCATCAGACTTTGCTGCCGTTTCTAGCTGAGGAACAATCCCTTGCATCGTCACCGAAAGCGGCACGTAGTCTTTGTCACTTACGGTCTCCCTTCGCTCAGAAAACCATTTGCCAATGCGCGTAAGCTCCCAGTGCTTCGGTACCTTTTGAAGCCAGTCAACACCACTTGGCTGATATTCGTCATATGCCTGATACCTTCCCGTCATCACGAATGCACCTCCCGCAGCAACTCCAATATCTCCGCAGTCACTTTATCCAAATCTGCATCAATTTCTTGCAATGAACGCGGTGGAATGTATTTGTAGAAGTGCCGGTTAAAGGGTATCTCGTACCCCACAACACCAACCTTACCGTCTTTGCCATCAGTTTTACTTTCATCTATCCACGCATCAGGCACATGAGGCAACACCTCACGCTGGAAGTATTCGTCGATTGATTCTTTGAGCGGAATATTCTCATAGTCGCGCAAATCGCTTGATGGCTCAGGCTTACCCTTAAGCATACTAACTTCAGCCCCGTCATCTTGCTCGCCGAAGATTTTTTGCAATAATTTCTTTTCAGTCGCCGAGACTTTATAGCTAGGCAGGTACTGCTGAAGCTGTTTATTAAATGCCTTCCAGCTCAGGAATTCCTGCCCGTCGGCATACTCCTCGAGGCAGCCTAAAGGCGGTACAACAAAGTCCCCCGCGGGCACACCTGTCTTTTTAGCCGCCGCCTCAGCCGCCTTGCTTTCCTTATCGATAAAATGGGCCGCTAACAACGCTGCATTTTCTTTGCTGAATACGTATTTAAGTTTGAGGGGCCGCTCAACTGTAATGCGTCGATAGCCAAAATCCTCGGAGTCAAATATCTTACTGGCCTCAGATGCTTCAAAACTTCCATAGCTCTTCACAATGGCATCGATTTGTTCTTCGGTAAGGTATTTACGTTTGGAGCCCAAAGATTTGCGCATTTTAGCAAAGTCGTCCGTAGCATTTATCAGCTGGACCTTGCCGCGCCGCTCCACAGGCTTGTGGTTCGACAGCACCCAAACATAGGTCGCGATACCCGTGTTATAAAACATGTCGGTCGGCAGTGCGATAATAGCCTCAAGCATATCGCTCTCAAGAATGTAGCGGCGTATTTCACTTTCGCCACTCCCTGCACCGCCGGTAAACAATGGCGAGCCATTGAGGATGATACCAATACGCGAACCGCCCTTATCGGGGCTGCGCATTTTGCTAATGAGATGCAACAGGAATAGCAGGGAACCATCAGAAACCCGAGGTAAGCCCGGCCCAAACCGGCCACCAAAGCCTTTTTGCTGGTGCTCATCGACAACTGCCTTTTGTACCTTCTTCCACTCCACTCCAAACGGCGGATTGCTCAACATATAGTCAAACTGCTGCAGCGCAAGCTGGTCATCAGACAAGGTATTACCTTGTTTAATATTGCCAACGTCCTGCCCCTTGATAAGCATATCAGCCTTGCAGATGGCATAAGACTCTTTGTTCAGTTCCTGCCCAAAAGTGGCCAGATGGGCCCCGGCATTTAGCTCATGTAGGTATTCCATACCGGAAGACAAAAATCCTCCCGTTCCGGCCGTAGGGTCGTAGATGGAGCGCACAACACCTGGCTTGGTAAGTGCGGCATCGTCGCCACTAAACACCAATGAGGTGGTCAAGCGCACGATGTCTCTCGGGGTAAAGTGTTCCCCGGCAGTTTCATTCGACGACTCGGCAAAACGGCGTATTAGCTCCTCGAACACCAGCCCCATATCATGGTTACTAAGCACCTCAGGGTGCAGGTCAATTTCGGCGAATTTCCCCGCCACCTTAAATAATAGATTGGCGTCATTAAGCTGGACTAGAAACTCTGAGAAGGCAAAGTAATCAAATATCTCGCGGGCATCAGGGCTGAAGGCTTGGATATAGCTATCGAGGTTATCGAGTACTTGGTTCTGGCCCAACTTACCCAAATCCATCGCTGAAGTGTTGTAAAAAGGCTGCTTAGCGGCGTGGAGTAACAGCTTCTGTGCTGCCTCCTCAGGCATATCCTTTACCTTTTCGGTTTGCGCTAGCACTAACTCCTTAGTTGGCTCTAGCACGCACTCCAAGCGACGTAACAAGGTAAATGGCAGTATGATTCGTCCATATTGTGATTGCTTGAAATCGCCTCGAAGAAGGTCTGCTACCGACCAGATAAAAGCCGCTGTAGAACCAAAATTACCTCTACTTGAATTCATTAAACATTCCCTAGATGCCGACTATGGGCCGGCGAATTATATTCTGATAATTAAACGACGCATTGCGCCCGCCCAATGATTGCATGCGGCGCCCGGGTACCAATTTACTTGCGAATAAATGTCGGAGTATCGAAGTGACTGTAATCAGGCATATCTGCGGGCCAAGCGGCGCTCTCGGCCTCGCCAGCTTGGGCGATAGACTTACCAACCACGCGAAAATAAATATCTTCTAACATTGCTCGTGCGTCTTGATTACTGATTTTACCCAAAAAGACCCCGGCTTGAATAAACCCCTCCAGACGATGACGCTCGACAGGAGAAGTCTTATAGCCATCACGAGACGCTTTGCACATCCGCTCAATACGGTTGGATAACTCTTCTTTAAAGCGGTCGCTACACATTCCTTTGTCGCCTATCAGGTGATTAATTTTTATTGATGCCACAGGGCCTAACTACCCTTAGTCTCTCGGCATAATAGCAACGTCGTATTAGGGTTGAAATACCTATTATTTCCCTATGTGACATGGGGTTCGTGTAAACATGGGTTAATCAGACCCAGCCTTGTATCCGTTCTTTGCCGAACTTCGCTTGCCCTTCTCTGAAGTTGGCCCAGTAGATAATCCACCGTGAAAACGACAACGACCCGATTTAAACAGGTTCCTTTGCTTACAAAGTGTACCTGCACGGGTCCTAGCCTCACAGGTCAAACCTCTGCACTCTAGGGGAAACGGACCACCGCTTTCATACCAATGCCGAAGTCGCTTTTTCCGCTCAACGACAGATAACTCTTCACTCAACAATGCCACTAGCTGCGCTCACTCTAAACTATTTTAAAAACCACATGGTATATATCTATAAAGGGGATGCTGAGACACCCCACAAACTGACTGTAAAACCACTATTCTGGCGGCTCTCAGCCCCCTTAATCGATACTGACTTTAACTTTGAGGGAGACCAGAGACCCCATAAAACCATGCTATGGTGGCTGCCATACACCATGGCATTCAATAAACCGTACGCTGACGCAAACTTCGACGCGGCACCTCCCTGGCACCAACATCAAGGTCCGGACGACCAGGCCAAACATCAACGTCAAGCCAACTTAAACGGTAAAGTACCGGCTGTTTCTTGGCTCGGGGATAGCGTGTAACCACTATCCAGCCACTGTTTTCCAATTCCTTTCGGCACCGCAAAGCAGTCTTTTTATCCCATCCCATGCACTCCATTACCCCTGGAGCAGCACTAATATTGCCGTTGTTGTATCCGTTGTACTGACGGCACATATCCCACAAAAACGCCCGTGACGTCTTACTCAGCGATATGTAGTCCGGATGGTCAAAAATAGCATACAAGGCGCGGAAGAACGGCTCCTTGCCATGCCCCCGTCCATTAGGCCTCATGCCACGGCTGTTTGCTCTAACCGCTGGCATTACCCCCACCTCAAATCACGACGACTAGCTTCCGACACATAATACACCGCCACTCGATTATCGAGCCGGTAGACATCAATTGGCCAACCATAACGCTTTAGCTCACCTACAATGGCTGCCAAGCGCCAGCTTCCCGAGAGAGCTATAAATCCAGGATGAGTCAGGTAATCCCCACGCATAAACATTTCAGCAGCTCGCCCGATGTGAGTATTATCTTTAGCCGGCACCCTTGGTGATGGTATAGGAAGAAAATCAAACAGCGGCTGCTGAGCATTACATTCCGGAATTGTGGTACAGTTTATTTGCTTCTCGAAAGCACTCTCAGCCTCATTCTCGGTTGCCGCCGGGATGAGGCCGTTTTCCTCATATACCTTATCCATCAGACCACCCCCAGCAATCTACGCAAGTCAGCAACACTCCAATGAAGGCGCCCATTAATGCGACGAGGACGAATAGGACCGCATTCCTTGCAGGCCCAAATTCGCAATGTTTGAGGTTTTAGATTGAGGTAATACGCCGCATAGATGGTTGATACCGAGGGTGTATTTATCGCATCTAAGGATGGCGGATTTGCTGTAAGTGTTGTGTTGTATTTCATATAGCACCTTTTTGCGCCGTTGGACGCTGTTGAGAAGGTGCTACTGTCACAAAGAAAAAATATGAATAAAAATCGAATAAAAAAACTATCTATTTTCTATTTTTAATATATATATCAATCAGTTAAAAAATATACTGCGAGGTAAAAACTATTAATTTCCAGTTTTTTTTATTTTCGCGATGCAACCTACCAATGAACTGCTTCCAAATTTATACGTTGCAGTATCACTATAGAATAACTTAATCATCTCATTAGCTATATCCGCGTTCGTCAGACGCCCCTTTCTCCTTCTCATAAGGCTGGCAATAGCTTTATTCGCATCTTCGCTCAATTTCCCAGACGCGTACAATGAAGCAACCGAATTAGGCGATAGTTTCCGCCCCCTCCCTTTGTTAGACCCGGAGTTCTTTGACACAGCTTTTTGGAACCCAGCCTCACCCGACACTGTGAGATTAAAGTGGTTCTCAACAAGACTGTTAATTGCGTTTGTTAATTTCTTTTTTGCGGCCCCAAGTTCTTTTGAAGAACCAAGCATATCACCAGACTTCACATCCAGTTCAACGCGCTTTTCTGCAGCCTCTAGACGATGCAAACGCATATATGAGTACACATAAAATATCTGCACGCTCTTATGACACTTACGAATATCTATTTCACCACCACACTCAAAATTTGGTACTGGTTGCTTGCATAAATCGTCCAAGGAGCTAGTGTCACGCCACATTTCATTATTTACTCCTCTTAATGCATTCATTTTAGCTATCGCACGAAGCCTTTTTAGCTTTAGGCGCCAAGCCAAAATCCAAATCCCAGTTTTTTTATCACTTGCCAATAACTCTGCATACTCATTCCCGCTTGTAGGAAACGTGATGTCAGAGTCGTCCATGTAGGAAATATCGGTATTACCGTCACTCATAATTCACCTTTTAGCACTAAGAGCAAGCGTCAACGGATTAGTCTCTTTATTGAGCACATCAAACTCAATGTCAGCCTGCCCTAAAATCCACTTTTCCAATTTCTCGTGATGTACCCTCAATAAGTCCAGCGGTCGCTGTTTATAATGTTTTTCAGCAATTGCGCTAGGCTTATGCCCCATAATCTGGGCAACGACGCCAGCCGGAATTTCGAGCCATTCAGAGAGGTTTGAAAATGAGCGACGCAACCCATGTAATGTGACTTCCGCCCCAATTACCTGGCAAACCTTTCTGTGGGCAATGCTTGGCTCAGTCAGGCGGCCTGACTTACTACTTGGGCTACTAAAAACCCATTGATTCCGTCGCGGCAGCTGCTGCATAAGATACGAAACATAAGGGGTAACTGGCACATGCCTGCAATCCTCCACCTTGTCGCCAATAGTCATTCCAGCCCAGCGAAAGTTAACATCACCCCACTTTAATTTAGCCAGCTCTTCGCGCCGGGCGCCAGTCAGCAATAAACATTGTAAATATGCGCTAATAACTGGGTTTTGAAGTTCTTTGATATGGCTAAACCATTGAGCCAACTGCTCTCGCTCCAACCCATCGCGCTTAGCTTTCGGCTTACCAAGAACATCACGAAGCCGTTTGGTTGCCACTAAGTCCGGAGCAACAACACCAGAATATGCAGGCTGTTCATCTGCCCAACGCAAAAATGCTCGTAGCAAACTCACCGCAAGTCTAGTTCGAGTAGCTCGCCTTTTCGCTTCCTTTATTGCCCAACTTTCCACCAGTTCGCTAGTCAAATCAGCCAGCTTCAGCGACTGAAGTGGCCAAAATGGGCCCGCAACAGTTTTTACATCTTTCCGGTTTTTACGAGGCAGCCCAGGCTGCTGCATCATCTTCAAGTGGTCACGATAACTTAATTCACTCCAATACGGGCGACGAGCCTCGACATACACATCCCATGCCGCCCCAAAAGTGACAACATCCCGTATTGCTGAAGCACGAGCAAACTGGTCTTCGCGCGTCTTCTCAGCTTTTACCAGGCGCGGGTCACGGCCCTCATCTATACACCGCTGATACTCTCTCGCTTTATCCTGCGCCTCAGGAATACTCCATTGCTCAGGACTACCGATTGTGATTCGTATCGTTTTGTTGGAGAACCTGCCTTGAAAAATGAAAGATGGCTTTCCATTTGGCGTAACTCTTAGGGCAAGCCGACCGCCAGAAGCAGGTGACCCGTCCCAAAGAAATGCCTGCCCCTTGTCTAAAGGGCATTTAAATTCCGCAATTCGTTTTGCGGTAAAGGCTAGTCTAGACATAGCACCCCAAAAACTCTCGGAGCACTTACACCTGCAAAGATGTAACTACGGATGTAAGCAAAATTGATATAAAACTGTCTATTTCACTCAACACCAACCTGGTCATTATTTAGTCAGATTGCGGGATAAACAGTTGATTCTTATTATATTATCAACTCGCATCAACAATTCAATATAGAAAAACCTTAGAATTGAAAATCCTCGTGTCGGCGGTTCGATTCCGTCTCTGGGCACCACTATTATCCTTCTATAGTTATCTCCTAACCGCTAACGACAACAAAGCCAAGTGTCGATCAATTTCCACTATAGCGTCTCGATAAATTGGAAGGTGATTTTTTTCTGCCTGCCAATGCTGATGAAATAACTCGATTGTTTCTTTAGCTACGTCGAGTACTAGCGTTTTCGGTATGCCTGCGCGCCCTGCTAAATGAATCAACTCTTCCTCGTTGAACTCATCAAACCGGCGCGTGCGACTGCATTTCAACGCTGTTTCGTTGTCGGGAATATAAGGGATGGTCGAGAGGAAGTCATAGGCTGGCGCTAGTCTAGCTACTCTCCGGCCAGGGTAATACATCGACCAATTTTTCAGGTGCATGTCGGCATTGCCGATCAGGGTATTAAAGGTGAGACGCCGGATAAACTCACGCATGTCGTCCTGGTTACTTTCAATAGCAATAACGTTCGCGATATTGGCAGCACTCGCTTTTTTATATTTGTCTCGCGGGTAAACACCGAAGATTTGCGCGAAGTCTTCCGTATGAACTGCACTGCCATCACTCAAGCGATCAAAACGCTCAATCACGAAAGCCTTACCTGGCTGCGCTGAAACGTCTTTTGGCAGGCCGCCAATCTCATCGATATCAACAAGATCGACAGCTGGCACATTCATCCCCAACATGCGGGCCAGGGTCATCATTGAATATTCGTTTTCGGGTACGCCCGGATACTTGTCAGACGGTAGTTTGACGATCCATGATCCACCCACCCCCTTTGCCGGAATAGTGAGGCCACCACTGGCTCCCTGCAACGCCGAAAACTTCAACTGCACTCCTGCCAATGAAAAGCGCAGTAATTTCTCTTCCCGCGCCTGCTTTTCGGCCTCATCAACAAGGTCTGACGCTTCGGGCGGCCAGTCTTCTCCATCAGCTGGGCGTACCGTTACTGCTCCAGGGAGATCCCGCCCCAAAGCCCAAAGCAAGAAAAACTCGCGCTCAGGATTCACTCCAGCACGTTCAGCAAGGTAGTCCCGCATCCGCTCTTCTGGCAGCAAATTAGAGAAAAAAGGCATGAGGCGGGTTTGATACGGCCTGAACTCAGTGAGCAACTCACCGTAGTGATCCTTTAAGCCAAGGCTTAGGGTCGGTCGATTGGCTTCGGCGATATAGTCCTCATTAAAGGCAAACAGATTTCTGTCACCATCGACCCGAGTAAGGGTGCCGATAAGCTCACCATAGAGAAGCACGTCCAGAACAGACACCTTAGGCATCATCATCTCCATCAAGCGAATAGGCCGAACGCCGACGACCTTCTGGCTCTGAATCCCACTGATGCACCGCTGCGTTACGCAGCCTATTCACTTCCTCAAGTACTGTCTGAAGGGACGACACTTCTGTCTTTCCAGTGATCAGTTTCTGCAACTGCTTAGCGAGTGCCTTGAGCTTGCCCTCAATTTCAGGAGGTAGAGATAATCGCGACAACTCATTGATACGACTCCGCACTTGAGCAACGTCCCTATCGCCGGCAAGCGCTGTATTCAATTGATCCGCTGCTCGCTGCAACTTTGCCATCACGTCTAACATTGACTTTGATTGGGCTTTTGCTTGCGTGCTCCGAATGATGGAATTCACCGCCGAAAGTCCCTTTCGCGGCACCAGCTTCAACTCCATGTCCAAGGCACGAGCAATTTCAACCAAACTGGAGATGCGCAAATCCACGCCACCGGACTCAATCTTGGAGATATGACTCTGAGGTACACCAGATAAATCAGCCAGTGTGCGCTGACTCAGCCCCTTGGCTTCTCGGGCTTGTTTCAGCGACTTAGAAATATCAATGACGGCACTCATTATGATCTACTTTAATAGATATATTTAAACCGATAATATGTCATTAAATATCACACATCAACAGCGCAAACAGGAAATCGATCTATCAAAACAGATAAAATAGATCAATGATCTACAATAATGCATCAAAAAATAGAGAATTACTCAAACCCACCCCCCGGCCAAATGCGTAACAGCCAACACCTCCGCTATTCCACATACACCACTAGCTTGCCGATATTTCCGCCGCTCATTAGTTTCGCCAGTCCATCGGGGGCATTTTCTAAACCATGGATAATATGGTTTTTATTAATCAGTTTTCCGTCTAGGAGCCACTTTTCCATGGTCGCTAATACGTCATTTATTTGATGCAAATAATCCAGGATTAAAAACCCTTCCATGCGCAGACGCTTAGAGGTAATTAGCGGGAAGTTTTTAACGCCGTACTGCTCTGACTTTCCATACTGAGAAACGCTGCCGGAGGCGACGATTCGTCCATTTATCGCCATATTCGGCAATACCGCGTCTAGAATTTCGCCACCCACATTATCAAAAAATACTTGGACGCGATCCGGCATCAGTTCCGCTATGGCGTGCTGCAAATTTGTCACGGCCTTGTAGTCGACGGTGCCATCCAGTTTGATCTTCTCTTCCAGGAATTGGCATTTATCTGCACCGCCGGCTAAGCCGTAAACTATGGCGCCGGCTGCTTTGGCAATTTGCGCGGCCATGATGCCAGTCGCGCCTGCAGCGCCACTGATGAGCACCTTGTCTCCCGCTTTGAGACGTCCAATTTCCATCATCCCGATATAGGCCGACCAGCCAGTAATTCCCAGCGTGCCGAGATAGGCATCTAACGGCACGTCTGGGTGGGGCTGAAACTTTAGTGTGATTTTATCGCTCAGTAAGGCCTCACCATCGATCACGAGATAATCCGCCCAAGACTGCAGGCTAAGAATATATTCGCCCTCTTTAAACTCAGGATGAGCAGAGGCCTCAACACGACCAATAATATTGCCGCGCATTAAATCGCCAATTTGTAGCTGCGGGAGATAGTCTTCTTTTTCGCTAAGCCACAATAGGTTGGACGCATCCAATGACAGCAAACAGCTTTTAATCAATACTTGCCCTTGTTTTAAGGCCGTCACGGGACGAGATTCCCAACGCAACTCCGATCCATCGAGCTGATCTTTTAGATAATGATCAATGACCCATGCATTGAAATGACTTGGTAAACCCATACCGATAACTCCGTGGAAAACAGTATCTCGTTAATTTTATTTTCAACTATTTAGCGCGCTTGAGATTTAGCTGCTCGCGCTGCTCTTTGCCAATGTTACATTAGCGTAGTGCTACTTCAAGGTAATAAGTTGAGATTCAGAGACCCAGTGCGGCTTCCATGCAAGGCGCGTCCGCGCGGGCATAGCGGGCCTACGTCAAGCGGGTGCAACGCTGCAGGGGAGTCGTCCTGGGCCTCCCGGAGGGCTTGCCTGTCTACGCCCGCGGACTGCGTTGCTTTTCCTCGACATAGGTCCACTATGCCTTCGGAAAAGCGCCTTGCCGCGAACGCAGACAGGCAAGCTGAACTCTAACTTATTACCTTGAAGGAGCACTAGTTGATTTAAAGATTATTATCCGCCCTAAATTTGTATTTCCCGACGAGCGATTTTTATGGATCTAGCAACATTAGCAAACACAATCTGGTCTGAGCTCTCACGGGCACAAGCAGATCGAGAACATCCATGGCGCACGCCGGTACTTGCCAGCGTTGACAGTGAAGGCTTACCTCAAGCGCGCAGTGTAGTGCTAAGAAAGGTTTGCAGCGACACGCAGACTTTACAGATTTATACAGATTCCCGCAGTCCGAAAGTTAAGCAATTACAGACATCCGCTCAGATTCAACTGGTATTTTGGAGTAGTTCGCTTAACTGGCAGTTGCGGGTAAGCGCTCAAGCTAAAATTTCAAGAAGGGGCCCCGATGTCGATGCCGCATGGCAACAAGTTAAGCAAAGCCCGGCCCGACAAGACTATCTCTCTCCCCTCGCGCCAGGCGACACGCTGGACACGGAATTGCATAGGGAGCCGAGCAACACTCATCATTTGGCCATTATTAGCGCGACCGTCACTAAAATGGATTGGCTGTCTCTGAGCCCGGCAGGGCATCAGCGCGCAGAAATTTCCGGGAACACCCTGCGCTGGCTAAGCCCTTGATCAATGGCTGCACAGTGACGAGTTTAAACTTACGTCTAGCTATTGGAGCGCGCGTATACTTTTCCAACCTTGAAAACTGTCAGAGGCAAACACGATCAGCAGCACCAAATATTATAATTTTGTAGCCTCTCGGCGATTAGGGACATGCAGCATCGCAGTCCGCACCCACTCGTTCGTAGCAGCGAGTCAGCGCTACATATCAGCAAGCTAGAGCATTTTCTGAACTACCTTGAGACGCCTTTGCGGTAGTGTTTTTAATAATAAATCGTCACGGTTACCGTATCGCTATAGCTACCTTGAGACGGTGTGATCTGTGGTGCTGTGCGAGCATAAATACTTTGCGCCTGGGCACTACCCGTGCCGGTATCGGCAAGCGTGTCGCTGTTGAGGGTATCACCCCAGCGCTGGCTTCGAGCGACATCTCGATATAACTCATAGCTTACATATTTGCCGGCGCCATTGTGCATACGACGGGTGCTACCGCTCGCATTCTGGCCGTTGTCTAGCCCGATCTGATACGGGGTGGTGTTGGTGCATTGCGGCGCGACAATAGCCGTGGTGTCTATATTGGCGCTGAGAACGCCTTGGGTGCCAAAGCTTATGTTTTGAACAGAAAACACCGGATTGCAGCTCGCCTCGACGGTGGCGCTAGCGACGAAGGGAAAACTGCCAGTCCCGCTAAATGTACCACCACTAGTGCAGCTAGTAGGCCATAATGGCGTACCGACCACCGCCTCATTGGCTCGAAAGGACATGAGTGCATCAACAACATTCGAAAAGTTGTTACTGTAACTCCCTGGGATAGCTGTGTTTTGAGCAGAAATGATGTCACCATAAACAGTAATGCTGCCACTTCCAGAACCGCCCAATACCGGTACCGAATACTGCAGATCAACCTCGTATTTATCCATCCCCGATATGGTATTAGGCCAAACCACTGTGCGCGCGGAATCCCGATAGAGATTGAACTGCAGCTCGTTGCCCCCACTGGTCATTCGTTTTGGCACGATGGTAACCCCTGAGCCTTGAGCGCCAACCCCAATACTGAAACAGAGCCTTACCCGCGCCGTTGCGAGCAAAGCTAAGCCGCCGGTATTGCATTGGTAATTGAGAGTCGCCGTCACACCGCCCCAACCAGTGAATGGGTCACTGGCACCAAAGCTCACATTGGTCATGCTCGCAGTGCAGCTTGTTGATGCCTGAGCAGCTGCCGGTATAGCTAAAAGCACTGTTAGCAACACTTTGCTTAAGTAACGCGTCGTCATGGTTGCTCTCGACAGATCAATGGTCCGATGGCGGAAATACCATCTATTTGCTTCGGCATGACTATGTCTACAACACAACGGCCACCCCCTTGCAGCTCTACGATAACAGGGTTGTGCGTGGGCAGAACCTCCACATATGCTTGGCCATCGTGCCCCACAATCGCGAGGGTGTTTCCGTCCTGCAGCAAACGGCTTCCAAGAGGAATTACTTGGCCATCGCTATTATGAAGGGTGAGTAAAGCGGCACGTACTCGGCGCATACCAAAATCAACCCGCAGCCCCGCTCGCTCTGCTGGCACTGCTAGTACAGATTGCTTGTCGAATTGAATGTTACTTGGCAATTGCAAGGGATCGATGGAGACCTGATTGCCACGGTATGCACCCAAGCCCGTCAACAAATAATAACCCTGTTTATTAGTGCGACCAATTGGGCGATTTTCTAAATTTACTGGCACGTCGGCAATGCCGTTAGTGGAGACCAATGCAAAACTGTCGCTGACCTCACGGGCGGGGAAAATACTTTGCGGCGCGTCGGCCATCCAAATGAATGAGCCACTTAGGTCGCCGAAGGCCGAATCACCACTGGGTAACGAGCGAATCCCGCCGCCAACCTGGGCGTAATCACCTCGGTAAAGTGCATCCACCTGAATGTAATCAACCTCACCTGTACGTTGCATTTGCAAGCCCCAACCAGTACCGCCGTCGGCAGACACCCCGCGACGGAGATAGGCAGCCTGTTGCTTGGCGCCATCGCGATTGTGGCTGGCAGAAACACCGCCATTGACGCGACCACCTAGCGACACTGACAGGCCGGCATACAGGCTGTAACTTTCGCCGTTGTCGAGCTCTCGCGCCGCGTTGACAAACAGTGTGACGCCTCCCAAAAGGCGGCGGCTGTAGCTTGCGCCAATACTTCTAAAACGTCCTTCTTCCAACGTATCTAGGCGGCTGTAGTTTAGCGATACTCGACCACTAGCACTGGAACCTACCCCGAGTAACAATCGTTCGGTACGCTGGGGCGGTGGGCGGCCGTCATTAGAGGCAATATCGCGGTAACTGCCAAAGCTGCGTTGCAAACTGTAATCGACGGTGACACCGAGACGACTCCAATTATATCCCAAGGTACGCTGCCAGCCGTCAGCCTGGTGGCCCACACTGCGCGCCAATGCGCCGCTAAACAGGCCCGCTTCACCCAAGGTAAATAAGGCCCCAAGACCGCCAGCCACGAGCTGCTCATCAGCTTCCCCGTGTGTTTCTAGCGTGAGGGTATCGCTGAGACCATAACGCACGCTGCTACTTGCAACTGGGTGATCGCGATAACTAAACGAGTCCGTACCATATAGCTGGCGAACACTACCCGCCTCCAAAGAAAAATCACTGAGGCCGCGCTGCAATAAGCGAGGGGAACTGTAAAAAGAAAAGTCCTGCACCGTAGTGCGGCCAAGGGCATCGGTTAGCACCATTTGCGCTTGGCTCAAACCGCTAATCGTTGGCGCGCTATCAATGCGATAAGCACCTGGTAAAACCTCCCCGCTGTATTGGCGCAGCCCCTCTACATAAAGCTCGACTTGCGATGGCAGCGCCGCTTCGCCGAAAAAGGCGGGCAGCGGCTGAACAACTAAATCTGGCTGGAGGGAAAAATTACGCCGCAATTGCAAGCCACCTAGTCGCGTCGCACGGCTCCACGACAAGCCGCCACTAATAAAATCCCCCGCGGTGACAGTGAGTAAATCGTCCTGCGACGACCAGGTCCAGTGAGTATCTAGGCGAGTGTAATCGTCATCGCCATCTCGACTGTTTGTCCTTAATAAACCGGTATTTTCAACGACCTGATTATCGACAAAGGCGCGCATTGCGGTGCTTGCCGCGAGATCGTACTCCCCCCGCTCATCTACCGTCGTGTACATATCGTAATTGAATAAAGCGCCGAGACTAGCCTGTGCATGAGGGGTGCGATTGCTATCTCTACGATAAGACTGCACGCTCATACTGAGTAGATGCGGCGCAGCCGTCAGGTGCAACTGCTGCTGAAGTACGTCGTAGCGGTATGTAAGATCGGGGATAGCGTCTAACGCTAGATACTGGTCATCCGACGGATTGGTCAAGACTATCCCAATTGCGACGAGGTGCTCGGGCTCTACATAAAACGCGCCATTGTGTGACATCACCTGCAGGATATAACGGGTGGGCACCATATTGAGAAACACTTCAAGATAAAGTGACTCTTGGCTACCCGGCATAACGGGGCCATCAAGAAGCATAATACTGCCGTTAGCTGTCGACTCGGGAGTCGCGACAGAGGGAAAGTCAGCGTTAGCCCAAACCGATGCTAACGCACAGCTAATCAGTAAGGTCAGCTGGCGCCAGGGGGTGCCGCGTGGGCTGACCATTGACCTGCATCCTTATTTCCGTCGCTGTTGCCGCGCTACTGGGCAAATTAAAAGTCCAAATCCGCGAACTCCCCGCCAGTAAGTAACCTACTAGGCCTTTATGTTCATAGACAACGCGACCTTCGCTGCTCAATAACGCGAGATCCGTAATCTGGGCGCGGCCGCTACCGGTATTTTCCGTCGCTAATTTCACGCCCGCCTCGGTATCTTGCAAGCGCCAATTAAGTTTGGCGGCAGTCTCTCCCAAGGGGGATTCTATAAATGCTGGAACAGAAAAACGCAGTAAAAAATTAAGCCCTGGCTGCGCGCCGAGTTTACCGCCGACACCCAAATCATCGACTGACGCCGCAGGTAATTCATCTATTAAAATACGGAAACTGCGTTCACCTGAGACCGCGCCTAAGCCTGCGTCGCCGCGCTGAATAACCCGCACCACCTGTTTACCGCCCGGAGCGATATTTAAAAATGGCGGACTGGCTACCAGTGCAGTAGAAGGGGTTAGCACCTCTTTTCCATCCTGCTGTTGCCACATAAAAATACGCACCTGTGCGCGGAGCGCGGTGGTGCCGGTATTGCGCAGGGTCAAACCCTTAGCCACCTCATTCGGTGCAAACTCCAATAACGTGGGCGCAACGCCTAAACCGGCAGCAAATGCTGGAAGAATTGTCAGAGCCAGAAACAGCCCTAAGAAGTGATGTAGCCGCAACGAGGACCATAAGGCAGACAGTAAACGGCGCATAAAGTAGGGGCCACAACAAATTTTTAGAATGTAACGCTAACCGTCACTGTATCAGAATAAGCACCAGCGGGTGGCGTTGTAGCGTTATCGCCTGACTCAACGCGTCCATACACTGTTATATCCTGCTCAATACCGGTACCTGTGCCCGCGTTTACACTGCCAAAGGTGGTGCCATCGCCCCACAATGTGCTGTGCCCAGCATCACTGTAAAGACGGTAACTAACAAAGTTAGCAACCCCAGCGTCGGCCATGCGACGTGTCGTGCCATCATCGTTGCCGCCTTGATCCAGCTCTAAGTCGTAAGCGGCATCGTCGGTACACGTGACAGACACTGTCGACGTCGCCGTGTAATTGGTGTTGAGCAACTGAACGGTACCGAAGCCCATGTCCGTGGCCGGGGTAGTCAGTTCACAACTGTCTTCGATGGTAATCGTGACATCAAAAGTATCGCTTGTTTGAGCGAATAAGCTACCCGACCATGTCAGCGTGGCAACCAGTAATCCATATAGGTAGTTTCGTTGAATAGTCATTTCCAAATACTCTTTAATATAAAATCCTGTGGAATTTGAGTATATGCTTTCTAAGAATCACCTATAGCTAGTAATTGTACGGATTAGGGTGTCGGTAGAGCGCAATAAATAACTGTTAAGTTCCAAACTAATTTTTGGCTGGAAAAGTTACATTTCCAAGAAAATGACAAGTGAATAAATGCCTATGACGCCGAAAATGTGCGCTTAAAATCTATATCCTTGCTAACCCTCGCATTCCATCCATAGTTTTTGTAATGATGCAGTTTCGGCCTAGTTCACGCTTAACACATCAAACAGAAAACACATTCCGAAAGTCCAACATTAAAACCGAAGCTCAAGCCAAGCGCGTACAGCGGTACAAAGGCAGGTAGAAAGAGACGCTCTACTTCTACAGTTTTTTACCAATTCCATAAGTCAAAAAGTTAAGCAATTACACTACTAAACTCAATTTTAAATCGTATTTTCGGGCAATGCGCTTAACTGGTCTTTGCGCGCAAATGCAAAGGCAAGAATCAAAAACACAGGTGGCGATGTCGATGCCGCTTGGCAACAGATTAAGCCATGCACTGCACGGCAAGACTATCTCTCTCACCTCGCGCCAGGCGACACGCTAAGTACTGAATGATCAAGGGAGCGAGGCGACAACCATCATTTAGAGATTATTAGCGCGACCGTCACTCAAATGGATTGGCATCCTTTGAACTCGGCAGGACATCAGCGGACAGAAATTTCTGGCTATGCACTGCGCTGGCTAGTCCCATAATGATTGCCCCTTCAACTACCATTGATTACAGAAAAGCGAGTGGCTTTATACACTTTTACCATCTCACCTAAGGCATGCTTGTATTTTTCATCCCGAAGCATCAATGTAAGATGGTCATAAACCAAGCTTGGCTTCAATGAAAAACACCTTATATCCCAGCTCTAGCAGCACAAAATTGGTGTTGCAAACTGAATCGCCACACCAACTCTATATTGAATTTAGCGGCAATCCGCTAGGCATTCCGGTGGTATTTCTCCACGGCGGCCCCGGCTCGAGCTGCAATGAATCTCATCATCGCTATTTTAATCCTGAGCACTATTACATTATTACCTTTGATCAGCGCGGTTGCGGCCTGTCCACACCAAAGGGTGAACTTGCCGACAACACTAGTCAGCATCTAGTTAACGACCTAGAGCAGATACGTGAGCATTTTAATATCGAGCAATGGTTAATATTTGGTGGCTCTTGGGGCGCATGCCTTGGGCTACTTTATGCTCAAGCTTTTCCTGAGAGAGTCAACGGCATGATTTTACGCGGCTGTTTTCTGGCAAGAGAGCAGGACCTATTTTGGTTTGCCCAGCATGGCGCTAGCGAGGTTTTCCCCGAGGAGTGGCAATTATTCATTCAAGATATTCCGGTGAACGAAAGAGCAGACTTAGTAGCGGCATTCTACCAGCGCCTTCATCATGGCGATCATGCCACCCAGCTTAAATACGCCGCAATTTGGGCTGACTGGTCGAGTAAAGTTGCCACCCACAATTTAAGTTCTATCTCGTCGAAACGAAAACCCGACGAGACACTAATTTTAAAAGTGAAAATAGAAACTCACTACGCCTTCCATCGCTACTTCATCGAAGAAAACCAGATACTCAACAATATCACTGCGCTGCCTAAAGTCCCTGTCACCATTATTCACGGTGAATTGGATCGAACCTGCTTATTAAGTGCATCGCAGCAACTTGCGGCAAGTATTCCAAATAGTGAGCTTATCGTGCTCGCCAATACTGGCCACTTGATTGAAGAATCCAATATGATTGACGCACTCGTTGCCGCCACGGACCAATTCGTCACAACGCATGAGCACAACACTACTAAGTGACAGTAAAGCCGCGACGTTTGACGAATATCCCCTGGCACTACCCGCTGATAAGCTTCGCGCAAAACTTTCAGCGAGATGCCCAATATGGAAAATATCGTTATTGTCGGCGGCGGCGCCGGTGGCTTAGCACTAGCCACTCAGCTAGGAAATAAATTCAAGCGCAGTAAAAAAATCCAAGTTATTTTAGTAGATAAGAATCCTAGCCATATTTGGAAGCCCCTTCTTCACGAAGTAGCGGCGGGGTCGATCGACTCGGCCTTCGACGAATTAAATTATCGATACCATGGCAAGAAAAAGCACTTCAACTTTATTCTAGGTAGCTTAGAAACCATTGACCGCGACAAAAAGACATTAGTGTTAGCCGAGCGTCGCGACGACGCTGGCGAACTCATTACGCCGAAGCAAAACTTACATTACGACTACGCCGTTATAGCCATCGGCGGTGTCAGCAATGACTTCGGCGTGCCCGGTGCAAAAGAGCACTGTTATTTTTTAGACGACAAAGACCAAGCAGAGCGCTTCCATCAACATTTGCTAAATCAGACTGATCGCCTCAGCTGCGAGTCTTTAAATTCAAATGCAGATACTAACAACAGTGCACCTCCAGTATTGCGTATTGGCATTGTCGGTGGCGGCGCCACAGGGGTAGAGCTAGCGGCAGAGCTGCAACACACCGCCCAAGGTTTGTCCGGTTATCAGCGGAACGTGGCAGGCAAAGTTGATTACAAAATCACTTTAATAGAAGCCGGACCGCGCATACTTCCTGCGCTTTCAGAAAAGCTATCCAATGCAGCCCAGCGCACCTTAGAAAAAATTGGTATCGACGTGCACTGCAACACCGGCGTTAAATCATGTTCTGCGGAGGGCTTCATTACGCCCGACGACACCATAGTTTGCAATATCCGCGTTTGGGCAGCGGGGATAAAAGCACCATCACAACTCGCAAGCATTACAGGATTAGAATGTAATAACCGCAATCAGTTATTGGTTAAACCAACGCTGCAATCCAGTAACGACGAACGGATTTTTGTCATTGGAGACTGCGCCAGCTGCGTATTACCAAGTGGCGGCTTTGTTCCACCCAGAGCGCAGGCTGCACACCAAATGGCGACTCTCGTTTATAAAAACATTCTGCGTAGCCACCGCAACAAACCACTTAGGGAATTTCGTTATCGCGACTACGGCTCACTGGTATCACTAAGCAACTTCAACACGGTAGGTGGTTTAATGAGCGGCTTTGTCGGCAGTGAAATGCGCATAGGTGGCCCTATTGCCCGCCTTGCTTACCTGTCGCTATATCGCATGCACTTGCTGGCGATACACGGCATTTACAACTCACTGCTTATCGCTCTTGCCGGCAGAATACATCGGGCGATTAAGCCGAAGCTGAAGTTACATTAATAATAAGACGGGGTTAGAAAGTAAGCGAGTGAATAATTTTTACTTTGACCCCTCATTTTTTTTCAGTGGAAGACCTCGATATCTACGCGAGTTGAATACGTTCTTCTTCTCGAATTGTAAGCACTTCATAACCATTCGATGTAACCGCAATAGTGTGCTCCCATTGCGCAGACAGTTTCTTATCGCTGGTTACGACAGTCCACCCGTCCTTCTTCGTTTTCACTTTTGCTTTGCCTTGGTTAACCATTGGCTCTATCGTAAAGGTCATACCTTCCTGTAAAACCAAACCTCTACCAGACTGACCATAGTGCAATACTTGCGGCTCTTCATGCATTTCACGCCCAATGCCGTGACCGCAGTACTCGCGAACAATAGAGTATCCCTGCCTCTCCACATGCCGCTGAATGGCGTGACCAACATCCCCCAATCTAGCGCCGGGCTTTACGATGCGTATTCCCGCCCACATAGCGCTGTAGGTTTCATCCACCAAGCGTTTTGCCAGCGGCGCAACCTCACCGAACAAATACATTTTGCTAGAATCAGCAATAAAGCCGCCCTGCTCTAAGGTGATATCAACATTGACGATATCACCAGACTTCATCCTCTGATTCGCAGCCGGAACACCGTGGCAAACAACCTGATTCACCGAAGTGTTAAGCGCATACTGGTAGCCATACTGCCCCTTACTCGCTGGTCGCGCACCTAGCTGATCGACAATATAACGCTCAGCCAGATCGTTTATCTCCATAGTGGAGATGCCAACACTCACATGTTTATCGAGATAGGCAAAAACCGACGCGAGAAGTCGTCCAGATTCACGCATTACTTGCAATTCCGCAGGGCTTTTAATTTTCAGCTCAGCCACCAACGATCTTCCGAATATCTACATCGGCATGCTTCATTTCTTCACTCAATATTTGTGTGAAGGTCATCGTTGGATTAGCCTCAGCAAGCATCCCTATTTTTATCCAATACTCAGCCTGAGCGTTGATTGAGCGGACCATTACCGAGCTGGCCTTACGAATTTCTTCGTGCAGATGATCACTGATCTTAACGATCCCCATAATAAACCTCGAATATACGATTCATATGCGAATCATATATTCATGTGTACTAGGTCGCAAGAAGCGCAAGGCCGATAAGAGAGATGATTATGTTGCCATACGACTTGCTAGGAGGTATTTACACTAGACTCCGCACCGCACTCCATTCTCCCAAAGACGATTACCAACCCACAAAAAAGCCCCACTTGGATACCAAGCGGGGCTTTTATCTTACTGCCGTCTATTACTGGCGCTATTCTCGTACTTAGCTTTTAGGAATTTTAAAGGTCCACACGCTGCCACCTTGGTTCAGGTTTTTAATGCGCTTGGCCACTTCGCCTCCCCATAATGGAATTGCACCACCCCAACCAGATACGATGGTGACGTATTGCTCGCCATCTTTATCCCACGTAATGGGTGAGCTCACGATGCCGGAGCCGGTGTTGAATTTGTAAAGCACTTCACCGGTTTTCGCGTCAAAAGCCATTAGGTAACCTTCTGGGTTGCCCATAAATACCAAGTTACCTGCGGTTGCAAGAACCCCACCCCATAGCGGTGCGTTGTTTTTAAACTCCCACTTTACCGTACCAGATACTGGATCAATCGCTTTCAAAGAACCGATATGATCGTCAAAGATAGGACGAATGGTAAAGCCGGAACCGAGGTAAGCCGCGCCTTTTTTATAGCTAACTGGCTCGTTCCAGATATCCATGCCCCATTCATTAGACGGTACATAGAAGTAGCCAGTATCTTGGCTGTATGCCATTGGCATCCAGTTTTTACCACCAAGGAAAGACGGAACCGCAAAGACCGATTTACCTTTTTTACCATCAGTGCCTGTAGTAGCAGGATTACCTGGACGCATTTCTTCGTCGAAGATTGGCGTGCCGTCTTTATTCAGGCCCTTCGCCCACGTCATTTGTTTAATGAAGGGAAGTCCGCGAATAAATTTGCCGTTGGTACGATCAAGCACGTAGAAGAAACCATTACGGTCGGCAGTTGCCGCAGCCTGAATCGTTTTTCCACCTTGCTTGTAGTTAAAAGAAACCAGCTCATTTACACCGTCAAAATCCCAACCATCATGCGGAGTAGTTTGGAAATGCCAAACGATTTTTCCGGTATCCGGATCGATAGCAAGACGCGATGCGCTGTAAAGGTTGTCACCTGGACGAAGATGCGAGTTCCACGGTGCGGGGTTACCCGTACCAAAGAACAGCAAATCAACCTCTGGATCGTAGGTGCCGCCTAACCATGTTGCTGCACCGCCTGTTTTCCACATATCACCGGGCCAGGTTTTACCTGCTTTGCCACCCGTAATGCCGTTTTCTTTGCCACGTAGATAACCCATGTGGCCTTCAACGGTTGGACGACTCCAGATCATTTCGCCGGTTTTCGCGTCACGCGCTTCTACTTTACCAACAATACCAAATTCACCACCAGACACCCCGGTAATGACCATGCCTTTCACAATGAGAGGCGCAGCGGTCATTGAATAACCGGCTTGATAATCGCCCACGGTTTTGCGCCAGACTGGCTTGCCCGTTTTAATATCCAGAGCTACTAGCTTGGCATCCAGCGTACCGAAAATTACAAGATCGCCGTAAAGTGCGGCGCCACGGTTTACTACGTCGCAGCAAGGCATAATGCCATCAGGTAGACGTGCATCGTACTGCCAAAGCTCTTCGCCACTGGCGATGTCTACGGCATAGATACGCGAATACGAGGCGGTAACATACATTACGCCATCTTTAATTAGCGGCTGAGACTCTTGACCGCGCTGCTTTTCTCCACCAAAAGAGAAAGACCATATTGGCGATAATGATTTTACGTTTTTGGTATTAACAATTTTTAAAGGGCTGTAGCGTTGTCCCTGCGGTCCTAAACCGTAAGAAACAACATCGCCAGTAGTTGTAGCGTCATTCAAAATATCTTTATCAGTGACACCCGCATTAAGTAGCGAACTGAAACTGATAGTAGCCACGGCGGCTGCTATAGAGACAGATCTTGCCATGCACGTTATTTTCATTGGAACTCTCCTTCCTAACACTTAGATTTTATTTTCAAACACCCAGTATTTTCTGTTCTATCGCATAAGCGTGTGCGCGAAAAATTTAGAACTGTTCGCGATCATGTTAATGCGATCTGAGTCTGAGTATGTGACGACGACGACATGCTCACAATTGATCTAGAGGCGTGCAGTTACTATCCATTGGTATTGGTTTGGTAGTAAAAATAAGGAATATAAGCAAGATAACAAACGATAATATTTAATTAACACGGTCGTGGTCTAAATCGTATTTAAGATTCGACGTCGTACATAGATGGGCGCTCGTAAGAAACGCGGTAGTGCGAGAATATTTTTTCCATTTCACCATTTTCCACCATACTCGATATGACCGCATCTACGGCATAAGCGAGTTGGCGATAACTATCTTTTATCGCAATACCAATATCCCAGCTTTTATGCCCAAGTGCCTCTAGGCCGTCGTCGTCAATATCGAAGTTACTTGGCTTGTTATCCAAGCCCCACTCTAATTGACTACGCATACCCGCAACGGCACTTAGCTTTCCAGCCTTAAGGTCGGTAAGTGCAGCAAATACTGTTGAATAATGATGCACATTCTCGCGCAGGCAACCTTGAAGAGTTCCCACAAGAAAAAAATCTGGCAGACTGTCTATTTCAACACCGATAGCTTGGTATTGAAAAATAGCGAGATTTCGGACTTTGCCAGTTTTGTTTATATCTCTAACTAACTTCCAAGACTCTTTGTGATACGGGGCCAACATCACCACCATATCATTACGTGGCAAACCGTAACCGTCTTGCGCGTACGAATATTCGCGATCGTAGGGCACGCGCAACATAACATCTGCGACCTTCCGATCAACTACACTGCCCTTCCAAACCGCATTGCGCAGATCATCGTCGACAGTTTCATCGGCGGTCATCCAAAGCCAACGAGGCTCTACGCCCATTTCACTGGCGATATGCTTACCAATTTCGACATCAATTCCCGCTGGCTGACCGTCCTTTATAAATGAGTACGGCGGAAAATCCCGATACACCGCAAACTCAATATACTGAGATTTAATAACATCATCATATTTACGCGCATGCGCCGTGTTGGCAATGGCAAAAGCCATCACCAAACACAGCGCGTGCAACCACAATGACATGCGTATAAAGCTCATTACTCAGATCTCATTCGCCTAGCTTTCTGGTATCTAAATATGAGCGAATTGCCCACATCGCTTCTTGGCTTAAAATTCCTTCAAACGGCGGCATATATACTCGACCGTCGATCACTGCGCCGTGGCGAATTCTGGTCATAAACCACTGATCAGACTCTTCGATGTCGATGTATTCATCGGGATCATTTAGTTTTCTAAGGTCTGGTGTCATGCCACCAGAAATTGCCTGCAGACCGTGACAGCGAGCGCAGTTCTGATTGTAGGCCGAATCACCAACTCGTATCGCCTCGGCGTCACCGCGGTAGGGATTAACATCGCGCCACTCTTCACCCAACTGCGGCAATGTATCTGTGTTCACTGCCTGCGGCGTCACATCGCCATGGGCAAAAACCCAAGCAGCCTGAAAGCCTAGAAGTAAAATTGCGCCGCTACGCAGAGCAAGCTTAACCGTTAAATTACGCATAGTATTCCTCAACCAATCTGAAATTATTTTCTAACTTGACGGCACCGCGCTCAGCCAAATCGTATTGTGCTGATAGCCTAACAAACAGGTTATTTATGGCAATTGTGCTTTGGTGTCAGGAATTGTGGCGTGAACTACACCCTAAGTAGTAGTCGCGAAAAATCGGATCAGGAAGAAGTAAACCGAAATTACCTTGCTAATAATCTACTACTTTAGTCGCACATCATTACGACCTTTTGCATATATCAATAGCCATGCGCTCCACATAGCATGAACGATAGACTAAATAAGTAGTAAAAATGATCGCCCGCAGCATCATTATAAAAATAGAGATCTAAAGGTATGAAAATTAACAATTCACGATCTGCCCTTAAGTGTATATCGCTAAGTACACCACCATGTCGCCACCGCGCCTTGCCTAAGTGAAAGACTTAAGGCTCATGCACCTTCGTCTGCATATAGCGATTTTATTCCTAACTTGCTCAGCGCAGCTTGCTACTGCGCTCACCACCGAGCAGCGCAATATTCCAGTGCTATTCCTTGAACAAAGCCAAATAGATACGCCGGTCTTATCCAATATCCGTAAAACACCCCAAACCTCAGGTTTAGACGGTGCTCATGTTGGCATTAGCGACAACAACACTACCGGACGCTTTACCGGCGACCACTACCATCTCAGCGCGTCATTGGTTAAGGACAGCAACGAGGCCATTGCCGCTGCCCAAGCGTGGGTAGAAAGCGGCAATACCCTTATTGTCGCGAAGCTGCCCGCCGCGACCTTACTCAAGGTAAGCCGCGATGAGCACATCAGTCAAAAGGCTATTATTTTTAATATTTCGGCCAAAGACGATGCGCTTCGTAGCAGCCAATGTCGCCCGAGATTGCTTCACACCATTCCAAGTCGCGCCATGCTCACCGATGGGCTAGCCCAATTTTTAATTTCCAAACGTTGGAAAAAATGGCTATTACTACGTGGCCAGCATGATGAGGACACGTTATTTAGCGCCGCAATTAAACGCTCGGCCCATAAATTTGGGGCAAACATTATTGACGAACGCGAGTGGCAATTTAACGCAGATTTACGCCGCTCTGCGCAAAGCGAAATTCGTTTATTCAGCCAATCGAAAGACTATGACGTGACCTTAATCGCCGATGAAATAGGCGATATCGGTGAATATATTCCCTATAACACCTGGCTAGCTAGACCCGCCGCTGGCACACAGGGCTTAACTCCAACAGGGTGGCATTGGAGTATTGAACAATGGGGCGCGGCCCAACTTCAAAATCGATTTAGCGAATACGCTAAGCGCGATATGAACGATATAGATTACGCTGGATGGTTAGCAGTGCGTGCTATTGGCGAAGCCGTAACACGTACCAAAGCCCTTGGCGGTGACACGGTGTATCAATATTTAATGAGCGATGATTTTCAGCTCAGTGCGTTCAAAGGTCGCAGCTTAAGTTTTCGAAAATGGAATGGCCAGCTTCGCCAACCGATCCCCCTAGTTCAACCGAATGCACTGATCAGTCAATCGCCCCAAGAGGGTTATCTACACCCCCACTCGGAAATGGACACGCTGGGTTACGATCGCCCAGAGGTGAGCTGTGCATTCGAGGCATCAACACTGTGAGAGCACTATGAAAAATCACCGCCCTTTCCGCATTGTCGGCGCAAGCGTATTGCTTATCTTAACGAGCCTAGCAATGCCGAGTATTGCCGAACAAGTGTATGTCTCTAATGAGAAGGACAACACGCTGTCGGTCATCGATTTAGACAGCCTCAAAGTTATTGCAACGATAGAGGTTGGCTTACGCCCCCGAGGCATCACGTTCAACAAAGACTTTAGTCAGCTTTATATTTGCGCCAGCGATTCCGACAGCGTGCAAGTGATGGATGTTAAAAGCCAAAAGATTATTGCGAATTTACCGTCAGGTGAAGACCCCGAACAGTTTGCTCTACACCCAAACAATAAAGACCTTTATATCGCTAATGAAGACAACGCAGTGGTCACGGTAGTCGACACGGAAAAACGCGAGGTAATTAGCCAAATAGATGTGGGCCTAGAACCAGAAGGCATGGCCGTTAGCCCAGATGGTAAATGGGTGGTCAATACCTCTGAAACCAGCAATATGCTGCACTGGATAGACAGTAGCAGCCACGAACTTGTCGACAACACCTTGGTAGGCCAAAGACCGAGGCACGTCGAGTTCAGCGACGACGGTAAAACGCTATGGGCGTCCTCCGAAATTGGCGGCACGGTCAGCGTTATTGATGTGGCAACGAGAACTATTAGCCACGAATATTCTTTTCAAATTCCCGGTGTGTATAAAGATAAAATTCAGCCGGTAGGCATTACCCTCACCCACGACAATCGTTTCGCCTTTGTCGCACTCGGCCCCGCCAATCATGTGGCCGTTATCGACATAGCGCAGCAAAAAGTCATCAAGTACTTACTCGTTGGTCGCCGCGTCTGGCATTTAGCGCTTAATTCTGATGAAACTCGACTAATAAGCAGCAACGGTATTAGCGGCGATGTATCGGTAATCGATATTAAATCCCTTACCGTCTTAAAGAGCATTAAGGTCGGCCGGTTTCCCTGGGGGGTTGCGGTAAAGCCGTAATATCAAAACTATGAGTAATAATGCACTGCACATTAGGAACCTCAGCTACCGCTACGGCGAGCGCCACGCACTGAACAAGCTAAATTTGGATATCGCCGAGGGCGTATTCTTTGGCTTGCTCGGCCCCAATGGTGCAGGTAAAACCACACTCATGTCCTTGCTCACTCGACTGCTGAAGCCGGCCAGCGGAGAGATTAGCGTCTTTGATTATTCTTTAAACAAACACGCAAATGAGGCCATGCGTCATATCGGCGTGGTGTTTCAACAGAGTACGCTTGATCTCGACTTGAGCGTAGCGCAAAACCTTGAATATCACGGTGCGCTACACGGCATTGCGCCAAGACAAGTACGCAGCCGTATACAGCAAGAGTTAACACGCTTTGCGCTTTCAGATCGTCAGCACGACCGGGTACGCGATTTAAACGGCGGCCACCGACGGCGGGTGGAGCTAGCCCGCGCTCTGCTTCATCGCCCTAAATTACTTCTGTTAGATGAAGCCTCTGCTGGCCTAGACATAGACACTAGAGCCAATCTCAACAGCCACGTTAGAGCGCTATGCAAACAAGACGGCATTGCCGCACTGTGGACAACGCATTTAATTGAAGAACTGCACAATGAAGATCAGATATTAATTTTACATAAGGGCCAATGCCTTGCCCAAGGCCAAGCGCAAACCCTACAAAATAACCACAATGTAAAAGATTTACCCGCGCTGTTTTCGCAACTTACAAGGCCAGCAGCATGAATGCCTCCGCTTATTACTACTGTTTTGTGGGCATACTCAAAAGAGAGATGTACCGATTTTTACAACAGCGTTCGCGCTTCTTGTCATCACTTGTCCGCCCGCTATTATGGCTGGCCGTTTTTGCGGCAGGCTTTCGATCGGCCCTCGGCATTGCGATTATTCCGCCCTATGAAACCTATATAAGCTACGAGGTCTACATCGCACCGGGTTTAATCGGCATTATCTTGCTGTTTAACGGCATGCAAAGTTCACTGTCTATGGTCTATGACCGCGAAATGGGCAGCATGCGCGTACTGCTTACCAGCCCCATTTCTCGCGCCTATTTACTGGCCTGCAAATTATTGGCTACCTCCTTGGTATCGCTGTTTCAAGTCTATGCCTTTGTTGCCATTGCTCGGCTCTTTGACATTACTCCACCGTTGATTGGCTATGTCTACCTGCTACCCGCCGCTCTGCTGCCTGCGCTTATGTTAAGCGCGTTAGGCTTATTTTTATCGTCGGTGATACGGCAGCTTGAGAACTTCGCTGGGGTGATGAATTTTATTGTATTTCCCATGTTCTTTTTGTCTTCTGCGCTTTACCCACTATGGAAAATGCGCGAGTCTAATGAACTCATTTATCAAATCTGCGCCTTTAATCCCTTCACCCACGGTATAGAATTAATTCGTTTTGCGCTTTATGGGCAGTTCAATCTATTAGCGTTTTCGGTTTGTGCTATGACGACCTTGGCATTTTTAGCACTGGCAATTCTTGGTTACGACCCAAAACATGGTCTACTTAAGCGAAAAGCGGGAGCCAGCTGATTCCATGAAAGCACCTAAGATGAGAAGTTACCCAACATTAAGCATCAACAAGCTGTTCTCATTGCGTTATATTAGAACTGCGTGCGCCACCATAACTATAAATAGTCTATCTCAGCACGAGGTATCGAAATCATGATTCACATTATTATTGCCGATGACCACCCCCTATTTCGCGAGGCAATTCGCAATGCCACTCAGCAGCGCTTCCCCGATGCCTTAATTACCGAGACGGCATCTCTGGACGAAACCTTGGCGTATATCGAACAGCATTCCGATGTCGACTTAGTGCTACTTGATTTAAACATGCCAGGAATGGACGGCTTAAACGGCATCGTGAATCTGCGCAGCACTTATCCAGACGTGCCGGTAGTAATACTGTCAGCGGAAGAAGACAAAAACATTGTATTACAGTCAATGACCTATGGTGCCGTGGGCTTTATTACGAAATCTATGCCCCGAGAAAAAATTATAGCCGCTATTGAACAAATACTCGACGGCCAGGCTTTTCTGCCCCCAGATATCATTCGCCGTGCCGCAAGTAATAGTCACAGTCGCCGACAAGATAATACCGGTATACCGACAGAAATAATTTCATCTCTCACCCGTCGTCAGTTATTGGTATTTGAACGTATGGCGAAAGGCGAATCGAATAAACAGATTGGCTATGAATTAAACATTGCAGAAACCACAGTTAAAGCTCATGTATCTGCCATTTTAAGAAAACTTAAAGTTCAGAACCGCATGAAGGCGGTACTATGCGCATCGGCAGTAGATTTTGACCACTATTTGCATCGCTCTCACTAATTAGTTTGTGTCGCGATTGTTAATTTAAAGTAATAGAAAATAATTATTTTTCTGATAATAAATAAACCAAAACTGATTTTAGCTTTAAGGGCTTAATGGGTTTATTCAAAAGATGAAAACCCAGCTCCTTAACCTGCTGGCGCAATTCATTACTATAATTCGCCGTAATCATCACCGTCGGCAATGATGTAGACAGCCGCTCTCTTATAATAACTTCGGCTTCAAGCCCCGTGGTATCGTCATCAAGGTGATAGTCTAAGACCAAGGCATCAGGCCGTGGATTTAATAATTCTGGTTTATTACATAAATCATCCAAAGACTGAGCACAAACGACCTGGCAGCCCCAGTTTTCCAGCACCAGTGACATTCCCTCACAGATAGCCCAGTCATTATCGACGACCAAAATCCGCTTTCCAGTAAGTGGATCCCGCTGTGACTCTGGACGCACGTCTTCTTCGACAAAAATGTACTCAGATTCTCCCGCATATGGCACACAAACTGAAAATACCGATCCCTTACCCAGGGTTGATTGCAATTTAATCTCGTGATTTAAAACAGTAGACAATTTATCAACAATCGCTAACCCGAGGCCTAAACCTTTGTCTTCGCGCTGCTTTTTGGCATTAACGCGTTTAAACTCTAAAAATATTTCTTCTAGCTGGTCGCTAGGCACACCCACGCCGGTATCCCATACTTGAATTTCAAGACAATCTACTCGGCGACGACAGCCCAGAAGTATCCGCCCTTTGTCGGTATAACGAATAGCATTGCTCAAAAAATTACGCAAAATCCGCGCGAGTAACTGGCTATCGGAGTAAACAGATATATTGCAGGGCACAAAACTAAATTCTAAATCTGCCCTCGCCGCCTGCTTTTCAAATTCATTTGCGAGATTTCGCATTAATTCATTTACAGGGAAATAATCTAGAATTGGCTCAACAATGCCTGCTTCTAATTTAGAAATATCAACCAAGGTGCCAAGTAAAGACTCTACATCGCTCAGTGAATAGCTCAGAGAATTCACCAACTTCACAACACTATCCGGTAAATCGTAGTCCATTAAAGCAGTGGCAAAAAGTCTTGCTGCATTTAAAGGCTGTAATAAATCGTGGCTCGCCGCCGTCATAAATTTTGTTTTGGAAATATTAGCATCTTCCGCTTCACGCTTGGCTTCCAATAAGGACTGCTCTACCAACGCCCGCTCATCAATCTCGATACGCAGTTGATGATTTAATGCCGACAGCTCAACCGTGCGCTCATGAACACGTTGTTCCATATGCTTATAAGCATTCTTTAGCGCCTCTGCAGTACGGCGCTGCTCGGTGACATCTTGATAGGTGTTTACATTTCCACCACCGGGAATCAGATGGCTTTTAATTGCTATAACCCGACCATCGTCTAGTAATTGCTCTGCCTCAAACAAGGCGCGCTGGCCACGATTAATATTAGCGTCGAGGGAATACTTAAAGCCCTTCAGCGGGGAGTCCGCGAGCAAGAGATCAAAATCCGTACCACGCGACACATTCGCTGGCTCTATACTAACTAAGTTAGTAAAACGATCATTCCACGCCTCTATACTTCGTTCGCCATTAACAAGCACCACACCTAGCGGTAAGTTGGCAATTAATGATTGTAAAATACGGTTTTGCTCAGCGAGTACTTTTTCCTGTCTAGCAATTTCACTTTCCTTTACCTGAGTAATATCGCTATAGGCCACCACCAAACCGTCGTCTGCAGTCGGTCTTTCAGACACTTGCAGCCAGCGACCATCGGCGAGTCGAATTACTGTATCTCGGAAAATATCGCCACGCTGCACTAACTTTTCAAAAGGCTTGCCTTCGGGATCATAAATACCATGCTCAAGTGCCATTGGCGTAAGCTCTTTAAACGTGGTAACCCCCACTTCAATTTTTGCATTAGTATGACGCCAAAATTCATAGAAATGACTATTTGCCAATACCAAGCGGCGGTTTTTATCGAATAGCACTATCGCATCAGAAATACTTTCTATTGTATCGAGCAGGCGCTGCTGAGAGTGCGCCGACTCCAACCGGGTTTCAGATAGACTTTGATTTGCTTCTTCGAGTTTATAGAGGGTTTTACGCAGTTTTATAGTGCGATCTTTAACCTTGTCTGCCAGTAGGGCTGCGTTTTGAAAGGAGCGATACGCATCGCCATAATTTGCCCATCCCTGTTCAACTCTTTCGATAAGAACTTGGTTGGTTTTTTTTAATTTTTCGTTCTCATAGCGCAAGGCTTCCAGCACACTTTCGACGCCTTCACTTTGCGCTACATTGCTTTCCATTGTCCGGTCCCGTTTACAATAAATTAACGATGTCTTAAGCAGAGAACGCGCTGGCTTCGCCAATCACTACGCCGGTAAAGGTATGATTCACATGCATGGCATCGCAGTGCTCGCCGTAGGTGTTAAACCCCACCACTTTATAGCGCTGGTACAATGCGGATAATTCCTCGTAAATGCCTTTGCCTTCTGCCTCTATTCTGCGATGAATACAGTCGTAACCAATCACCAGTTGTGGCTCGCCAATCTCGGCAACCACATCTTCCATGCGTCGTTCAAACTCGGCGACTAAGCCTCCGTCGCGCATCTTGGTTAGCACAATGCCGGTGTCAATCGCGCAGAAGAAGGTCAAACTCATGTCATCGTTAACTTGCTGAATGGAGCGGGCAAAGAAATTTTCACCTACCTGCACAGACAATGGATGCAGCGCATAGGATTCTGAACTTAACTCATCGAGAGAAATATCCATCACTCGGCAATATTCTAAGGCGGCTGGTTCGGCGTTTAATTCATGGGCAATACGCTTGGCGGGATCCGCTTTCGTCACCACCATTTTTTCCTTCTCGGCAATAAGATGATGACCACTCAATACCGAAAATGGGCAGGTGGTATTTACTAAAATAATCGCTGCCGCATTGCTAAAAAATTGTTTGTCGTAGTAAACGTGAGTATCACGAAAATGCAGATTATCGCCTGCCGAGCCGCCCACCAAGGGAATACCCGATAGCGCCTCATTTAATGCGCTTAACACCAACTCTTCTCGAATCGACATGCCGTCAAGCAAGGAGAGTGCAAAACTGTTGTAGGCCATGGGGGCAATAGTGCGACTCTCTAGCCGCTGCATCATTTCTTTTACGGTGTCGTAGGCCCCGCGCTCTGAGAAGGTGGCTAAATTCTGTAGTAGCGTGGTTTCGACCACGAAGTGATCTGCAGATAAACAGAATCCTGTGATCGAGCCCGGCGCCAGACCCATAGGTGAAATTTCGCCGGCGGTCGTACAGCCTAAAACAGGAATCTCGCCAAATAACTCAGCCAAGGTGTCGCCTAATTCTTCTCGGTCATAATCAACACAGCAGAAAAATACCACACAAGCTGGTCGCGCCATCGCCAAGGATTGATACAGCTCTTGCGCGGCTTTAATTGCATTTGAATTATCGGAGCCGCCATAGGTTACGGAGGGGCCACATTCATTTAATCGCTGTTTTTCTACTGCGGTCATGTAATCACCCTTGTGCATATCGTTATTCTTATATAGCTTTACTTTTTATATCATAAACTAAATTAAATCATCCCAAACGACCACTCAACAACCCCTCTCGGTCACATAAGCTTATTCTCAATGCGTCAACGTCTCGTAACTGACGCGGACGCGGCAAATCGATGCGCTCTTCCCTAATAATTTTAGTTGGCGAGGTAGACAAAAATAAAATCCTATCCGCCATGGTAATTGCTTCATCTAGCTGATGGGTAACGTAAACAATTGTAAACTTGTGCTCTCGCCACACCTTAAGTAGTAACTGCCGTAGCTCCATTGCAGCAGGCTGGTCTAATGACACCAGGGGCTCATCTAGCAATAAGATATCCGGCTCTGACATCAGCGCTCTAGCCAATGCCACTCTGCGTTGCATACCACCAGAAAGCTGACCTGGATACTGGGCAGAAGAAGCGGTAATACCTACTGTTTCTAACAGGACCGTGGCCTTTGCAATAGCCAGTGTACTCTTTGGTGAATCGGACACCAAGCAGACATTTTCCAGCAGTGTAAGCCACGGCATTAAACGGGGTTCTTGGAACATAATTCCCAGATTTTGAGGCCCTGTACCGCCAATACTGGTGGTAATGTGACCATCAAACTTAGTATCCACGCCAGCAATGAGGTTAAGCAAGGTACTCTTCCCTGCCCCAGAGGGGCCGACAATAGCCAAAAACTCACCCGCTTTTACGTCAAAATCGAGATCTTGGATAACTGACGTGCCGCCCTTGCAATAGCTTTTGTTTGCAATATGCACCTGCATCATGGCCGCCACCGCATTACCGAATTTTCCCAACGCCGAATAAATCCTGCCTCCAGTATTAAGACGATGCCAACAAAGGCGAAGGTGTAAGCCAGAATACCCGGTATGTCGAAGTACTGAAAATAGATACCCAGCTGGAATCCAACGCCATCACTGCAACCGATAAGCTCGGCTACCAACACTATCTTCCAGACCAAAGCCAAGCCGGCGCGGGTCGCGGCCAATAGGTAGGGGTAGAGCTGCGGGAAGTACACATCAATAAGCGTGCGCCAACGGGATATATTAAAGGCCTTAGCCACCGCCATCAATTTAAAATCAATCGCTTTCCCGCCCTCACGCATGGTCACCACAATGACGGGGATTTTATTAATAACGACCGCGGCCACCGCCGCCATTTCGTTTAAACCAAGCCATAAAAAACAGAGAATAATCACAACTAAGGCCGGGATATTCATAAAAATTGTATTAATGCCGTCTAGCAACAAGTCTGCTCGACGCGAGTAGGCCATCCACAAGCCAAGTGGCACGCCCAGCAACATCGCAAATAGAAAGCTAAATCCTACCCTCTGCATAGTCGCCTGCAGATTCGCTAATAAACTCCCACTAATTCCTTCCAGCCAAACTCGCGCAGCAATCTCGGTGGGGCTTGGCAGCAACTCTGGCTGACAATACATGACGATGACCTGCCAGCACGCTAGCAAACCTATAAATGATATTAATCGCCACTTTGCCGCTGCCAATTAGCTCACATTAGGACTCCTGGTGCCGCAAAAATTGCCACCAGAACATCCCCTCGTCGAACTTATTATTGTTGTTACGCTTATTGAGCTCTGAGTTTTTTACACGCATCATGACCGGCGTATCGGACTCAGCCGCTACGCCCTGATTCATGGGCGGATATAAAATATCGTAGATTTTGCGTATCGCCGCGGCGTCATCATGACTCAAGGGATCAGGAACACCTGCACGATACGCGTCTCTTAGCGCTAGAAAAACTTGATCGTTGTCAGCCTTTAATAAAGGCCGAATGGTCTCCCACTCCGTATCTGAACTTGTTAGCAAGGCCTTCGCCTCGAAGGAAGCCGCAAAAAATGCGTTCATTAATTCAGGCCGACTCTCGGCTTGGCGCCGGTCAAATACCCAACCGAGCATAGGTACTTTTTTATCAAATCCTAATGCACTTAAAAGCTGCTCTGTACTCACTAAGCTACGCATTCCCTCGCCCAATAAACGGGCGTTGTAATGCCAATAATTTATAACCGCATCTAGCTGGCCGTTTAATAAGAGATGATTTAACAAGGGCGGAGCCGCATATTTCACGTTATTTATGTCAGCAAGATCGACGCCGAGTTTTTCTGTGGCATAGGCCCGAAATAACAACCATCCCTTATCTACTGGGCCGCCTGCTACACCAATACGCTTGCCGCGCAAATCAGCTAAGGAATGTATATCTGAATCAGCCGCGACTACCATGCCGCCAATCTCCGTTGAGTACGGGGAGTAGCCATAGTCACGTTGGGTATTTTTTTGCTTATTCACCCATACCCAGTCATTCACAATTAGGTCTACGCGGCCGCCTTGTAGGGCCACGACCGTTGCGTGCGGCGAACCCAGCTCAAGCACCTCTAACTGGAAGCCGTGTTTTTTATCTAAGCCATGACGTTTGATAACATCTAGTTCCCAGTTCACGGTGCCATATTTCAACGCACCCACCCGCAACACCTCTGCCGAGCTGATACTAGAAAAACTAATTAAAGCTATACCGAACAACAACACAGATATTTTTATACTAAAAACCCGAGACATTATTGCTTTAATGAAGCGCAGATATATCAACATCATCGCTCCGCCAATTGTTTAGAATTTTTAGTATTTCGGAACAGCAACGGCTGAACATCCCCTTCACGATGCTGGGCCCGCATCACCGCCGCTTGAATCACATGATGATGAGGAGACTTATCACATACCGGGTCTGCATTCTCTGCTTGCCCAGTCAGTAAATACGCCTGACACCGGCAGCCACCAAAGTCTTTTTCTTTCTCTGGACAGCTTCGGCAGGGCTCGGCCATCCATTCATCGCCACGGTAGCGATTAAAGCCGTCTGAGCCATACCAAATGTCTCTTAAGGCTGTGGCTTTCACATTGGGGAAGGTGATAGGTAGATCTCTGGCGCTATGGCAGGGCAGCGCCAAACCATCTGGTGCTACAGTGAGAAACACTGATCCCCAACCATTCATGCAGCCCTTTGGCCGTGTTTCATAATAATCTGGCACCACAAAAATGAGCTGCATTTTATTTTGGTACTGCTTGCGGTAGCGCTGGGTGACTTCCTCAGCATGACGGAGTTGTTCCGCCGACGGCATTAAATCGTCTCGGTTGTGTAAACCCCAACCGTAATATTGCACATTGGCCAATTCGACGTAGTCAGCACCGAGTTGTAAACAGAGATCCAGTATTGATTCTATATGGTCAATATTATGTCGATGCAACACAAAATTAATGACCATGGGGTAATCAAATTCTTTTACCACTTGCGCCATTTCCAATTTTTTATCAAAGGCTTTATGGCTACCGGCAATTTGGTCGTTGAGTTCTTTTTCACTGTCTTGAAAACTTAACTGAATATGATCTAGCCCCGCCGTTTTTAATGCGCTAACTCGATCATAATTTAAGCCCATTCCCGAGGTAATCAAATTACTGTAATAGCCCAATCCGCGAGCTTCGCCCGCTAGCTCTTCTAGGTCTTGCCGTAATAATGGTTCACCGCCAGAAAACCCCAACTGCGCCGCACCAAGCTCACGACCTTGTCGTAATACCTGCAGCCATTCGTCGGTGCTTAATTCGTTTTTAATCTGCGCGAACTCAAGTGGATTCGAGCAGTAGGGACACTGCAAAGGGCAACGATAGGTTAGCTCGGCAAGCAACCATAGCGGTGGTCCAATCCGGCTAGACAAAATGTGTCCAGCCTTTATCTTCTGCTGCCGAAAAAAAATCTATTACATCGCCGGAAATACCGTCAGCATCGGGATATTTGTTTTCAAGAAATTCACTGATTTCAATTACTGATCTTTTACCATCACAGGCATTTAAAATTTCACCCGCGCTGGCATTTAGCTTTACCATACCCTCTGGATACAGCAGCACAAAGCTGTCTTGCACTGGCTCCCATTGCAGGCGAAAGTGTCGATTCAAAACCGGTACTACGTTAGCGGCTTGGTCTGTTTGAGTCATACGCTACTCCATAAAATCTGCTCATTCTTGAGGTGATGATAGGGTGGGCGATCATAGACATAGGCCATGCTGATGGCATCGAGCAAACACCACAGTATGTCTAATTTAAATTGCAAAATGTTCAATGCATGTTGTTGCTGCTCTGCACTACGAAAGTAATCCAGGGTCACACTTAGGCCGTGATCAACATCTCGGCGCGCTTCACTCAAGCGCTTGCGAAAATAGCCTAGCGCCTCGGCATCGATCCACGGGTAGTGGTGTGGCCATGTATCTAAGCGACGCTGATGAATTTCTGGCGCAAACATTTCTGTCAGTGACGAGCACGCCGCCTCTTGCCAGCTAGCTCGGCGCGCAAAGTTCACATAGGCATCGACAGCAAAACGGACTCCGGGCAGCACATGACGATGGTTCAGCAAATCCTCGCGACTTAGACCGCAGGCCTCGCCCAGATATAACCACGCCCCTATACCACCAAGGTCGTCACCACGGCCATCGTGATCAATGATTCGCTGCACCCACTCACGACGCGTCGCCTGATCGGGGCAGTTGGCCAACACAGCGGCATCTTTAATAGGAATATTGCTTTGGTAGTAAAAGCGGTTAGCCACCCACGCTTGAATTTGAGTCTTGCTACACTGGCCCTGATGCATGGCAACATGAAAGGGATGGTGAATATGGTATAGACGCCCCTTATCGCGCAGTCTTTGCTCAAAGTCCGCTATCGACAGGGCCTCGGTGAAGCCTCTTTCCTGCAAGGCAGATGTCACTGCCCTGCCCTCTGGTTTTCAAGCTTAGTGGCAATATCTGCAGTGAGCACATTAGCGTCGGTAAGCAGGCTTTCGCTAGCATCAAGACCTATCTCCATACCGTCATACGCCACTTCAATATTTTCTTTGCTCAGCTGCGCGCGCTCGGGCGAATCTTCATCGAGTATGGGGTTGGTGTTGTTAATATGAATGAGGATTTTCCGCTGCTCAGGAAAACAGCGCAGCATATCGATCATACCGCCACGGCCAGACTGTGGCAGATGTCCCATCTCTCTAGCGAGCTTGGTGCCCACGCCGGCAAAGATCATTTCGTCTTCGCGCCAAAAGGTTCCGTCTACTAATAAGCAGTCACTGCGAATCATATAATCGATTACCGATTCGTCTAGACCGCCTAAGCCGGGCGCATAAAATACACTTTTCCCGCTGCGGATATCTTGAATGTAAAGCGCGACATTATCGCCGGGATGCGGGTCGTTACGATGGGGGGAGTACGGTGGTGCTTTGCCACAAATAGGCACTGCAGTGATCTGCAAGCCTTCAAATCCGGTGGGGGTCATTGGGCTGCCGTCGATGGCTAGCTCGCAATAGTTAATACCGCCATTCCAACTTTCAAGCATGGTAAAAATTGGAAATCCGCTACTTAAATCTTGATGCACCATGCGGCTGGCATAAACATCAAAGGGGCAGCCCTCGCGCAACATTAATAAACCACTGCTGTGGTCAATTTGGCTGTCTACTAAGACTACTGCGCCAATGCCGGTGTCCCGCAAGCCACGCTTGGGCTGCAGCGCCACACTGGCCTCTAACTGCGCACGGATATCTGGCGAGGCGTTAATTAATAGCCACCGAATACCATCTAAACTGACAGCAATCGATGATTGGGTTCGCGGCACAGCTCGTATTTTGCCATTGCGAACGCCATAACAATTCTGGCAATTGCAGTTCCATTGTGGAAATCCACCGCCTGCGGCAGAACCTAATACATGAACTCTCATTGCGATCTACTTCTCTGACGCGGCCACCCAAACACCGTTCAGGCAGCCAGCAAATTTAACGGTTAGCGAAATACATAGTGACTTCAAAACCTAACCTCAGATCTTGGTATTCTGGTTTTATCCACATAAGACTTTCCTCTTTTATTTAACTAATTATTGAGTTTGCCGTGCCGAACAGTAGATAACGGTCAAACTGCCTCTACTACCCTTAAATAGTAAGCACCACACCTCAATGCTAATACTGTACTTTAGGCCTATACCGAGCCCCCTTTGGTGTTGCGTCATTGGCAAGGCGAATCGTTAATTCCATGCTGGCTAAAAACGACATTAAGACGACATTGCAAAACGCTGAGCAAAAAAAAGCCGCGACCCAAAGTCGCGGCAAACACAACGTCCTACAAATGTTTGGTACACCCCACTGACTTAGGCTGCACCAACCCAAACATGCTCACCAGTACTAGCGCTTACTACAGCCTTCACTTCTGCAGCTTGCAAACTTAGAGCCTGTAAATTGCTTGTGTACTCGCACCGGGGACAGGCTGCACACAAGCTACTTGGGTCATTTAAACCGCGTAATGCGGCCCGAGACTCAGAAGAATCCCAGTGGGCTGGTGCTGTAGCTCACCAACAGGTTTTTAGTTTGCTGGTAGTGGTCCAGCATCATTTTGTGGTTTTCACGACCAATACCTGACTTTTTGTAACCGCCGAAGGCCGAGTGGGCTGGATAGGCGTGGTAGCAGTTTGTCCACACTCGACCCGCTTGAATACTACGACCCATGCGGTAGGCACGGTTCATATCGCGGGTCCATACGCCTGCGCCCAAGCCATACTCAGTATCGTTGGCAATGCTCAACGCCTCAGCTTCATTTTTAAAGCTGGTTACACCCAGTGTTGGTCCAAAAATTTCTTCTTGGAAAACACGCATTTTGTTGTGACCACGCATCAGCGTAGGCTGCATATAGTAGCCGCCAGCCAAATTGCCTTCTAAGACATTGCGGTTACCACCAATCAACATCTCAACACCTTCGGCACGACCAATATCCATATAGCTGAGGATTTTTTCGAGCTGCTGCAAAGACGCTTGCGCCCCGACCATGGTGTCAGTATCCAAGGGATTACCCTGCTTAATCTGACGGGCGCGCACCATTACACGCTCCATGAAGTCGTCGAAAATGCTCTCGTGTATCAAGGCACGAGACGGGCAGGTACACACTTCACCCTGATTAAAGAAGCCCAGCAACAGACCTTCAACACATTTGCTGATGTAGTCTTCTTCGTAATTCATCACATCTTCAAAGATAATATTAGGCGACTTACCACCCAACTCAACCGTTGAAGGAATCATGCTGTCGGCGGCATTTTTCAGAATCTGTGCGCCCACAGCAGTAGAACCAGTAAAGGCAATTTTGGCGATACGAGGGCTAGTCGCCAATGCCGTGCCCACGTCTTTACCAAAGCCATTCACTATATTTATAACACCGGCAGGCAAAACGTCTGCGATGACTTCCATAAGTACAAGAATGCTCGCCGGCGTCTGCTCAGCAGGCTTCATTACCACACAGTTACCTGCGGCCAATGCGGGCGCCAATTTCCATGCCGCCATTAACAGCGGGAAATTCCATGGAATGATTTGACCCACAACACCAAGTGGCTCGTGGAAATGGTAGGTTGCAGTAGTCTCATCTAGCTCTGCCGCCGTGCCTTCTTGCGAGCGAATACAGCCTGCAAAATAGCGGAAGTGGTCAACCACCAGCGGTAAATCGGCGTTTAAGGTTTCACGTACACCTTTGCCATTTTCCCAGCTTTCCGCAACGGCCAGCATTTCTAGATTGCGCTCTACGCAATCGGCAATTTTAAGTAGCACATTGGCACGGTCGCCGGGTGATGTTTTACCCCAAGCGTCCTTCGCCTTATGCGCCGCGTCCAAGGCCAATTCAATATCTGCGGGCGATGATTGCGGCACTTCGCAAAAGGGCATACCCGTCACTGGGGTAATATTAGAGAAATACTTTCCATCGATGGGGGCGACCCATTCACCACCAATGAAGTTTTCATACCGTGGTTTAAATGTGATAACTGAGCCGGCGTCACCTGGTTGCGCGTATATCATTTTTCCAACCTCGCTTTATATATTATTAACACGATCAACATTAAAAATAGCCCAAACAGTGAGTAGGGCTCTTAACCTTCATGCTAGGTGTATTAGTAAAAATTATTAACTGTACTTTGGTCTCTCAAAACTTAGTTACTTAGTCGTACAAGTAGTATCAGACACGCTTTAACGCTTAAGCAAAAAATCCGGATTCTCCCCACCCCTAGCAGGGAGAATCCGGAAAGCATCGACCCAAGGGGAGATTAGTGGTTAGAAGTTGGCAATAAGACCCAGAGCAATAGTGCTCGTTTCTTCTTCAGCGCTGCCAATTTCCAAGGTATTTACGTTGTACTCCACTACAGTGCGCAACACCGAGTTAATGTCGTGGAACCATGCAACTTGGCTGGTACTGTTATTCCACTCTGTCGAGGTTTCGACAGTGGTTTCACCGTAGGAAATAACAAAGCGCTCTGCACCCATGGTGTAAGAGGCTTGAGCAACATAGCCATCGCTGTCCACTTCTTTGCCATTTTCAGAAATCAGGTTTTGTAAACCTAACGCTGAGTCCACCGCTGGCCCAAGCAACAGGCCCAGACCTTCGCCAGAGAAACCAGACAGGTTTATTGCAAAGCCGCCGGTTTTAAACTTAGCGCCGTAGGAAAGACCCTGCGAATCTACGTCATCGACACCTGCCGCGTCGCTCTCTGAGCTTTGCTGTAAGAAACCCAGCCATGCGGTAACTGAATTGCCTTCGCCAAATGACGTGTTGTACGTCAGTTCACCTTCAAAGCGCGGCAAACTTTCTTCACTACTGCGCCCAGCACCGGTATCCGTTGTTGTATTACCTGGGTCGATCAAACCAAGTGCTAGCTTGAAGCCACCGCCAAAGTCTGGCGTACGGTATGTGATCTGCGCATGCGGGAAGGGATAGTGATAGCCGCTACCAATATGGCCAAATGACACGCCCTGACCATCAATTAAGCCCAAGGTATCGTTTACCGCACCGTAGCCCTGCAACATTTCATCTAAGAAGATGTTAGAACGGCTAAACAAGGTAAAATCTTTACCAAATAGCACTTGTCCCCAATCGCTATCAATCGTCGCGTAGAACTGACGAACATCGATACCCGTGGATGTCACTGCGGTGTCGCTGTCATTAATCGTTACCCAAAACGAGGAGCGCCCACCCACTTTCAAGTCACCGACCTGCTTGCTGAAATTAAAACCTACCCAGTTAGGCAGCAAACCCATTTTGATTCTCGACTGTGTACGATCCACACCCGTAAGATCATTATCGGTGTCGCTTTGAACGAAGAAGGTATTGAAAGACGCATCAATCGATACCGTCGTATCTTCTTGATTGTAAACTTCTACAGCCGCCATCGCCGGAATACTAAATGCCAGCGCGGTAGCGCCAGAAACCATGTGCCGTATTATTAATTTCTTATTCATGAGTTCCCCCAAAATTTTTGGCTTTTGTAGCCATCTTTTGCGTCACAAAAATTTGCACGCTGCTATTAACTCCGCCGCACCATCTGTTGCGACGGAACTAATATGCGCAAATTTTTGTCGTTACCCCATACCACCTTGCGCCACAATAAAACGTCTTATGGATATAAGACCTAATGAATAAAGTGCTACGCCTAAAGGATGAGACGACTATTTATTCAAGCCAGACATAAAACATGATGTGAATCAAAATGACGGTATTGAAGGCTAATTTTAGGGAGGTAAAATAATATCGTTTTAGATTGCAGCCACTCCTCTCCCTGATTTATTTATCTCTGGGCGAAGAGTGGCCTAGCTTACCAACTGTACTTTATACCTAGCGCAAGACTGCGCGGTGCGGCGGGACTGAGAAATCGCGGGCTCTCATTTTCTAAATCTTCTAGCACTTCATCTGGCTCACCATAAAGTCCAAAGCGCTCATATTCTTCATCAAAAATATTCTTTGCCTGAATATTTAGTGCGATATTTTTTGTTGGCTTGTATTCAATATTTGCATTAACAACCGTATACGATGCGGTTTTTTTATCTTGATTGGCCTCATCACCACGCAAATACACACCGGTGCTAGTGTTAACGGCAATATTGCTATTCACTTTTTCAGTCCACTGATAGCCAAGCGATAACTTTGCGCTATGTTCTGGTATGGATGGAATTTTACTGCCTTTTTCTACCGCCAAAGCACCGTCAACGCTATTGGGGTGATTCGGTGAAAACGAGATGAACGAGGTTTCATAATAGGCATCAAGATAGGTATAGCTTAAATCCAAAAGCCATTTGCCAGTGGTGAGCGACCCGCTGGCCTCGATACCTTGATGTCGTGTATCACCAATATTCGTAAAAAATCCTTCATTGGAAGAAACACCACCCACTGTTTGGAAATGGATATCATCTTGGTTAATCGTAGTAAATAAAGCGACATCCCACGCCAATACGGCGCTGTGATTAGCTAACTCGCCACGTAAACCCCATTCAACACTGCGTGCAACGACATCTTTCAATGGCGGATCAGCAAGGAAGGTATTTGGCAAGACACATGGCGCGTCTGGATGCGAGCACGCCAGCTCTACCGGCGTTGGCGCCCGAGATGATTGATACACCCCAGCATAAACACTAAGAGCGTCGGTCAATACCCAGCGCGCACCAAGCCCTCCGTTTAAGCTCTTGTAACTATGCTTGGCCGTTAATTCTGGTCGCTCTCCGCTCAAGTCCTTTGCGCCTACATCTACGACGTTATAGCGCATAATGGCCGTTAGACTGAGTCGATCGCTAAGCTCGACCGTATCAGAAAAATACAGTGCTGCCATATCAGTACTGGCACGCAAGGAAGTGAAACCCTCAGCGTCATAAAGACCCGATCGTGTGGTCGACCGAACATCGGTCAAACTTGCAAATTCGACCTGAGAATCAAAATCGGTAATGCCCGCCAAATAATCTGCGCCCAATGTGATGTGATGATTCACTGAGCCGGCATCAAGATTCCAATAGATCTGCGCACTAGCACCCCAGCTTCGCTGTTGCCTGCGACTGATATTATTGATCGCATCAAATTCGCCACTAACGGCATTATCAAACTGGTCTCGCGCTAGCTCATCGCTGTCGTCTTCACACAAAAAGTCATCATTTGGTGCATCACACTCTTCAAATTCAGTGCCGTCACCATTAAAGCTTCGGGTATCCACCTGGCGATAAAAGCCATTCACGGAAAGCTTTACCTCATCAGACAACCAGCGGGAATAGACAATATTCGTCATACTCATCTGATTTTCTGTTAAATCGGGGTGCGTAAAAACTGCTTCTCTATCTGTCTCCAACAAACCCACGGGAATGGCACCGTTGCCTTTTAAATAGGTATCAGAGAAATTAAAAAATACATCAAGCTCACTACTATCATCACGCCTACTTAGCGACGCATATAAATTTCTCGCCTCCGTCGGTGAATAATCTCGCCAGCCGTCTTCCTCATATTTATCTAAAGACAGAAACCCGCCCCAATTTTCCCCATGTACACCCTGTGACACTGAGATAGCACGCTGCCCAAACGAACCCCCGCTCAATTCGATTGCGCCTTGAGGCGAACTAAAGCCGGTCTTACTTTTAATAACGATGGCGCCGCCCAACGCATTTTGACCAAAGATGGGGTTTACCCCTGCAATCAAGGCCATCTCTTGCACACTGCTAGCCGGTAGTAAATCCCAATTCACGGTGTCGCCAAATAACTCATTTATTCGAACGCCGTTGTAATACACCACCAAACCCTGCGAAGAGCCCAATAGCGGCGATGCGGCATAGCCACGAAAACGAATATCTGGCTGCAGGGGATTATTCTGCGCGTCATTAACGGAGATTCCGCCGCCATGCTGGTTTAAAAATTCTGCTACGGAGTAAGTCTTGTCTTTGTCGATATCTTCTGCCGAGAAAATTTGTACTTGAAATGGCGAAAGCTCGGTAAGTGAACCGACTCCCATTGGCGACATGCCGACTACCCTGACATTCTCAACAAGCTTGTATTCTGTATCAGCGACCGACAATGACGAAAAAGACAGACTTAGTGCAAGGCCGCACAAAGGCCACTTATTACTGACTGTCAAGCTACTCATTATTATTCTCCACAACGCAATATCTAAATGACCTAGCCTACGCTGTGAGCACTAATCCACAATTAAACCAAAGAGGCTAAATACTACTGCGACGTACTACTTTCGTCTTATTTGCACCAAAAGTAGTAGCTAATTACACGTTAAGTGCTATTCATCGACATCTATACCTAATGGACACTAACTCGAGCTCCCGCCCTCTAAATAACACATAATATTAACTGGTGCCGTTATGTATGAAGCAGGCAAAGACTTATCGCCATGTTCAGAGTTCAGTTCCCCCAATCGGCAGAGTTATAGCGACGTATCTTTCCATCACTGTCGAATTAGCCATATATTAAAATTATTATTCGTCATTATTTTTTTATACCTTTTCACAAGCCTTCCAAATATTGCGTATGCGATCCCTGACGAAACGCAAACCGTAGAAAATGAGATACTCACGCTCTTTCCCCGCGCCACGCGCGCACCAGAACTAGATCCCGAAACCAAAATTTGGTCGGTATACCAACTTAATGAAATTATTGGCTATGCCTATGAATCTAATGATTTTGTAGACTTTAAAGGATTTTCTGGAGAGCGAATCAATATCCTGATTGGCTTAGATATCGACGGCCGGTTTTCTGATTTAAAAATACTGCATCATCACGAACCCATTTTTCTTCACGGTCTTGGCCCTAAACCCTTAAAGCAATTTATCGACCAATACCCGCAGCACACGCTGTCTGAACGTATTATGTTTGGTGGTCGGAAAACTGGGCAGAAGGAAGACGCTCACAATACTTACTTCGACGGTGTTACCAAGGCAACGGTCTCGGTCATCGTCATTAACGACACGATACTCTCTTCTGCCCGCGAGGTTGCCAGACGCGTACTGCCTGCTTTTGCGCAACAAGCTCCCGCATCGGTGCGTACAGAACTGTTTAAGGAACTAAACTGGCAAGAATTATTAAACCTAGAATTTGTAAAACACTGGTCTTGGGGTATAAGTGATTTTGAAGATCAGCTCGGTCAGTCACTGTCTAGCTACCCCTTAGAACAGCTAGATTTAAGCTACGACTACACCCAGATCTATTACGCCTATTTAAATGCACCGAGCATTGGCAGAAACCTTCTAGGCGACGCCGACTACGCAAAGCTGATGGCTAAACTTAGTGATGGCGAGCAAGCCATTTTGATAATGTCTGAGGGATTTTACGATTACTTAGGTGAGGAATTTCGTCCTGGCACTATCCCCGAGCGTATCAGTCTTGAGCAACATAATTTGCCGATTACACTGCGAGACATGAATTTCTTTGATAGCAGCATGGCTACATTGCCGAAAGGCGCTCCAGATTTAGACAATTTACGTATATTTAAAATACGACCACAGGCCGGATTCGACCCCAGCGCCGCAATGCAAATGGTGTTAAGTATTAAGCTAGACCGTAATCATTTAGTTCATGACAGCATTTCTGTTAAGAGCGACTACCAACTGCCAAGTGAGCTCTTTAATAAAATCGACACCGCTAGTATCAGTAAGCCAGAGGCGATGTGGGTCAAGATATGGAAGGGCCGCCTGGTACACATAGCCATTCTCACGCTGAGCTTAATCATACTAAGCATCGCGTTTATTATGCAGCGTAGGCTGGTCACAAATAGCCGACGTTTTACATGGTTTCGAAGGGGGTTTTTACTTTTCACTCTTTTGTATATTGGTTTCTACGTCCAGGGCCAGCTCTCAATCGTGAACCTTATCGCGCTACTCATGGGCGTATTAAATGGTTTTGATATTCAAGTATTTTTGCTCGATCCCATTATTTTTATTCTTTTAAGCTACACTGCCTTTTCCCTTATTCTGTGGGGTCGCGGCTTATTCTGTGGTTGGCTATGCCCCTTTGGCGTCATGCAAGAGTTTCTTGCCAACATTGCAACTAAGCTCAACATTAAACAATGGAATATCAGCCCAAATGCTCATCAGCGCTTACTTAAATTAAAGTATTTCATTTTACTTGGTTTGCTGGCGCTTGCGCCCTACTCACTGACTGCAGCCGAAAAAATGGCTGAAATCGAACCCTTCAAAACAGCCGTCACATTGGCGTTTATCCGCGAATGGCCATTTGTCATCTACGCCGTAATCATTCTTGGCTTAGGGCTGTTCATCCATAAGTTTTACTGCCGCTACCTATGCCCACTAGGGGCGGCACTGGCCATTATGGGTAAGTTCCACCGTTTCAAGTGGCTAGATAGACGGCAGGAATGCGGCAGTCCCTGCCAGCTTTGCAAACACCGCTGTGGTATTGATGCGATTAAGAAATCCGGCGCCATTGATTACGATGAATGTATTCAATGTTTGGAATGCGTGGTTATCTTGCAGGACCCGCAACAGTGCGCTGCAACGATGTCTGCCAACAAAAAGGCAAAACGGCACACACCAGAAATTATCGAACCTGTCAGGATCATTCACGGGAAGTAGCTTCTTCAACGACCTGTCATCAGATGACATCACGTAACTACGGATTCAACTAATTTCGTATAGCGCTTACGACTTTAGTTGAATTGTTATCCGCAGCTTGGACAGTAACACTTAGCAGCATAATTTTTAATCGGAACGCCCACCATGTCTAAATCCCCCTTATACAATGTGCCCGCAAATTTTCATGATGCGCACATCACGCCGCAAAAATATAAAGAGATGTATAAACGCTCGATTGATGATCCCAGCGGCTTCTGGGCAGACATGGCGACTGAATTTCTAGATTGGAATCAAACATGGGATCGCGTGGTTGACTACAATTTTTGCAAGGGCCAAGCCCAATGGTTTAGCGGCGCCGAACTCAATGTTAGCTATAACTGCATTGACCGACACCTACCCGAACGGGCAAACCAAACAGCGCTGATATGGGAAAGTGACAATCCCAATGAAAGCCTCTCTATCAGTTACGCAGAGCTTAAAGATGAGGTCTGTAAATTAGCCAACACCCTTAAATCTCGTGGCGTAAACAAAGGCGACCGCGTGTGTATTTATTTACCCATGATTCCCCAAGCCGCCTACGCGATGCTGGCCTGCGCACGTATTGGTGCGGTGCACTCGGTGGTCTTTGGCGGCTTCTCACCAGAAGCACTGAAAGATCGCATAGTAGACTCTGATTGCCAGTTAATCATTACCGCCGACGAAAGCACCCGTGGTGGCAAAAATACGCCACTAAAGGCCAATGTCGACAAAGCGCTACTTCACTGCCCGCAAGTTCACACCTGCCTCGTTGTAAAGTGCGGCGATAAAGATATTCCTTGGATTGAAGGCCGCGATCTCGATTACCACGGTGCCGTCAACAGCATGAGCACTGACTGCCCGCCAGAGTCGATGGCCGCAGAAGATCCGCTATTTATTTTGTATACCTCCGGCTCAACCGGTAAACCCAAAGGTGTGTTGCATACCACCGCCGGATATTTATTACAGGCCGCAATGACCTTTAAATACACCTTCGATTACCGTGAAGGCGAAGTTTATTGGTGTACTGCGGATGTGGGCTGGGTAACAGGGCACACGTATATTATTTACGGGCCGCTCTGTAATGGCGCCACCAGCCTGATGTTTGAAGGCGTGCCTACCTACCCCGATGCAGGCCGCTGCTGGGAGATTATCGACAAACATAAGGTGAATATTTTTTACACGGCTCCCACCGCGATTCGCGCGCTTCAAGCACAGGGCGATGACTACGTAAGCCGCAGTGACCGAAGCAGCTTGCGCCTGCTGGGTACCGTTGGTGAGCCAATAAACCCAGAAGCATGGGAATGGTATCACCGCGTGGTTGGCGACTCGCGCTGCCCGATTGTTGATACATGGTGGCAGACTGAAACCGGCACCCACATGATCACGGCCCTGCCAGGCGCAACAGATTTAAAACCCGGCTCGGCAAGCTTCCCCTTCTTTGGCATTCAACTCGCCTTGCTGAATGAAGATGGCAGTGAGGTCGAAGGTGCGGGATCTGGTTACCTGGTGGTTAAATCGTCTTGGCCCAGCCAAATTCGGACGATTTACGGTGATCATCAGCGGCTTATCGACACCTACTTCAGCACTTACAAAGGCTATTACTTTACCGGTGATGGCGCCACCCGCGATGCGGATGGCTACTACTGGATTACCGGGCGCGTAGACGATGTACTCAATGTGTCTGGCCATCGCATGGGCACCGCAGAAGTGGAAAGCGCCTTAGTTCTGCACCCCAAGGTGGCTGAAGCCGCCGTAGTAGGTTTTCCTCATGACATCAAAGGTCAGGGCATTTATTGCTACGTTACCTTGATGGACAAGGCCGAAGTTGACGACAATTTGCGCGTAGAACTCATTGCACTATGCGCTCAGGAGATTGGCCCCATAGCCAAACCTGATGTTATTCAATGGGCTCCTGGATTGCCGAAAACGCGCTCTGGCAAAATTATGCGACGCATTCTAAGAAAAATAGCGGAATCTGAAATGGATTCACTCGGCGACATTTCTACCCTTGCCGATCCGTCGGTAGTTGAAACCTTAATTAAGGATCGCTTAGCTATCACCGCGTAATCACCATGACAGCAAAGCAAGGTCAGTATATAGAGTAATCAGTATGGCCATTGGCGGCTATAGCATCGACAAGGGCGCTGGTTATGGCGCGAACTTGCCGTAGGCAACACGGTCAACAGCAGAAACTTTCTACGTTTGTCGCCTCGGCGGGTAGGATGCAACACAGTTATTCGACAGAGCACATCAAATAACTGTGGGCTGTATTATCGACTAGCATTTACGGCGACGATGTTGGATGTTTCCACGCCATCGCCGGCCGGCAAGACCGAGTCGTCACCATCTAGCTTAATCAGATAGGCTAAAACATAAGCCGCGGGAAACCGAGCTACCGTATCGCGTCCAGGTTTCTTGGCATCGAAGTACACCACTAAGCCTTTATTCATCGCCTCTTTTAATTGTTCACGACTTAAATCCGCGGTAACAATTTCGCGCTGATCGCACTTAAGAAAGGCGCTGGAGCAACGGGAAAACTTGCGTTCTTCGGCCTTGAAACGCAGTTGCTGGCCATCAGCCAGGGTCGCCGCCCGATAGTAGCGCCAGCCGCCAACGTATTTCATTTCTATTAAAACTTGGTGGCGCGTTACACCGTCGTCATCAACAATGGTGCGGAGATAACGCTCGCTGAAGTCGTCAACCCAGCCCCTCGGAATGCGCTTCGTAATGCTCATGCCGCGCAATACCGTGTCTCTGTCCGCTCCCACTTGCTCGTAGCGGGTCAACTCAACCATGTCTTTCACTGTTAATACGTTTTCGTTTTCTGCCTGTGCTGACATCCCAAACCAACTGGCCAGCAATGCCATCAATAGAACTCTCATACATCCTCCTATTTACAGCCCGGAGTCGGGTTTGCGGTGTTTTTCCACAGCAATACCCCCAAAATTGACTTCGCAATCAATATCTACGGAAACCTGGTAAGAATAGATCTTTTTCAGCGTATAACAACGCACAAAGACCACCGCGCCGAAGGGCGGCGGGGTTCGGAGAGTATTTTGAAATGAAGGGGCCGACGTCGCGCCGGTCCGCGCTACGGCAAGCCCCTTATGACCAGCTCAGATCCTGCTTGCGAAACGGCGTGCTGCGCACTCTTTTACCAATCGCTTGATAGATTGCATTGCCGATGGCTGGCCCGATAGGGCCGACCGGCGCCTCGCCTATGATGGCAAAGCGATCATGGCCAGATAGCGCCTCAAGATGAATATTAATTTCAGGGATATCTGCCATTTTGAGCATGGGGTAGCGGTCAAAATTGCTCTCGACTACGGCGCCATCCACGATGGTTAATCCTTCATTGAGAGACATGTTGAGCCCGAAAATAATTCCTCCCTCCAGCTGGGCAAGCACGGCATCCAAATTGACGGTACGACCGCAGTCAAAGGTAAAATCAATGCTATGCACGGTCAGCTTGCCCGCTTGGCTAACCTCGACATGAGCGACCGCGCACACCGTGGCACCAGCCTGCTTTTCTCCTGAATGAGGCCAATTGCTAATGGCGATGCCGCGCCCCTGCCCTTTCGGCAAAGGCTTGCCCCAACCAGCTCGCTCCGCCGCCAACTTTAGGCAATGTGACCAAGCGGGGTCCCAATCTGCCAATAATTTCAGGCGATACTCGAGCGGATCAATACCGCCAGCCACCGCACATTCATCGATAAACGTTTCCACGGTAAAAGCATGGGCGTTGTAACAAGGAGCGCGATAAGCGCCAGTCGCGATATGCATAGGCAAATTGCTGGCCGCAAGACGCACATTGGGTATCGCGCCGCTAAACGCATACGCCATATCGGTAAAGCCGAGATTCAAGGCCATACCGCTATAACAGGTCTCGCCTTCCAGGGATTCGGGCATCCCTTGTTCATTGAGCCCTGCCCGGAAACGCGCAGCGAGCTGAGTTCGGTATGCACCCTGCTGGGTTGTTTCTTCCCGCGACCACATCACCTTAACCGGCACGTCGGGATACTGACGCGCAACAGCGACCACGGCGCGGACATCGTCGCCGATAACGCGGCGACCAAATCCGCCGCCAACCATGGTTTGATGGATAGTTACGTGATCTGGATGTATTCCAGACTCGTCAACCGCAACCCAAAATGCCTGCTGCATATCCTGAGTTGAATGCCACAGTTCCAGGCTGTCTTTGGTATACAAGGCAGTGCCATTAAGCGGCTCCATGGTTGCATGCTCGCAGAACGGAGTTCGGTAGGTCGCCTCTAAAGTTTTCGCCGTCTTTACCGCAGCGACATTCCCCGACTTAGTCAACGGCACGCCAGCCCAGCGCTCGAGAACCCGATCCTGACGCTCATGGATTTTCTCGTCGGAGCTCCAAAACGCGCCGAGGCCATCATCCCACTCCATCGGTAGCGCATCTAAGGCCTTCTTCGCCTGCCAGTAATGGTCTGCAATTACCGCCACACCACTGCGACACTCTGACCCTTCAAAACCAAAGGTAGGACTCGCGTCAACCGGTGAACCTGGGGTTGCGGAAGGGTCAATCACCACGACCGCGCGAACACCCGGCATAGACAGCACGGCTTCAGGATCATGGCTTTTTAGTAGGCCGCCGTGCACCGGAGATTGCCGCAAAGCCGCATAGACCATCCCCGGCCGCGTGACGTCTACACCGTATTCGGCACTGCCATTAACCACCTTGGGCAGCTGTACTTTATGGGGCTTGGTCTTACCCAGCAGCCTCCATTCACTCTGTGGCTTTAAGGAAGGTTCCGCCTCAAGTTCTACACTCCCAGCTTCCGCTGCCACTTCACCAAAACGCAGTTTACGACCACTGGGCAGGTGAGTAAGGACACTGTTGCGGGCTTCAATTTCAGCTATCGGCACATCCCAACGCTTAACCGCCGCCAGTTTAAGTCGCTCCCGTGCACTGGCACCCAACTGCATCGTGTAAGGCATACGATCATGATCGGTACTGTGGCCACCGAAAAACGGCTGCAGACCAACGGCGTAACTGCCGGGTTGCTTATACTCGCGGCTAAAAGAGGCAAACTCGACTTTGACATATTGCCAGTCACACTCAAGCTCTTCGGCAATATTCATGGCCTGCTGGGTAGATGCACCATTGCCAATTTCCGGTGTTGGTACGGTGACAATGACCGTGTCATCTGCGTGAATGGTCAACCACGGCGACAGTTCGCTGCCGCTCTTACCACCGGCTTTGCCGCTTTCGGACGCCGCCATAGAATCAATTGGGACCAGCTGCAGTGACAGCCCACCCGCCACCGTAGCGCTCGTGATTAGGAATTTTCTCCGCGACATTTTCATCTGGCTCATGCCCCCATCTCCTGCGCTGCGCGGCGGATACCTTCGCGAATACGAGGGTAGGTGCCACAGCGACAAATATTAGAGATATTGGCATCAATCTCCTCATCGCTCGGATTGGGTATGCGCTTAAGCAAATCTGCCGCCGCCATTAAGACACCAGACTGGCAATAACCGCACTGCGGCACGTTTAGCTCCACCCACAATTTTTGCAATATGTGGTCGCCAGATTCAGACAAACCTTCAATGGTTGCAATGTCAGCGCCGTCCACTGCCTGCACGGGGATTAAACATGAGCGGGTAGCGTTGCCATTCAAATGAACGGTGCAGGCACCGCACATGCCAATGCCACAGCCAAACTTTGTGCCGGTCATCTGCAAATGGTCGCGCAGAGTCCACAGCAACGGTGTCGTTGGGTCAATTTCGAGCGACTGGGCTTGCCCATTGACTGTAAATTTAATAGTCGTCATTTCAATCCCGCCCTCGATTTAGCCAGCGCCTCAAAATCAGCATTGATCGCTGCCAGCTTTTCATCTGTTATTGTTTTGGAATCAAACTTTTGCATGAATGCCAGCGTAAAGCCGCGGCCCTGATCTATACGCGGCTCGGTGGAAAAACCCGGTAAATATTTATCGACGATAGCCCGCGCTTCCGGGTCATCGAGTATGACCCCAACCAAGGTGGAACTCGTGGTGTAAACAACCACGCTTGACCCTTTCAACTCAAGCAACTCAGCGTCTATTGCCGCCAACTTTTCGGCGGTAATCATATCCGGATAAAACGGCTGAATATCAAGCAAGGTCAAAGGCCGTGCCACAGCAATTTGGCGAATCTCTGCGATCCCCGGAATATGGCGATCAAGGACTTGTTTTGCTTCGTCGTAATCCAACAGCGCGCCAATTTCAGACTCGGCAACGGAATAGGAAATACCAGGAAGGGTCACCGCCGGCCCAGGCGGCGGAGGCATAACAAAAAACCAGATGGCGGCGAAAACGGCGAGTAATATCACTACACCGCCGACAATTATTTTAGATTTACGTCGGGTCATAGCCAGTGCTCTACAAACAATCAACAGCCGCTATAGTACACCAGTGTTGATTATATATCTCACTTAAGCGACCACTTTTAATGACGATTTGTTAAGCTTAATTCAATCGCTACTGGCTAGGATCCTGGCCATTAATAACGCGCTCCCTCACACGCCCAGCGCTTTCCATAAACACAGGGTCGGCACTTTCCCCACATTGATAAAGGCCCCACGAAGGGGCCTTGCACAAAACATAGAAAAAACTCGGACCTAGACCCTTAGCTCTTCTAGCATTTCACTTGATATTCACAGGCTCAAAGACTATGCAAATCAATAAGCACAGATGATGATCAGCTTTTAAACTTCACTAAAAAGTTATAAAACGATGTCGCGAATTTACCGTAGGGTGGGCGCAATAATGTCATCGGCGAAAACGACGGCTGATAGTAAATTGGCCGCAATTTCGAAAACGTCACAAACCCTTCATAGCCGTGGTAATGCCCCATGCCACTTGGGCCAACTCCGCCGAAGGGAATATCGTGCTGTGCAACATGAAAAAGCGCATCGTTAACCGTCACACCACCGGACATGACGCGCTCAATATATTGGTCTTGCAGCGCGCGCTTATTGGTAAATGGATAAATCGCCAAGGGACGGTCATTGGCGTTGATATAGTCAATCACCTCATTTGGCTGATCGTAGCCCATCACCAACAACAAGGGGCCAAAGGTTTCGCGGCTGCGAATATTCATATCCGCGGTGGTATCGAGGATCAAATGCAGCGGCATTTTGCGCGTGGCAGGATCGCTGCCCTGCTCGCCGTGTAAATTAATTACCCGTGCGCCTTTGCTGCGCGCATCTTCCAGGGTCCCTTCCAGTCGCTGCAAAGAACGGCCATCAATAATAGACGTGTAATCCTGGCTATTAATATCGGGACAGTGCTTTTTCACCCACGCCTGCGATGCGCTAACAAACTCTTCAATTTTAGTTTGATGAACAAACACATAATCAACGTTGGTACAGATTTGCCCCGCATTAAACTGCTTAATAAATAGAATACGGTCTACGGCTTTTTCCAAAGGATAATCTGGATCGACAATGGCCGGCGCCTTACCACCTAGCTCCAGCACCACAGGTGTTAAATTCTTTGCGGCCGCAGCCATAACCGCGCGGCCAGTTTGACCAGAGCCGGTAAACACTAATAAATCAAAAGGCAGTGTCGAAAACTCAATCCCGACTTGTCCCGTTTCCTCAAAGAACACTAACTTCTCAGGCGGAAAATAATTCGGCACTATCGACGTTAACAAGCGAGTCAGGGCAATAGAATTTTCAGACATCTTCACCATAGCGCGGTTGCCCGCCGCAAAGGCTGCGGTGATCTGCGTCATACTAAGATTGATAGGAAAATTCCACGGAATGATGAGACCAACCACACCTAGCGGCTGGGGAATCACTCTATTTTTACCGCCGGGAAACATCATCTGATCAACGTGACGGCGCTGAACCTTCATCCAGCCCTTCATCTTTTTAATAATGCCATTGATGCCGTCAGTAACAGTGATAATTTCAGCGAACAAGCTTTCGTGGCGCGAACGATTGCCGTAATCCTCTGATATTGCAGCAATAATCGCGTCGCGGTTTTCATTGATCATACGTTTCAGGGTCAGCAGGTCTTGCTTGCGCTGCGCATAATCCGGCACCGGATCAGCTAGATAGGCCTTGCGCTGGGCATCAAAAGCCTGCTGTAAAATTGAAGCCTGTTCAGTACTATCTGCTATCTCAACACTGCTATTCATGCCCTGTTCTCCTATTCCAGATCTCAATTATGTTTATTTTAAAAGCCGGATTTACACCCAAACCGAGTAATTCCATCATACACCTCTCAATGTATTAGGTGTAACCATTCAAGTTAATAGCGTAAGCGCGCTGATTTCACTTTTTCCTTAGACGTATTCAGAGCGGAAATAGCCGCAAGCGCAGAAGTCGAGCCCTCAACAGCCAATCACGCTATAAGGAAATGCCTGAGCTCAAAATCTGCCACCCGTGTTTACCCTGCTTATGAAGCACCCAATTCGCCAGCGCGGTTTCTCCGTCACCTAATGTGACCAACAATTCGCATGCACGGGAATCAAACAAACGCCACCCAGATATCTCGCAGAATTAAAATACAAACCGCACTTTTCTTGTTGTAAATCAAATTCTGAACTCAAGATTAGTCGTCTAATAAGCAGACAAGAGAAAAGCAATTTGGAAAAATGGAGAACCGTGATGAAAATGTTAAAAGCAGCAGCCTGTGTTTTGACGGGAGCGAGCCTGTCCTTTTCCGCGCTAGCTTATGAAGCGGGAGATTGGATAGTTCGCGCAGGGGTAACACAGGTCGCCCCTGACGCCTCTAGCTCCGCTGTTAGTGTTAACGGCGACAATGGTGCGGCGCTCGGCGCCAACAGCGGTGTCGACGTAGACGACAATGAACAACTAGGCCTAAACATTCAGTACATGATAAGCAAACAGTGGGGAGTAGAATTACTTGCGGCAACCCCCTTTAAACATAAGGTAAACGGTACGGGGGATATAGCCGGACTAGACGTTGGCGAAGGCAAGCAGCTACCACCAACCTTAAGCGCGGTGTACTACGTCGATACCGGTTCGGCATTTATGCCTTACCTAGGTGCCGGTATTAACTACACCGTATTTTTTGACGCGGAACCCAGTGACTCATTAAAGTCTGGGCTTGGCGCTACTAAAATGAAAATGGACGATTCAATTGGCCTTGCTGTTCAAGTCGGTGTCGACTACAAAGTGAATAAGCAATGGCTGGTAAACGCGTCCGTACGAAAAATTGATATCGAAACAGACGCCACCATTAGTCTCAGTAATGGAGACAGAATTGACGTCAATGTTGATATTGACCCCTACGTATACACCCTATCAGTAGGTTATGTATTCTAGGAATATCAACCACAGAAGCCAAACACCTCCACAAATTGAGTACAGGTGTTTATTTTTTTCATTCTTAATCATAAATAACACCACAACCTACTTTTTATTACCCGTACTTATTGGTGTCGCCATTTAATTTAATGCATTAAAGACGGCCACCTATTATTTTTTCATCACGAAGATAAATGCTTATAACGGGCCAGCAGCTTTAGCGCACATCGATGATCCCGAAAACCGAACCAAATCAAAAAATCCACTCGCCTGTTTCCACGTCACCTTCAGGTATTCGCCAAGTCTCTTTAAGCTCTTCGAGCCAGACTTTAGTTATTTTATTTACCATTGACACCTGGAACTCTATCAACTTGCCAGCTTTTTAAATGCACACAATGGCCGAAAAAATCTACTGGTTTATTTATAAATGAGGAGGGATTATTAATTTAATAAAATACAGAATGGAATAAATTCGGAATTTTAAGAGGAAGTGCTTGGGTGTGGCCGCAAGGTCTTTCCCTTACGGCCACACCCAAAAGTATTACTTTATTTTTGGATTTAAACGGCCTGAGTCATATTCCATATACATGGCTTCTAAACTCATCGGTTTAATCTTAGAGGCATTACCCGCGGTACCGAAGGCTTCATAGCGAGCAACACAAATCGCCTTCATTTCTTTAATGGTTTCTTGTAGATATTTGCGCGGATCAAATTCACTTGGGTTTTGCGCTAGGAAGCGACGAATCGCACCGGTCGATGCCAAACGCAAATCGGTATCGATGTTTACTTTACGCACACCGTATTTAATACCCTCGGCAATTTGCTCAACCGGCACGCCATACGTTTCAGGAATTTTACCGCCGTATTCATTAATAATCGCCAGCCAATCCTGAGGCACACTAGAACTACCGTGCATAACCAAATGGGTGTCTGGAATACGTGCGTGAATCGCTTTAATACGGTCAATCGCCAAAATATCGCCTGTAGGCGGACGGGTAAATTTGTAAGCGCCGTGGCTAGTGCCACAGGCAATTGCCAAGGCATCTACACCGGTTTTAGCAACAAAGTCTGCCGCCTCTTCTGGATCGGTCAGCATTTGGTCGTGAGACAATATACCTTCGGCGCCGACGCCATCTTCTTCGCCAGCTTGACCGGTTTCAAGCGAACCTAGGCATCCCAACTCACCTTCAACCGATACGCCGCAGGCGTGCGCCATATCAACCACTTTGCGAGTCACATCGACGTTGTAGTCATACTCAGCCGGTGTTTTACCGTCTTCTAATAAAGACCCGTCCATCATGACCGAGCTAAAGCCCAGCTGCATAGAGCGCTGACAAATTGCAGGGCTAGTGCCGTGATCCTGGTGCATAACCACCGGGATTTCAGGGAATTCTTCAATTGCAGCCAAAATCATATGCCGCAGGAAAGGGGCGCCCGCGTATTTTCGCGCGCCAGCAGAAGCCTGCATGATGACGGGACTATTGGTTTCGCGAGCCGCCTCCATAATGGCGCGGGTTTGCTCTAAATTGTTTACATTAAATGCCGGTACGCCATAACCGTATTCGGCGGCGTGATCCAACATTTGACGCAGACTGATAAGTGCCATTAGTGATTTCCTTTTAAACTCATTAATAATTCGTTTGGTCGGAGGTCAGAAGTCTGAAGTCCGACGAACAGTTCGCGTCCGACGCCAGACGTCAGACAGCCCCACCAGCCCGCTCTTCCAGGATCGCTACCGCAGGCAATACTTTACCTTCTACATATTCCAAAAATGCACCGCCGCCAGTGGAGATGTACGACACTTGATCGGCTATACCAAACTTATCGACAGCAGCTAGGGTATCACCACCACCGGCAATGGAAAATGCGCTGGATTCTGCAATAGCGCGAGCAATGTCTTCGGTGCCATCGGCAAATTGATCAAACTCAAATACGCCAACCGGGCCATTCCAGATGATAGTGCCAGCTTGTTTCAGTATTTCGGCAAGGCAGGCAGACGACACGGGGCCGATATCAAAAATCATATCGTCATCACCGACATTTTCAACCGGACGCAAGGTCGCAGGCTCTTTTGGGTCGAATTTCTTACCTGTTATCACGTCCGTCGGAATCGGGATATGGCACTTTTCCATCAGGGCTTTTGCCTTGGGAATCAGATCTTCTTCATACAACGATTTGCCCACATTGTAGCCAGCCGCCGCGAGGAAGGTATTAGCGATACCGCCACCAACCACCAGCTGGTCAACTTTGTCTGACAGGGTTTCGAGCACTTCTAATTTGGTCGATACCTTTGAACCGCCAACGATGGCGACAAAGGGACGCGCGGGATTTGCCAAGGCGCGCTCTAAATTCTCTAACTCACTAGCCAGCAAAGGACCTGCGCAGGCTATCGGTGCGTATTTGGCCACGCCGTGGGTTGAGGCTTGCGCGCGATGCGCCGTGCCGAAGGCGTCCATCACAAACACATCGCACAGCGCCGCATAGGCTTTTGCCAGATCGTCGGCGTCTTTTTTCTCACCAACATTGAAACGCACGTTTTCCAGCAGAGCGAGCTGGCCATTTTCTAGCGATACGCCATTCTGCCAATCATCTAGTAAGGCTACTGGTGTGCCGAGTGCCTCACTTAAATAATCCGCAACGGGCTTGAGAGAGTACTGCGCGTCAAACTCGCCTTCTGTCGGACGGCCAAGATGAGACATCACTATCACTTTCGCGCCGGCTTCAAGCGCCAACTTCAAGGTAGGCAATGCCGCACGCAGGCGGGCATCTGAACTTACTTTGCCTTCGCTGATAGGCACATTCAGATCTTCTCGAATCAGCACGCGCTTACCGGCTAGATCCAAATCCTGCATTTTAATTACTGCCATGTTCTATTCCCTGTTCTTCGAGAGTCACTGTTCAAAAAAGCCATCGCGGCTTGTTCGATATTAAATCTAATCTAGCGCAGATGATAAACCGCCATACCCATAACCTATGCAATATTTGGGCACAGTCCAAACTTTGCGCCTATTGCAGCCAGTGGGCGGTGACATCCAACATTCGGTTTGCGTAGCCCCATTCGTTGTCGAACCAGGTAAACAAACTCACCAACTCGCCGGCAACACGCGTCTGCCCAGCATCCACAATCGCCGAACGCGGATCGTGGTTAAAATCACAGGACGCCAGCGGTTCATCGCTATAGCCCAATATGCCTGCCAAGCGCCCATTGGCCGCCATTTTCAAGGCCGCGTTCACATCCTCTGCACTCACGTCGGCATCCAAGCTGACGGTTAGCTCCATCGCCGACACATTGTGGGTGGGGATTCGCACCGCCCGCGCCGCAAAACAGCCGTCAAGCTCGGGAATAATGCGGCCAATGCCCGCAGCCAAGCCGGTATCAACTGGAATCATCGATAAGCCCGCCGCGCGGGTTTTTCGCAAATCGGTATGGTGATAGGCGTCCAATACCGGTTGATCATTCATGGCCGAATGAATGGTCGTGATGCAACCGGACCGCACCCCAAAGGCTTTATTCAAGACATCGATCACCGGCACGATGCCGTTGGTTGTGCACGAGGCGTTGGAAACAATGCGCTGTTCTGGATCAAGCTCTTGATGGTTTAGCCCGTACACAATGGTCGGAATACCTGGCTCACCAGGCTGCGACAATAAGACGTGACGGGCACCGCGCTCAATGTGCGCCTCTAAATCTGCATAGCGACTGATGACGCCAGAACACTCCAGCACCACATCGACGTCGTGCCGCGTCCAGTCTACATTCGCCATATCGTCGTGATGACTAACGGCAATCACATCGTCATTAATCACCAAACTGCCATGACGATGCTCAACCGAGCCAGGAAAGCGCCCGTGGGTGCTGTCGTATCTGGTCAGGTGTGCAATGGTCGCCAGGTCCGCCGGCTCATTTATTGCGACAATCTGCATGTTTGCCCGCAAAGGCGATTCGTAAAGGGCGCGCAATACACAGCGCCCTATGCGGCCGTATCCGTTTATGGCCAGTCGTAGCATTAGTATCTGCTCACACTAATCTAAACAGTCTTCAACGGCGTCAACCACCGCGTCAGTCGTGATGCCAAAATACTCAAACAAGGCATCTGCCGGCGCAGATTCGCCAAAGCTATCCATACCCACAATGCGACCATCGAGGCCAACGTATTTGTACCAGTAGTCGCGGTGGGCGGCTTCAACGGCAACACGGGCGGGAACGCTGCTCGGCAATACCGACTCGCGGTAGTCACCGTCCTGGCTATCGAACACGTCGGTGCTTGGCATAGATACGACCCGCACTTTTTTGCCTTTGCCGCTCAGTATTTGTTGCGCAGCCATCGCCAGCTTCACTTCTGAACCTGTCGCAATAATGATGGCCTCTGGCACGCCGTCGCAATCGCTTAAGACATAAGCACCGCGGGCAACGTTAGCCAATTGCTCAGCATCGCGCTGCTGATGTGGCAAACCTTGGCGGGTGAAAATCAGCGCGCTTGGGCCGTCGGTGCGCTCAAGTGCCGCTTTCCACGCTACCGCAGATTCGGTCATATCGCAGGGGCGCCACAGTGACATATTTGGTGTGCCGCGCAAGCTAGCGATTTGCTCGATGGGCTGATGGGTTGGGCCATCTTCGCCCAGGCCGATAGAGTCATGGGTGTAAATATGAATTACCCGCTGCCCCATGATCGCCGCCATACGCACTGCGTTGCGGGCGTATTCCATAAATACCAGGAAGGTTGATCCGTAGTTAATAAAGCCGCCGTGCAGGGCGATACCGTTCATCATCGCCGACATGCCGAATTCACGAACGCCGTAATGCAGGTAGTTACCGCTGGCGTCCGCTGCATTAATGGCTTTGGCGCCTTTCCAAATCGTTAAGTTAGAGCCGGCCAAATCCGCTGAGCCACCAAAGAGTTCTGGCAGCATTGCACCGTAGGCATCTAAGCACAGCTGAGACGCTTTGCGGGTAGCGACATCTTTCGATTCTGCTTGGCACTGCGCAATATAGGCATCGGCCTTGGCAGCAAAATCTGCGGGTAAATCACCGGCAGCGCGACGGCCAAATTCTGCCGCCAACTCTGGGTATTTAGTCGCATAGCCTTCAAAGACTTCGTCCCATGCGGCTTCCAGGGCCTTGCCTTTGTCCTGGGCATTCCAGTCCTCATAGATTTCTTCAGGAATTTCAAAGGGCGGATACGGCCAGCCCAGAGCTTCGCGGGTCAGCGCAATTTCAGCATCGCCAAGCGCAGCGCCGTGGCTTTCTTCTTTACCTTGTTTGTTTGGCGAGCCTTTACCGATGATGGTTTTGCAGCAAATTAAGGTCGGCTTGCTTGTCTCTGCGCGCGCGGCTTCAATGGCGCGGGCGATCTCGGCGCTATTGTGGCCATCAACAGCGGGGATAACATGCCAGCCGTATGCTTCAAAACGCGCAGGGGTATCGTCGGTGAACCAACCTTCTACTTCACCATCAATCGAAATACCGTTGTCATCGTAGAAAGCGACCAATTTACCTAGACCCAAGGTGCCAGCCAGTGAACACACTTCGTGGGAAATACCTTCCATCATGCAGCCATCGCCAAGGAAGGTATAAGTGTAGTGATCGACAATATCAAAACCGTCGCGGTTGAATTGCGCGGCCAATACTTTCTCTGCCACCGCCATGCCCACTGCGTTGGCGACACCCTGACCAAGCGGGCCAGTGGTTGTTTCTACGCCCGGCGTATAACCGTATTCCGGATGGCCCGGCGTACGGCTGTGCAACTGGCGGAACTGCTGTAAATCTTCAATCGCTAAATCGTAACCGGTGAGATGCAGTAAGGAATAAATCAGCATCGAGCCGTGACCGTTCGAAAGCACAAAGCGGTCGCGGTTTACCCACGACGGATTGTTTGGATTGTGCTGCAAGTAATCGCGCCACAAGACTTCGGCAATATCGGCCATCCCCATGGGAGCGCCTGGGTGACCAGAATTGGCTTTCTGAACGGCATCCATACTGAGGGCGCGAATGGCGTTAGCTAGATCACTGCGAGAGGGCATCGGTGGCTCCTGAAATTTTAGCGGGCTGCAAAGAGGCGGTATTTTCCCCTACCAGCGACCAGACAGCAAATAGCAGAAGCGTAAAAATGGCCTATTTACTTGCGTCATTTGCCATCCACAGCGAAAATCATTGCCTCTGCGAACAATTCAGGTCCAAAACCCCATGTTCAACAATATTTTGATGGTATGTATCGGCAATATTTGCCGCAGTCCATCCGCCGAATACCTGCTTAAACACAAGCTGGCTCACAAACCCAATATCACCATTCACTCCGCTGGCTTGGGCGCCTTAGTAGACAAGCCCATCGATCCCAGTGCCGGCCAACTTCTTAGCGCCAATGGCGTCGACGCCAGCGAGCACCGCGCGCGCCAGCTCACTACCGACATGCTATTAAAAGCCGACTTAATTTTGGTAATGGAACAACGGCATATAAAAGGCGTCACCGATCTTGCTCAACAGGTCAGCGGAAAAACCTTTTTGCTGGGGAAATGGTCGCAAAATCAAGCTGTTCCCGACCCCTACCGCAAAAGCATGGAAGCCTTTGAACACGTATACAAACAGATCGATCAATTCACCGATGATTGGCTGAAGTATTTGTAGGGGCGGGAATACAACAACGCCAGTAAATGAACTCAAGCCAACACACTAGCCCTCTTGCACTCCAGCTGTCTTTAAGCCGAGGAATAGCACAAACGTAACCTTGCCCACGAGAGAGTTGATGTTTAAACAATGTATAAACAACTATCATTTGGATGTCAGTCATGACTGACATCGTTCTCGACATCAAACACTGGGGGAACAATCTCGGCGTACGCTTGCCCGCTGCCGTGGCCAGGGCAGCACACCTTCACGCCGACCAACGGGTCCGAATTACCGTAGAGGGCGAGCGAGTCATTATCACCCCCCTTCACGATGAACCCTTAACACTAGAGCAACGCTTGGCCCGTTTCGACCCAGAGCGGCACGGTGGCGAAGTCATGCAAGCCGAGCACAATCTCGGTGCCGAAAAATGGTAAAACGCGTCACTCTCCAAAGCGTGGGCACCTGATCGCCAAGATGTCATCTGAATCGACTGCAATCCACAGCGCGGGCTGGAAATGCGCGATGTGCATCCATTTCTAGTCTTATCGCCCAAAACCTTCAATCAGCGCACTTCACTGGTCATCGGCTTACCAATGACAATCGCTGACTACAATGCCGACAACCCCTTTGCCGTTAATGTCGGTTTGGCCGGCGGACGCAAAGCTGGGCAAACCAGTTACGTGCTACGCCATCAACCCAAGTCTTTCGACTGGCGTATCCGTGGCGGCGCGCTGCACCCAATGAAAAAAGTATCGGATGCCCGCTTTGCGGAGGTTCTTGCCCTGTTAAACCAAATCATCCAGCTGACTTAAAAACGTCTCGCAATTACCCGTCCACACTGTATTAACACCACGCACACTCCATACAGATTCTCAGCATTTTTCCTGCGCTTCGAATTTTTGCTCCACGAAATCTATATCAATATTTTTTGATATAGATAAAAAGCCCTGCTACACTGCGCGGCATGAACACTGCCACCCAAGCCTCAAGCAACAGTACGTCGCTAGATACCGAGCTTTTGCAACTTTGCAAAGCGGGCGGTGATGCGCTGCGTCTGCAGGTTTTACGGGTGCTAAGTCGCGACGCTTACTCTGTTCAGGAGCTTTGTCATATTCTGGACTGCCGCCAATCCGGCATGAGCCACCATTTAAAGACGCTGACTGTCGCTGGACTCATCACCAAGCGCCGCGAAGGCAATAGCCTATTTTATCGCCGCACTTACACGCCGAGCCTTCCGGAACTGAGCGCCTTGCATGACGCATTACTCGGCAGCGCCGATTTAATCGTCTTAGCCAGTGACCAGCAGCAGCGCTTGGAGCAGGTGTATTTAGAACGCGCCGAACGCTCGCGGGTATTTTTTGCCGAGCACGCTGGCGAATTTGGCGAACAACAGGAACAAATGGTGGCCTACGGCGTGTACGGCCAGAGCTGCCTTGAATTACTGCGCAGCAGCCAGGCCAACGGCGGAAAGCTGGCCATTGAAATAGGCCCCGGCGAAGGCGCGTTTTTAGCAGAATTGTCACCCCACTATGACAAGGTCATTGGCGTGGACAATGCCGACGCCATGCTTACCCGCGCCAATGAATTTATAAACCAACAAGCCTTGAGCAACGTATCGTTCATTCTCGGCGACAGCCGCAACGCGAATCTGCAGCAAAATGCGGCGGACTGCGTAGTCAGTAATATGGTGCTGCACCACGTGCCCTCGCCGGCAGAAATTTTTAAAGACGCGGCGCGACTGCTAAAACCCGGCGGTATTTTTTGCGTCACCGATTTATGTCGCCACGATCAAAGCTGGGCGCGCGATGCCTGCGGCGATTTGTGGCTGGGCTTTGAGCCCGACGATCTAACGGAGTGGGCACAGGCCAGTGGTCTGCAAGACGGCCCCGCTGCGTACTTAGCTCAACTAAATGGATTTCGCGTACAGGTTCGGCAATTTATAAAACCCGATCATGTTCAACTTCACACCAAGAACCGCAGCGTTTAAAAAACGTCGGCAATTAAAACAGAGGACCCAGCAACATGTCTGACTACAGTATTTTTACATCAGAGTCGGTGTCGGAAGGACATCCAGACAAAATGGCCGACCAGATTTCTGACGCCGTATTAGACGCCATTATCGCCCGCGATAAATACGCCCGCGTTGCGGTAGAAACACTGGTAAAAACCGGCATGGCAATCGTCGCTGGTGAAGTCACCACCTCGTGCTATGTCGATTTAGAAGACATCATTCGCGACGTGATTACCGGCATCGGCTACAACAGCTCAGACGTCGGTTTTGACGGCGCGAGCTGCGCGGTACTCAACGCCATTGGCAAACAATCTGTCGACATTAACCAAGGTGTCGACCGCGCCAAGCCAGAAGACCAAGGTGCTGGCGACCAAGGTTTGATGTTTGGTTACGCAACTAACGAAACGCCGTCATTAATGCCTGCGCCGCTGTTCTACTCTCACCGCCTTGTTGAGCGCCAAGCATACCTGCGTAAAAACGGGGTATTGCCGTGGTTGCGCCCAGATGCCAAAAGCCAAGTGACTCTGCGCTATGAAAATGGTGTGCCGGTTGCCGTGGACGCGGTGGTTTTATCTACCCAGCACAACCCAGAAATTTCACTGAGCGACTTACAAGAAGCCGTGCGTGAAGAAATTATTAAAAACGTATTACCTGCAGAGCTGCTGCACGCCGGCACCAAATACCACATCAACCCCACCGGCAAATTTGTCATCGGCGGCCCGGTAGGCGACTGCGGCTTAACCGGTCGTAAGATCATCGTAGACACCTACGGCGGCATGGCACGTCACGGCGGCGGAGCGTTCTCGGGTAAAGATCCATCGAAAGTTGACCGCAGCGCGGCGTATGCTGGTCGTTATGTTGCCAAGAATATCGTCGCTGCAGGCCTAGCCGATCGCTGTGAAATTCAAGTGTCATACGCAATCGGTGTTGCAGAACCAACCTCTATCTCAATCAACACCTTTGGCACCGGCAAAGTCAGCGACGATAAATTAATCGCCGCAGTACGTGAGGTATTTGACCTGCGCCCCTACGGCATCACCAAAATGCTGGACCTGGCTCACCCCATGTATCAGCCCACCGCCGCCTACGGTCACTTCGGTCGCGATCCCTATGAGCACACATACACGTGGAAAGAGAACGGCGAAACCAAATCTGAAACCAGCACTGCATTTAGCTGGGAGAAAACAGATCGGGCAGAGGCGTTGAAGGCAGCGTTGTAATGCTGAGTCGGGCGTCTGAAGTCGGATGCCTGACGTAAAAATGGAGAACTGCCATGGATTGGCGGAAGTTTCAAAAATTAGTGGTTTGGCAAGAAGCGATGAATTTAGCTCGTAGGTTGGGGTGAGGAACGAACCCCAACATAGCGGGATGCTCCACCACCGTTTGTTGGGTATCGCTAGCGCTCCACCCAACCTACAGAGTCATACGTCATTTTCAAATTGAAAGGGTACTAGAATATATAAACGAACAAGAAAATTGGCAGGTCGTAGGTTGGGGTGAGGAACGAACCCCAACATAGTGGGATGCTCCACCACCGTTTGTTGGGTATCGCTAGCGCTCCACCCAACCTACAAAGTCACACGTCATTTTCAAATTGAAAGGGTACTAGGATATATAAACGAAAAAGAAAATTGGCAGCCAACCTTGGAACCCGTTTTCGCAAAACTAGCTGCACTAATTAACCGACTTAGGGCGAGTATCGGCTGATACGCATTTGCGTCTCCCATCTCCCGTCCAGCATTTAGCTTACAGAGGAATACAACATGACAACATTCACAGATTACAAAGTAGCCGACATCAGCCTAGCCGCTTGGGGACGCAAAGAACTCAGTATTGCGGAAGGCGAAATGCCAGCACTGATGGCACTGCGCAGCAAGTACGGCGCAGACAAGCCCTTGGCGGGCGCTAAAATTCTCGGCTGCATTCACATGACGATCCAAACCGGTGTGTTGATCGAAACCTTGATTGAGCTCGGTGCCGAAGTGCGCTGGTCTTCATGTAATATTTTCTCAACCCAAGACCACGCTGCCGCTGCAATTGCCGCTGCGGGTATTCCTGTTTTCGCTTGGAAAGGCGAAACCGAAGAAGAATACGAATGGTGTTTAGAGCAAACTATTCTTAAAGATGGCCAGCCTTGGGATGCCAATATGGTATTGGATGACGGCGGCGACTTAACTGGCCTGCTTCATCAGAAATACCCACAAATGATGGATATCATTCACGGTATTACCGAAGAGACCACCACAGGTGTTCACCGTCTTCAGGAAATGATGAAAAAGGGCGAACTAAAAGTGCCCGCGATAAACGTTAATGACTCTGTAACCAAGTCTAAAAATGACAACAAATACGGCTGTCGTCACAGCTTGAACGATGCAATCAAGCGCGGCACAGACCACTTGTTATCTGGTAAGAAAGCGCTGGTTATCGGCTACGGTGATGTGGGCAAGGGTTCTGCACAATCGCTTCGCCAAGAAGGCATGATTGTTAAGATCACCGAAATAGATCCGATCTGCGCAATGCAAGCCTGCATGGATGGCTATGAAGTGGTATCGCCATTCATCGACGGCGTCAACGACGGCACTGAAGCCTGCATCAACACCCTGGTGCTGGGAAACACTGATTTGCTGGTTACCACCACCGGCAACGTCAACGTCTGCGATTCAAATATGTTGAAGGCCCTGAAAAATGGCTGCGTAGTCTGCAATATCGGTCACTTCGACAACGAAATTGATACCGCCTTTATGCGTAAAAACTGGGAGTGGGAAGAAGTGAAACCACAGGTTCACCTCGTGTACCGTAACAAGGCAACTAACGACCATTTAATTCTACTTTCTGAAGGTCGCTTGGTTAACTTGGGCAACGCGACAGGCCACCCAAGCCGCATCATGGATGGCTCATTCGCCAACCAAGTACTGGCGCAAATGTACCTGTACGAGCGTCGTTTTGCCGACTTAGAAGATAACTTTAAAGCAGCTGCCATTACCGTTGAAGTATTGCCTAAAAAGCTGGACGAAGAAGTAGCAGCTGACATGGTCGCTGGATTCGGTGGCGTCATCACCAAGCTCAGCACGACTCAGGCTGACTATATTGGCGTTAGCGTTGAAGGACCATTTAAGCCCGAGAGTTATAAGTACTAAGACAGTCGGAAGACTGATGTCGGACGTCCGACGCTAAGGCTAAGCGCTTTACGTCAGACGCCTGACCTCCGACGCCCGACCAAAGTCTTTCAACATCACCGGAATACATCATGTCCAACCGTTACAGCTTTGAATTCTTCCCGCCCAAAACCGAAGCCGGTCGCGAGAAGTTAAAAGACACCCGCAGCCAATTGGCCGCGCTGAATCCCGAGTTCTTTTCGGTGACCTATGGCGCTGGCGGCTCCACCCGCGACAATACCCGCGGCATTGTGCTGGAAACAAAAAAGGCCGGCTTATCAGTCGCGCCGCACTTGTCTTTTGGCGGCGATGAAGAGTCTGAGATTTTAGAATTATTAAACAGCTACAAAGACGCTGGCATCGATCGCATCGTTGCCCTGCGCGGTGACATCCCCTCTGGCATGGGCGCCACTCGCTTGGTTTATGCTCGTGAGTTGGTTGAATTTATTCGCAAACACACTGGCGATCACTTTCAACTAGAAGTTGCGGCCTATCCGGAAATTCACCCTGACGGTAAAAGCTACGATGCCGATATTGGCTTTCTAAAAGATAAACTGGACGCCGGTGCAAGCAGTGCCATCACCCAGTATTTCTTCAGCGCCGATTCCTACTTTTACTTTTTAGACGCCTGTGACAAGGCCGGTATCGACAAGCCGATCTACCCCGGCATTATGCCGATAACGAACTATACCAATCTGGCGCGTTTCTCCCGCAATTGTGGCGCAGAAATTCCCCGCTGGCTGTCAAAAAAACTAGAAGGTTACGGCGACGATCAGCAAAGCATCATTGATTTCGGCACAGAATTTGTCACCGAGCTTTGCCATATTCTGATGGAAGGCGGCGCACCCGGCATTCATTTTTACAGCATGAATCAGGTTGAGCCAATTAAGAGTATTGCTGAAGCTGTGATGCAATCACATCCATAAGCCCCACTCAGACGGCGTTTAGTGCAAACGCCGTCAGCTTTAAGCAAGCTGCAGTAAAAGTCGGCGCTGACCACATTTTGGGGAAGCAAATTTCACAGCGTGTATTTGAGCGCCGATGTTGGTAAAAAGCGGATGGTCGAATATTCCGAACGCCGCGTTAACCCCGCGGGCCGAAGGCGAGTCCGGTTGAACGCTTGGTTAGCTTTCACTTTCGGTAGATAGTAAAAACTTTCGTAGATCTCTTTCTTGTCTCATTACGTGAAGGATATAGACTGAATCGCTATCAACTTTGTAGAAAACACGACAAGGATTTACTACCACTTCTTGGTAATTTAGATTAGATATTTCTTCAGGCGCTCTGCCGGAATCAGGGAATTGTTCGAGTCTCTGATCCTTACCGAAAACGTTTTCTACCAGCTGTTTAGCAGCGTACGGATTGCTAACTGCAATATATTTATTCAGCAATATCGTCCAGATTATCTAGAGCTGGCTCAGCCCAAATTATTTGAGCCATTTATTCATTTTCTCTCTAGCTTGCTTCAAATCCATGGTTCGGCCATCTCGAATAGCCTGCTCGCCTTTAGCGATACCTTCAAGAATCTTCATCCGATCTACCATTAACTCGTAATCAGCAACGTCAAGTAAATAGGCTGATGGTTGGCCATACTCAGTTATGAGGATAGGTTCTTTTGATTCATGCAGATCAGCAAGCAGTGTCGTTGCGTGCCTCTTTAATGTCGTAACGACTTCGGTTCTCATGGTGACACCTCAACTTAAAATGTATCACTATAGTATCACTCCCACTCAAAAAACCTACCGCCTTGCTCACCGGGAAATTGGGAGCGCTTGCTTGTTAGAGGCCTTACTCGCTAAAACTTCGTTAATGTCATTTTTGCCTTAGCCAGCAGCCAATACAATGGAAGCTCAGACCGCAATCCACAGCTTTCGCAAATAAAAGCCTCATGTAAATACAGCTCAGCGGCATTAGCCTTTTTAATCTTTAGTTTAGATTCGCAATGAATGCAACTGAGAAAGTCGCCTAGCTGCTTTTGCAACATTCGGCTTATAGTTAAGCTTCTGCCATCCAAAAATAGTGCTTCATAACATCCCATCATTGTAAGAATTAGATGAGATATGGTTTTTTCGTTTGTGGATTGGATACGGTTAAACGATTCTAGTGTAACTTGCGTGATATACAGAAAAACATAGGGTAACTTTGACTCTAGAAATTCGTAATAGTAATCATCAAAGGCATCTTCGAATATGAAGTTTAGAGAGTAATTCTCTGTTTTAAGAAGCTCCCCCTGAGATGTTGTTAAATGCGTAGCCTTTTGCCAAGTTGGCTCAAAACCATTTTCATGCTTCTTTGAATAAACAATGCTCCAGATGGTTTCGGCATCAAAAGCTTCGTCTACATGTAATTTTTTAATAGCCTTGTCGATGATTTCAATACGTTTTTCTTTAGTTACTCCGTTAAAGCTAATGTGGTTGTTTGATTCAAATCTAGAAATAAAGTCATCTTCATCAGCCAAAATCCAAGATAAGAAGAATAAATGCTCTTTCAATGGTTTTCTTAGCAAAGAAAAAGCAACGGAAAACTTTCTCTTTTCCAGGCAAGTTAAGGCCTCGTAAATAAAATGCAGCATGTCTGAAGTTAAAGCCATAATAGTATGACTCACTAAGTGATGTCTGTACGGTTCGATTAGCTCGTTTTCCTTCATGTATTCAAGTAGATCTACATCTTCGAACTTATCTTCTTGTCCAGCTTCAACTATGACCTTCTCAAATGCATCTGCCACAGTATCTTGAACACGATTGAGATCGTACTCTACAAGCATTTGGGCCAATTTATCATGAAGATAAAAACAAAATTCATGTGCGACCCGATATTTATCCGGTAGTAACATGAGCCTATCTTCATCTAGTATTCCAAGAGTTCTCATATGCTCCTTGGGCTTCTAACGCTGCGAGCAGGCCTTGCCTAGTTAGCCTGCATCACGCAATGATTCCGCTATAACCTCTGGATGCTTGAAGGCGATGCCAATTAGCGCCTTAGCTGCACCGGAAGGGCTACGCCGACCTTGTTCCCATTCCTGCAAGGTGCGAGCAGAAATGTGAAGGGCCTGAGCGAACTGAGACTGCGAAAGTCCCGTTTTCATACGTGCGGCGGCAACTTCATTGGGTGCGACCTGCGTTGCACGAGAGCCTTTACCCGCCTTCATTTCACGAACGGACTGCAAAAGCTTCTCACCCAGCTCTTCTCCTGTCATAGTTTGACGCTTAGTCATTCTCAATAGCCTCTCGAATTGATTTGAGTAGATGCGCGGGAATATTTCCCCGCACACTTTTTGCGTAAATCACCAACAACCACAATTCGCCACATTGCAGGCGGGTAAAATAGATAACTCTTACGCCTCCACTTTTCCCGGCGCCCTGCCTCCGCCACCGCACCTTTCGGCAACCGCCACTGCCAGGAATAACGTCGCCAGCCTCGGGGTTAGCTGCCAGCCACGCACAGAAGGCGCCCCGGTCTTCTTCAGACCAAAGATCCCTGGCGTCTGCCGTAAATGTAGGGGTTTCTATGATCGTATACATGCCGCAAAAATACGTCAATGACGTATAGATGTCAATGAGGGGGTTTCGAGGTTAACTACCTAGCGCCACGCAGGCCGTGATAGGGAGCCCGCGGCTCCCGAAAAAGGGCCATTGGCGATTATCCGACGTGATTTAATGCCTTCTATGGCATGTGAGTGCCCAATAAGGATGGCCTGAGATGAGAGGCCGTTTTATGACTGGTCAGCATTAGGCTTAATCAACACGCGATTCACTTTTCTGGCGGCTGTTTTTTCTGATAGCGTCGCCCTGTGATTTTTTGATGCACGCCCTTGCGCAGAGAGTGGAAGCTATTTTCCAACACGTCCACCCCAACCAAAATACCGACAACCACTAGTGCAATAAGTAGCGCTGGACCATATTTATCTAAGCCTATCATCACGCCAATTGCCGCCAGCACCCATATTGCCGCCGCAGAGGTAACACCTAAAACCATGCCGTCGCGGGATAAAATCACGCCGGCACCGAGAAAGCCAATGCCAGTAATTATCTGACCGATCACCCTTGAGGGATCGGTCACGCCATTCTCCACCGATACCGCCATGGCCATAAACACATAAGTGCCCAAGCAAATAAGTGCGGCGGTGCGAATACCGATAGGCTTGCCTCTAATCTGCCGCTCTAAACCGATAATTGCGCCGGCCACAATGGTACTAAGCACCCCCGCCCACTTTAATGGTGCGATGGAAAGTGACGCAATCTCGATAAAATCTATAGCCATTTTTTATACCGAAAATAAATTAAAAGCCCGCCAGAAATTGCCAGCAAGATACCGATGAATATAGCAAATGCATTGCTATTATCCGCCCCCGGAATACCACCTACGTTGACACCCAACAGGCCCGTGGCAAATCCCAAGGGCAAGAATACCGCCGACACAATCGACAGCACATACATGCGGCTATTGGATTCTTCTGATATTTGGTTAACGAGCTCTTCGTGGCTGACCGCCGCACGCTCACGAATACTGTCCAGGGTCTCTATATATTGCGCCAAGCGATCGCTGACCTCGCGAACTTGCAGGCGCTGAGCGTCACCAAACCACGACAAACGCTCACTTTGCACCCAACTCAAGGCTTCGCGCTGTGGCGCAAGATAGCGCCTTAATGCGATGGACTGCCGACGCACTTGGCCAAGCTCACTGCGCAATTTTGCGCGAGCATTGCTCAACAAATTCTCTTCAAGCTCATCGACTTTATCTTCTGCATTATCTATTGGCACTGCCATGCGTCTGACCAAACGATCGCAAAGCATGGCGACAAATTCTGCACTGGATTGGGGGCCCTCTCCCTCGGAAAAGCTCTGCACAATGTCATCGACGGAGAGCAGCTTTCTTTTACGAGAACTGATGATACGATGTTCACTGACACACAGGCGAATAGACACCATGTCCTCTGGGTCTGCCTCGGGGTTCGTATTGACCCCGCGCAGTGCCATAAGCAGCCCACCCCCATGCGAGGTTGCCCTGGGCCGCGTATCTTCTGCCACGAGTGCGGCAACAGCAATGTCATCGAGACCACTATGATCTTCTAACCACGCCAAGGTAGCAGGTTTACTGTAGTCAAAATGCAACCACAATACCCCGTGTTCGGGTTGCCATTCAGCGAGCTCAGCTGCACTAATGTCGCGAGCACCTCCCCGACCATCCAGTAATTTTGCGTAGATTAAAAAGTCATCCATTCCAAGTATCTCGTTAATGCGTATTCTCATTGATAATCGCACAGCAACACAGCGATAAACCATTATGTATTAAGGCTCGCTCAAGGACCCAGTCTATTTTCTTATACCTTGGGCAAAGAATTTATGCGAATTGCCCTAAATGTAAATTGACCGCGTACACTCACTTATCTCAATAAAAAGAAAACCGCAGGATAAATTATGAAAATAGGTGTTTGCCTCCCCTATATGCCACGCAACATTAGTCGTCAGAATTTTAAAGACTGGTGCCGAATCATCGACCAAGGGCCTTTCTATAGCTTGTCCTGCGGCGAGCGCGTGACGGGCTATAGCTATGAGATGCGCAATATTCTGGCCTTTGCTGCCGCCGCCACCGAGCGCGTCCGCATTATCCCCGCGCTGTATGTATTGCCGATGCATAGCGCCGTGCAAGCGGCCAAAGAAATTGCCACCCTCGATATTTTGTCAGAAGGTCGCGTCACCTTAACCGTGGGTGTGGGTGGCCGTGAAAAAGACTATGAGGCACTTGGTGCTAGCTTTAAAAATCGCTTCCAGAAAATGGATGATCAAATCGCTGTCATGAAAAAAATCTGGCGTGGCGAATTGCTCGACGGCCTAGAGGAAATCGGGCCGACTCCCATTCAGGCAGGCGGCCCGCCGATATTAGTGGGTGCAATGGGACCCAAAAGTATTCAGCGGGTATCGAAATGGGCCGACGGCCTGTACGGCTTTGCAATGGACGGCAACCCCGACTTAATCAATCATTTTTTCAGCTCCGCCGACAAAGCCTGGCAAGAATCTGGTCGCGAGCAAAAACCCTATCGAATGGGTGGATTCTGGTATTCGCTGGCCGATAACGCCCAGTCCGCATTGAGCGATTATGTATTCGACTACCTGAAAACCTTTGGCGAAGACGACGCTCGCAAAATTGCCAAGACCATGACGATGCACGACCCAATTGCCATCAAAGACGGGCTGGACGCCATAGAAGCGCTAGGCTGTGACGAGATTCAACTGGTGCCGGCAAGCGCCGAAGTTGCCGAGGTCGATCGTTTAGCAAATATGCTGGCAGGGCGCTAAATCCCGGCCCTGACACGCTAAACCAAGACACGGCAATTATTTTAACTTTGCGAATATCTCGAGCACGGTACTCAATTGCTTAGCCGAGATATTCGCGGTCAAATCGTCTGCGCAATGCATACAGGTGACAAGCGCGTCATTGTAGATTTCCAGCCCCGTTGGTGTCAGCTTCACCAAGCTAAAGCGCGCGTCGCGCTGATTTATCTCTTTCTCAACCAGATGCAATCTCTGCATTGGATTGAGCTTTTTAGTGATACCCGACGCCGACAAACTCACCGCATCCGCAAGCTCTGTGCGGCTCATGGTTTGATCTAGCGCATTGCGTAGATGATGCATCACCATAAATTCCGCAAAGCTAATGCCGTGCGCACTGAGTTTTCGATCTGCGTGTTTAATGAAAGAAGAGCTCAAGGTAGCGAGCTCCGTTAATAAACTGAGAGATGCTGGCAATGTCATAAAACCGACCCATATACTTGACTAGTAAAATATTAGTTAAGTATATTCAATGCCTCGTTAATCTTCAAGCTCTGGATCTTAGTACTCCTTCAACATGATATTAACGGGTTCAGCGCGAAGCAGGCCGCTCCCTGCAAGACACACTGGCGCAGGCATAGTGGGCCTACGGGCGCCCTGCCGGTCAGCCCTACGGCAGTCCATTGCTTCGTTATTTCCTCTCACCATAAGCCCAGAGCCTGCCCTTTATGTCCTGTGGGTACGCGAGTTTCTATGTTCAGAGGCAAGCTTTTACGCCGTTACTGGCTGATATTCTGTTTAATCTCTCATCAAGGCAAAGCTCCCTGCGGTGTATAGCCCGAGGCGGCTGGATCCTCAATCAAGTTGAGGATGACGGCGGCGGTGCGTTGAGGATGACGGCTTGGAAGGTTGGGGGTGACGGCTTGGAAGGTTGGGGGTGACGGCTTAGAAGGTTGGGGTGACGGCTTGGTGGCAGGAATGGTCGGTCAGTATGGTTGGGATTGCAGCTTGATACGCTGGGATTGTTAGCCGAGACGTCAACGAGGTGGGCCTGATTAATACGTACATAGACGTTTCGAAGTAGTAAAGCCGTCATCCCCGACTCCGATCGGGGATCCAGATGAGCGACAGCGAATGCCTTTACTTTTCTCGGACTACGAAACAGCGCAGAGCCCGAGGTTTATGGATCCCCGATCGGGGTCGGGGATGACACGGGTGGTAGTCCGCACTGCGAACGCAACCTCCGTCATACTCGGCCACGACCAAGTAGCCAGAAGCGCAGCGAGTGCTGTGGGTACTATGCTTTCGAGAAAACGCCTCGCACTGAACCTCCGCAGGACTGACTGTACCCGTCAATATCATGTTGAAGGAGTACTTTAAAAACGACACACGCAGCAATTACCGCCATCTATATCTAATATTCTGATCAATTAACCCAGAATTTTGCACTTTTCTATTAATTTATTGTTTATATACTGGGTCACAAGAAAACAAGGGGCCATAAAGGAAGATTCGCCATGCCAATAAAGAATACTAGCAGCCGCTACGGCTGGGTCAGCGTGGGAATACATTGGCTTATGGCGCTTACGGTGATTGGCATGTTCGCGCTGGGCATTTGGATGCGCCAGCTGTCATATTATGATCCTTGGTATAGAGATGGCCCAACCCTCCACAAAGGCATTGGCATTTTATTATTCATCGCGCTGCTGGCGCGCATCGTGTGGCGTAACATCAATATTCGCCCCAGTGACGATCCAGCGCTAAAAACGTGGGAGCGAGTTACCGCCCACCTTACCCACTTTGCTTTATATGGTTTGATGTTGGCGTTAATGGTTGCCGGGTATTTAATCTCAACAGCCGACGGTCGGCCCATTGATGTTTTCGGTCTATTTAATGTGCCAGCGACACTACATGACCTGCCCGACCAGGAAGATATCGCTGGCGAGGTCCACGAAATCCTCGCCTGGATTCTGATTTTACTCGCCGGTGTTCATGCGCTAGCCGCATTGAAACATCACTTTATAAACCGCGACTCGACCCTGCTAAAGATGCTCGGTCGTGACGCCAACCGCACTAAGTGAACTCAACTCAAAAGGAATGTGAACTATGAAAAAGCTAATCGCTCTCGGCTTCACCGCTCTGCTAGGTTTTACTGGCGCACTACACGCCGCAGAATACAAAATTGATACCGCCGGCGCCCACGCGTTTGTGCAATTTAAAATCAAACACCTTGGCTACAGCTGGTTGTACGGGCGTTTCAATGACTTTGAAGGCCGCTTTAACTACGACCCAGCCAAACCAGAAGCATCTACTGTGGATGTCACCATTAAAACCGCCAGCGTAGACAGCAACCACGCTGAGCGTGACAAGCACTTGCGCGGCAAAGACTTTTTAGCGGTAGACAAATACCCCACCGCCACCTTTAAAAGCACCAGCTTTAAAGCGCTTGGCGATGGCAAAGCAGAGTTAAAAGGCACGCTTACATTGCACGGCGTAAGCAAGCCCGTGACGATTGCCGTAACTGAAATCGGCGGCGGCAAAGACCCTTGGGGCGGTGTTCGCCAAGGCTTCCACGGCACCACTGAAATCGCATTAAAAGACTTTGGTATCGACTACGATCTGGGCCCAGCATCGCAAATTGTGGAGCTGACTCTAGATGTAGAAGGCATTGCTCAATCAATGATGTAAACCAAATGAACTTATTCGACGTAACACTACTCGAAGTTTAGGAATTACCCTCATTCAGTCTCTATATTATTTGGCCGCTTTGCGGCCTTTTTTGTTTTCAGGCTTAGGTAAATATTTTTCCACTGCTCCATCGGCGTTAAATTGCGCATCCAATAAGGCGATCAAGGCATACACTCCCATCAGTTTGCGCATCACGTACAAAAAGTCCTTGGGGGGCAAAGCAAAGTACTTGCTGATAGACGCAGCTACTGCACGCTTGGCAATACGCTGAGGCAATCCGCTGTTACGCCACCAGTAATGTCCGTCTTCGGTAACTGCCCGCGCTGGCACGTGTCCATCGATTGCCCGCAGCGGTTCGGCAATATCGACACCGATATCCACAAAGTTATCGAGCACCGACTGGGGGAAATGCGACTTCATAAAGCCCAAGCTTATTGAGTATTCCAAAAACCTAGGCTTATCGCGCTGGCAGGCAGCCAGCAACATATCGCAAAACTCGCTGGCAAAGTCCTCAGGCAATAATCGCATCGCGCCAAAATCCAGCAGAAGCAATTTATCGTCGTCGCCCTCTTCGTCTATGCGCACCCGAAAATTGCCAAAATTGGGATCGGTCTGCATACGACGCCATTCGAAGAGTTCGCTGAGAAACAGTTCCAGCACCGCTTTGCCCAAGCGATTTCTGCGCGGCTGAGCAAGTGCGGCAACATCCGCAGAGTTAACTGAGGTCGCCTGCTCATAGCTCATTGTTAATACCCGACGGGTACAAAATGCGGGGTAGCTTTTGGGCACCACAAAACGGGAATCTTCACGCAGCGCATGTCTAACAAAATCCAGATCACGACGCTCCTGCTCGTAATCGACTTCTTTACGAAGCAGTAAACGGATATCGCCAAACCAGTCGTCTAAATTGCGCACACTGGGCATGAGGCGCGACACCTTCAGTAATTGCATTACCGCACTGAAATCCGCATCGATGGTGTCTTCCACCCCCGGATATTGCACCTTAATACAAAGCTGCTCACCGGTATCACGCAACACGGCGCGATGGACCTGGCCCAGCGACGCCGCCGCCAGTGGCTGCGTATCTATCTCTAAGTTCGCCAGGGCCTCTTCGCCCAATTCATTAACTAAGACCTTGCGAATAGATTGCCAGGACATGGGCGGGGTATTGTCTTCTAGTTTATGCAGCGCCTCGGCAACCTCGGGTGGCATCATATAGTCGCTGTAGGTCGCCATTATTTGACCAATTTTGACGACACTGCCCTTTAGGCGGCCAAGCTCTTCCACGAAGAAATCGATATTCTCGGTTCGCTTTGCCAACGCTGCATCGTCATCGCCGCTAAAGCGCTGCCAAATATTTTGCCGCACCGCCCGTGCACCGTAGCGAACGCCTAATTTCGACAATTCAAAGCGCCGTGAGAAAGCCCCCGTTTTAAGGCCGTGAAGTGATTTATCCTTTTCACTCATATCTTGAAATACACCTATTTCCTTTGTCCGTGTCACTACCGTAGACCACTACAGTAATCTACTATTCGTTTGCCGAGGAATTTTAATCTCAGACGCCATCACCAAACCTCATCCTAACAGGACACGCAGTATGAAGCAGCTCCGCGCCCTTACACTGATCGGCCCCGGCTTCGTTGTTGCCGCCACCGGTTTAGGCGCCGGAGATTTAGTGGCCGCCGCCGTATCGGGCGCCAAGCTTGGCACACAACTATTGTGGGCTATCGCCTTCGGCGCCGTCATCAAGCTGGCGCTCAATGAAGGTCTAGCGCGTTGGCAGCTCGCCAGCGGCACAAGCTTGCTAACGGGCTGGTTACAGCATTTACCGCGCTGGATAAATTATTACTTTCTAGCGTATTTATTCATCTGGGCATTTTTAGTTGGCGCCGCATTAATGGCCGCATGTGGCTTGGCCGCCAATGCGCTATTCCCCCAGCTGTCTATCAATAGCTGGGCCTCACTACATTCTTTACTCGCCATTGTGCTGGTGTTGTTCGGCCGCTACTCGCTGTTTGAGCAAGCGATGAAAGCGCTGATACTCCTGATGTTTGCGACGGTGATGGCGGCGCTACTGGCTAGCGATTGGTCGAGCATTGGCAGTTCCTCGACAACACTCGGCGATATCAGCGAGAATTTTAATTTAGTCATGGCGCTGATCGGCGGTGTCGGCGGCAGCGTTACCCTGCTGTGTTACGGCTATTGGATGCGGGAAAAAGGCTGGCATAACACCGACTCTCTAAAAATTGCCCGCATTGACCTCCTCGTTGCCTATTCGATCACCGCCTTGTTTGGCATGGGTATCATGATACTGGCGGCGCAATCTGCGCCGGAATCAGAATCGGGCACCCATATATTGATCGCCATGGCCGACCAACTTGGCTTATTGCTCAGCCCCGTCTTTAAAGAACTATTTTTAATTGGTGTTTGGGCCGCGGTATTCAGCTCAATGCTCGGCGTGTGGCAGGGTGTTCCGTATATATTTACCGACTCGACCGCACAGTGGCGCAGCAAGCTAAGCAAAATAGACTCCAGCGACAAAGGCTACCGGCTGGCCTTGCTGTATATCGCCCTACCACCCATCGCTCTACTCTATTTGGGCAAACCGGTATGGCTAATTATTTTATATTCCGTCACCGGCGCGTTATTCATGCCGTTTTTGGCACTGACACTGCTCTACTTAAACAACCGCATTATCAAGCCTAGCTTGCGATATGGCGTAATCAGCAATAGCGCGATCGTTGTGGCGCTGCTGGTGTTTTCATATATTGGCGCGCATTATTTTTTATCGTAGTAAGCGTGCTATATACCAAAATACGATGCTCTATTACTGCCACTCGTCACCGTAGTCGTGCAATAACTCTTCACCGGCGCCAATATCGCGCAGCGCGACAACACTAAGGTCATCGTAATAAATAACGTTGGCTGATTTGTGATGGTTGATGTATTTCAAACTACAGGTCACATCAATGAGCTGACCATCGGGCATGGTCAGCGTGTGTAAACCGGCCTCACTCGCTGTTCGCGTTTTACACACCCCAAGTTGGGTACCTTCGGGAATAGAAACGCGGGCGAATAGCCCCTTACCATGAATGGCACTCTTCTTTACCCGATAGCACTTGGCCATATCTCGCCTCTGTCTGCTGACTAAAAGAGCTAAAAGAACTCAAATCAGACGCCATAAAACGAAACCGGATTATGCCTCGCCCTGCTGCCTGATCGATTCAAACAAACAGAGCGAAGCAATCACTGCGCCAAGCTTACTTTGCCAGCATATCCATCAACGCCGCCCAGCTCACCTTGTCTGCATTAGCATCATATGCCAGCGGCATGTCATATTTTTTACCAAGCGCCGTTGAGCCCGGATTTGTGAAGCTGTGCACTACATTGGGAAAGCTTAACAACTCAAAGTCGACACCGGCGTTCGTCATCTCTTCAACAAAACCTGCCACTTGCTTGGCGGGCACCATCGGGTCAGCGCCACCGGTAGCCACTAACACCTTTGCTTTAATGGTGCCGGGTTCAACTTGCGTTTCAGTACCCAGTGAACCGTGGAAGCTCGCCACCCCAGCCAAATCCAATCCACGACGCGCCTGATTTAGGACCACCGCACCGCCAAAACAATAGCCAATGGCGAATAACTTATCGCCGTCGACAGAGGACTGCTTACGCAAAATGCCCAAAGCGGCATCAAAACGCGCATTCATTTTTTCTGGCTCAGCCAAAGCCGCATTCATAAACGCCGTCGCGTCTTTAGGGTGAGTGGTCGACTTACCGGTGCCATACATATCCACCGCAATCGCCGTGTAACCCAGCTCAGCTAATTGTTTCGCGCGCTCGCGAGCGTAATCATTCAGCCCCCACCACTCATGCACAACCACCACCGCAGGTGCCGCCTTGGTCACCGCGCTATCGTGATACAGCACGGCAGTTCCCAAACCATTCGGCAACGTCAGCTTTTCTTCGACGACCGCTGCATGTAAAACCGAACTGCTCAGGGCTAACGTAAGTAACATGGCAAAAAAACGCATTTCTTACTCCTCACTATTTTGAATAAATTGATACGGAATATACTCGCTTCACGATGACAAACAACCGTGTGAGAGGCAAGAGAGGGGCATGTCGGGTGTCGGACTTCAAAAAAACACAGGCATTCTCTTTCGCTCATCTGGATCCCCGATCGGGGTCGGGGATGACGTAGTATGGTGCCATCATCCTCTTCGCGTCTTACCACGGTCATGTCCGATACTCCAGCCGTCATCCTCAACTCGATTGAGGATCCATAAACCTCGGGGCTACGCAACACTGCACAGACGCCCGAAGCAAAAGGCATTCGCTTTCGCTCATCTGGATCCCCGATCGGGGTCGGGGATGACGTGGTATGGTGCCATCATCCTCTGCGCGTCTTGCCACGGTCATGCCCGATACCCCAGCCGTCTTCCTCAATGTGATTGAGGATGCCGTCATCTCGGAATTCGCACCGCGCCGAACTGGCTAGCACATACTTCAGACGTCTGACGTCCGACGTCCGACTTTAAACACATTCGCTTACGCTCACATGGATCCCCGATCGAGGTCGAGGATGACGTAGTACAGAGCGTCAGGGATGAAGGAGTGTTAAATTGCCCGGGATGACGCAGGAAATAACAAAACGGTGACCCACAGCGTGGCAACGGCTACGCCGCGGCCGCAACATCACATCATGTCGCGCTCAACATCTCTTAAGCGACTCGAGTAGTATCGGCAGTTCTTCCGAATCCAATCTTCTTTGCTGCGACGGGCTTTTTTCATCGCCGCGCCGCTTGCGTAGCCTTTTAATTTTTTACCGTCGCCGAGGGCTTGCTCTAGACGCACAGCTTCAATTTTTCGGGCGCGACAGGATTCCCAGCCTGCGGCGTGGACTGCGGGGAAAATACAGAAACAAAATAAGAACACAGCTAGACGAAATTTCATTGTGACCTCCTTGTCAGTTTTGAAATTAGCCTCTTAACCATAAATCACTCGACGGCATCATGTAAAATCCTCGACGCAAATTCCTGCCTCTTCGGGTTACTTGCCTGTCTTCTCACCCCCTCAAATGGCATAATAGACCGCTATCACCACGCTAAACGGAATTATCATTACATGAGCAGAATTGACCTGCCCCAGTATCTAGTCGACGCCACCGTCGCACCCGAACTGCAATCCATTATTCTCGGCCTTGCCAATGTGAGTACGGATATCAGCAAAGCGCTGGCCAAAGGCGCGCTTGCTGGCATTCTCGGTGCAGCTGGCGCCGAGAACGTGCAGGGCGAAGATCAAAAGAAGTTAGATGTTATTGCTAACGATATGATCAAAGAGGCCCTTGCCGCCTTGCCGGCGGTACGCGGTTTAGCCTCTGAGGAAGAAACCGACGTAGTACCCTGCCACACTAGCGGTAGCTACTTAGTCACATTCGATCCTTTAGACGGCTCGTCGAATATCGACATCAACAGCATGGTGGGTACGATCTTTTCAGTTCTACCCCACACCGGCGAGGCAGTCGTAACTGAGCAGGACTTTCTGCAACCAGGGCGTCATCAAAGAGCGGCGGGCTACGTGCTGTATGGTCCATCCGTAATGCTGGTACTGAGCACCGGGAACGGCGTGGTGATGTTTACCTTAGATCAAGATACCGGCAACTACCTGCTCACCGAAGCGGACGTGACGATTCCCGCCGACGCCAAAGAATTCTCAATCAATATGTCGAATCAGCGCCACTGGGTTGCCCCGATGCAAAGCTACATTGCCGATCTGATTGCCGGTAAAGATGGCCCCCGCGGCAAAGACTTCAATATGCGCTGGGTGGCGGCCATGGTGGCTGATGTTCACCGCATTCTGTGTCGCGGCGGTTTATTCACCTACCCTTGGGACAGCCGCAAGCCCGACCAAGCTGGCAAGCTGCGCCTCATGTACGAAGCCAATCCGATGGGCTTTTTAGTAGAGCAGGCAGGCGGCGAAGTATGGACACCCGAAGGTAAAATTTTAGATATTCAGCCTGAGCATATTCACCAACGCGTACCTGTTATTTTGGGTGCCGCCAACGAAGTCGCGCTTTGCGTTGACTATCATCAGCGCTGAACTCCCTCGGCGCCCACACCGGACTATTCGGCAATGCTTAGTTATCGCCACGGCTTTCACGCCGGCAATCACGCCGACGTGTTAAAGCATGTGGTCGAGGTACTTATCCTCGACTACCTGATGCAAAAACCCACCGCGCTTTCTTATATCGACACCCACGCTGGCGCCGGCTTTTATCATTTCGCCAGCGCCTTCAGCGCGCAAAATCGCGAATTTGAAACCGGCATCGCGAAACTGCGAAACGCGAGCGAACTTCCCGCGCCATTAAAACGGTATCTAGAGGTCATCGACCAATGCTGTGCCAACGAAGCTGCGGGTTATCCCGGCTCACCGGCCATTGCATTAGCGATATTGCGCGAACAAGACAAGGCGCATTTATTTGAGCTACATCCGAATGACCACCAGAACTTGAGCAAGCGCTTTAAGCAGCACGCCCAAATTAACGAAGCAGATGGCTTCGCCGGCTTAAAAGCATTGCTGCCACCACCGAGCAAACGCGCTCTGGTATTGATCGACCCGCCCTACGAAGATAAAAACGACTACCGCAATGTCATCTCAGCGTTAAAAGACAGCCAACGACGCTTTCCCAATGGGGTTTATGCACTGTGGTATCCGCTCATTCCGCGAGATGAGTCCAAAGATTTAGGTCGTCGCCTAAAAGCCCTATCACCAAATAACTTTTTACACGCCCAACTTTGTGTTCAAGCAGAACAAGGCACTCACGGCATGTATGGCAGCGCGATGTTTGTCATCAACCCGCCGTGGCAGCTAAACACCCAACTGCAAGAAGTCATGCCGGTGTTACAAAGCCTGCTGGCTGACGGGGAACATAAGCCCTTTCTGCTTGACGCGGTAATTGCGTAAATTAGGTTTTGCGGAATATTAAAAAATTAGTGATTAAGCGCGCTGAGGTATTGGTCAGAAGTCTGGCGTCAGACGTCGGACGTGAAAGTCAAAAGTATTCGCTGGCGCTCATTTGGATCCCCGATCGGGGTCGGGGATGACGTAGTGCGGAGGACCGGGGATGACGGTATAAGGCGAAGTCATTCTCAAGGCCTTCAACCGTCATCCTCAACTCCCCAGCCGTCATCCTCAACTCCCCAACCGTCATCCTCAACTTGATTGAGGATCCATAGACCTCAGACTCAGACCACCTCCGTGTCGCTTAAATACATAGACTATTCGTCTTAGTTACGGCGGAAGTCTGGTGTCGGACGTGAAAATCAAAAGCATTCGCTAACGCTCATCTGGATCCCCGATCGGAGTCGGGGATGACGTAGTGCGGAGGGTCGGGATGACGGTATAAGGCGAAGTCATTCTCAAGGCCTTCAATGGCGGCGATATGCACACCCACTTAACATCCTCAACGCCTCCGGCTACCATTCTCAGCGCCCCCAACAGTCATCCTCAACGCCCCGACCGTCATCCTCAACTCGATTGAGGATCCATAGACCTCAGACTCCGAGAAATGCCTTGCGTCTTAAAAACATAAAGAATTCGACTTAGTTACGACGGGAGTCTGGTGCAGGAAGTCTGGTGTCGGACGTCGGGGGTAAAACCCGAAGGCAATCGCTCGGGCTTTTAGTTATTCCAACCAGCTTAAATCCAAAACAATTTATTTATACCTGCCATGACACAAGATTTGGGGTCGAGCATCATGGCAGGGAACAGCGTAAATACTGTACTTATACGACTTCGTTGGCAATAAATTCCATGGTTTCTATGGAGGTATCAAAATGATCTCTGTGGCCAATCATCAGGGTCGTCACGCCTGACTTTTTCCAGTCCTGCAGCCTTTCACGAATACGCTCTTTAGGCCCAAGCAAAGATATTTCGTCAACCAAGGCATCGGGGACGGCTTTGATCGCTTCGTCATGCTTCCCTTCGTACCACAAGTCCTGAACCTTCTCGGCCTCATCACCAAAACCCATTCTACCCATTAGGTTTTTATGGAAGTTATCGTGGCGTGCACCCATGCCACCAAGGTAAAGGGCCATCGTCATCTTGCCGGGGTAGAGTGCCTCTTCGAGATTGTCGTTAACGATGCAATTTACCATCGCATTGATTTCAAAATCGTCAGACTTATTCGCGAGGCTTTCGTCGAATATATTCAGGCGATATGGCGATACAAAAATTGGCATCCAGCCGTCAAATTTCTCCGCGGCAAGTGCAATGTTTTTTGGGCCTTCAGCACCTAAAAACACCGGTATTTTTTTGCGAAGTGGATGAGTAATGCTTTTGAGAGGCTTACCTAAACCGAGGTTATTAGGCCCCTGATAAGGTAAATTATATTGGCTACCATGAAACTCAACGGGCGCTTCGCGAGACACGGCCTGTTGGAAAATATCCAACCACTCGCGGGTGCGCTCAAGCGGGCGTTTAAACTGCTGGCCGTACCAACCTTCCACCACCTGTGGGCCGGAAACACCTACACCCAAACACAGCCTGCCGTTTGATAAGTGGTCCAGGGTCATCGCCGTCATCGCCGCACATACCGGCGTTCGGGCTGACAATTGCATAACGCCTGTACACAAGCGAATTTTACTTGTGGTGGCCGCAATAGCTGCCAGCGGCGTGAAACAGTCGGAGCCGTAGGCTTCTGCCGTAAACACCGAATCGAAACCCATGTTCTCGGCGGCCTGCGCCAATTCGAGGAAACGATCCGTAGGATGCTTTTGCCAATAACCGAGATGTAAGCCGAGTTTCATACCAAATCCTCTTTATTATTCCGATGACGCTCTAAAGATTATACGGCGCGAAGAAGCACCAGCCGATGACATCTCCGCTCAAATACACTTATCGCAGGGTGACGAAAAAGATCATTGCTTTGGTGATGTCCGGGGTCTGTTGTCGGACGTCGGATGTAAAAACGGAGAGCAATCGCCTTAATTTAGACGGAAGTCGGGTGTCTGAAGCCGGAAGTAAAACCCAAAGGCATTCGCTATCGCTCATCTGGATCCCCGATCGGGGTCGGGGATGACGTGGTTTTTAAAGGTCGGGAATGACTTAGCGTAGTGCGGTGGCGTCATCCTCAACGCACCGCCGCCGTCATCCTCAACTCGATTGAGGATCCATAAACCTCACAATTTGCACGTACTACGAGCGTCTTAAGAACTAAAAAGCGTCGCTTTATTTACGACGGATGTCGGAGGGAATGCGCATAATCAAAAAGCATTCGCTTTAATTTAGACGGAAGTCGGGTGTCCGAAGCCGGAAGTAAAAACCAAAAGCATTCGCTGGCGCTCACACTGGATCCCCGATCGGGGTCGGGGATGACGTGGTTTTTAAATATGCCGGAAGACATAGTGCAGTGGTGTCACCCAAAACGCATTACCGCCGTGATCCTCGACACACCACCGCCGTGATCCTCAATGCACCGCCGCCGTCATCCTCAACTCCCCAATCGTCATCCTCAACTCGATTGAGGATCCATATACCTCAGAGTATGCGCGCACTACCGGCGTCTTAAGAACTAAAGAGCGTCGCTTTATTTACGACGGATGTCTGGTATCCGAAGCCGGAAGCAAAACCCAAAAGCATTCGCTTACGCTCACTTGGATCCCCGGTCAGGGTTCGAGATGACAGAGTGTGGAGGGTCGGGATGAAAGGGCCACGCCAAACCGTCGAAACGTCACCCCCCGACCGGAGCCGGGGGGTCACATAGCAACCGCTTCAGGCAAGGCGCTTCACAACGATTGGTAAATCATCGAGAGGCTTAGGAAGCGGTACGGTCTGCATTTTACCGCTGAAATTATCAGCCATACGGAATTCGTATTGACGCAAGAACTGATGCATAAAGTTCTTAACCTGCATCAGCGCAAAGTGCATTCCAATGCATTTATGTGCACCGCCACCAAAACCGACAAAGCTAAAGGTGTGGCGTTTGTGCTCATTGCGCGGCTCTAACCAGCGATCAATATCGAATTTTTCTGGCTCATCCCAGTACTCCGCCATACGGTGGGTGTGCTGCGGTGCCATAAACAGAATGGTGTTTGGTGGAAGTGTATAACCACCCAACTCGCACTCGTTGATAGTCCGGCGCTGCATCATCATAACCGAGGGGTGTAGACGCAACGCTTCCTTCACCGCCACTTCCATCAACGGCATTTTCTCAAGATCTTCGTAATCTAAAAACGGTTTATCGATAGACATTGCTTCGTCGCGCAAGCGCTGTTGTAGCTCTTGGTTTTGACCCAAGTGATAAAGCATATGAGTCAGTGCACTTGTGGTCGTGTCATGGGCTGCAAACAGCAAGAAGCCCATGTGCGCGATAATATCGTCGTCAGAAAAATACTCGTCGTCTTCGGTTTTTTCACGGCAAAAATAACTGAAAGTATCTGTGCCATCGCCAGCGCGGCGATCTGCAATCAAGCTACCAAAAAACTGGTGTAAATAGCGCTCACCAATTTTACCTTTTCGGTACTTAGTGCCAGGAAGCTCTTTAGTGATGATGCCCATCAAGCCATTGGCAATATCCAAAAACGCTTTATTTAACTTGGCTGCCCGCTCGTCACTCTCTTCCAGACCAACAAAAATCTTCGCGGCGACATCCAATAAAATTTGTTTAATAGCGGGGAAAAATAATAAATTGCCCTGCTCGCCCCAGTCAGAAATACCGTCGGCAATCATCGGCCCCATTGTGCCAATGTAGCCTTTCATCGCATCGTTTTTAAATGCTGACTGCATCATACGACGCTGGAATTTATGCTCTTCGTGATCTCGCAGTAACAAGGCGCCCTTATAAAAACGCCCTAGCGATCCCATATAACCCATCTCAGCAGAGAAGTTTTTATCTTTATCCAGATAAACTTCTTTGTAGAGGTCTGGGCCAATCAATAAGGCACCGCGGAAACCCGCTAAACCAAAGCGGCTAACATTGCCGAATTTTTTATACTGATTGTCGATGGTGCCGTAAAGGTCATTCACCAACTGGAACGTCTGGCCAATAATTGGCAGACCAAATGAGCCCGGAATATGATCAAGGTTTTCATTGTTCTTGGCGGATTTGTAATCTGGATTTGCTGCCGTGGTCATAATCGGCCCTCCGTAGGGTTCGATGAAATTCATTATTTGGAACAATCATAGGCTCGGGCAACATACATATCAAGCGTCCGATATGAAATATTGGTCATCTTCGGTATATTATTGGCCTATGACAACGAAGCACTGCGCCACACCACCGATAATAAGGTACGAAAATTGAGGAAAGTAGACCACGACAACCGTCGCGAAGAAGTAGCTTGCGCCGCCGCCAGCCTGATAGCAAACAAGGGTTTGGAAGCGCTCACTACCCGCGCACTGGCCAAGGAGCTTGGCTGTTCTATTGGCGTTTTGTCACATTACTTCAGCAGCAAGGAAGAAATCGTCATCGCCGCATTCCGCTGGGCTGATCAGCGCATCGACCTGCGCATGCAAGAAGCGATCGCCGACGAAAGCCCCAGTATCGAGTCTTTCTACCCCGTAATTAAGGCCGGCTTACCGCTAGATGCGGAATCAGACCTTGAATGGCGCGTCCGTCTCAACCTCCACACCTTTGCACTGACCCACGACGCCAGCTTGCAAGCAGAGCGAGAAAAGAATAGCCAATTCAGAGACATAATGGCGACTATGATCAGCGACATGCAAAACAAAGGTCATGTCACTACAGCGATAAGCGCCAAAGAAATCACCAGCATCGCCTTCGACCTCGTTAACGGCATGGCCAAAAACCTGCTCATGTGCCCCTTCAATGAGCGCGAAGAAAAAGCCGAATACCTATTTCAGCTGCTAGAACTGCTAAAGCCGAAGGCGAGCTAGAAAGGAAGAAGTCGGAATTCGGAAATCGGAAATCGGAAATTATAAGGTAGATTTGCAGAATCGAAAGGCATTCGCTCTCGCTCAACTGGATCCCCGATCGCGGTCGGGGATGACGTAGTGCGGAGGGTCGGGGATGACGAGATAAAGTGCGGTCATTCTCAAGGCACCACGGACAATGGTCTACAAACTCACTAGTCATTCTCAATGGACTCCACCACTCTTCCTGACCCCCTCCGCTCGGCATTCTCACCACTACACCGTCATCCTCAACTCGATTGAGGATCCATAAACCTCGGGCTCCGGGCACCACCATACTTCGCTGAAACCAAAGGCATTCGCTTACGCTCACCTGGATCCCCGATCGGGGTCGAGGATGACGTAGTTGCGGAGGGTCGGGGATGACGAGATATTGTGCGGTCATTCTCAAGGCCCCACAGACAGTGGTCCACAGAATCACTAATCATTCTCAATGGCCTCAACCGCCCCCAACCGTCATCCTCAACTCGATTGAGGATCCATAAACCTCGGGCTCTGGGCACCACCATACGTCGCTGAAACCAAAGGCATTCGCTCTCGCTCATCTGGATCCCCGATCGCGGTCGGGGATGACGGGGTTTTGCAGGAACGAGGATGACGTAGTTTAGAGGACTCAGGGATAGTACAGTTTTCACTGTTCTAGGATGACGTGGTTTTGAATGCTCGGGTATGACGTGGTCTTGAAGGCTCGGAGATGACAGAGGTCTTGAGTATCCGAGGGTAACAATAGCTGAGGTTGAGTTAGCTACGAAGTATGCGAATTTAGGGTCGCCCTGACTAAGCTCAACTCACTGTGATTTTTAGGATGGCAAAAAAGAGGCTTCAAATACCCGACTAACACCGAGCATCAATATTATCTGAATGATTCATCGAATAAAAAACGCCCGCTCAACACGGGCGTCTGCACAATCAAAGCAATTAACGAGACTTGGCGATCACTTCGTTGGCATACCACGACATCATGCCGACCTTTTCTTCCACAGTTTTATCGTCCGCTTCTGATGCGTATACATCGCGAAAAGCCACTAACACTTCGTCGATTCCGATATCTTCAAGGCGCTTTATGCCATCCGCAGAGTAGGCTTCTGCCGTCATCGCATGGAATTCAAAAGGCAGGTGATCGCGACCGAACTCTTTGCGGAATTCATTAATCTTATCGACCATGCCTTTGATGGAATCCAGCTCGCCACCAGCGGCGATCCAACCGTCACCCAAACGGGCGGCGCGGCGCAATGCTGGCACAGAATGTCCGCCAACCAAAATGGGCGGTCTTACGCTCGGCACGGGGCAAATTTTAATTTCGGGCATATCGAACATTTCACCCTTATAGCCAAAGTACTCTCCTGACATAAGGCCGTTAATGATTTCGATCATTTCGTCCATGCGCTTGCCGCGCTTTTCCCAGGCGACATTCGTTACCTCAAAATCTTCTGACCACGGGCTGATTCCCACACCGTAACCGAAGCGATTACCGGTAAGAATGGCGAGGCTAGACAATGTCTTAGCAATTAAAGCCGGCTCGTGAACAGCAAGCTTGTGCACCGATGTGGTAAAACGAACTTTACTGGTCAATGCCGCCAAATGAGCCGTTAGCAAAAAGGGCTCGATAAACGGAACACCATCCAAAAATTCGCGGCTGCCATCACTGTTGTAGGGGTATTTAGAACTCCCCTCTTTGGGATAACAAATGCTGTCTGGCATCGTAATGGTATCGAAGCCCAACTTCTCTGCCTCTAGCGTCAAAGGCAGATACTGCTCCGCGGGGCACATACTGTGGTGATAAGCGAATTTCATTGCTACGTCCTTTCCCGTCGTTATTGTCTTGGCGTTTGCTCAAGGATACGTGCGCAAACGTGGATCGGTTGACAATAATACAAAGTAAAATCTGCCGCCTCATCCGAATGGCGCAGCAGGTTTAAAAAATTAGACCGTATTAGGGAAAACAAGGTGGGGCGGAAGTCGGAAGTCGGAAGTCGGAAGTCGGAAGTCGGAAGTAAAAATCATAAACTACATCCACCGAAACTAAAGGCATTCGCTCTCGCTCATCTGGATCCCCGATCGGGGTCGGGGATGACGAGATATAGAAATCCGCCATTTTCTCCACCTCAATCGTCACGCCCAACTCCCTAGCCGTCACCCTCCAACTTCCCCAAACCGTCATCCTCAACTCGATTGAGGATCCACAAACCTCGGACTCGGGGTATCACCGTACTTCGCTGAAACCAAAGGCATTCGCTTACGCTCACCCGGATCCCCGATCGGGGTCGGGGATCTGTCTCTTATACACATCTCC